>Ga0335397_10006497_pt1 | contig 15070 bp, 11 predicted proteins | sample MAT04_FD_205740 | JGI IMG/M metagenome (GOLD analysis project Ga0335397, IMG submission 205740) | Freshwater microbial communities from Lake Fryxell liftoff mats and glacier meltwater in Antarctica - MAT-04 (spades assembly) (version 2) ...
GAGGTCGAACAGGACGCGAGTCTCGAGCGCTTCGCGTCGCCGCACTTCGAAGCGCTCCTCCACCTGGGCTTCGAAGGTAGCCAGGTTGTAGTCGCTGTGGATCCCGGCGCGCTTGTTGCGCAGGAGACGTTCCACCATCGGGTCGTCCTCGGTGGGGAACTCGATCACCATGTCGGCACCGAAGCCGGCGATCAGATCCAGGAAGGCGGCCGTGGGCACGTTGGCCGAGATGGCGATGTGGTGGATCACAGCGAGGGCCAGCACGAAGTCCGGTCGGCCGCGGTCGAGGAAGCTGGCCCGCTCCACGTTGGCCCAGCCGATGGCCGGCGACGGGTCGGAGATGTCCATGACCAGCGGCGTGATGTTCGTGGCCTTCTGGGCCCGCAAGGCCCGGTAGAGCGTGTCGACGACGAGGTGATCGCCGTCGAAGGCCAGCACGTGGTCGACGTCGCCAGCGATCAGGCGAGAGAACACGCCGTCGTTGCAACCGATGTCCCACGCCAGCCGGTGGCGTCGCCGACCGACGGCGTCGCGCACGAACGACTCCTTGGCGTTCAGATCGCCCGAGGTGTAGTGGCCGCGCTCGGAGTACTCCGACCACGTCGACTCCGACGCCTTCCACTGCATCTTCTCCACCAGGTGGAGCAGCCCCTTGACGTTGGTCTCGACGACGCTCTTGCGGTTGCCGCGCTGCTTGAGCGACGCCGATACGTCGGTGGACGAGTCGGCGTACTGGCGCTGGGCCCGCTGGTGCAGGGCCACGTGCACGGGCACGCCCTTGCGGTGCAGGCGGAGCGGACCGAGCAGTCGCCAGGCCTCGTCGGGGGTGATGCCGTTGATGTCACCGCGCAGCAAGGGCTGGAACGGGATCTCGTTGTGGGCCTGGAGCATCAGGGGGTAGAGGAACAGCTGACAGAACTGCAGGTAGCCGAACCACGGGTCGCCGTCCTGGTAGCGCTCGAACGAGCCCACGTCGACGAACACGGGGCGCACGCCGTCGAACTGGACGTTGTAGGAGCTGGCGTCCTTGCAGGAGATGCCGTCGGCCAGCGCGTCGCGCTGGAGCTCGAGTTGCAGGAGCGCGGCGTCACGCAGCATCGAGAACGACCACTCGTAGGGATAGGTCCACACCGGCAGCTTCGGGTGGCCGAGCACCTGGGCCCACTCCCCGTCGAGCCCGCCGGCCGAGGCGGCGTCGACCTCCTCGGTGGCGATGAGCGCCCGACGCTTCAGCGCCTTGGCGAAGAACGGCGCCGCAGCCGCCGCCCGATAGTCGTCGGCCGCCTCGCTCGACAGGCCCCGCAACACGCGATCCCCGTCGACGTAGACGCGGCTGAGCGGGTCGCGGAACGATCCGGGATCGGGCGTGGGCTGCGACATGGGCTCTCCAGCGGTGGCGTCGGGCGAAGGCCCGTGCTCGCATCCGCCAGCACGGGCAGGTACCGTACAACTCCAGTCACCGGAAGTTCGCGGCCTCGACGTACCGAGTTCGTCCTCCGGACATCGAAGCGGGGAGCACGCGCATGATCGCCTATCTGGATCCTGGCACCGGCAGCATGGTGATCGGCGTCGTCGCCGCCGGCGTGGCCGGCGCCGGCGTGGCCGCCCGCGGTGCGTTCGCCAAGTTCAGCCGCAAGGGCAAGGCCTCGTCATCGGAAGACACCACCGAGGTCGAGGACGACACGACCGACACCGACGACACCGTCGAGCCAGCCGAGACGGCCGACGCCGCCGACTGACCACGCCTCTCCGGTGACGGCCTCGCTCGAAGACGTCATCGCCAACGTCGAGAGCCACGCCGTTGCCTGCGCCTTCCTCGGCTCGCGGTTCTACTCGGACCTGCTCGAACACGTTGCCGGCGACCTGCGCAACGGCGGCCCGACCGCCGGCGTGCTCCTCCCTTGGCCGGGCGACCCCGACGACGACGCGCTCGCGCTGCGCTTCCTGGGCACCGTGCACCGTCTCGTGCTCTCCGGCGAAGCACCGGCGGTGGCTGCCCACTTCCCTGGTTTCGGCGCTGCTTGCGACCCGGCGACGGCATGGCCTGCGATCCGTGCGCTGTGTGAAACGCACGGTGACGAGCTGCGAGACGGACTGACACGACCGCCGCAGACCAACGAGGTCGGCCGATCGGCCGTGCTGCTCGGCGGGCTGTTCGCCATCCACGCCGCCCACGGCCTGCCGCTGCGCCTGCACGAACTCGGGTCGAGCGCCGGACTCAACCTGCGGGTCGACCACTTCCGCATCGAGGTCGCGCCGGAGGTGTGGTGGGGCCCAGCCGACTCGCCCGTCATGCTCCCCGGGGCGTGGGTGGGTTCACCGGCACCGGCGCCCACGGCCCTGCCGATCGTCGAGCGCGGCGGCTGCGATCTCACGCCCCTCGACCCTGCGAGCGACGAGGGCCGGCTGCGCTTGCTGTCCTACGTGTGGCCCGATGACGAACGACGTCTCGACCGCCTGCGCGGCGCACTCGACGTGGCCTCCTCGGTGCCGGCCACGGTCGTCGCCACACCGGCATCGACCTACCTGTCGGCGCTCGACCCCGAAGCCGGCTCGACGCTGGTGATCTGGCACTCCGTCGTGCGCCAGTACTTCAGCTCCGACGAGGAAGCAGCCGTCGTGGTCCAACTCGACCGCCTGCGCGACTCGGCCACGGCAGACGCCCCCGTCGCCCACCTGCAGTTCGAGCCGAACTTCCCGCCGGGCGAGAAGATCCCCACGTTCCGCATCACCGTCGACCGCTGGCCCGGGTCCGCCACAACCATCCTCGGCCACGCCGCCCCCCACGGCATCCCCGCCCGCTGGGCCGAAGCGCCGCCCTCGACCGCCGGGTGAGCGGCTGGCGTCGTGTTGCGAGGTCGGCGACGTCGGCCCGCTTGCGTCTTCACCCGAGCCAGTTGCTGAGGCGGCGGAAGCCGACGATGCGACCGATCGACACGGCCGCCGTCTCGCGGGCCAGGGTCTGCATGGTCGGGGCCAGGTCGGTGGGCGACACGTCGGCCGACAGACCGACCTCGTCGGCGATGAGCTGGGATCGCAGGGCGTGGGTCGGATCGGTGACCACAACCACATCGGTGCCCACGCCCTCGTCGCCGAGGATGACCGACGCCGCCGCCAGCTCGGCGTAGGTGTCGGTGCCCTCCACTTCGAGGCGAAGCGCCGCCTCGGGCACGCCTTGGCGCTTCAGGTCGTCGTAGCTCGTGAACGCCTCGGTGAACCGGTCGCCCTCCTGCTTGCCGCCGGTGACGATGACGAGCGGCGCCACACCATCGGCGAAGAGCGTCGCGGCCTGATCGAGGCGGGCCTGGAGCACCGGCGAGGGCGTGCCGTCCCATTGGGCGGCCCCCATGACCACGATGGCGTCGGCCGAGGGGCGGTCGTCCTGGCGGCTGGCCCACCACACCTGCACGAACGTCACGGCGACGTAGAGCACGCCGAGGAGCACGGCGAGCGAAACGAGCTTCGCAGCCCACTTCGCCCACGCCATCGGAGTCACGGCGTCGGCGCCTCGGGCTCCTCGACCACCGGCTCCTCGACCACCATGGGCTCGCCCACCCGGGCACGGGCGGCGGCCAGCCGAGCCACCACGCGGTCGCGCCCGAGCAGCACGAGCGACTCCCCCAGCGGCGGACCGACGCTGCGGCCGGTCACGGCCACGCGCACGGCGGCCTGGCGCTGCTTCTTCGCCACCTCGTGCTGCTCGCCCAGGTCGCCGAGCAGCGTCACGAGGCCCTCGGCCTCCCACGGCGCGTCGGCGAAGGCGCCCGCCGCGGCGTCGAGCATGGTGGCGGCGGCCTCGGCCGCGTCGACCATCACCTTGTTCCAGTTCTTGGCGTCGAAGGCGGGCTCGTCGAGGAAGAGGAAGTCGACGTAGCCCGGCACCTCACCGAGCACCTTCACCCGCTCCTGCACCAGCGGAGCCATGGCCTCGAACGTGGCGGCGTCGAAGTTGGCGGCCGGCCACGGCGCCTTGTCGAGCCACGGCTGGCTGCGCTCGACGAACGACGCCACCGGCAGGGCCCGGATGTACTCCGCGTTGATGTGATCGAGCTTCTTCACGTCGAAGAAGGCGCTCGACGACGTGACGTCCTCCAGGCGGAACCGCTCGACGATCTCGGCCATGGGCCGGATCTCGACGCCGTCGGACGGACCCCAACCCAACAGGGCCAGGTAGTTGCCCATGGCGTCGCTCAGGTAGCCGCGATCGATGTAGTCGCCGACGGACACGTCGTCGCGGCGCTTCGACAGCTTCTTGCGCTGCTCGTTCACGATGAGCGGCAGGTGGGCGTAGGTGGGGCGGTCGACCACACCGAGCGCCTCGCGCAGCAGGAGCACCTTGGGCGTGGTGTTGATGAGGTCCTCGCCCCGGATCACGTGCGTGATGCCGAGATCAGCGTCGTCGACGGCGTTGGCCACGAGGAACATGGGCGTGCCGTTCGAGCGAACGATGACAAAGTCCTCGAGCTCGACGTTGTCGAACGAGATGGTGCCTCGGATGACGTCGTCGAACGCAGTGGCGCCCTCGTCGGGGGTGCGGAACCGCACGACCTTGCCCTCGCCCGGATCGAGGCCGCGGTCGCGGCAGTGGCCGTCGTAGCCGGGCTTGCCGCCGCGGGCCTCATGGCGGACCTTCACGTCGTCGGGCGAGCAGTCGCACACGTAGGCCCGACCCTCGGCCAGCAACCGGTCCGCCGCAGCGGTGTAGAGGCCGAGCCGCTCGGACTGGCGGACGGGCTCACCGTCCCAGTCGATCTCGAGCCACTCGAGGGTGCGGAAGATCACGTCGATGAGCTCGGGACGGCTGCGCTCGATGTCGGTGTCCTCGATGCGCAGGATCATCTCCCCGCCCATCTGGCGGGCGAACAGCCAGTTGAACAGCGCCGTGCGGGCCCCGCCGAGGTGGAGGTAGCCCGTCGGGGCCGGGGCGAAACGGGTGCGCACGGAGGGGTTCGTCACCCCGGCATCGTACCCGTGGCCCTCCGTCGACCCAGACCGCGCGGACTCGGCCGGTCAGGCCGGCAGGTGGTCGAGGCGATAGAGGAAGGCGCTCATGGCCTGGCGGGTGACCGGCGCCGTGGGCCGGAAGGTCCCGTCGTCGTACCCGCCGGCGATGCCGCTGCCGGCGAGCCAGGTGATCTCGTCGCAGAAGGCGTTCGACAACGGCACGTCGGTGAACAGGCCCGGATCGCAGGTCCCCTCCACGTCCGCGCCCTCGAACCGGGCCAAGAATGCAGCCATGGCCTGCCGGGTCACCGGCGCCGTAGGCCGGAACGTCTCGTCGGCGTAGCCGCCGGTCACGCCGATGTCGACGAGCCAGCCGATCTCGTCGCAGAACGGGTGGATGGCGGGAACGTCGGTGAAGTACCACTCCTGGCAGTGCCCGGCCGTGTTCACTCCTTCGAAGCGGGCCAAGAAGGCGGCCATGGCCTGGCGACTCACGGAGTTCGAGGGCCGGTAGGTGGCGTCCGAGTAACCCCCGCCGATGCCCTCCGTGGTCATCCACGTGATGTCCCCGCAGAACGCGTTGCCCGCATCGACGTCGGTGTAGGCGTCGTCCCAGCACGCGCGGGCCGTGGGCGTGAACGCCACCTCGACCGGCGCCGACCGACCGATCGGACCGGTCAGCGCCGTGACCGTCGCCGTGTGCTCGACGCCGTTGGCGAGGCCGAAGAAGAGCTGGAACCCACCGGACGCACCCGGGTAGACCTCGGTGACCCCGCCCGGCTCGATCACGACCTCGACGGCGGTGACGGCGGTGCCCACGATGCTGGGGCCCCAGGCCACCGCACCGCCGCCGTCGAAGCCTCGGGCCTCGACCGTCGGCGTCGCAGGCGGATCGGCGATGGCGACGATCTCGCTCTCCGGGCCGTCGCCGAGCACGTTCGTTGCCCGCACCCGAGCGCCGGTGGTGGTGTCGCCGGCCACGAAGGTCACCGACCGCTCGGACGCAGCCATCGTGTGCTGCGCTCCGCCCGGAACCTCGGTCACCGTGTACGAGGTGATCGGCGATCCGCCGTGCGTGTCCGGCTGTCGCCACCTGACGGTGGCGTCAGAGCCGACGCTTCCGGACTCCAGGCCGACGGGCGACGACGGCACGAAGTCAGGCTGATCGTCGAAGCGGTACAGCGCCGCCATGAGGCGGCTTCGCTCGAGGGGCACGGTGGGGGCGAACATGGTCGGGGTCGCCGGCTCCAGGATGCCTTCGGCGAGCGCCCAGCGGACCGAGTTGGTGGCCTCGACGGGAATGTCGCTCAATCCGGGATCCGCGAACGGACCGGCGGGCGAGCCGGCCAATCGATACAGCCAGTCGGCCAACGACACCCGGTCGAGCAGCGCGGCCGGGACGAACGATGCCTCCGGGAAGCCGGGCAGGCCGAGCTCGGTGACGAGCCACGCGATCCAGGCGCAGAACGGCTCGGACAGCGACACGTCGACGGCGACCGAAGTCGTGCACGGTGGCGGCAGGCCCTCGGACCCCTCGACGAAGCGGAAGAAGAAGAACGCGAACGCCCGCCGCGTGACGGTGGTGTCCGGCCTGATGGTGCCGTCAAAGTAGCCAGCCGTGATGCCTCGACCGACTGCCCAAGCGATCTCGCCACAGAACGGGTGCGCCGCCGTGACGTCGGAATACACCGTTGTGCAGCTCGACCGATTCGGCGCCGCCGCCCCTGCGGGCGAGGTCAGCCCGGCCAACACGGAGACGACCGCCAGGGCGGTGACCAGGGTTCGACGCAACGGGACTCCTCAGGACTGGGCGCCGTGCGCCGAGAACCAGGCCAGCAGCTCGCGGACCAGGTCGTCGGTGGCGTGCTCGGGGATCCAGTGATCGATCCCCTCCAGCACCACGAAGCGGTAGGGACCGACACAGTACCGCTCGGTTGCTTCGGCGCCGGCGCGACCCAGGGCCACGTCGCTCGTGCTCCACACGTAGAGGGTGGGGAGCGTGACGTCGTCCATGCCCACCATGGTGAGATCGCCGGCGCGGTACCAGTTGAGCGCCGAGCGCAAGGCGTCGACCGTGCCCAGCGCCTCGAGGTAGGGCGCCGACTCCTCGACACTGAAGCCCGAGCCGATGTAGAGCATCCGCAGGCCGATGGCATCGTTGGCCAGCATGCCGTCCTCGGAGCCCTCTTCGCGGAACATGGCCACGTACGACGAGCGCTGGGCCTGCTCGCCGTCGCCCGACTTGTCGCCGAACACGGCGTCGGCGAACGCTCGCGGGTGCGGCACCGACAGCGGACTCACCGACAACAGCCGCTCGGGCGAGTCGACGGCCAGCCGCCACGCCACCACCGCACCCCAATCGTGGCCGACCACGTGGAAGCGCTCGGCGCCGGCCCCATCGGCCAGGGCCAGCACATCGGCGGCGAGGCGGTCGGTGCCGTAGGCCTCGACGGCCGAGGGCCGCGCCCCGGGCGAGTAGCCGCGCTGGTTCGGCGCCAACACCCGGTAGCCGGCATCGGCCAACGGGCCGATCACGTCGCGCCAGCAGTGGTTGGTCTGCGGGAAGCCGTGGAGGAGGATGACCAGCTCGCCATCCTCGGGACCGGCCACGTCGACATCGAAGGCCAACGGCCCGACGACCTCGTCGTCGATCACCCACTCTTGCTCCGCCATCATCGATCCCCCTTCGATGTCTGTCTGTGGCCCTGTGTGGTCAGGCCGGTGGCCGAAACGCCGCACCGGCGTCGCGGGCCACCGCGGCCCGCACCTCGTCGTGACCGAGGCGCAGGATCCACTCGGGCACCGCCGCCACCAGGTCACGCAACTGGAGGTAGTGGTGCGGGTGAGCCACCTCGGCAAAGTAGGGCGTGCGGAACGACACGAGGTCGTCGGGTGCCGGCGCCAGGAAGCCCCATGCCAAGAACGCCACCGTGAGATCGTGGATCATCGGGGCACGGCCGAAAAGCGAGGCCCGCCGCATGGCGAGGGCCGTGCAGCCGACGATGGCGTCGTGCTCGGACTCGCCCTCGGCCAGCACGAGCTTGCCTTCGAAGCGCCGGGCCAGCTTCAGGGCAAAGCCCTGGTCGGGTCCCTGGAAGCCGAGGCCCGGCCCTTCGGGCTGCCGCTCGTGCAGCTCGGCGGGTCGGTCGGCCATCCACGAGTCGGGCCGACGCGGCGGCGAGGCGTAGACGCGAGCCGTGTCGTCCTTGTTGCTCGGAACGTAGGAAGGAGCAGCCATGGACGGGAGCCTATGCGCCGACCGGTCCCGGAGTCAGACCCGCGCCATGCGTGGACGCGACGTTCTCAGGCGAGGCCGTCGTAGCGGTTCAGGAACGCGGCCACGGCCTGGCGGCTGACCGGGTTGGCGGGCTTGTACAACGGCTTGCCGGGCAAGTTCGGCGTCCCGGTGGACAGCTGGGTCTCCGCCATCCACTGCACCGGCGTGAACAGGTTGCCGCCGGTCACGTCGGCGAAGAACGGCGACGTGAGCGAGACAGGTGGCTCATCCGCGTTGCGCCACAGGAACGCGGCCATGGCCTGGCGACTCACCGAGTCGGTCGGCTTGAACAGCGGCTTTCCGCCCACCGGGTTCGCCGAGCCGGTGGACAGGCCCGAGTCGGCCATCCACTGGATCGCCGCGTAGAACGGGTGCGTCGCCGGCACATCGGCGAAGAACGGCTGCACGAGCGACACCGACGGCTGCTCCTCGTACTTGTAGAGGAACGACGCCATGGCCTGGCGGCTGACAAGACCCGTCGGCCGGAACGTGCCGTCGATGTAGCCAGCCGTCACGCCGCGTCCGACGAGCCACTCGATGTCCCCGCAGAACGCGTGGCTCGAGGGCACATCGCTGAAGGGACCGGCACCGACCCCGCCACACCCGGTCGGCACCACCGCCGCCGACGGAATCGATGCCGGACCGATGTCGACAGCGTTCTCTGCCGTCACGGTGAAGGTGTAGGTGGCGCCGTTGGTCAGGCCCGTCACCACACACGACGTGGTCGCCGTCATGCACATCGCCCCACCGGGCGCGGCGGAGACCATGTACTTGATGATCGGCGAACCGCCGTCATCTGCCGGGGGTGCCCACTGGATGCTGGCCTGGCCCTGGCCAGGCGTTGCCACCACCGCCGTCGGCGCAGCCGGCGCCGTGTCCACAGGAAGCGTCAACATGGCATCGATACCGGTCGTCGAGCCGGCGGCCACCACCGGGGTCGCCGAGGCACAGATCGGGTTGGCGGTGAGCAGACCGGCGATGCCGTCGTAGCACTGAACCGCTGGGTACAGGCTGGGCAGCGCGAACGAGACGTTGTAGCTCGCCGGATGCACCCGCACCTTGTACGTGCCGTCGGCGCCGGTGACCGCACCGCCGGAACCGGCGATCACACCCCACGCCGTGGACTTGATGGAGACGTTCACGCCGGCCAACGGCACGTCAGCCTGGTCGGTCACCGTCCCGGCGATGGTGGCATCGGCCGGGCCTTCACGGAGCATCGTCGCCCCGATGGCGACCTTCGCCTGTCCCGACGCAAGGTCGAACTTGGTGCACAAGGCCGGACTCGGTTGGCTGTCGTAGCACTCGTTGTCGTAGGTGGACATCGAGTCGGAGAAGCCCACGGAGTACTCGCCGGGCACGAGGCCCGTGGCCGTGTACGTCCCGTCTGCCTTTGTACCGCCGGGCACGAAGGTGACGCCACCACCACCGGTCCGAGCCACGCCGACGGTGATGCCCTGGATCGGCTGGCCCGTCGCCTGATCGGTCACCGTCCCCGAGATCGAACCCGGCACGACGACCGGCGTGGCCGCCAACGCGGCGTTGATGCCGACCACCGCCTGGCCGGCAATGACGACGACCGGGGTGCAGCCGAATCCTGGCCCGTAGACCGTGATGTTGTCCCAGCATTCGGACACCAACCCCGTCTTGGTGAACTCGACGTGGTAGGTGCCGGCGGCCAACGAACCCATGGTGTAGGTCCCGTTGGCGGCGGTGGTCGTGGTCGTGATCGCGAAGTTGCTGGTGTTCAGAACCTTCACGAACACCCCCGACGCAGCCACGCCGGAGGATGTCACGGTTCCGGAGATCGACGCGTTGTTGACCGCCGTCGCCGGCTGCGCCGTGGCCACGACCACGCCGAGGAGAAGGGAGAGGATCGCCAGGACCCCGAGAAGCAACCGCCGCATGGCCGCACCGCCTAGTTGTCACCACAAGGCCAGTGCCCCGTGTGCTTGTCGAAGAGCGAAGGCTACCCGCGGGCTCGACTCCCGTCTCGCTGAGCCGGTCCCCCGCCCCCCTGGCGTTCTGGGTGAGGTTGACGTCCCCCGTGACGGTCAACCTCACCCAGATTGGCGGTGGTGATCGTCAGGCGTCGTGGAGGAGGCCCCACACGATGGAGTCGACGAGCGCGCGCCACGATGCCTCGATGACGTTGGAGTCGACGCCGATGGTCGTCCACGTCTGCTCGCCGTTGGTCGACTCGATGAGCACCCGGACCTGGGCGCCGGTCGCAGCACCGCCGTCGACCACGCGCACGCGGAAGTCGGTGAGGTGGATGCGGTCGAGGGCCGGGTACCGACCGTTCAAGGCACGGCGCACGGCCACGTCGAGGGCGTTGACCGGGCCGTTGCCCTCCCCCACCGCGGCCACACGCTCGTCGCCCAGCCACAGCTTCACCGTGGCCTCGACCGAGACCTCGACGGTGGCGTCGACCACCGCGTCCAACGCGATGCCACGGTGGTAGCTCGACACGCGGTATGCCTCGACCCGGAAGTAGTCCTGGCGCCAGCCGCCGGCTTGGCGCATCAACAGCTCGAGCGAGGCGTCGGCGGCCTCGAACACCCAGCCCGTGGCCTCGAGCACCTTGAGCTCGTCGCTGAGCGCGGCCGCCGCCCGATCGTCGAGGTCGACGCCGAGCTCTTTGGCCTTCATGGCCATGCCGGCGCGGCCGCCGAGGTCGGACACGAGCACGCGGGTGTGGTTGCCGACGATGCCCGGGTCGACGTGCTCGTAGGTGGCGCCACCGGCCCGGCCCAGCGCGGAGGTGTGCAAACCGCCTTTGTGGGCGAACGCCGACGCGCCGACGTAGGGATCGGCTGGGTGCGGGGGCAGGTTGACGACCTCGGCCACATGGCGGCTCACCACCGTCAGCCGCTCGAGGCGACCCTCGGGCAGGGTGGCGATGCCGAGCTTCACCGACAGGTCAGGGATGACGGTCATGAGGTTGGCGTTTCCGGTGCGCTCGCCGTAGCCGTTGACGGTGCCCTGGACCTGGGTGGCGCCGCCCAGCACGGCCGCCACCGAGTTGGCCACGGCGCAGCCCGAGTCGTTCTGCGTGTGGATGCCGACCGCCGTGCCGCCCAAGTAGTCGACCACCTCGGCCGTGATGGCCTGCACCTCGTGAGGCAGCGAGCCGCCGTTGGTGTCGCACAGCACGACGCAGGCGGCGCCGTTGGCGGCGGCCGCCTCGAGCACGCGCAGCGCGTACTCGGGGTTGTGCTTGTAGCCGTCGAAGAAGTGCTCGGCGTCGAAGAACACGCGCCGGCCCTCCCCCGCCAGGAACTCGACCGACTCGCCCACCATGGCCACGCCTTCGTCGAGCGTGGTGCGCAGGGCCTCGACCACGTGGAAGTCCCACGACTTGCCCACGATGCACACCGTGCCCGTCTGAGCACCGACCAGTGCGGCCAGCGTGGGGTCGACGTCGACCTTCCCGGCCGGGCGGCGCGTCGAGCCGAAGGCCACGAGTTGCGCCGTGGTGAGCTTCAGCTCGTCTACGGCGCGCCGAAAGAACTCTTCGTCCTTCGGGTTGGCCTGCGGGTAGCCGCCCTCGATCCAGTGCACGCCGAGCCAGTCGAGCTGCTCGGCGATTCGCAGCTTGTCGTCGACGGTAAGGGAGATGCCCTCGAACTGGGCGCCGTCGCGCAAGGTGGTGTCGAAGATGTCGACGGCGTCGGGGGTGGTGGCGAACCGACGCGCCAGCACCGGCTCCCCACCGCGCATGCCGTCGTCAGCCGACATGCTCCACCCAGTCCTTGTACCGGTCGACCTCGCCCCGCACGGTGCGGGCGTATTCCGCGGCGATGGCCGTGGTGATCGGCCCGGGGCACGGGATCGTGCGATCGTCGACCGAGTTCACGGCGCTGACCTCGGCGGCGGTGCCGCACACGAAGAGCTCGTCACAGATGTAGAGGTCGCTGCGACTCAGGTGGTCGACGCGCGTCTCGTACCCGAAGTCGCGGGCGATGGTGGTGACGGTGTCCTGGGTGATCCCCTCGAGCGCCCCCGACGAGGTGGGCGGGGTGATGATGAGCCCGTCGCGCACGCAGAAGATGTTCTCGCCCGTGCACTCGCTGACGAGGCCCTGCGGGCTCAGCATGATGGCCTCGTCGTAACCGGCCTTGAGGGCCTCGATCTTGGCCAGCGACGAGTTGACGTAGTTGCCCGTGGTCTTCGACGACGGCGGCATGGTGTTGTGGTCGTGGCGCGTCCACGACGAGATCTTCATGCGCACGCCCTTGGTCACGGCCTCCTCGCCCAGGTAGGCACCCCACGGCCAGCAGGCGATGGCCACGTCGACCGAGCAGGGGAGGGTGTTGAGCCCCATCTCGCCGTAGCCGTAGTAGGCGATCGGCCGGATGTAGCACGAGGGCAGACCGCTGTCGCGCACGACCAGCTTGGTGGCCTCGATGAGCTCCTCCGCCGTGTAGGGGATGTCCATCATCATGATCTTCGCCGACTGGAAGAGCCGGTTGATGTGGTCGGTGAGGCGGAAGATGCCGGGGCCGTCCGACGTCTCGTAGGCGCGCACGCCCTCGAACACACCCATCCCGTAGTGCAGCGAGTGCGTGAGCACGTGGATCTGCGCCTGCTCCCAGGGAACGAGCTCGCCGTTCATCCAGATGTTCTCGGTGGGCGTGATGGGCATGGATCCGGTTCCTTCTGCGGTGGTGGACGGGGGCGCTCAGAGACGCGAGACGACGAGGTCGCCGACCTCGGTGGTGGAGCCGACGAGCGTGGCGGTGTCGGCACAGGCGGCGCGGATGGCGTCGGCGGCCCGGTCTTCGCCGAGGAAGTCGAGCATCATCGCGGCCGACAGGATGGCCGCCACCGGGTTGGCCTTGTTCTGACCAGCGATGTCGGGCGCCGAGCCGTGGACGGGCTCGAACATCGAGGGGCCCGTGCGGCTCGGGTTGAGGTTGCCCGACGACGCGAACCCGATGCCACCGGACACGGCGCCGCCCAGGTCGGTGAGGATGTCCCCGAACAGGTTGTCGGTGACGATGACGTCGTAGCGCGAGGGCGATTCGACGAAGTAGATGCAAGCGGCGTCGACGTGGTTGTAGGCCGTGGTCACCTCCGGGTAGAGCGCCGCCACCTCGTTGAAGGTGCGCTCCCACAGGTCGCCGGCGAACGTGAGCACGTTGGTCTTGTGGACCAACGTGAGGTGCTTCTCGCGCTCCATGGCCAGCTCGAAGGCGTAGCGAACGCACCGCTCGACCCCGTGGCGGGTGTTGACCGACCCCTGGGTGGCCACCTCGTGCTCGGTGCCCTTGCGCAGGAACCCGCCCTCGCCGGCGTAGGTGCCCTCGGTGTTCTCTCGGATGACGATGAAGTCGTGGCTGCCATCGGGAGCGAGGAACGGCCGCTGGTTGATGTAGAGGTCGAGGTCGAATCGCATCTTGAGCAGCAGGCCCCGCTCGATGACGCCCGGCGGCACGCCGGGCGAGCCGACGGCGCCGAGCAGCAGGGCATCGAGGCCACGCCACTCGTCGACCGTCTCGTCGGTGAGCACGACGCCGTCACGCAGGTAGCGCGCTCCGCCGAGGTCGTAGTCGATGCAGTCGAGGCCGACGCCTGCGGCGCGGACGACCTTCAACGCCTCGGGGATGACCTCGTGCCCGATCCCGTCACCCGGGATGACTCCGACCTTGTGACTCACGACGCTTTTCCTCCATAGAACGAGAAAACCGCCCACCAGGGTGGACGGTCGACGAGCGCACACCGCATCCGCGGCGTGCGCTACGAAATGATGATTACGGAAGACGTGGTCTTCGACACGGGAGAAGTGTGACCGCCGCCTGCCGCGTCGTCAACCCGATTCGAGCCCGTCTGCCGGCGGGTCACGCCCGGTGCGACCTGCCGGATCGGTGCTTGCGGTACCTTCGCCTCATGCTCCGCCTCACCAGCTCGCACCGCCCTCGCGTCGCCATGGCGACCACCGGGCTGTTGCTGGCCCTCCTCGCCGGTTCGTGCGGCGAGTCGAGCGAGGAGACGTCCCTCGACACGGCCGAGACCACCGTCGTCGATGCGGAGCGAGCCACCCAGACGCTGGACCTCGGAGCCCCTACGGTCGCCCTGCAGCAGGAGGGCACGGGAGAGCTCGTCGAGCTTCGCCTTTCCGCGCCCGCCGGCCAGATCGAGCAGGGAGCGATGGAGATGACGTCGTCCACCTTCCAAGAGTTCGACGGAGTGCTCACCACGTCCACCTCGACCACCGTCATCCCCATCACCGTGGAGGTGCTCGAGGTCACCGCCGACGGGGCCCTGCGCGTCCGCACCACCTACGGGAAGCCCGAGCTGGAGCTGATCGAGGCAACGACCGCCGGACAGGTGGCCACACCCGCTGACCTCCGCCAGGCCACGGCCGCGGGCCAGCAGACCATCGAGTTCCTCGAAGGGGGCGAGATCACCTACCTCTTGACGCCCGACGGCAGCGCCAGCGAGGTGGCCGTGTCCATCGCCTCGGCATCCAGTGAGCTCGGACCGATCCTGGACCAGCTCATCCAACAGTCGGGTCAGCTCGCCGACCAGATGGTCGTGCCGATGCCGACCGAAGCCGTCGGCGTCGGCGCCACGTGGACCGTCACCAGATCGCTCGACGTCGGGATCTCCCAGGACGTGACCGCCACCTACACCGTCACGTCGATCGACGGTCCGGTCGTGTCGCTCGGGGTGGAGGTCTCGGCTGCGGCGGCCTCACAGGACTTCGACCTCCCGGGACTCGGGGACGCAGAGGCTCGACTGGTCTCGTCCGACACCACGGCGACCGGTCAGACCGTGCTCGACCTGCGACGGCTGCTGCCCGACCCTTCGACCGCGACCTCGACCTCAGCACAGGTCCTGGAGGTC
>Ga0335397_10006502_pt1 | contig 15063 bp, 12 predicted proteins | sample MAT04_FD_205740 | JGI IMG/M metagenome (GOLD analysis project Ga0335397, IMG submission 205740) | Freshwater microbial communities from Lake Fryxell liftoff mats and glacier meltwater in Antarctica - MAT-04 (spades assembly) (version 2) ...
TGCACGGCGGGCAGGTGCTCAAGCGCCTGGTGACGCGCCACTACGCGCTGACCGGCGACGCCGGCACCCGCTTCTACGATTTCGGCCCCGAGCCCGAGGTGCTGGCCCTGCGCCAGCGCCTGCGCGCCGCACTGGGCGGGCTGCCGCTGGCGTCGGCAACGCAGGACGAAGTGGTGGCCGAGGCGCGCTGGGCCTTCGAGCAGCACCAGCGTCTGTTCGAGGAGCTGGTGGGCTAGGGTTTTGCCGCGAAGTGGCGGAAACGTGCGTACAGCGCCGTCGCGCGTTCGGCCGAGGCTTCCAGTTCCTGCATCAATGGCGCCACGGAGGGGCTGCTCGTGGCATCGGCGATGTCCATGGCGGCCAGACTGGCGTTGGTGAGGATGGCGGCCACCACCTCGTCGGTCGGGCGCCCCGGGGCCGCGAGGCCGGCGCGCCGCAGCGCCTCTTCCAGCTGGCGGCGGGCCCCGGCCGCGCGACGCAGGTCGCGCAGGTCGGTCAGCGCGATGATGCAGCCCAGCGTCTTGCCGCTGCGCCCGGGCACAACCTCGGCGCGCACCGCCACCGGCAGCGCCGCGCCGCGCGCGCCGCCCGCCGCCGGCTGGGCTACCGCCCATTCGCCGCGCCAGGCCTGCTGGCCCAGGCTCTCCACCACCCGCTGCACACGGGGCGCGTCGTCGAAGAGTCGGGCCACCGGCTCGCCGCGCACCGGCGTCGGCGCACCGGCGCCGCGCAGCGCCAGGAAGGCGTCGTTGGCGAACATCAGCCCGCCGCGCGCGTCGGCCAGCAGCACCGGCTCGCGCGCGGCGCCCACGGTCGCGCGCACCTCGGCCAGCTGGTGTTCGGCGATCAGCAGGCGCACCGCGTGCACCTGCACGATGATGTCCACCAGCGCAGTGCCGATGGCCTGCCCCATCACGCGTTCCGAGGTCGACCAGGGCAGCGCGGTGCCGCGCACGATCTCCGACCAGGAGGCGAAGCTGCGCCGCGGCGACAGCTTCAGCGGGTCGTCGTCGATCATCGGTTTGTGCGGGTCGCCGGCCCAGGTGACGGTGAGCAGTTGCTCCTTGCGCAGCCACATCAGGTAGTCGGGCCGCGTCGCTGACAGCTGCACGGCCAGCACGCCGGCCGCCGTTGGCGCCAGCGCGGCCAGCGGCGGGTGCGCCTTGCCCACCGACGCGTGGGCCAACGGCGCGCCGGGTTCACCTTCGCGCGGCTGCGCATGCACCCAGGCCAGCAGCGCACGCAGCTCGGGCGTCGAAGGCACCTCGCCGGTGGTCAGGATCTCGTCGCCGTGGAACAGCGCCGCACCGGTGGCTTCCAGCGGCTGCAGCAGCGTGCGCGGGTTGCGGAAGAGCGCCTGGCGCCAGTCGCCTTCGGTGGACGTGGCCTCGATCAGCCGCTGCTCCAGCCGGCGCACCATCAGTGCCACCTGGGTGTGGGCGTAGTTCTCGATCGCCGCGATGCGGGTCGAGGCCACCTCGGCCAGCAGGTCGACCACCGCGCGCACCGCCAGGCGGAGGTGGCGCGGGCTGTAGTGGTGGGCGGCGGCCTGGCCGAGCCTTCGGCTGGGCTCGCGTTCTCAGGCGAGGTCGAAGCGGTCGAGGTTCATCACCTTGCTCCACGCCGCCACGAAGTCGCGCACGAACTTGCCTTGTGCGTCGCTCGTGGCGTAAGCCTCGGCCAGCGCCCGCAGCTGCGAGTTCGAACCGAAGACGAGGTCGACCAGCGTGCCGGTCCGGCGCAGTGCACCGGTCTTGCGGTCGCGGCCTTCGATCACGCTGGCGTCGGCAGCCGAGCGCTTCCATGCGGTACCCATGTCGAGCAGCTGGACGAAGAACTGGTTGCTCAGCGTGCCGGGGCGCTGCGTGAACACGCCGTGCGCCGCGCCGCCGACGTTGGCGCCCAGCGCGCGCAGGCCGCCGATCAGCACGGTCATCTCGGGCGCGCTCAGCGTCAGCAGCTGGGCCTTGTCGAGCAGCAGTTCGGCGGCCGACGCCTCGAGGCCCTGGCGCGCGTGGTTGCGGAAGCCGTCGGCCTGGGGCTCGAGCACGGCAAACACCTCGACGTCGGTCTGTTCCTGCGACGCGTCGGTGCGGCCCGGGGTGAAGGGCACGGTCACGCTGTGGCCGGCCTGCTGCGCGGCCGCCTCGACCGCGGCGCAGCCGCCCAGCACGATGAGGTCGGCCAGCGAGATCTTCTTGCCGCCGGTCTGCGTGGCGTTGAAGTCCTTCTGCAGGCCTTCCAGCGTCGACAGGATCTGGGCCAGTTCGACTGGCTGATTGACCTCCCAGTCCTTCTGCGGCGCCAGGCGGATGCGGGCACCGTTGGCGCCGCCGCGCTTGTCGCTGCCGCGGAAGGTCGAGGCCGATGCCCAGGCCGTGCGCACCAGTTGCGCGATGCTCAGGCCCGAGGCCAGCACGCGGGCTTTCAGCGCCACGATGTCCGGTGCGTCGACCAGCGCGTGGTCGACGGCGGGCACCGGGTCCTGCCAGATCAGCACTTCCTGCGGCACCAGCTTGCCCAGGTAGCGCGAACGCGGGCCCATGTCGCGGTGCGTGAGCTTGAACCAGGCGGGCGCGAAGGCGTCGGCGAAGGCCTGCGGGTTGGCATGGAAACGGCGCGAGATCTTCTCGTAGGCCGGGGCCACGCGCAGCGACAGGTCGGCCGTGCTCATCATCGGCGGGTGTTTCCTGCCGGGGGCGTGCGCGTCGGGATCAGGTGCTCGGGCTTGCAGTTCTTCGGCCGCCATTGGTGCGCGCCGGCCGGGCTCTTGCTCAGTTCCCACTCATGGCCGAAGAGCATGTCGAAGTAGCCGGGTGTTCAGGCCGTCAGCCGCCGCACGCCGGGCAGCGCGCAGGCGTAGATGCAGTTGCGTAGCGCCGCGATGGCCTCGTAACGCGGGAAGGTGCGGCGCCAGGCCAGCACCACGCGGCGCGTGGGCGCCGGCGCGCTGAACTTCACGTAGCGGATGTGCGGCTGCTTGTCGGCCGGCACCGACAGCTGTGGCACCACCGTCACCCCCATGCCCGAAGCCACCATGTACTTGATGGTCTCCAGGCTGCTGCCCTCGAAGCTCTTGCGGATGCCCTCGGCATTGCTGGCAAAACGTGCGTACTCGGGGCAGACCTCGAGCACGTGGTCGCGGAAGCAGTGGCCGGTGCCCAGCAGCAGCATGGTCTCGTTCTTCAGCTCTTCGGCCGTGATGCTCTTGCGCTTGGCGAAGGGGTGGCTGGCGGGCACGGCGGCGAGAAAGGGTTCGTCGTACAGCGGCGCCACGGCCAGGCCGGTGTCGGGGAAGGGCTCGGCCATGATGGCGCAGTCGAGCTCGCCCATGCGCAACATGTCCAGCAGCTTGGCGGTGAAGTTCTCCTGCAGCATCAGCGGCATCTGCGGCACGCGCTCGATGGCCTGTTTCACCAGGTCGGGCAGCAGGTAGGGGCCGATGGTGTAGATCACGCCCAGGCGCAGCGGGCCGCTTACCGGGTCCTTGCCGAGCTTGGCGATCTCGCGGATGGCCTGTGCCTGCTCGATGACCTGCTGCGCCTGGCGCACGATCTGCTCGCCCAGCGGCGTCACGCTGACCTCGGTGGCGCCGCGCTCGAAGATCTTCACGTCGAGCTCTTCTTCCAGCTTCTTGATCGCCACGCTAAGGGTCGGCTGGCTGACGAAGCAGGCCTCGGCGGCACGGCCGAAGTGCTTCTCGCGGGCGACGGCGACGGTGTATTTCAGCTCGGTGAGGGTCATGGCGCGATTGTGGCCAATGCGGGCCGGCGCATCGACCAGGCCGTCATGCCTTCATGCCTTCAGGTACTCGGCCTTGCTGGCCAGCCAGCGCTGCACGTGGGCCGCAGCGGCGGCCGGGTCTTCGCGCAGCAGGCGCGGCGCCACGGCGCGGGCCTGCTGCAGCAGCGCGCTGTCCTCGGCAAGGTCGGCGAAGCGCAGCAGCGCATCGCCGCTCTGGCGTGCGCCCATGAACTCGCCGGGGCCGCGGATCTCGAGGTCGCGGCGCGCGACCTCGAAACCGTCGTTGGTCTCGGCCATGGCCTGCAGCCGCGCCTTGCCGGTGGGCGACAGCGGGCCGGTGTAGAGCAGCACGCAGACACTCGCCACCGCGCCGCGGCCGACACGACCGCGCAGTTGGTGCAGCTGGGCCAGGCCGAAGCGTTCGGCGTGCTCGATGACCATCAGGCTGGCGTTGGGCACGTCGACGCCGACCTCGATCACGGTGGTGGCCACCAGCAGTTTCATCTCGCCCGCCGTGAACAGCGCCATCACGGCGGCCTTCTCGGCCGACTTCATGCGGCCGTGCAGCAAGCCCACCACCGTGCCGGGCAGCGCCGCGCCGAGCTCGGCGTGGGTGGCGGTGGCGTTCTGCAGGTCGACGTGCTCGCTTTCCTCGACCAGCGGACACACCCAGTAGACCTGCCGGCCCTGGGCCACTTCGGCCGCGATGCGTGCCACCACGGCGTTACGCCTGCCGTCGGCGAAGAGCTTGGTGACGATGGGCGTGCGGCCGGGCGGCAATTCGTCGATGGTGCTGACGTCGAGGTCGGCGTAGTAGCTCATCGCCAGCGTGCGTGGGATGGGTGTCGCGCTCATCATGAGCAGGTGGGGCTCGAGCCCGCGGGCTTCGTTGGACTGCGCGCCCAGCTTCGCACCGTCACCCGATAGCGCGCCAGGTTTGGCGCCATCGCCGGATTCCGCGCCAGCTTTGGCGCCATCACCCGATTGCGCGCCAAGTTTGGCGCCATCACCTGATTGCGCGCCAAGTTTGGCGCGCAAGGCCAGCCGCTGCGCCACACCGAAGCGGTGCTGTTCGTCGACGATGGCCAGCCCCAGCCGCGCGAAGACGACGTCGTCCTGGATCACCGCGTGGGTACCCACCACCAGCATCGCTTCGCCGCTGGCCACCTGCGCCACCATGGCCTGGCGTGCCTTGCCCTTGCGGCTGCCGGTGAGCCACGCCGTCCTGATGCCCAGCGGTTCGAGCCAGCCCACCAGCTTGCGGAAATGCTGCTCGGCCAGGATCTCGGTGGGCGCCATCAGCGCGCATTGCCAGCCCGTGCCCATCGCCACCGCGGCAGCCAGGGCGGCCACCACCGTCTTGCCCGAACCGACGTCGCCCTGCAGCAGGCGGTGCATGGGTTGCGGGCGGCCGATGTCGGCCGTGATCTCGGCCACCACGCGCTGCTGTGCTGCGGTCAGCGTGAAAGGCAGGGCGGCCAGCAGCCGTGCGGCCAGGGCGTCCGGGCCGGCGCGCAGCATCGGCGCGGCCAGCGTCGCGCGCGTGGCCTGGGCCTGGGCCTGCGACAGCTGCTGGGCCAGCAGCTCGTCGAACTTCAGCCGCTGCCAGGCCGGATGGCTGTGGTCTTCCAGCGTCTCCGGGTCGAGCTCGCGCGGCGGGTGGTGCAGCAACTGCAGCGCGTCGCGCAGCGGCGGCAGGCCGGGCGGCACCGTGCCGGGCGGCAGCAGCTCGTGCAGCGGCGCACGCGCCAGCGCCGACAGCACCGCCTTGCGCAGGTAAGCCTGCGGCAGCTGCGCGCTGCTGGGGTAGACGGGCGTCAGCGCCTGCGGCAGCGGTGTCTCGGCGCTGACGGCCCGGAACTCGGGGTGCACCATCTCGCGGCCTAGGAAACCGCCGCGCACCTCGCCGCGGGCGCGCACGGTCTGGCCCACGGCCAGGGTTTTCTGGTGCGAGGGGTAGAAGTGCAGCAGCCGCAGCAGCAGCTCACCGCTGTCGTCGGCCAGGCGCACGATGAGCTGGCGCCGCGTGCGCGCTTCGACGCGGCATTCCTGCACCACGCCTTGCACCTGTGCGGTGTCGAAGTCGCGCAGGCTGGCCATGGGCGTGATGCGCGTCTCGTCGACGTAGCGCATCGGCAGGTGCAGCGCGAGGTCGATGTCGCGCACCAGGCCCAGCTTGTGCATCGCGCGCGCCGGCCCCGACAGCTTGGCCCCCGGCGCCCGCAGGGGCGCCGGCCGTGGTGGCTCGGGCGGGGCTTTGGGGTCATCGGCGGGGGCCAGGGGCGTGGGCATGGAACAATTTTGACTCTCGCACGCTCCCAGGCCGGTACAGCCTGCACGCATGAACACTTCCAAACCCCGCCCCTACACCGTAGCCGACTTCGATTTCACGCTGCCGCCCGAGCTCATCGCGCAGCACCCCGCCGCCGAACGCAGCGCCTCGCGCCTGCTCGACGGCCGCGGCAGCACACCCGTCGACCGCGTCTTCCGCGACCTGCCCACGCTGCTGCAGCCCGGCGACCTGCTGGTCTTCAACGACACCCAGGTCATCAAGGCGCGGCTGCTGGGCGAAAAGCCCACCGGCGGCGCGGTGGAGGCGCTGGTCGAAAGGGTGCTGCCCGGCCACGAGGTCTGGGCCCACCTGCGCGCCAGCAAGAGCCCGAAGCCGGGCAGCCTGGTGCGTTTTGCCGACGCCTTCGACGCCGAAGTCCTGGGCCGCGCCGGGCCCGAGGACGCCCTCTTCCACCTGCGTTTCCCCGACGACCCGCTGCGCCTGCTGGAGCGCCACGGCCATGTGCCGCTGCCGCCCTACATCACCCACGCCGACACCGCCGACGATGCCGCGCGCTACCAGACGGTGTTCGCCGCCCGGCCCGGTGCGGTGGCCGCGCCGACTGCGGCGCTGCACTTCGACGACACGCTGCTGGCCGCGCTGGCGGCGCGCGGCGTGCAGCGTGCCGCGGTGACGCTGCACGTCGGCGCCGGCACCTTCCAGCCGGTGCGCGTGGAGCAGCTGGCCGAGCACCGCATGCACAGCGAGTGGTTCGAGGTCGGTGCCGAGACGGTGGCCGCCATCGCCGCGACGCAGGCCGCCGGCGGGCGTGTGTTGGCGGCGGGCACGACGACGCTGCGCGCGCTGGAATCGGCGGCCCGCGCGGGCACGTTGGCGGCCTGCCGCGGCGAGACCGACATCTTCATCACTCCGGGTTTCGAGTTCCGCGTCGTCGACCTGCTGCTCACCAACTTCCACCTGCCCAAGAGCACGCTGATGATGCTGGTCAGCGCCTTCACCGGCCACGCCCACATCCGCGCGCTCTACCGCCACGCGGTGGAATCACGCTACCGCTTCTTCAGCTACGGCGACGCGATGCTCTTGCAGCGCACGGCGCGCTGAGCGCCACGCGGCGGCTCACAGCTTCCAGAGCAGCTCGACGCCGCAGCCCAGGCTGTCGAGCCGGCTGCGCGGCATCTCCAGGGTGCCACCCAGGGTCTGCTGGCCGCGGCGCGCCATCGACCAGCTGCCCCACACGCCGGCGTGGACCTTGTCAGCCAGTGCCCGGCTGTACCTGCCTTCCACGGCAAGGTCGAAGCCGCGCTGGCCACTGAAGGCAGCCTGGGGCGCCGTGGTATTGGTCAGCCGCCGCCACACCGGCACGCTCGACGTGGCGCGCAGGCTGTAGTGGGTGGCCTGGCCACGCACCTGCTCCGATTCCAGCGCCACGCCGGCGTCGAGCAGCAGCTCGGCGATCGATTCCTCGACCGTGGTGTCGGTGGGCGTGGCCACGGCGTTGTCCGGGCCTGGAGTGAAGGAGTAGCGCTTGAAAGACTGCGTGCGCAGTGCAGCGCCGCCGACACCGAATGTCTGCCCCTGCACGCGGTAGTGGCCCAGCACCTGTGTTTTCGACTGCTGCAGGCTGAAGCCGTTGCGCTGCAATACCGGGCTCGTGAGCACGAAGCCGTCGAAGGTTGGGCCGGTGGCTGTCCAGGTCTCGGAGGCGCGGTCGGGGTAGAAGGTGGTCTCGTTGTCCAGCGACATCAGCAGGCGCTCGCTCAGCGCGTACAGCGCGCCGGTCACCAGCACCGGGCTGGCGCCGCTGGCACGGCTTTCGAAGGGCAGGAGGCTGCCGGTCTCTCGGTACATCACGTGCTGGCGCGCCAGTCCCATGAAATACAAAAAGCCCTTGCCGGCAACGGCTTCGGGCGTCTCGGCAGCGTGGGCCTCGCGGGCCGGCGCGGACAGCGACAACAGTGCGGCCGTCGGGACGGTCGACACGGCCAGCGCAAGCGCGGTGGGGCGGGCGGAGGTGCCTGTGCGGGTCATGACGGCGCTCTCGATGAAGGGTGCGCGCAACGACAGGCAAGGTCAGCGCTGCCCGTCATCGACCAAAAAGACGACTCAAGCCGCCGCGGCCCATGCCGACAATCGGCCCTGGCCCTGGCCCTGGCCCCACCCCGCCCACCGTCCGGCCGCCTATTCGTTGTCTTCGCGCAGACCGAGCCTCGAGACGGTCGCAACCGCCTGCGCGCGCGAACTGACGCCCAGCCGGCGAAACACCGCGGCCAGGTGCGTCTTCACCGTCGACGCCGACATTTGCAGGCTGCGGCAGATGAGCTTGTTCGGCTGGCCCTGGATGAGCAGCCGCAGCACGTCGACCTGGCGCGGCGTCAGCCCCAGGTGCCGCAGCGCGTCGGGCGGGACGTCCTGCGGCCACGTTGCCAGCGGGTCAAGCAGCGGGTGCGTGCTGCCCGGCGGCAGTAGACGCCGCCGTCCAACGCCACCTGCAGCACGCGGGCCAGCGTGTCGCCATCGACCGTCTTCAGCACGAAGCCGCAGGCGCCGGCGCCGACGGCCTGCTGCACGGTGTGCGGCCGGTCATCGGCCGACAGCACCACCAGTCGCGCAGCTGGGGCCTGTTCACGCAGGGACGCGATGGCCTGCAGACCCTGGCCGTCCAGCAGATCAAGGTCGAGCAGCATCAGGCGCACGTCGGGATGGCGGGACAGCAGTTGCACCGCGGTGGAGACATCGCCGGCCTGCAGCACGTGCAGGCCCCGGAAGCGCATGCGGATCTGCAGCCCGAGGGCGTCGCGAAACAGCACGTGACCATCGATCAGTAGAACCTTCATACAGCGAACAGCGCTCTCGGGACTCTCAATCACCGGTCCGCCGCCCTGCGCACTTCCACACGGTGGGACTGCGGCGCATCAGCCGAACGGACGAGGCGCCTCGAAGCGCCCTGCTCCAGAATGTAACGGCGAACTGGCTGGCACCACCCTGGACAAGAGCTGCAGTTGCGGCACCGGCTTCGACGCCCTGTTTCACCGCACACACAACGGAGTCCTCGAAATGCGCAAGTCCCCGATCCTGTTCCTGGCCATGGCCAGTGCCGGCCTCCTGATGGCCTGCGGTGGTGGCGGCGGCGGCGATGCCGCGCCGGTCACGCCGCCGGTCGTCAATCCGCCGTCCGACGTCGCCCGCGTCACGCTCACCGGCGTGGTCGCGAAGGGCCTGATGGCCAACGCTGACGTTGCGGTGCTGGCCGTCAATGCCGACGGTACGGTCTCGAGCACCGTGCTGGGCACAGCCACCACCAGTGCCACCGGCGCCTACAGCGTCACCTTCGACGGCACTTCGGGCAAGCCCTACTTGGTGCGCATCAGCGCCAAGGCCGATGGCAGCACCACCCACCTCGACGAGGTGCTGGGCAGCCAAGCGCTGCCGTCCGGCTTCGCGCTGCGTGCGCTCGGCGTGCCCGCCAGCAGCGGCACCGTTACCGCGAGTGCCACCGTCACGCCCTTCAGCGAGATGGCCACCGCCGCGGCCACTCGCGCCAGCGGCGGCATCACGGCCGCCAACACGGCGCAGGCGGTGTCCACCGTCACGCAACTGCTGGGCTTCAACCCGCTCACCGCCCCGGCGCCTTCGACCGCCGTTGGCGCCGGCAGCTCGGCGCAGCAGCTGGCGATCATGCTCACCGCGGTGTCCCGCCTGGCCGCCGACGGTGGCCTGGGCTGCACCACCGGCACGGCCGCCGACAAGACGCGCTGCGTGACGGAGGCGCTGGCCGCCGCCGCCAGCACCGGGTCGATCAAGCTCGAGCGTGGCGGCACCGATGTCTCGGCCGCACTCGGCGGTGCCGTCAGCACCGTGCTGGCCAACCCCGCACTGGCCGGTGCCGTGGCACCCACCAGCCTGACGGTGGCCCAAGCCAACCTGGCGTGTACGGGCAGCGCCTGCACGGCCGCGCCGGCCACCGGCGGCACGCCACCCGGGCCCAGCGCCACGGCAGTGGCCATCGCCGCGAGCAAGCAGCTGTTCACCGAGATCCGTTCCGACTTCGCCAGCATGTTCAGCCGCGGCGGCATCAGCGCCACGTCGGGCGGCGCGGCCAACGTCGAAGCCTGGAAGTTCAACGCGGCCATGCAAGGCATGCAGGTGCCGGTGGAGGTGATGGCCAAGGACCTGGGCGTGCTGCTGACCGCGGCCGACCTCTACAACGACTTCATGGCCGGCCGCAGCACGCTGAACTCGCGTGGCGGCGCCCCCGACACCACCGACGGCAGCGTGCCCTTCAACTACGCGGTAGGCAACGCCGTCGGTTGCAGCCTGTATGCGGACACCACCAACACCGTGCTGGCTACGGCGCCTGCGCAGGTGGTGCAGATCGGTTGTCGCGCGCTCTACTACGTCGCCTTCGACCCCGTCGCCGGGGTGCGCCGCGAGTGGCGCCACGGCTTCACCATCACGCCGGCGGCCAACGGCAGCTTCCCCTACACCACGCGCGCCCGCCTGCGCACCACACCGTGCGTCGCGCCGGCCTGCACCGACTTCAACGTCGCCTTGCAGACCGACTTCTACGCCGGCACGCTGAACACCACGGTCAACGGCAGCGGCAACATCACGGGCTTCACCGTCGACGGCCGCCTGCCCGGGGCTTTCGTCCAGGGGGGCACGGCGCTGTACAACGGCTTCCACGAGATGCAGATGCAGGGCACGCGCACCATCTCGGGCTTCAAGCAGGAGGTGGCGGCCGTGCAGGGCACGCTGCGCGCCTACGACACCGCAGGTGTGCTGCAGGGTACGCTGACGCTGCGCGACGGTTCGAACGTGGTCGGGATCCCGATCACCGACAACGGTACGCTGCCCAGCGCCGGCAACCCGGCCACGCAGGGCACACTCAGCGCCGGTACGCTGGTGCTGGCCTGGGCGACGCCCACGGCCGAATTCGAAGGCAAGCTGTCGCTGACCGACAGCGTCTGGGACAGCAGCGGCACCTACTTCTCGCCGCAGCGCGCCGAACTCACCGGCAGCCTGCGCACCGTCAGCGGCGGCGTCGCGTCCGAGTTCCTGCGCGGCAGCTTCGTGGCCACGCTCAGTGGTTATGCCAACCACAACGCCACGCTTCCGCTGTCGCCGACGAACCGCTACACCGAGGCTTTCACCTTTTCGGCGGCCGTGACGGCACCGAACCGGCCGCGTCTGGAGCTGACGGCGGGTGCGACGAAAACCAGCGACGTGGTCGACGTCAGCAGCATGACGCTGCAGTACCGCTCGGTAGTGAACGGCGCGCCGCGCATCGTCGTCGGTGCCACGGCCACGCTCGACGCCAACGGCGTGCCTGCCTACAGCCTGACCGAGGCCAGCGCGAACCTGCGCATGAACTGGTCCGAGGGCGCTGCCACGGCCGACCTGTTCCAGGGCACGACGCTGCTCGGCACGCTGAACAACAGCAACGGCTTGCTGACCTTCGTCGACGGCAGCTTCATCTCGCTCGACGCCGGGCTGTGAAGCCCAGGGCCCTGCGGCCTGCGCGCCCGGCCATGCCGGGAGCCCGGGCGGCGCTGGGGCTGGCGCTGCCGGCGCTGCTGTTCGCAGCAGCGCCGGCCACCGCGGCGCCGGCCGGTGAAGCCGAATGGCGTCTCGGTCTGCGATCGCAGCAACACAGCGACGCCACGGCACTGAACCTGGGCCGCGACCCGCGCGCCGTGGACCTGGCGCCGCGCAGCGGCCGCAACCTGGCCTACATCGACGACGAACTGCGGCTCGAACGCACGCAACGCGGCTGGACGGTCGGCCTGCTGGCGCGCAGCCGCGCCACGTTGGTGGCGAGCGCCGACACGCTGGCGCTGTACCAGCAGGTCGACGGCGGCGCAGCCGTCACTGCCGACCGCCGTTGGGCGGTCGACGCGCGTTTTCGCGGTTTCAGCGGTGGCGGCCTGGCGTTCGGGCGACAGCACGCCCTGGGCGGCGCTTGGTCGGCGCACTGGGAAGTGCAGGCGCTGGTGCTGCAGCGCTGGCGCGAAAGGCGCATCACCGGCATTGCAGGCGCCACGGCGGCCAGCGGCGAATACGACTTCGAGCTGGACTCGGTGCAGCGCGACGATGGGCTGCGCTTTCCCTTTCAGGCCAACTTCCCTTCGCGTGGCCGTGCCTTGCTCGGCGGCTTGACGCTGGCCTGGCAGGGTGGGCCCTGGCAGTTCGAGGCAGCGGTCAAGGACGCCGGTTGGCAAGGCTGGCGCGGCCTGCCGCGCCAGGACGCGGCGCTCGACAGCCGCACCGCGGCTGTCGATGCCGACGGTTACCTGATCTACCGCCCGCTCATCCAGGGCCAGAACACGCAGGCCACGGCCCGCAGCAGCGCGCCGGCCTGGGGCCGGTTCGCGGCGCGCTGGCAGCCGCCTGCCGCCGGCGGGGCCCTTGCCGAGACCGGCGCTGACCTGCTGCCCGGCTTCGGCCTGCTGCCCTGGCTGGGCCTGTCGGCACCCGTCGGCGCGTCGCAGCTGGGGCTGCAATGGCGCACGCACGAACGCCGCCTGACGCTGCAGTGGGCGTGGCAGGGCCTGACGCTGACGCTGGGGGGTGACCGCCTGACCGGCGTGGCCCGTTCGCGCGAGCTCGGGCTGGCCTGGCGGCTGCCGATCTGAGCGGCGGGGGCGCCGGCACCGCAGCGGCGCGCCCGCCGTGCTGCGACAGAATCGGCGCATGTTCGAATTCCAGTTGCTCAAGACCACCGGCCACGCGCGCCGCGGTCGCCTGACGCTGACCCACGGCGTCGTCGAAACGCCCGTCTTCATGCCCGTGGGCACCTACGGCACCGTCAAGGGCGTGATGCCGCGCAGCCTGGAGGAGATGGGCGCGCAGATCATCCTCGCCAACACCTTCCACCTGTGGATGCGGCCGGGGCTGGACGTCGTCGCGAAGTTCGGGGGCCTGCACCGTTTCGAGGGCTGGGGCAAACCCATGCTGACCGACAGCGGCGGCTTCCAGGTCTGGAGCCTGGGCGACATGCGCAAGATCAGCGAGGAAGGCGTGAAGTTCGCGTCACCCGTCAACGGCGACAAGCTCTTCCTCACGCCCGAGGTCAGCATGCAGATCCAGAGCGTGCTGAACAGCGACATCGTGATGCAGTTCGACGAGTGCACGCCCTACGAGCTGAAGGGCCACGTCACCACCGAGGCCGAGGCGCGGCTGTCGATGGAACTCAGCCTGCGCTGGGCCCGGCGCAGCCAGGCCGAGTTCACGCGGCTGGCGAACCCGAACGCCCTGTTCGGCATCGTGCAGGGCGGCATGTTCGAGAACTTGCGCCAGGCATCTCTGGACGCACTCGTCGAGATGGACTTCCCGGGTTACGCGGTGGGCGGCGTCAGCGTCGGCGAGCCCAAGGACGAGATGCTGCGCATCATGGCGCACACGCCGCAGCGCCTGCCCGCGCACAAGCCGCGCTACCTGATGGGCGTGGGCACGCCGGAAGACCTGGTCGAGGGCGTGGCGCAGGGGGTCGACATGTTCGACTGCGTGATGCCCACGCGCAACGCGCGCAACGGCCACCTCTTCACGCGTTTCGGCGACCTGAAGATCCGCAACGCGCGCCACCGGGAAGACGAGCGACCGCTCGACCCCACGTGCAGCTGCTACGCCTGCCGCGGCCAGACGGCGGCCGAAGGCGCGGTCAGCGGCGGCTTCAGCCGCGCCTACCTGCACCACCTCGACCGCTGCGGCGAGATGCTGGGCCCGATGCTGACCAGCATCCACAACCTGCACTACTACGTGAACCTGATGCACGAAGTGCGCGCGGCGCTCGACGAAGACCGTTTCGAAGCCTGGCGCGTGCAGTTCAAGGCCGACCGCGCGGTTGGTATCGGCTGAAGGGCAAAGCGGCGAGGTGGCGCGGGCTCTAGCCGCGGCAGGCGGTCTGGCGGCGGCTGCCTCGGCGCCCGCTGCGGCTACCAGAACTGCCAGTTGCCGGTGGCCACCACCCACACGCCGAGCGCCGCGTTGGTCACGCCGTGCGCGATCACCGCCACCCACAACTTGCCGCTGCGGATGTAGAGCCAGGCGTAGGCCAGCCCGGCAACGGCGGCGGCCAGCCACAGCGTGTGCGCGAGCACAAAGACGAAGGTGCTCAGCACCACGGCGCGCAGGCCGACGCCGCGCGGCGGCACGGCCTCGAACACGGGCGACTGCAGCCAGCGCATCAGGAAGGAACGCCAGAACAGCTCTTCCATCACCGGCACCAGCAGCGCCGCGCCGGCGATGCGCGCCACGATCAGCGGCCAGTCCAGCCCTCCTTCGGCGGTCTTGGGTACAAAGGGCGCGGTGGCGGCGGTGTCCAGCGTCATCCACGGCGCGTCGAGGTGGATCCACAGCACGAAGACGAGCAGGCCGACGGCCACGGCCAGCAGCCCGTCGTGGGCGTTCGGCAGGGCCTGGCGCGCCAGTTCACCGTACTCGCGCCACCACAGCGCCAGCAGGGCGGCGGTGGCGCCCGCCTGCAACGCGTAGAGCCAGCGCGGGTCGAAACCCCAGCTGCCGTCGGCCGGCGCCATGCCGCGCAGCGCCAGCAGGGCCATGAAGACGGCAAAGGGCGCCACGCGCACCAGCGCCGAGCGGCGGAAGTTCAGCGCCACGCCGACAACCTGAGGCTCAGCCCTTGGCCGAGCGTTCGAGTGCGCTGCGGGCGCCGTCGAACTGCGCCAGCGTCTGCGCCAGGAAGGGCATGACGGGCTGCAGCGCGTCGAACAGCGTGTGCGGCGGGTTGGCGACAAAAACGCTGCTGCCCAGCATGCCGAAGCCGCGGGCGTCGGCCTGCGCCACCGTCAGCCGCGCGTTGAGCCAGCCCTTCTTGGCACCGCTGTCGGCGGCGGCCTTCAGGCGCTGCGGCAGCTGAGAGGCCTCGATCAGCTGCAGCTGTGGCAGCCAGACGATGACCACCGCATCGGCGAAGCGTTCCAGCGCCTCGCGCAGCGCGGCGAGTGTGCGTGTGTAGTCGGTCTTGATCTCGTAGCTGGGGTCGATGAGCACCACGCCGCGCCGCGTCG
>Ga0335397_10006505_pt1 | contig 15059 bp, 16 predicted proteins | sample MAT04_FD_205740 | JGI IMG/M metagenome (GOLD analysis project Ga0335397, IMG submission 205740) | Freshwater microbial communities from Lake Fryxell liftoff mats and glacier meltwater in Antarctica - MAT-04 (spades assembly) (version 2) ...
CGCATTTGCACAAAGCAGCAGAGCGGATGATTGAGCTTTCTAAGCGGGAGGCAGAGGATGAGTTGGAGTGGCGGGCACTGAATCAGGCGGCACGAGAATTGCTATTAGCGCAGTCTTCAGACTGGGCGTTTATTATGCGGACGGGGACAATGGTGCCTTATGCAGTGCGGCGCACGAAGTCGCATTTGCAGCGGTTTAATAAGATTTGGGATGATGTGTTGGCAGGGAAGATCGATTCAGGATGGTTGGAGAAGGTGGAGGCGATCGATAATATTTTTCCAGAAGTAAATTATCGGGTTTATCGTCCGCTTTGATGATATCTAAAGACTGCAATCTTGCTCTCAAGCTGTTAACTCAGTACGAAAGACTTGCAGCCAAGTATGGTGTAAAGCTACCTGAAGCCAGGATTGCGGTTCTTGATGAACTTAGATTGCAGGGAGGAATTTCCTCTAGTGATCTTCCTGCAACCTTACAGAGGATATTTCCAGGACAGCTTCAAGGACTTACTTTGAACGAAATTCGTCAAATCTGTCAGACTGGTTGAAAGTGTTTCGGTTCTGAGGCTACAGAGTTATGGGCGTTTATCCTGAATTAGAACATCTTGATCTTCAGATGTTGATACAGCGATGGTATGAGCCTGCGATTGGTGGTGACGAATATGCGATCGCCTATTACGATGAACTTGCTTTCCTCATTTGTAATCACAGCGAGGCAGGCATCGCGTTTTTATCAGGAGAAATTGCAAACTCTGACACTCCTCGGCTCAGTGCAATTCTTGCCCATCTTCCCCCGAATCACTCTGCCCTTCAGAGCATTCACTATCTTCAGGACGATCGCCCTTTAATTGTGTCAAGAACCATTGACCGACTTCAGGCAGAACAGATTGGTGCTTTAGAACAGGTTCTAGCTTTGAAAGCGCACCCTAGCCCTTTGGTTAGAAGTAGCGTTCTACGGTTTGTCAGTAAACAATCTCCTCAGTCTGCCCCAAATTTACTGATAGAAGCTTTACATGATCCTGATGATCTCGTTCGCATGAGTGCAGTGGATGAGTTAGACGAGTTACCCTGTGTTGAGGCAATTCCTTATATCCAAACGCTACTCACCGACCCTCACAAATACGTACAAGAGGCAGCAGCGACTGCGATTAAGAATCTGAATGGCTTGCTTTCTAGCGTTTGAGTTGCATGGGTTTTAAGCCATCTCAACTAGCGATCGCTGCGTATTAATTTAATTTATTAGAGTATAAAAAATGGCATCAAAGGATGAGCTGCAAACTGTTCTGAAGTCAAAATACGGTATCAATAAAAATATTAGTCAACCTCTCAACCTGGAGGAATGTACAAGACTTCTCTATGTGCTTGATAGCGAAGTTGGTGCTGCAAAACTGGTGGAATCTTTTGCTCAAAAAAATTCTACGTTGGGTGGTAAAAATTCCTACTATTCAAGGATTCACAATCAAGCAAAACGTAAGTTGGAATCTGTCGAAGCAGAATATCGTGAGCTAGAAGATTCTATTAAATATTTGGAAGAATCAAAGACAACGCTTGAAAGCAAGAAGCAACAACTAGAGCAAGAAAAGAAAAATCTAGAATCTGAGATTCAAAACTTATCTTCTAGCAATATCAATTTGGCTACGAAGGTTGATGATTTAACCTCCAGTAATACCGAACTGTTTGAAGCTAATGATCAGCTCAAGAAAGATAATAAATCTCTAAAAAACATAGTGGATGCAATCCGGCTGAGATTGGCGAGAGATACTAATGAACTTCTGAAATATGAAGATAATGAAATTCGTAAAGCTCTCATTAAATTGTTTAAATGGACTCTCGGTTGAGGAGAATAGCTGATGGCAAACAAAAAGAAAAAGACTTTTAATGAAATGAGCTATCGAGAGGTTCAGGGTGCTAATACGCTGAATCGAAGCAAGCTCAGCAAAGAGGATCAACAGTGGTTAAAAAATAATCAGTATAAGAATGTGGGCTGGGGTAACGTCATCAGCCTTTATCAAAAACTAGAAGAGTTGTTGAATAAACCTCCAGAGGATGATCCAACGCTTGAGGACTTATTTTTAGAAGCCGATCGCATTGGTAACAAGTATCAAAGCTCTCAAGAAATTAAAGAGTTTAACCAACAGTTAGCAAAAGAAGTTAACGAAGTGTCGGAGGCGATCGATCGCCAGTTTCCTGATACCGAAATTGAAATAATTGATTTTGGAGGTTCTCATCAGCGACCTCAAAAAAGCCGTAGCTCCAGAACATCCAGAACGGTAAAAATCTAGTGGAAGAACCTGTGAACTCTGAGAATAAGGATCTAAAGAAGTTATTTGAGTTGGCAGATCGGGTAGGCAAAAAACGATATCACAGGCTCACGCAACAGGATTTTGAAGACTACAGAAAATACGACTACTGGCGATGCGTCAATGGGGATGGGGAGTGTGGAACGACTCAGCAGAGTAAAGACTGGGTGAGCGAAAATTCTGATTGGAACTGTCCAATTTGTGAGGAGCGATATGCCCATCGAGAAGGCAGAACAATCGATCACAAATTGCCGCGATCGCAATATCCTTGGCTATCTATGAATTTTGAAAATTTATGGGTGATCTGCCAAATGTGTAACGAGGAAAAAGGAGAGATGCACTGGTATGAATATGAACATTATATGTTTGTTCATCATCCAGAACTCTATACTAATGTGCAGGTTGCCTGTCCTAACCTTTTACTGAAGTCTCTCAGAGATTAAGGTAATGAACGCCTTTCTCTTAAGGCGTTCAAAGATTTTTTTATCCTCGACTTATCCGCCTGTGTTCTCTTCAACAGAAGCATCATGCCCAGCAGAACCCTTTGGCTTAGCGGCTAAATAATCAGCGAGGGGATGAATGGCTACAATATTGCCGCCTAACCGGGAGATGCGGAGCATTTCATCGTTCATACGGCTGTAAGGAACCTGAACGAACTGGTTGCCGCTAGTACGTACCGGATAATTGTTTTTAGTGGTTTGTTCGTTTTGCCGTAATCCTTCGACTTCATACACGAACACGCGATCAGTGGCAGAAGAGAGTCCTAGCATAGTTGTAATCGTCTCCTGGAATATTATTAATGTTTTGTTTGGTGTAGAACAGTAAAGCACTGGGTTAACTGAGATCTTGCACCACTCGCAACACCCACCCGGAATTGAAATTCCGGGCTAACGCAACGAAGTCCGTTGAAACGGACTCAAGAACTGGGCAGACAGGCTTTCAACCCATTTTAATGGGTTTTGTCTATTAGCCCCGAATTCATTCGAGGTGGGCTATTGAGAATGGTACAAGATCTGGGTTAAGGTTTTAGACGTTGGCAAAAATCTTTGACCCAGTGCTTCGCTCTTACTGGGCGATCGAGACGCTAGCGACTTTCCCGCCCATTTTGTTGATCTGCTTGAGAGTGCTAGAGAGTTGCTCGTAGGGCACGATAAACTCTTGACTGCTGCGGCGCACTTTGGGATATCGGGGCAGGCTGATACCCGATACTTCAATGCGGTAAAGGCGATCGGATGAATTGATCGATGAACGCCCGAATGCACGAGCTGGGGCAACATTTTGCTTAGAAGGTTGGTATGCCCAGCCTTCGTTAGCGCCGGAAGGTCCGATGACTGCGGAGACGCTATTTTTGCCTAGCTCACCTGCCAGACGGGAGGCAGAACCCGCGATTTGAGAGCGATCGCTCGTAGCATATCCCCGGTAGAGCTGAAACATGCGGGTAAACCCAGCCGTTTTCTGCCCAGTTTGGGTCGAGAAGCCCCGGTAGTAAGGCACAATTGAATCGCCAAAGTTAGCTTCATATTCATTAGAATCGATGTAAGAATCGACATCTGCTTCAAAGCCTTGATTTTGATAGCAATCTAAATGCTCCACCACTTCAGATTCATCGTAGGGCGCGCGTCCTAGCAAATGCTTGAAGTTCAATTCAATCACCCTTGTATGAAAATGAGGGTAAAGGAATTTGGTTTTGTATAGCTCTGTTTTAGCCAGGGCGCGGACAAATTCACGCACTGTGATTTGTCTATTGCACAGTAAAGATTCTAGACCGACTTGGCGTTCGGTTGCCATCAGGTAATCGTTGCCCAAAACTTGGCGATAAATTGCCTGAACGGCGGCAGCGCCTTCTTCGGGTGTCCAATTAGGACGAAGTTCGATCGGGCGGATGTCGCTATAGGCGGTCGTGCCGAGGCGAGAAGCCGCAGTGGTAATTGCCACAGATTAATCTCCTTGTAGGGGTAGGGGGTTCGACTAGAGTGCAGACTAGGCGGGTAAAATACTCACCACTCGGCTCCCTCGCTGGTTGAGGCGCTGGAGGGTCGGTGAAAGTTGGTCGTAGCTCACCAAATACTCACTCACACTGCGCCGAACTTGGGGCTTGCGACCACTATTAGATTGCGTTACCCGCACTCTATAGAGATTACCACGATCGCCAGTAGTCGTTCCAGCTAGCCCCTTGCCAAAGTTGGGAGTCCGCACGGAGGTAGCTGTATTGTGCGCCAAGTCTGCGGTTAGCCAAGCCGATTTGTTTCTACCTTGAGCGCGATCGCTGTTGGCGTAGCCGTGGTAAAGCTGAAACATGCGAGGGAACCCGACGGTTTTTTGATTGCGTTGGGTCGCAAAGCCCCGGTGGTAGGGAACAATCGACTCGCCAAAATTCTCTTGATACTCCAGAGAATCCAGGTAAGAATCGATTTCGGCTTCATAGCCTTGTTCGATGTAAAGATTAACGTGCTCGGTAATCTCAGATTCATCGTAGGGCGCACGACCCAACAAATGCTTATAGTTCAACTCAATAAATCGGACTTGGGGAGTCGAATAAAAAAACTTTTTTCGATATAGCTCTGACTGTGCCAATGCACGGATAAAATCACGCACATTAATGTTGCCCTGGCGCAGCAAAGACTCAGCGCTAGTCAACCGCTCGGATTGCATCAAATGCTCATTGCCGAACACTTGACGATACGCGGTTGTAATTACCGCTTGCACATCTCCTTCTGACCAGTTTGCCCGTAGCTCTACTGGAGAGGTGACGGCAAATGGCTCAAAGCCTAGCTGCGTAGCTGCCATAGTACTTGTCATGTCTGAAATCCTTAAATATTAATGGAATATTAATGACAAAAAACGCGCCCAGAACCGCAAATCGCTGTTCATACAATCCAGCATATTATGCAATCAAGCACTTTATGCAGTTAAGCATCCACAGCATTCTGTTGTTCTGGGCGAAATCAAATCCCTAGCTCAGGGCGTTGATGGCATAGTCGATATAGGAGTTGGCTTCTACAGCCGAGTCGCCGCTCAAACCATGATTGGCTCTGATGTGCTTCAGCGCTTCTACATACCAGCTAGGCGACAGTTCAAAGGTGCGGTTGATTTCGGTCAAACCACCGACCAAATAATCATCCATTGGTCCGGTGCTGCCTGCAACCAAACAGTAGGTGATCATGCGGATGTAGTAGCCGATGTCACGAGCACACTTTGCCTTGCCCGTGGGGGATGAGGCGTAGTTGTTCCCTTGCATTTGGGTGGTGTACGGGAACTTTTGGTAAACCGCGTTAGCAGCTCCGTCAGCCAAGCTAGCAGCTTTGGAACTCAAGCCTTTTGCCGCGTCAAGGCTGGCAGTGGCTTGACGGAAGCGACCAAATGCAACTTGAAGTTCGGTGGAACTCAAAAAGCGTCCTTGAGAATCTGATGTTGCGACCGCTTCTGTTAAAGGCGTTTTCATACTTAATCGTCCTTTTGGTTGTGAAAAGTTGTGAATTGTTTTTGAGTTTAAAATGTGACTTCAGATTGAAGTCGGCTTGAGCAGAAGCAAGCATTAACCGACGGCTGCTGCTGCTCGGTCGAAGTAGCTACCCAACTCAGCCATCAGTGAGCGACAGTCGCCACGGGTAACGCCGTTGGAGTCATTGGCGATCGCGATCGCCGCTTCTTTCATCTTGCTGATACCAGTGGCAACCGAGCCACCAGGCACGCCCAAAGCTGAGTAGGTTTCCCGCAGACCGTTGAGGCAACGATCTTCTAACACGCTGCCATCTCCGGTGAAAATAGCGTAGGTGACGTAGCGCAGAACGATTTCCATATCGCGCAGGCAAGCTGCCATACGGCGGTTGGTGTACGCATTACCACCGGGTGCAATTAACTGGGGTTGCTCTGCAAATAAAGCACGAGCTGCGTTAGCAACAATGGTGGATGAGTTGGAGGTGATGCGATTGACCACATCCATGCGCTTAGGACCTTCCGATACCATTGCTTTGAGGGCATCGATCTGAGCATCACTCACAAACTCGCCGCGAGTATCTGCTTGGGCAACTACTTTAGTAAAAGCGTCTAGCATTCAAGTATCTCCTGAGATTTGGACGAAATAAGGGTTCAAAGCCCGACTGAAGTGAAAGAATAGAGCCACAAGTGGGCACCATGAGCGAACTGCAACGAGTGAACCAAACCCAGCTTGAATGGGCATGGTAATGAGAGCGAAACTCCAACCAATTAGCTCAGAGCAACGTCCGATCGGGCAAATTCAATCAAATTGCAGTCAAATTCTCAAGCCGAGTGAGGCAGTAAATGCCTTACAATAAGCTTGAAAAATCTGAACCCCGACCTTGCAAGCCAAGGGTTCAGTGGCTTTTGAACAATTTGATTAAAGCAATTCATTTGTGCAAAAATTGTGCAATTCTCAGAATGTCGATTGGTAAGTCTGTTAAGAAATAAGAAGAAGAACTGAAAACTTTATGTGGCAAGGCTTCTGAGTTTTCTTGGAAATGAGAACTTGTTAACTTATCTTCATATTTGCTTATATTTCGTTAAGCGTTGGGGCGATCGCCAATTTCGCCCAAGGGTTGGAATGCCAAGGGCGATCGGTAAAATAATTAGAGGACGGTTAGAAAGTTTGTTGATGTGATGCTAGGGGGTGAGGGCGTAGCATTCGGGTGAGTCTGAGGGCTTTTTAGCCGAATGCTGCGCCCCTACGGGTGGACAATATTTTAGACGTTCTCTTAGGAAGCATTTGTTACGGAGTAGCAATGAAATAACGTCCCGATCCGCCCCCTAAATCCCCCAATTCTGGGGGACTTCCGAGCCTTTCAAAGTCCCCCAGAATTGGGGAATTTAGGGGGCTAGAAAGCTAACGCATCTCATTGGGACTTTATTTCAATGCAGATCCCTTAGGCGACGTAATCAAACAGCATTGTTGTCATATAACGTTCCGCCCATTCTGAGCCAAAAGATTTTTCTAGAACCCGGCGAGTTTTATCGTTCTGCTGCTGCTGCTGACAATAATGTTGCTGTCCTAGCCGGACTTTTGCGACCTCAATTTGCGAATTTAACGGAGCTGTTGCACAAGCAAGCTTGCAGTGTAGGGTTAAAAAGCTTTGAACCTGCGCTAGGAATGCATCCTCTTCTTGGGGCGTGGCAGGACGTACAAATAGGCAGAAGTCTGAGAAAATATTGCCCCAAGGCGGTAGTTCTCTAGGCTGGGTGAAGGGATAAGAGTCCAGCCGAGACAATGCGGTTTGGTAGTTTTGGGGCAAGGAGCGATCGCCATTAACAGGAGATAAATCGGCGATCGCGGCGCTAATGCCCCCTCGTCCGCCCACCAAGTCTGCGCCAAAGATGGGCAGCGCATATTCGGGGTTGGGGAACATGACACAGTGAAGGATATCTAAAGCGTTGCCAACGCGAGCCAGTTCGAGGTGGAGTTTGCGAAACTGTGGAGATTGATAGCAATGGTTCTCAATGATCAGCCGCTCTCCTTCTAGGCTCCCTTCCACATAGCCCAGATCGGCGGGAACTGGGTAGGGTGATAAATCAAGATGTTGCTGCCAAATTTCTTCGATACAGTTGGCGAGCCGATGAATGAGCGGATGCTGTTGTTCTCTTACCGATACTGTCATCGACTTATTCATAAAGTTTTATCCTATCAAAGTGTTTGTATACTAGATTGCCGGATGGCTTGTGCAAAACGTGTGCAGACGAAGTGATTAGGTTGCCCAAGCTCTGACTCTTTGGAGACGATTGAGAATCCGGTTTGCCAAATCAACTCCCATAATGGGCTTACATAAATAGTCATCAGCACCCAGGTTAAAGGCATGATTTTGGGTGCTCTGGTCGGTCAGCCCACTCAGAAATAAAATCGGCAGACGTTGCCAGCGAGGATCGTGCCGCAATGCCTGACAGAGTTCAAAGCCGTTCATATCTGGCATATTTACATCTAATACTAAGAGGTCGGGGGTGACCGATTGCAGCACTGTCCAAAATTGTTGGGGTTCTGCCAGGGTGGTGATTTTGAAGCCCCAGGGTTTAAGCAGGCTGGGCAGGGTTTTTAGCCAATGCTGATCGTCATCAACAATCATGACTTTGGTGTTTTGTTCTGAGGTGTCTGGTGAGGGCTGTGGGATGGCGATCGCCCCAAAGCTGTCGAGGGTATGCCGATTTTGAAGGTCTTGTTGGAGAGCTTTGAGCAGAGTTACGAGGTCAATAATTTTGGGCTGAGAGCTGTCGGGAGCAAAGCTTTGCTCTAATTGGCGCGCCAAGGTCATGGCTTGAGATAGCCCGAAAGTTCCCAAGGTGCCCGCTAGTTTATGGGCGGCGTGATAGGCTTTTTCTTGCACTGACGGGGATAGCGTCCCTTGATCGAGCGTGGCGATCGCTTCCTCAAAAATGGTCAATTGGGTGAGGATTTTGGCTTTTTGGGCGAGCCAGGTTTCATTGAGAAATGCCAGGTATTCGGCTTGGGGATGGGTGGGGCGATCGCTTTTCGTGCCCTGCTGTGCCGCGTCCGCTGCCTTTAAGAAATAGCCGCGCCCGTGGACTGTAGCAATAAAATCTGAAGGAGCGCCTGCCGTTAGTAACTTATGACGCACCCGACGAATATGCGATCGCACCGTCGCCTCTGATGGAAATTCTTCTGAAGACCAGAGCCGCCCCAAAATTTCATCGGTACTAAAAACGTGCTGACTCTCGCGCATGAAGAGTTCTAGCAGCTCATATTCCTTAGTCGTGAGAGTGAGCGGTTTAGCGTTATAAGTGACCTCACAAGAGCTAGGATTGAGGAGTAAATCGCCCCAAGTGAGCAACGGAAAAGGGCTAACGCTGCTGCGTCGGAGCAATGCCCGAATCCGGGCGCTTAACTCTGCCACATCAAAGGGTTTAACCACATAATCATCGGCTCCTGCATCCAGTCCATTCACCTTCGCCGTACTAGTATCTTGCGCGGTGAGCAACAGAATGGGCGTGGTATAACCTTCTGCCCGAAACCGCTGACAGAGGCTAATACCATCCAGCCTCGGCAGCATAATATCTAGCACAATCAGGTCATAGTCAAAGGTAGAACCATAAGTCCAACCCATTTCTCCATCCTTGACCGTATCCACTACGTAATGGTAAGCGGCGAGGCTTCGGGTCAGCAGGTCGCTCAAAAACTCATCATCATCAACCAGTAAGATTTTCATAATGGCAATGACCAACGCAGAATTTTTGCTATTTGATCCGGCAGATCTAGAGAGTTAAAAGGTTTAGTAATGACTCCGCTCACCCCCAACTCATTAAACTGTCGTTTTTCTACAGTTTGGGCTTTAGCAGTCAGAAAAATCACAGGAATCTGTTCGGTTTTAGGATGGGACTGGAGGTTCTTAAAGGTATCGATGCCATCCATTTCGGGCATCATCACATCCAGCAGAATGACATCGGGTCGTTCTGCTTGGGCGGTCTGAATGCCTTGCATTCCTGAGCTTGCCGTGAGTACCTGCCAACCTGCCCGCATCCGAATGCCAAATTGCACAACGGTTTGAATAGTTTCTTCGTCGTCAATAATTAAAACCCGTTTGGTTGTCATAAAGCTTCATCTCTTGTCGGATCTAAAATCAGTTCTGGCATTACTCTTGAGCTGGCAATGTGAAAGAAAAAACGCTCCCTTGCCCTAACGTACTTTCTGCCCAAATTTTGCCATCATGCTGTTCAATAATCTTACGACAGATAGCTAACCCCAGTCCGGTACCTCCTTTTTTACGAGAATCTGAAGAATCGACCTGGTGAAACCGTTCAAAAATGCGTTCTAGTTTGTTTGCTGGAATTCCTTGTCCTTCATCTCGTACCTGAAAAAGAGCTTCAGAACTATGTCTCTCAACTGTTAGCCAAACCGTTCCACCTTGAGGCGAAAACTTAATGGCATTGCTGAGTAAATTAGTGAGTGCTTGAACAATATAATCAGAGTCTACCCACAGTGGAATATTGACGGGTTGGGTTGAGAATTTGACTCCATGTTGATGTGCCATTGGCTGCATCGCTTCGGTTGCCTGTACCATTAATTCTGTAGCGCTACAGGTATGTTTTTCCATAGTCACTTCGCCTGCTTCGATCCGTTGTAAATCGAGGACGTTGTTGACGAGGCGCACCAATCGTTCGGTGTTTTCGTCGGCAATTTCTAGCATTTGCTGTCCGTCGGCTGAAAGTGTTCCGAGCCGCCCAGTGGTCAAGATTTTGAGGGCGCTGTGCAGAGAAGTGAGGGGCGTTCGCAGTTCGTGGCTAACGACTGAAATAAATTCATCTTTCATGCGTTCAATGGCTTTGCGATCGCTAATATCACTCGCTAGTGCAAAAAATCCCTGCACGACATTCTGCTCGTTCACATGGGGAATGTAGGTCATACTGATCGAACAAGGGCGATCGCCCTTAAGCACTATCTCGTTTTCGTAAGTCACCACTAACCCCGACAATGCTGCCTCCACATGAGTTTGCATTCGCTGGTAGCAGTCCTCCCCCCAGACCTCCTGAAGATGACTGCCGTAGATATTTACAGGCGACTGTCCGAGCCAATCTTCGTAGGCTTGGTTGTTGAACTGATAATGCTGCTGCTGATCGACATAGGCAATCAACACGGGCAGGGCATTGGTAATGAGGCGTAATTGCTCCTCGTTACGGCGCAAAGCTGCTTCTGCCTGCCTGCGATCGTTAATTTCTTGCTGCAAGTTGTGATTAGCGTCTTTGAGTTCGACGGTACGAACTTCGACCATTTCTTCCAAGTGTTCGAGCAATTGCGCCTGAGCCAAGGCAATGCTGATTTGGCTTGCCAGTTGTTGCATGAGCTGCAACTCAAATTCGCCCCAGGGTCGGGGGCGATCGCAATGATGGGCAATTAATAAGCCCCACAGCTTTTGATGATGCGCTTCATTTGGGGCGGGAGAATTTTGCAGAATCGGTACAATGAGCTTTGCTTTAATCTCAAACTGATTGATGAACTCAATTAAACAATCGGCTAATCCCTCAGATGGATCATGAACATTGGCGATCGCCCGCACTCGTCCTTCTGAATACAGCTTTTGATATTCTTCGGGAAAGACTTCTTGCGGAAATTCCAAGTCTAAAATTGCGGTATATTCCGGCAGAACTGCTTCACTAATTGCCTTGCCCGTACCATCGGCAAAAACCTGGTAAATCAGCACGCGATCGGCTTGCAAAATCCGTTGCACTTCGGTGACGGTCGCCCGCAAAATTTCCTTCAACTGTAGCGATTGCCGGATTTTGAAGGTGACCTCTGAAAATAATTCAATCCATTGCTGCTGTTGCCATAGCTCGTCTTTGATTTGCCGAGACTGGGAAAGTTTGGGGTTACGACTGGGTGAAGATTGCTTAGAGGAACGCTTAGGCATAGAGGTGATCGCACGGGTTGAAAGCTCTCCATTCAATCTTGCATGATTCTGGGGGCTGATCTGATCTGAGGGGCGATCGCTATTCTTAAAAGCAAGGATAGGTATTGGTTTGAGGAGTTATAAGGAATATCAAGAAACATTGAGATTTATGTTTATCGCTGCTCAACAAGTTGGAAAAACAGTGCAACGGGAAACCCTTTCACCTCTTGCTCCTTTCGCCTCAATCCTCCGATGAGTTTGCCAACCTGCCACAGGTATCGCATTACAACATTAAGTTCTAGCGCGATCGTATGTATGAGGATGAGGAACATTGGAAATATTGCGCAGAGGTAATGCACGGCATTCTGGAATCGCTGGGAGTCTCCAGCAAAAACCTGTTCTGGTGTCCGCCTAAACTCCCAGAGAAATAACTTGATGAAAGCGATCGGCTCTTTCCATCTGTTAGGTAGATCTTAGTTCTATGAGGTGGAAAAACTTGTCTGGCAATTTCAAGTCAGTATTCTGATTTTACTGGAGGCGACCCTTGCGGTATCTGCAAAGCAGCGCGAGTTTGGGGATGAGCGGTTGGAAATGGCTCATCGTCTTGCCCCTGGAATGCTAGAAGTTGTAGAAGCACCCTGTTTGACCCTTGCTGATGAGTTTTTACTTAAACCAGTTTTCTAAGGGGTTACATCATGATGCGATTGAAAACACACATTACTTTGTCGGCACAGTGGGGCATCGGCATCGGTTTGCTCCACGCCCCTGCTTCGGTAACACCGAGGGTATGCTGTCGGAGAATGTGTGCTCTAACGTTGTCTTCGGTACCAATGACCAGCAGGGTCAGAATGCGCGGATCGGGGTTGATCGGTTGAATTAAGGCAGGGTTGTCAGTCATAGCAGTTTGTTTCACTCCACTGAGGAAAGGGGTTGAGGGGATGCCCAAAACCAAAGCCACCCAGTTGCTTTTTTGCCATAGCAAAGTCAGGGTGGCTAGTGGAGTGATAAACTGCCTTCTAGCCCTCCGAACTGTGGTTGCAGTTTGAGGGTTAGTCGCCTGGAGCTGCTGATAACAGCTTCAGGTGACGCTTCGATTGCGGATCGTTTTGTACTGAGATCTGACAGTACTGGAGAATGAGGCTTTTAGCAAGTAGGTTTTGATACAGGTTTAGGTAAAGGGTAAAGGTTAGAGGGCGATCGGGCAGCTACTTGCCAGAAATAGATTTAATACAGCAGTTTCGACAACCTGATTTCCAATGCAGAAATTTTATTGACTTTCAAATCTCTGTCTCACCGATAACCCAAAGCAGCCCAACGGTCGCAATCACCGGACGCAAACAACCTTTGCATCTAACCGACCGTACTGAACCGTTCCGGTGCATTGCGGTTGTTATACGGCGGCGGCAATTGCTAGTAGTCTATGGCAGAGGAATACCCGCTGAACGAATGGCTAACTTAACTGCGCCTTTGACTACATCACTCACCGTTGCATCTCCCAACGATTGCCCCCACTTCACCAATTTATCTTTGATTGCAGAGTTGTTCTGAGCTTGATTTGCCATGTCTTTCGCCACCTGCTCCTGAGCGACATCATCTGTCATTCCTCTATTTTTCAACTGTTCAATCAAATCTTGAATTTGAGTTGCTGCCTGAGTTAAATCTTGATTCATATCAATATAACTACCCTGAATATAAACTCCACTATTTGACTCGATATAGTTCCCACCTCCAGTGTTGATATGTCTGTCTCCACTCATTATCTGAATCTCCATTTTTGCATTAGTTTCTATATTGATTGGCTGACTTGCCATCAGCTTGGCAAGTTCTAATAATTCAGAATTGTGTTGTCGATAGATGTCAAGCTCCCGTTCTCTTTCTCTAGCTTTGTCGTTATGCCGTTCATCAGTTTGAAATCTATCATGTAAATCAAAGCTTCTACTACCAACAATCTTCTTGAATAATGAAAGTATCTCTATCCTGTAGCCTACAAAACCAATAAATTCGTTTCCCACTTCAAGAATACGAACGTTTGTACTTTCTTCATGAAAGCTGAAGATGTTTTCTCTCTCTAAAATATAGAAAATACTTTTGCAACGCTCAGCATCATCTGTTTTTAGATAGAAGGTCTCTTCAGCACCTATTTTGATAGCTTCAGTTAAATCAATATTCTCAAAGCTAGAAGAAAAAATTGTCGCATTCCCAACCTTTTTTGGTGGGAAAGAGACTTGAACTCTGACATCAGTAAGCCTAGTTTCCAATTTTTTGAACAGTGAATTAATCTCTGCTATTTCAGAACTTCCTAGTTTTTTCAAATCTCTTCCATCATCGACTGATAGAAATTCGTCAACAAAATCCTGGACTAATTCCTGATAAGATTTTATTTTTTCTTCTGTTATTTCACCTGAAATTTTTAGATCCAGCTCTCTACTATTACTTGTCTTAATTTTAATGTGAAGTGGTGTGTCGTCGTCAATAGACGCTTCTCTTCTTTTTCCTTGAATGTTGATTACGAGATTTATTACTTGAACAACTGCTATCACTCCACTAAAAACCACTTGAAGTGTTGGCAGTAGTTGTTCTACATCAACACTATCTCGTTGGAAGTGATAAATTTCAGGTTTTGCCTGAATCCCATTGTCTCGAAAGATCTCTTCGCTGAGAAGTTTCAATTCTTCTAGGCTTTCATCTGAACCAGAGATTTCAATATAAGTCATCGTTATATTTTTATAGGTAATGCAAAATTGTGTTTGAGCAAGCCAGCAGATGCTGCGCGAAACTTCTTTAAGCTATGGCATGAACACTACTTTATTTGGCTCCATTCTCGTCAGAACACATGCACGATAGGGCTTCTTCCTACTCTTAACAATAACTAGAGCCGTATAACTTGTTATTAGACGGAATTTTTCCTCAGATCCATCCCAAAACAGGTGGATAGGTAGATTTTTTCTTGCGATCTTCCTAGACCAGGTGGATCTGAGGAAACTTTCTTCATAATATGCCGATCGCGATGGATCTGAGGAAACTTTCCACATCTCTTCATGTGTGTACGAGTAGCACTATGAGTATTATCAGGCACAGGTTATTGTGACTAGACAGTTATCGCTCTACTTGTGTCGAATAAACTCATAAATATCGCTATAAGTTTCCGCCGACTGCTTCCAAGAATAATCACAATTCATCCCCTGAATTGCTAACGCCTCAAACTTTTCAGGCGCAAACTTCCACAAATCGATCGCCCGCTCCATCGCCGACTCCAATCCTCGAAAATCGGTTTGATAAAACACAAACCCATTGCGTCCTTCTACTGGATGATCCGGATCATAATCCCAATCAAACACCGTACTCACTAATCCACCGACACCCCGCACAATCGGCACTGTGCCGTATCGCATCCCAATCATTTGCGTTAACCCACAGGGTTC
>Ga0335397_10006506_pt1 | contig 15059 bp, 10 predicted proteins | sample MAT04_FD_205740 | JGI IMG/M metagenome (GOLD analysis project Ga0335397, IMG submission 205740) | Freshwater microbial communities from Lake Fryxell liftoff mats and glacier meltwater in Antarctica - MAT-04 (spades assembly) (version 2) ...
AGCAGAGGACTCGTCGCGGCAAATACTGATCCGCTGGGTCGCCGCACAACGTACAGCTACAATGTCAACGGGAATCGCCGTCGCACAACCGATCCGTCTGGAAGTATCACGACGACTTTGTATGACGGAGCCAATCGCCCGTTCGGATCCATTGATCCACTGGGCAATCGCACGACGACAGTGTACGACGTCAACTCAAGAAAAGTGGCCACGATCAACCCGGCTGGCGCACGATCCACAACCGTCTACGACGAGGCAAATCGAACCAAAGCCACGATCGATCCACTGGGCCGACGAACGAGCCTGGCCTATGATGCGGACGGACGGCGGATTCGTGTGCAGTCACCACTCGGACGCATCAACACCTCGATTTATGACGCTGCCGGAAGGCAGGTGGCCAGTATCAATTCCTCCGGACTGCGTTCAACAACCGTGTTTGATGCCGCAGGACGTACTGTGGCCTCCATCAGTCCCACTGGCCTGCGGTCCACGACGGTCTATGGCACAAACGACAACAAGCCTGCAGCAGTCATCGATCCTACGGGCGTGCGGACATCGTTTGCGTACAGCAAATTGGGCAACCAGATTCGCACGGTGGCACCAACCGGAGCGATTTCGACAACGGTTTACGACTTTCTCAATCGATCCGTGGCCAGCATCGATTCGTTCGGTAAACGAACTACGATGGTCTACGACGTCGCAGGCCGCACGGTGGCGAGCGTGAATGCGCTGGGTCAGAGATCCACCACGGTTTACAACGCAGCCAGTCAGGCGGTCGCAAGTGTCAATGCACTCAGCTACCGGACGACTCAAGTATTCGATACCGCAGGGAGAGGCGTTGCGTCGATCAATCCGAAAGGCTATCGCTGGACCACGGTGTACAATGTTGGCGGACAGAATGTTGCGTCGGTCGATCCGTTGAATCGCCGCTCCACGATGGTCTACGACAAAATCGGAGCCGTTGCTGCCTCGATCAATCCTGCCGGCAGTCGCAGCACCACGGTGTACAACATCGCTGGTCAGACTGTTGCGAGTATCGATGCCAAGGGTGCCCGTTCGACGACGACCTACAACGCTGATGGCCAGACCGTGGCGTCGATCAACGCACTTGGGAAACGCACGACCAGTATTTACGACGCTGGCGGGCGAGGTGTTGCGTCGGTCAATGCCAATGGAGGTAGAGCGACGACTGTTTATGACAGCGTCGGGCGTGCGGCTGCGTCTGTCAATCCGCTCGGCAAACGCTGGACGACGATTTACAACACTGTCGGCCAGACGGTGGGAAGTAAAGACCCACTGGGCAATCGCGCTACATCGGTTTATGACACAGCGGGTCGAGTCGTCGCGAGCATCAATCCGCTCGGTAAACGCACCACGACCGTCTACAACATCGCGAGCCAGTCGCTGGCCACGATCGATGCCAACGGCAATCGCGTGAGCAGCGTCTATGACTCCCTCGGACGCCGCACTGTGGAAATCAATGGGCTCAGCAACCGCACGACGACGGTTTATGACACCGTGGGTCAGACCTCAGCCCTGATCGATGCTCGAGCCAACCGGCACAGTTTCACGTACGACAGCACTGGAGCGCAAACGCAGCTAATCGATCCGCTTAATCGTCGCACGACGAGTGCTTACGATGCCGCCGGTCAGCAGCGCGTCCGCATCGACGCCCGCAGCAACCGCACGACGTATTCATACAGTACCGTAGGTCAACTGACGGGAAGAAAATACCCGAACGGTAGTCGAGCCACTTTCAGTTACGACACCGTCGGAAGCCGAACCTTGCTGGCGGACAGCACCGGACGGTATACCACAACGTTTGACGCATTGGGGCAAACCACGGTTACCGCCAGTCCGAATACTCAGCGAGCCACGTATACTTATGATGCAGTCGGCGCGCGTCGCTCGATGAACGCTACGGGATCAGGACGATTTACGTATTCGTATGATGCTGCCGGACAACTTTCGTCGCTGCTCAATCCGTTCAGTGAACGCACGACGTACAATTACGACGATGCGGGACGAAGAACGGTTCAGCGGAATGCCAACGGCACGCGAGTCTCGATGGCCTACGATGCCGCCAGCCAGACGACGCAAGTAATTCACCGCACATCGGCAGGAGCGACACTGCTACAACTGGATTACCGGTATGACAATGGTGGCAATCGCAATGTGATGATCGAAGGCGGTTCGACGGCTCGAGTCACCTGGAGTTACGACAAGCAAAACCAACTGCTCGGTGAACACCGAACCGGAACCAATGCGTACCGCCAGACATTCACTTATGATGCAAGCGGTAACCGCGCGCTGAAGAACGCAGGTACCGGAGCCCGGACCACGTACGTCTACGATGCCGCGAATCAGCTTCGTTACGGCCAACTTGGCACAGCTCGCACAACGTACACGTATGACGCCACCGGCAACCAGCGAATCGAACAACCTGCCACCGGCAATCGGACAACCACGACATGGAACTTTGAAAACCAGCCGACTCAATATCGGTTACCAACCGGATTGCCAGTCACCATGACCTACAACGGCGACAACCGCCGCGTGACGTCTCAACAGAGTACCACGACCACCAAATTCGTCTGGGATCGTCCGACCGACGCATACCTGACGGAACTCAACGCCGCCAACGCCGTGCAGGCTGTCTACACGAACGAACCTCAACCGTACGGCTCCGTCGTCAGCCAACGTCGAGGCACAACTTCGCACACCCTGCACGCCGACGCCCTCGGCACAACACGCTTGCTGACAACCGCCGCTCAGGCGTCGTCCGATACGTACCTCTACGACGCCTGGGGCAACCTGATCACAAATACCGGAACGACCGTGACTCCGTTTCGTTGGGTGGGAAGATATGGGTATTACATGGATTCGAGTACCGGCCTCGTCTATGTCAGAGCGCGGATGTATCAGCCGACGATTGCGAGGTGGATGAGTGTTGATCCAATCGGAAATCGGACTGGCCTTAATCTTTATGCTTACGCTGACATACACCCGGCCATGCTGCGTGATTCCTCCGGACTACTATGCGAAGAAAAATGCTATTGTGGTCCAGACATTACGGCAACATTGGTACAAACCTTAGCGGCCGTAAAACAAAAATACCTTCTCCAAAAGAACCCTTCAAGTTTTCCGCCGTGGCCTTGGGACTTGGAGTTTTTCTCGAATCGCCCGGCCCCGGCTCAATGCCCCAATTGTATTCCATGTCTGGAGTGCGTAGAGGCGTTTGGTTACAAGCAAAATGAATGGGATGTCAACTACGTCCTATTTGGGTGTCTCCAAGGGCTTTCGTTCAAAGATGCACCGGATTGGTTGGCAAACGGAGATTTCCTTGTCGGTTCCATCGATATAGCGTATCTCTGGAAGAAGAAGAAAGAGATCATTGACCGTGCAGGAAACCAATGGAATGCTTATATTCGGCGTTGGATCGTGGCTGGTTACCGTCATTGCCGGGACGGTTCGCCACTTTCTTTGGAAGCTGTCAAACCGACCGAACAGCTCTCACCATCAAGTGCGTATCAAGAAGGTGACACTGGATGGTTAGCGAACAATTCGAAATACAAAGACTGCTCAAGGTGTCCAGACGAGTATCCCCCTACCACTTGGAATTATCAGTGGTACTACTATATTGACCATGAGAGTACATGGTGGCCATTTTGATCGTGATTTGGTTGATCAGCGACAATGAGTTTACGGTGCAAAACTGAGATCTGAATGTTTGCTTGCGAGACGAAACAATGTGGCCAAAAGCAGTAAGAATCATCGTCGTCGCCACAATTTTCGTCATCTTTTTGATTAGCATTTTCCGACACGTTGAAGCACCAATCCAAGCATACCCGCAAAAAGACAGAGATTTAAAAATAATGTCTCGAACAGTGTGGACCATCGCGACACATATGGAAGGAGTACAGGCAAAGGATGGCAAAATATTTTTGAAGTCTGTTGCGGGACCGGTTGTCGGCAGTGAAGGCCCACTAAAGTGTCCGCATTGTGGCGGAGGAATACATTGGTGCGAAGAAGCCTCCGGAACCACGCTACAAAATGGAATCTCGAATCCAGTCCAGATCGCGAAGTGTGATGATAACGGCGAGTTCCAATCGAATTGGGTCGTATTGTCCGATTCAACAAATCGTGTCATCCCGCTAACCAAAGTCAAACAAGAGTGAGATATTGAAAAGCACAGAGGATCTGTCAGGATGGTCACGGCCAATCCAAATACTCAGCGAGCCACCTATACTTTCGATGCTGTCGGTGCGCGGCGTTCGATGGACGCCACGGGTTCGGGACGATTTACGTATTCGTATGACGCGGTCGGGCAGCTTTCGTCGCTGCGAAATCCGTTCAGCGAACGCACGACGTTCAGTTATGATGATGCAGGACGCAGAACGGTCCAGCGAAATGCCAACGGCACGCGAGTCTCGCTGTCGTATGACGCAGCGAGCCAGACGACTCACGTGTTTCATCGAACATCGGCAGGAGCGACACTGCTGCAACTGGATTACCGGTATGACAATGGTGGTAATCGCAACGTGATGATCGAAGGCGGCTCGACGGCTCGTGTCACCTGGAGTTACGACAAGCAGAACCAACTGCTGGGTGAATACCGCACGGGAACCAATGCGTATCGTCAGACATTCACGTATGACGCAGGCGGTAACCGAACGCTGAAGAACGCGGATGCAGTTCGCACGACGTACAGCTATGACGCAGCGAATCAGTTGAAGTACGGACAGGCAGTCGCCGGTCGCACAACATACACATATGACGCCACTGGTAATCAGCGAATCGAGCAACCTGCCGCTGGCAATCGGACAACCACCACATGGAACTACGAAAACCAACCGACGCAATACCGGCTGCCGACGGGCTCACCCGTCACCATGACCTACAACGGCGACAACCGCCGCGTGACATCTCAACAGAGTACCACCACGACCAAATTCGTGTGGGATCAACCGACAGATGCTTATCTGACGGAACTTGACGGCAGCAACGCCGTGCAAGTAGTTTACACGAATGAACCGCAGCACTACGGCTCGGTCATCAGCCAGCTTCGTGGCTCGACATCGCACACCCTGCACGCCGACGCCCTCGGAACAACACGCCTGCTGACAACCGCCGCCCAAGCATCGTCCGACACGTACCTCTACGATGCGTGGGGCAACCTGATCACCAGCACCGGAACGACGGTGAACCCGTTTCGATGGGTTGGAATGTATGGCTACTATCAGGATTCAAGCACAGGGCTTGTGTATGTTAGAGCAAGAATGTATCAGCCGACCGTGGCGAGGTGGACAGGCCGTGATCCGGTGCCACTGCCACTTGGAAAGTGGTATCTCTACGCTGCCAGCAACACCGTGGTTTTGACAGATCCTTCGGGCGAGATCTGCGTAGATAGCAAGTGCGGACCAGATGTCACTGAATGGTTTACACGCCAAATCGAAATCATTAGAACATTTAGGGACGATAATCTCAGCGTCACTGATGAGGCGTATAAAACGTTAATGAAGTCAATGAAGTTTGAGCTTTCCCATGACGGCAAATCCCCGCATTCGGAAGGATGCCCGACCAGCGACTGTCCACAATCGGTTACACTCTGCGGAAAATGCAGGAATAATACTGATCTAGGCAATATTGCCTACGGCTATGTTGCGGACGTCAGTCTGGAAGTTGAGCTTTGGGGAGGTCTTTTCGCCGAAGTGGGGACTGAACAGCCGCGAGGCTTGGATAAATATTCCGATCTGTTTCCAATTCTTTGTGGTTATGCGTTTCGGCAACGCCACTTTGGTATTGTGACATTCCCTACGGGTAAACCCGGCGTGAACGAACGAAACAACCTCTGCCACTTTCTGAACAACCAATTGAGTATCGGAGGGCAGTTGGCGTTCGACCCCGCTCAACTCTCGGCTGTAAACCTTGCGGCAAGATTCAAGATCGGGAAAGACGTCCTTGCTCTTTGGAAAAAGAAGTTCGGTCAGGATCCAATCGCATGGTTGCAAGAGGGTATCCGACAGTTCGAGGGATTGAAAGACGGGTGTCTTGGTCAGCGAGACAAAGACCAACCGAAGGATCTTTGCCTGCCGTGTGAATCCGTTTTCCGAGCGCTCGATCTATCGGTCAATCCAGATGGGACAATTACATGGGGGAGTGCATTCTAATGAATTGGTTGTATTGTTTCATCCTGTCATTCATTATTGGCTGTGGTTCAGATTCCAAATGGGACGAGCCCGAAAAGGTACTCATGGGGGAATCTGCACGTGCACTCGTTCGATGGGCACCGGAGGAGTCAACCGATTTGGTTTACTTGGGCGAAGGTGGGATTGGCGGGAGTACAACATGGTGTTGCTTTACTTGCGAATCGTTCGAGCAATGTCGCAATGCCGCAGAAAGACGTTTTGACACGATTGATCTGAAGAAATGGAACGGCGAAGCTCCCACTGAAATCATCGAATGTCCAAAGCAGTTGGCACCGCACTGGAATCTAAGAAGCGTGTCAGACGGCCTATTCTCGGAACGCATAGTTCGCGAACATTACTACGAATTCGCCCTGATTGACCGCACGACCAATCGGTGTTATTTCTCTGCCTGGGCTGGAGGAATTCCGACATCAGCGACAAGAGTTCGTTGAATTGAAGCGCACATGTGTGAAGTGGGGAAACACAAACGGTGTCAGGGAACCGAATCTGCCATCTTGAGTAACGAAAGGCGGCGTAGCTCGTGCGTGTCTGAAAAATGGCTTTGGAGCGGAATCGTCGGCTGAGGTGAAGCGCTACGGCAGGTGAAGAATTTATCGTAGGGCACAACAGGGTGAATCCTGATGTCTGTCGCGGTCGAATTCTCCGGGATTTTGGGCCATTTTGGCCAGCGACGCGCGTACCTTGCACTCAGTTGAGGTCAGCTTTTGAACAATTCTGATGAGTTGCAGCCGCCTTAGGCGGCTTTGCGGCGCGTCGAGGCCGCCGTGCTGTCAGGAGCCTGTTCGGCGATCAGCATGCGGCCGAGTGTGTGCAAGTTGCGGCCGAGGATTGCCAGCGATGCGTAACGCTCGCAGCCGATCTCAGAGCGATCGCGGCAACGCTGCATGCCGTTGCCCGATTGCAACGCGCCGATCGCCGATTCGACACCCGGATGATTCTGCTGAGCTTCCAGAAATTCATCATCCGCGTTTGTAAGTTGCACCTTCGATTGTTTCGCACCGGGCTTCGGAAGACACAAATTCGGAATGATTTGCGAAAGCTCGTCCTGGTTCTCGGGAGAATGGAATCCACGATCAAACGACAGACGTTCGACCTTGTTGTCGAAGAGTGACTGCATGGCCTTCGTGGCGTCGATGGCGACACCCGAATCGCACTGATCGCGTTTCATCAGACGGTGATGGACGATGAAGCCCGCACCGTCTTCGTACACCAGAATCTGTCGTCCAAACTGAATCGGTTCACCGGCTTTGCCACGTTTGTAAAGTTGCGTGTGAGGTTCAAACACGCTGAACAGTTTGTCGCTGTTCGGCACGGTCTCGCCGTTCACAACTCGACGTGTGGCGTGTCGATGACCCGCTCCGTGCGGGCGATGAATGCCTGCAGCGTGTTGGGGCCAAAGATGTCGTCGGTGGTCGCGTTCGGCAGTAACAATGTGACGCACAACTCGCGGGCTCGCTGCGTAATCATCGTGGCTTTTTGCAGGAGTTCGCGGTACGGTTCCTTCAGGCGACCTACATAATTCGGCCCCTTTTTCCCGGCGATGCGATCAATCTCTCGCGACAGTTGCTTCACTCTCATCCATAAATACTGACGCTGCCGCCAGCCAACAATGCTGTCGCCGACTGCGAGTTCCGAGCAGATCTGAAGAATCTTTCGGAGGCCATCGCGAATGAGCGAACTCTCGGTCGGATAATGGATGTTCGTCTCCATCACAAACGAGTCGGCTCGAACATGTTTGATGGCGTCTGGATCGATTTGATGACCTTCCGCAACAATCAGCTGACTGATCTCGTCGATCGTCCGGGGTTTCAAACGGCAGATGTTGTCGCGAATCGTTTGCCATGTGAATTCGGTGTGCTCGTCCCACGATCCGAGCCCCATAATGGCTCGCAGCTTGGCGTGGTTTTCGGACAGATCATGAACCTGATCGTACGTGTAATTGCATCCGAGACGAACACCCGCCAGTACCAGAATGTGCCAGTAGTCCATGCCTTCGCGACCTCGCTTCGCAGACGACTTCCCATTGATGTCGCGCTGAATGAGCTGCATGATTGTTTCTGTGACGTCCGGCGTCGAATACACATGCTGCAGGGATCGCAGGACGGGGATGATGGCGTCGCGGCATCCAAAATTGAGTTCGACCTGATCAATCGGGGGACTGTCCAGACGAAGTTGTGTCGAGTATGATTTTCGCATCCGTGGCTCCTCGAAGTTTGAGCGAAGTTTTTCCGTTTTGCTGACCTTTTCAATCAACTCTACGGTTTGCCTCCTCATCTTCGCGGAGCCTTTCTTGTTTCTCGCCTGTCTTTTTCAATGTCAACTGAATTTAAGGACACGCACTAGCTCGTTGTTTCTGGCAACGAACTTGGCAAGCACATGACGATTTACCACACAATTTGTTAGGTGGATGAATGGAATCACCTGCTAATCTCAAAACTTCGCTTATGCCCGGCAAGTCGGCAATCGGCGGTTGAGATGTCGGCATCGACACGCCCGTGATTCGGTTTGAGATCCGCTGAGAAATCAGGGGAATAACGTCCCTCCGCTCGCCAAATCAAGCGTCAATTCTATCCGGTCAATTCTATCCGATTGACGGCACCACCGAAGGAGCGTTGTGATAGGTCCATTCTCTGAGACGCTGATGGTCTATTTTCAGGCACCACGAAAATCAGGGCCGAATGGGATTTCCCGATCTGGTCGGGACTGCTGGAACTCTTGGCCAGGGCCGGTACATCCAGCTTTTTTTCAAAGTGAACGCTGGTCGTGTTGAATGCATGCAGTTTGACAGCTACGGCTGCGGCGTGACAGTGGCAGTATGCTCCGTGCTGACAGAAATGGTCGAAGGACGAACCCGAGACGAATGTCTTCGGATTCTCCCCGAAGATATTGCGATCGCTCTGGACGGTATTCCGGCACACAAAATGGATTGCGCGCATTTTGCGGTCGTGGCCTTGTCCAATGCCATGCAGGACTGGGCAACAGACCAAGGCCATCCTGCAAGAGACGTCACACTCTGAGTGGCGCGAATTCGTCCGTATGATATCGCCGAACGACTTGCTCGGTTCTTATGCTGCGTTGCCACATTGAGATTCTACCGGATGCTTCGAACTGCAGAATTCCCAGTCCCGCTGATTCAGATCGTTGGACCAACCGACTGTCGCAGATCGCGGATGGGACCAACAAGTTCCAAAGAATATTTGGCAGATGCGATTCCAATCGATTTCCTCGCAGCGATTCCGAATCTAGAGTTTCGCAGCAGCCGAAGCAGACTTCATGCACTTGGCAAGTAGGATAAACCCGCCGAATTATTCTTTGTCAATTTTTTCACGATTTCAAAAATCGCATTTGACTATTTGAGTTGGCGACGACATCCTGACACCCGGACGGCATTCAACACTTCGCTACGGCGGTGTCACATGCCACCTCAGAAATTTGCCACGGCATTGAATTGCAGGCAATCTGAGTTCACGGAATGAAAGGGATCTGTTTTATGGCATCGCGCCGCATCAGTACAGAATCCTGGATCGGTCGTCGGCAGTCTGCTGGCGAGCTTGCTCGCGGCGGTCACCTTGCAGACGCCACACGAAGTCTGTGTGTCCTGACACAGCAGGCCGATTCCCCTGTTGATCAGGCTGCGGCCATCAGTGATCTGGCGGCCATTGCGGCGGCGTCCGGGAATCGTCTTGCCGCATACCGAGGACTTCAGCGTGCCCTGCGTCGTGATCCCGGCTGCATTGCAGCTCACAGAAATCTATCGCTGCTCAGATCGCATCAGGGGATTGACGGCACTCCTAAGACAGACGACACATCCCGTCGTCCGCGAATTGCGATTTTGAGTTTGTTGTTCAAATAATGTTCGTCTTCTGTTTGAAGACGGTTGTCTGGTGCAGTGTCTGCAGGATCAATTGTCGAATCCCACAAACTGTCGTCAGTGTGTGGAGAAGAATTCAGAGTATTCAGGTGGGCTGCATCAGGCCGAACGAGCGCTGGCCGGATTTTATGACGACGATTATGCCGAACGGCTACACCGAGCGTATCGTGGAGCTGAAGGCGTTCTGGTCGTCAATCCGGACATCGCCGATGTGGTGCGACCGTTTTGTCGGCGTGTGGAAGTAATTCCCAGCGGGTTTGATCCGCAGAGATTTCCTGAACCAGAACTCATGGACACGGAGACAGAATCAGCAGGACCGATACGATTTCTCTTTGCCGGTCTTGTCGATGAGGCCATGAAAGGGTTTTCGGGATTGTTCGAAGCATGTCAGCAGTTGTGGTCTGTGCGGCAGGATTTTGAATTGTTGGTCACTTCTGATCGCCGTGCTGAATGGGATGCTCCATTCGTCCGCTGGATTGGCTGGCAGTCTCAGACAGAGTTGCCAAACGCGATTCGTGGTGCGGATGTCCTTGTCTTTCCCACCATCGCTCAGGAAGCCCTCGGACGTACAGCCGTGGAAGCGATGGGATGTGGAAAACCGGTGATCGCCAGCCGATTGGGTGGCTTGCCGTGGGTGGTTGAAGACGAAACAACGGGTTTGATTGTCACACCGGGTGATCCCATGGATCTCGCGGAGAAAATGACACGGCTTATGGATGATCGATCTCTGCGGCAGCGAATGGGGCGTGCCGGACGAGAGAAGTTCGAGGCAGAATTCCTGTGGAATGTGATCCTTGAAAAACATTATCGGCCCCTGTTCGGGAAGCTTATTTGCAATGATGCTTGAATTGAAAAAGTAGTCGTCACTCGCCGAGTGACGCAGCCTGTGAACAGCGGGCTTCGCCAACCATCACTCGGAGAGTGATGTCTACTTTAAGTGCAAACTGAGTACCGGCGGGCTGATACACGCCGCTCGCCAGAAGTCGTGAATGATGATTGTGTTCGGTTCAGACGCTGATGGAGACGTTCTATGTCCCGAATTGCGTTGTTATTCGATAACACCCAACGCCCCGAAACGACGGGAGTCTACTGCCGACGGGCATTTGGGGAACTGGTACGATCCGGAAGGATTTCCGAGGTTGAACATTTCCTGCCTGCCGATCTCGATCGATTGAAAAGTGAAACGGGACGCTGGGATCTGATCGTTGCGATCGACGATGGCATGGACTATGACCTGCCCATCGATGTTGCCCCTGTTGTCTGGTGGGCAATTGATACGCATCTGGAATTTGATCGCAGTCTGCGGCGAGCCGGACAGGCTCAGTGGACGTTTGCCGCACAGAAGAACGGCGCACAGAAACTCCAGCAGGCAGGAATCAACGCGGTTTGGTTACCGTTGGCCTGTGATCCGGAACTGCACGGGCGGCAGGAGGTGTCGTGCCAGTTCGATATCAGTTTTGTCGGGAACGTTTTTCCTGGTGAACGAGAACGGCTGATCAAACTGCTCACCGCACGATATCCGCAGACCTTTGTCGGACAAAAGTATTTCAAAGAAATGGCCGAAACGTATTCGGCATCCCGCATGGTCTTCAATCGCAGTCTGCTCGATGACGTCAATATGCGGGTGTTCGAGGCGCTGTGCAGCGGATCGTTGCTGCTCACGAACGACCTGAGTGAAAATGGACAGTCCGAACTGTTTCAGGACGGTGTGCATCTGGCGACGTATCGGACTGATGAAGAACTGCTGGAAAAGATTGAACGTTACCTGAAGCACGATGAACTGCGTGCTGCCATTGCAACAACCGGCCGTCAGGAAGTTTTGGAGAATCACACCTATCGGCATCGGATGGAAACCATTCTGGACAGAGTTGAACAGTCCAATACAAGGCACAGTGCTGCGGCTGCTCACAACAGCGGTTCTCCACCAATTTCTCTCCCGGTGAAGGATACGTCTTACTTTGAATTTGATCGTCCGGATGTGCAGGCGCTGGTTCCCGTCTCGGCAAAACGTATTCTGGACGTCGGCTGCGGAGCCGGGCGGCTTGGCGCATCGCTGAAGGCGCGACAATCAGCACACGTCACCGGTGTGGAACTCAATCCGCGAGCGGCTGCCAACGCCGCCAAACTTCTTGATGATGTGCGAATCGCCAATCTGGAAACGGATGTGGTGGATTTTTCCGACGGGCAGTTTGACTGTGTCATCTGTGCAGACATTCTGGAACATCTTCGCCAACCGGACGTTGTCTTGAAGCAAATCCGGAGATGGCTCAGTCCATCAGGTGTACTGATCGTCAGCGTACCGAATGTGCGTAACCATACGGTCATTCATTCTCTGCTCGCCGGAAACTGGACGTATGAGTCAGCCGGTCTGCTGGACGCCGATCACGTTCGATTCTTTACCCGTCGGGAATTGGAAAAACTGCTGTTCCGAGCAGGATTCGTAGTTGATGAACTGCGAATGGTGCCGGGCGAAGGATATTCGGAGTGGGAAGCACAGGGACGATCGAGAGAAATCTCGCTGGGCGGGTTTCAGATTCGGGCGGCGTCGCCGGATGACGCCGCGGAGTTCTTTGCTTATCAGTATCTGGTCCGTGCCGTTCCGAAACGCAGATTGTCGAAACCACCCCGAGTTGCAAGGACATTCATCAAGTCGGGTAGTGCAAACGAGATTTACTCCGACGATGATTTTGGATCGACATCGATCATTCTGGTGACTTTCAACGAGTTGCCTTATACGCGGATGTGCCTCGACAGTCTTCGGATGAGAACCGATGAACCGTATGAGTTGATTATCGTGGATAATGGCTCGACAGACGGAACGGTCGAATATCTGCGAGCGCAGTCCGATGTCAGACTCATTGAGAATTCCGAGAACCGTGGTTTTCCAGCCGCAGTGAATCAGGGACTTGCAGCGGCGAAGGGCGAGCAACTGTTGCTGCTCAACAATGACACGATCCTGACGACGGGATGGCTCTGCCGAATGCTTGATGTCCTCGATTCCGATCCAAAAATCGGACTGGTTGGTCCGACATCCAACCATGTGGGCAGCGCACAGCAGATTGATGTGGATTATCGACATCTGAATGATCTGGACGGATTCGCATGGACACGGCACTCTCAGTTGATTGCCGAGCGACAGCCGCTGGTTCAGGAAACCGATCGGCTGATCGGATTCTGCCTGCTGTTTCGCCGAAGTGTGCTGGATGCTGTTGGTCTGCTGGATGAACAGTTTGGAATCGGTTGTTTCGAAGACGATGACTTCTGTCGGCGAGCCAGAGCCGCCGGATTCTCAGCCGTGATTGCTCGTTCGGCCTTCATTCACCACTTTGGCAGCGTGACGTTTCAGGCCAGTGGTGCGGATCTCGGACAGATTCTGCAGACAAATCAGAAACTCTATGACGCCAAGTGGTATGGAGCGAAGCCTTCCGCAGCATAGTCTGCCGCAGTGGACACAATTGACGCAACAAAACACAAGCCAACTCGCAGGCAGATCAGCAAACCGCGGCCAGAATTTATGCTGAATCAGGACGACCATGGAAACCTGCTGATTCAGCCCAACACGATCAAGCTCTCGGGGTGTCTGATCGTCCGGAACAACGACAACACGATTCGGGCATGTTTGGAAAGTCTGCGGCCGTGGGTGGATGAGATGATCGTCGTCGATACGGGATCGACAGACAGCACACCACAGATCGCCGAAGAACTTGGGGCCAAAGTGTTTCACTGGCCCTGGTGTGATGATTTTGCTGCCGCCAGAAACGTGTCGCTGGATCATGCGATCGGTGAATGGCTGTTCTGGATGGATTCGGATGACACGCTGCCGGAAGAGTGCGGTCGGAAATTGCGGGCATTGTTGGACGGAGAACATGCACCGGGGATCCTGGGGTACGTGATGCAGGTGCATTGTCCGGGAGATGATCCGACGGACGTGACAATTGTCGATCACGTCAAATTGTTTCGCAATCTGCCGGAGTTGCGGTTTGAGTTCCGGATTCATGAACAGATCCTACCGTCGATTCGGCGCATCGGTGGTGAAGTCGAGTTCACGGACATCTATGTCGTGCATTCGGGGTCAGATCGGACCGAAGCAGGTCAGGCTGGAAAGCTCGAACGCGATTTCAGACTGCTGGATCTCGAACAACAGGACCGGCCCGAACATCCATTCGTGCTGTTCAATCTTGGCATGACCCATGCAGACTGTGAACAGCATGAGGAAGCAATTTGTTGTCTGCAGCGATGCATCGAAATGTCCGGTGTGGACGAATCTCACGTTCGCAAGGCGTATGCACTGCTCATCAGTTCGCTGATGCAGACTCAGCAACTGGAGGAAGCCGAACTGACTTGCCGTGAAGGTTGCAGCATCTACCCCGACGACAAAGAGTTGCAGTTTCGGCAGGCGATGCTTGAACATCAGTTGGGGCGACCACAGGAAGCAATTGCTGCTTATCGGCGGGTTCTCTCCAATCCTGCAGAACGTCACTTTTCGAGCATTGATGCGGGGTTGGATGGATTCAAGGCCCAGCACAATCTCGCGATGGTCTATGAAGACACCGGAGACTTTGAATCGGCCGCATCAGAATGGGAACAGATTACGCAAGAGCGACCGAACTATGTGGCTGCGCGGCGTGGACTGATCGATGCCTGTTTCAACCTCAGCAATCTGGCAAAACTTCAAGCGATACAAAGCGAATTTCAGAACCAGACAGACAGTTCTGTGGCGCATCTGGGTTTCTACTGTGACGGCAGGATTTCGGAATTGCGGGGCGACCTTGACGGAGCGTTGATTGCTTTTGATCTTGCGGACAGGCGGGATGCAGCGGATACATCCGCGCTGCGACAAATCTGTCGGCTGCTGTTTGAATCAGGTCGCTGGCCACGGACGAAGACTCAGCTCGAACGGCTCTCGCAGCGGGCACCGCACGATGCGGGCGTATTTCATAATCTGGGAGTCGCGTATTCCCAAAACGGTGAAGCAGATG
>Ga0335397_10006507_pt1 | contig 15057 bp, 13 predicted proteins | sample MAT04_FD_205740 | JGI IMG/M metagenome (GOLD analysis project Ga0335397, IMG submission 205740) | Freshwater microbial communities from Lake Fryxell liftoff mats and glacier meltwater in Antarctica - MAT-04 (spades assembly) (version 2) ...
GGTTCTCAGCCATGGAGGCGCTTGCGGTGCAGATCAGGTCAGGTCAGGTCTGGGTGCGGTGCGCGAAAGCCTTCAGTTGCCGAACATCTTTTGTTTCAGCTCGCGGCGCTGTTGCGCTTCAAGCGACAAGGTGGCCGTGGGGCGGGCCATCAACCGGGCCAGGCCGATGGGTTCGCTGGTTTCATCACAAAAGCCGTAGTCACCCGTTTCCAGGCGGGTCAACGACTGGGCAATCTTCTTGAGCAGCTTGCGTTCGCGGTCGCGTGTGCGCAGCTCCAGGGCATGTTCTTCTTCGATCGTGGCGCGGTCGGCCGGGTCGGGCACGATGGAGGTGTCCTCGCGCAGGTGCTCGGTCGTCTCGCCGGCGTTGGACAGCAGGTCGTCCCTTTGTTGCTGCAAGCGGCGGCGGAAGAAATCCAGCTGCTTGTCGTTCATGTACTCGGGGTCGGGCATGGCCAGCAGTTCGGGCTCGGTCAGATCGCGGCCGGCCTTGGTTTTCCAGGCGTTGACGAGTTTGGGGTCGGCCTTGTAGGTCGACTTCTGCACCTCGATCGGATCGGGGAGTTTGCTCGGCCGCGCGGGGGCAAAACGGTCCATGAAACGGTTGCTGACCGGCGGTGTCGGCGCAAACGCGGTTTGGCTGGCGACCACTTGCAGCTCGGGCGCGGGCAGGTACTTGGCGGAATTCTTGTTACCGCGTGCTTTTGGCGGTGCGGTAGGGGTGGGCGGCACGGCGGGGCCGGTGGGCGGCGGGGGGGCAACAGGTTTCACGGCAACAGGAGTCTTGTTGGCCAACACAGGGCTTGGCGTGGAGGAGGTGGGGCCGCTCGCTTTCGCGGCAACCTTTGGCTTGGGCGTGGCCGTGGCCACTGCCTTGGTGGGTGCAGCCGCCTTACCAGGGAGTTTGGCGGCCGGTGTGGCGGCCGGTGTGGCGGTGGATTTCTGGGCAGGTTTGGTAGCTGGTGTGCCGGCAGGCTTTGGTGAAGCGCTGACCGGGGGCTTGGCCGCTGCCTTGGATGCAGGTTTCGCCGCTTGGTTTTTGGCTGCGGGGCTCTTGGCTGCAGGACTCTTGGCTGCGACAGGTGCGACTTTGGCTGGAGCCTGGGCGACGGTTTTCTGGGGGGCGCTTGATGATGCAGGCTTTGGTGCGGTCTTCGCCGCAGGCTTGACAACAGGCTTGGCGGCCGGCTTCGAGCCGGATTTGACCGCAGCCTTGGCTGCCGGCTTTTTCAGGGGCTGGGCGGAGCTGGGGGCTTTTACCGCAGTCTTGTTCACAGGGTTCTCCTCGCCGGGACGCTTGCTCAAGGCGCTGGTGGCCGCCCCGGGGCGGGGCGCCTGGGCGGGCCTGACGGGCATGTTGTGGGGCACGCCCTTGGGCCTTCAAAGCGCGCGGATTGTAGCCACGCAACGCAGGCCCGCGATGAGCGCCCCTGTGAGGTCTTTGCGGCCCTGAAATCAGGGCCTTAAACGAGGCACTGCTCCAGGCCTTGCAGCAGCACGTCTTTCGGCATGTCGATGCCGATGAAGACCATCTTGCTGCCTTTTTCTTCGCCTGGCGCCCATTTCGGCCCCAGGTCGGAGCCCATCAGCTGGTGCACGCCCTGGAAAATCACCTTGCGCTCGCTGCCCATCATGAACAGCACGCCCTTGTAGCGCAGCATCTTCGGGCCGTAGACCTGGACGATGGCGCCCAGGAAGTCTTCCAGTTTGGCCGGGTTGAAGGCCTTCTTGCTGCGGAAGACGAAGGACTTCACGTCGTCATCGTGGGCATGGTGGCGAGTCGCCTGATCTGCATGCACGGGTTGGTCGCAGGGCTCGCCGGGCGCGTGGTCGTGGCCCGCATGGCTGTCATGGCCTTTCGCGTGGCCGTGGTCGTGGTCGTGGTGATCGTGCCCGGCGTGCCCGGCGTGCCCGGCGTGCCCGTCGCCACTCAGGAAGTCGGGGTCGATGTCGAGCTTGGCGTTGAGGTTGAAGCCCTTCAGATCGAACACTTTGGCGATGGGCACTTCACCAAAGTGAACGGCTTGCTGCGGCGCGCGTGGATTCATGTGCTTGATGCGGTGCATCAGCGCGTCCACCGTGGCCGCGTCCACCAAGTCGGTTTTGCTGATGAAGATCTGGTCAGCAAAGCCGATCTGCCGGCGGGCTTCCTGGCGGGTGTTGAGCTGTTCATCGGCGTGTTTGGCGTCGACCAGCGTCAACACCGAATCCAGCAGATAACTCTCGGCGATCTCGTCGTCCATGAAAAAGGTCTGGGCCACGGGGCCGGGGTCGGCCAGGCCGGTGGTCTCGATCACCACGCGGTCAAAGTGGAGTTCGCCCTTGCGCCGTTTTTCCGCCAGGTCCGCGAGCGTGCTGCGCAAATCCTCGCGGATCGTGCAACAGACGCAACCGTTGCTCATCTGGATGACTTGTTCGTTGGTGTCGGCCACCAGGATGTCGTTGTCGATGTTTTCTTCGCCGAACTCGTTTTCAATGACGGCGATCTTCTGGCCGTGGGATTCGGTCAGCACCCGCTTGAGCAAGGTGGTTTTGCCCGAGCCCAGGAAGCCGGTGAGGATGGTGGCAGGAATCAGTGACATGGCGGGGTTGGCTCAGGGTAAGTGGCGAGCAGGCTGGCCTTTGCTGGCGGGCTTGTGCTGCAGGCTTGGATGGCAGGCTCAGTTGGCAGGCTCAGTTGGCAGGCTTCCTTGGCAGGCTCAGTTGGCAGGCTTAATTGACAGGCTTAGTTGACAGGCTGACGGCGCGGAGCTGCGCGATGACCTGGGAAGATGAAGGCGGCGGACTGTGTTGCAAGGGCCGGACCCTGTCAAGACCGCAGACCACTCAGGTATTCTCGCGTCCACCCTTACTACCGACACCGATTCGTGTCAGACCCTCACCCTCCCAAGTCCGCACGAGCTGGTAGCTCCAACCCCAGCGCTCGTGCGGACCGCAACGAAAAGACTGAACGCAGCCCACGGGGGGCGTGGCAAGACCAGCGCAGCTTGTTTGAGCGACTGGTGGAATTTGTCTCCCCTGGCCCCGACAGCAAAGACGAGTTGATGCGCACGCTGGCCAACGCCGAGCACCGCGAACTGATCGAACCTGAATCTCGCTTGATGCTGGAAGGCGTACTGCGCATGGCCGACATGACGGCTGGCGACGTGATGGTGGCCACGCCGCGGATGGACCTGCTGGACATCGACGCCGATTACGACGAACTGCTGGCGCTGGTGATCGACACCGCGCATTCGCGCTTCCCCGTGTTTGAAGGCCAGCGCGACAACATCATCGGCATCTTGATGGCCAAGGACTTGCTCAAGCTGCAACGGGCGCCCGAACTGAACCTGCGCACCTTGTTGCGGCCCACGGTCTTTGTGCCCGAGAGCAAACGGCTGAACGAGTTGCTGCGCGACTTTCGCAGCAACCGCAACCACCTGGCCATCGTCATCGACGAATTTGGCACCAAGGCCGGCCTGATCACGATCGAAGACGTGCTCGAAGAAATCGTTGGCGAGATCGAAGACGAATTCGACGAAGAACAGCAGGAAAACGGCATCTACACGCTGGCCGACGGCAGCCACCGTGTGGCCGGTGACGTGACCATCGAGGCCGTGAACCATGCCTTCGCCACCACCTTGCCGATGGACACCTTCGACACGATTGGCGGCTTGGTCGCCCACGAGCTGGGCCGTGTGCCGCGCCGCGGCGAGGCGGTGGAAGTCGGCGGCCTGCGGTTTGCCGTGATGTTGACACGCGGTGGCGCGGTACGCTGGTTTCGCGTGGCCCGCAGCCAGGCCGTGTCGGCTCCGGCCGACGGTGTCGACGTCGACTGAACGGCGGCCCGCCAGCGGCGGGCGCCACGCGGGCCGGTGATCAAAGACCCCAGCAAGCCCGAGTCGTCGGGGCGGCCTTGGCCGGCGTGGGCCTTCTGGTTTGCCTCGCGCCTGGGTCTGCCTTTGGCGATGTCGTTGCTGGGCGCCGTCCAGAGTCTGGCTTTTGTGCACACGGCGGCCTGGGCCTTGCCGCTGTTGTGCCTGGCGGTGTTGGTCTGGCTGTTGAACAGCAGCACGCCCCGACGCGCCGCCGTCCTGGGTTGGTGCTACGGCACTGGCTGGCTGGTGGCGGGGGTGTGGTGGCTGTTCATCAGCATGCACCGCTATGGCGACTTGCCGGCACCGTTGGCGGCAGCGGCGGTGGTGGCGCTGAGCGGGTTTTTGTCGCTTTATCTGGCCGCCGCCGCCGGGCTGTATGCGCGCTGGCGGCGGGGTGTGTGGCTGCCCGACGCCGGCCTGTTCACCGCGCTGTGGCTGCTGGCCGAATGGGCGCGCGGCGTGTGGTTCACGGGCTTCCCGTGGGTGGCGTTGGGCTACTCGCAAGTCGACGCGCCGCTGGCTGGACTGGCGCCGTGGCTGGGGGTGTATGGCGTGGCAGCGGTGGTGGCTTTGGCGGCGGCCGTGCTGGGCAACCTGGCCGTTGTGGCAAGCCGCCTGCGGCCGACCCTGATTGCTGCGGTTGTGGCGGGCCTGACACTGCCCGGCGTGTTCGGGCCCGGCCAGTTCACCCGCAGCGCAGGGGTGCTGTCGGTCACACTGTTGCAGACCAATGTTGCACAAGATCAGAAGTTTGCTGCCGAGCAACTGCCGGCTACTTTGGCTTGGGTCGCCAGCGCCCTGCTGCAGGTTCAAACGGGTTTGGTGGTGACGCCGGAGACGGCAGTGCCGTTGTTGCCGGAGCAACTGGGCGAAGTCGCGCCCGGCTACTGGCTGGCGCTGCGCCAGCACTTCAACCACCCGGGTGTTGCGGCCTTGGTGGGTGTGCCCTTGGGCGACTTTGAGCGCGGCTATACCAACTCGGTGCTGGGTCTGTCGGCGGCAGCGGGCAGCGAGTACCGCTACAACAAACACCACCTGGTGCCCTTTGGCGAGTTCATCCCCAGCGGCTTTCGTTGGTTCACCGAGATGATGAACATCCCGCTGGGCGACTTTGCGCGCGGCGTGCCCGTGCCGCCCACTTTCGACGTCAGCGGCCAACGCATTGCCCCCAACATTTGTTATGAAGACTTGTTTGGCGAAGAACTCGCTGCGCGTTTTGTCGGGCCGGCGCCAGCGCCCACGGTGCTGGCCAATGTCAGCAACATGGCCTGGTTTGGTGAGGGCATGGCCATTGCCCAGCACTTGAACATTTCGCGATTTCGTTCGCTGGAATTGCAGCGGCCGATGGTTCGCGCCACCAACACCGGCGCCACCGCAGCCATTGACCACCATGGCCGCGTCATCGCCCAATTGCCGATGGCGATGCAGGGCGTGCTGACGGTCGACGTGGAAGGCCGAGAAGGCAACACGCCCTATGCCAACTGGGCCGGGCGTTGGGGCTTGTGGCCGCTGGTGGCGTTGGCGCTGGGGGTGCTGGTGTGGGTGGTGGCGCTGCGGCCAGGGGCCGTCGGCCGGGTTGACGCCGGCTGACGGGCAGGCTGATTCGCCGACTGACAGGGCGACTGACAGGGCGACTGACAGGCCGGCCGACTCGTCGACTGACACGCAGGCTGCCCCGTAAACTGCGAAGCTGTTTTGTGGGTCGCAGCCGCCGGCCTGCACCGTTGTCAATGCCTTGCCCATGCCCACCTTCCAGCAGACCATCGCCACCTTGCAGACGTACTGGGCAGAGCACGGCTGTGCCTTGCTTCAACCCTACGACATGGAAGTGGGTGCGGGCACCAGCCACACCGCCACGTTCTTGCGCGCGCTGGGTCCCGAGCCCTGGAAAGCCGCCTACGTACAGCCCAGCCGTCGCCCCAAAGATGGCCGCTATGGCAACAACCCCAACCGCCTGCAGCATTACTACCAGTACCAGGTGGTGTTGAAGCCGGCGCCAGCCGACATCCTGGAGCTGTACCTGGGTTCACTGCGCGCATTGGGCTTCGATCTGAAGAGCAATGATGTGCGCTTTGTCGAAGACGACTGGGAAAACCCCACGCTGGGCTGCTGGGGCCTGGGCTGGGAGGTGTGGTTGAACGGCATGGAGGTCACGCAGTTCACCTATTTCCAGCAGGTCGGTGGCATCGACTGCAAGCCCATCACGGGTGAGATCACCTACGGCCTGGAGCGCCTGGCGATGTACCTGCAAGGCGTGGACAACGTGTACGACCTGGTGTGGACGGATGGGCCGAACGGCAAGTTGAGCTACGGCGACGTCTACCACCAGAACGAAGTCGAACAAAGCACCTACAACTTCGAACACAGCGACGTCGATTTCCTGCTGCAGGCCTTCGCTGCGCACGAGCGTCAATCGCAACACTTGATGACCCAGCAACTGGCCCTGCCGGCCTACGAGCAGCTGCTCAAGGCCGGCCACAGCTTCAATTTGCTGGACGCTCGCGGTGCCATCAGCGTGACCGAGCGCGCGGCCTACATCGGCCGTATCCGCAACCTGGCGCGCAGCGTGGCCCAAAGCTACCTGGACAGTCGGGCGCGTTTGGGCTTCCCGATGGCGCCCCAACGCTGGGCTGAAGAAGCGATCGCGCAACTGGCGGCCAAGGCGAGCGCAGTCACTTCGACTTCAGGCAAGGCAGTGGCGGCATGACAGCCAACTTGCTGATTGAACTCTTCGTCGAAGAGCTGCCGCCCAAGGGTCTGAAGGGCTTGGGTGAAGCCTTCAGCAGCCTGCTGACTGCTGGCTTAAGGGCCGCTGGGTTGGCCGTTGAGGACAGCGTGGCCACCGGTTTTGCCTCACCTCGGCGCCTGGCGCTGCACCTGACAACGGTCGCCGACAAAGCGGCTGACAAGCCTTTGCAAACCAAGCTGATGCCAGCCAGCGTGGGCCTGGATGCCAGCGGAGCACCCACCCCTGCTTTGTTGAAGAAGCTGGCAGCCCTGGGCCTGGACGCGGCGGCCGTGCCGGGGCTGAAGCGCGCGCTGGACGGCAAGGCCGAGGCGCTGTTTCTGGACACGGTGGCCAGCGGCGCCACTTTGGCCGAAGGTCTGCAAACCGCCCTGGCCCAGACCTTGGCCAGGCTGCCGATTGCCAAGCTCATGCAATACCAATTGAATGATGGCTGGACCAGCGTGAACTTCGTGCGCCCGGCGCACGGGTTGGTGGCACTGCATGGCGACGCGGTGGTGCCGGTGACCGCTCTGGGTTTGTCGGCGGGCCGCATCACCCACGGGCACCGGTTCGAAGCCAGCGTGGCCGATATTGAAGTCACTCACGCCGATCGTTATGCCGCCCTGTTGAGCGATGAAGGCGCAGTCATCGCCAGCTTCGCCCATCGCCGCGCCGAACTGCAGCGCCAGTTGCAGGCCGCCGCCACATCGCTGGGCCTGGTGCCGGTCGACGACGCGGCACTGCTGGACGAGGTGACGGGGCTGGTCGAGCGCCCCAACGTGCTGGTCTGCGAGTTCGACGAAGCTTTTTTGGCCGTGCCTCCAGAATGCCTGGTGCTGACCATGAAAGCCAACCAGAAGTACTTCCCGCTGCTGACACCCGCTGGTGCGCTCACCCACAAGTTTTTGGTGGTCAGCAACATCCGCCCGGCCGACGCCAGCCAGGTGGTGCAAGGCAACCAGCGGGTGGTGCGCCCGCGTCTGGCCGACGCCAAGTTTTTTTTCGACCAGGACCGCAAGAAGACGCTGGCATCCCGCGTGCCGCTGCTGGACAAAGTGGTCTACCACGGCAAGCTGGGCAGCCAGGGCGAGCGCGTGCAGCGCGTCATGGCTTTGGCGCGGCACATTGGCGGGCAACTCAGCGGGCAGCTCGGTAGCCAAACGGCCGGTGCAGCGCTGGCGGTGGACGCCGAACGCGCCGCCTTGCTGGCCAAGGCTGACCTGTTGACCGACATGGTCGGCGAGTTCCCAGAACTGCAAGGCGTGATGGGCGGCTACTACGCCCGCCACGACGGCGAAACCGAAGCGGTTGCGCTGGCCATCGAAGACCACTACAAGCCGCGTTTTGCCGGCGATGCTTTGCCACGGGGCGACGCCGGCGTGGTGTTGGCCCTGGCCGACAAGTTGGAAACGCTGTGCGGGCTGTTCAGCATCGGCCAGGTGCCCACGGGCGACAAAGACCCGTTTGCCTTGCGTCGCCATGCGCTGGGCGTGATTCGCCTGTTGATCGAACGCAGTCTGCCGTTGTCGTTGCCGGGGCTGCTGGCGCAAGGGTTTGGCGCGTTTCCCGCCGCCTCCGTGAACGCCAGCGAGGCCTTGGCCGCGTTTGTGTTCGACCGCCTGCTGGGCTACCTGCGCGAGCTGGGCTACACCGCGCACGAGGTCGATGCTGTGCTCAGCGTGCGCCCGCCCTGGGCTGAACTGCCACGCCACCTGGCGGCGGTGCGCAGCTTTGGCGCCTTGCCCGAAGCCAGCGCCTTGGCCTCGGCCAATAAACGCGTGGGCAATATCTTGAAGAAGTCGGATGTGGCCGCTGACGCGAGACCTGTCAAGCTCGACACCGCCTTGTTGATCGAGCCGGCCGAAGCGGCTCTGGCTTCGGCCTTGGCCATGGTCGCCCCGCAGGCCCAGGCGGCATTCGAGCGGGGTGACGCAACGGCGTCGCTGCAGGCCTTGGCGGCCTTGAAATTGCCGGTGGACAGGTTCTTCGAAGCGGTCATGGTCAACTCCGATGACCCGGCGCTGCGGCGCAACCGCCTGGCCTTGTTGATGCATCTGCAGCGCGCGATGAACCGCGTGGCTGACCTGTCGAAACTGGTGGTGGCCCAGGCCTGAGCATGCCCAACACCAAGCTCGTCATCCTCGGCCGCGACGGTGTGCTCAACGAGTACCGCGAAGGCCACGTCACCGCGCCCGAGGAGTGGATACCAGTGCCCGGCGCCCTGGAGGCCGTGGCGCGGCTGAACCATGCCGGCTGGCACCTGGTGGTGGCCACCAATCAGGCCGGGATTGGCCGCGGCATGATCGACATGAACGTCGTCAATCAGGTTCACAGCCACATGCAACAACAACTGGCCGCGCAGGGCGCTCGCCTGGACGCGGTGTTCTTCTGCCCGCACACGCCTGAGGACCGCTGTGCCTGCCGCAAGCCGCAGCCAGGTTTGATGCTGGACATTGCCCGGCGCTATGGCGTGGACCTGCAGCATGTGCCGATGGTGGGCGACACCGCGCGGGACCTGCTGGCGGCACGGGCGGCTGGATGCGAACCGCATCTCGTGCTGAGCGGCCGTGCGGCGGCGTTGACCGGCGCTGCATTGCAGCAGGTCGTCGATGCAGCGCCCGGGGCGCCCGCCGTGCAAGTGCATGCTGACCTGGATGCGTTTGCCGACTTTGTGCTGCGTCGCGACCCCACCATCACGGTCAGCGATTCGCGCACGGGGATGCGGATGTGATCGGCCTGCAGCGCTTGGGCTGGGGGCTGCGCTCGGCGCTGTTCGTGCTGTGGATGACGGCCACCGTCATCCCCTGGAGCACGGCGATGGTGTTGCTGTCCATCTTCATCCGCGGGGAAAAGCTCTACTGGCCGACGATGATGTGGCTGCGCATGGCCGTCTGGGGCGCGCGGGTTTTCTGCGGTGTGCGCCACCGCGTGCAGGGCATGGAGCATCTGCCCAGCGCCAATGACAAATCTGGCGCAGTGCTCTTGGCGTCCAAACACCAGTCCACCTGGGAAACCTTCGCCTACCCCACCTTGATGTCGCACCCCTTGGCCTATGTGTTCAAGCGCGAGTTGTTGTACGTGCCGTTTTTCGGCTGGGCCATGGGCCGGCTGGACATGATCCACATTGACCGCAGCAAGCGCAGCGAAGCCTGGTCCAAGGTGGCCGCGCAGGGCGAACGGCTGTTTTCGCAGGGCGTGTGGGTCATCATGTTTCCGGAAGGCACGCGGATTGCGCGCGGCCATCGTGGCAGCTACAAGGCCGGGGCGGCGCGGCTGGCCATTGCCTCGGGCGTGCCGATCGTGCCGATCGCCACCACCTCAGCCAGATGCTGGCCGCGCAAGAGTTTCTTGTTGCGGCCCGGTGTGATCGAGATTTCCATTGGCAGGCCGATCCCGTCGGTCGGCCGCGACAGCGACGCACTGATGCGCGAGGTGGAAAGCTGGATCGAAGCCGAGATGCGCCGCCTGGACCCCGAGGCCTACCTGCAAAGCGCCAGTGAAACCGCCGCCCTGGCATGAAGCTCAACCCTTTTCAATGGTCGTTGTTTGACGATGCAGTGCCTGCGCCAAAGCCGCTGGCGCCCGTGTCGCCCGCAGCGCTGCCGCTGTGTGAGCCTGCAGTCAAGCCGGGTCCTGCGCCTGCGCCCGCCGAGCACCCAACATCGCAGCGTTTGAGCCCTGCGGGTCAATCAGCGGGGCAGCGCCACATCCAGCTGGGCGAACACCGCATCGCTTACGCGCTGCGCCGTGCACGTCGGCGCAGCATCGGCTTTGTGGTCTCCGCAGAAGGGTTGACGGTCAGCGCGCCACGCTGGGTGGGCGTCGGTGAAGTCGAAGCCGCTTTGCGCGAGAAGGCGCCGTGGATCTTGCGCAAGTTGCATGAACAGCGTGAACGCGCGCGCCGACTGACAGCGGCCAAGGTCGACTGGCGCGACGGCACCACCATCCCGTTCCTGGGCGAAACGGTGATCATCGTGCTCGACCCCCGCACCACCGGCGCGGTGCTGCACAGCGCCGACGCGCTGCCCGGTGTACCGCGCCTGACGCTGCACCTGGGGTTGCCGCAGCATGCCGACGCCGCGCAGATCCGCGACACCGTGCAAAGCTGGCTGCAGCGCCAGGCGCGGCGGGTGTTCGAGGAGCGCTGTGCGCTGTTCACCGGGCGCCTGGGCGTGCGCATGAAGCGCTTGAGCCTGAGCTCAGCCGCCACCCGCTGGGGCAGCGCCAGCGCGGACGGCTCGATACGCCTGAACTGGCGCCTGGTGCACTTTGCCGTGCCCGTCATCGACTACGTCGTCACGCATGAATTGGCGCACCTGCGCGAGATGAACCACAGCCCGGCGTTCTGGGACGTGGTGCGCACGGTGTTGCCCGGTTTCGAACAAGCGCGTGGCGCTTTGCGCAGCGAAGTACTGCCAGTTTTTGACTGACGCGGTTTTGTTCATCGCCCCAATGGGGGTGCCGGTTTCCCGAGCCTGTCCGTCTTTCAGTGGATGCGGCCATCCTCAAGCCTGGTGACACTCATTGCAGACGTTGTCATTACGACCCATAAGGGTTCACGAAGCCGGGGGGTTTCGAGAAACAGGACCCTTGCAACACGGCGGCCCAGCGCAAACACAAAGCGCTGGCCGCCGTTGTGCTTTCTGCGGCGGTGTTTGCGCTTGCCTTTGCGGTTGCTTCGACGGACGTGCGGATCAAACCGTTGAGTAGCGCAACACCTTGTCGTCGGCGGCAGGCTGGGCCAACGCCAGGCGCCCCTGCGACACCAGCGCATGCACATGGGCGACTGCCTCGCCCATGGCAAAGGTCGTTTGATGCAGGTCCAGCACACGTTTGAACAGCACCGGCAGCAGGTCGCCAGCGCTGTGCGGGGCTTGCGCGCACGCTGCCAGCACGTCGGCGTAACGCTCAGCATGGTGCGTCTGCAGTTGGTCGATGCGCTCGTGCAGGCCGGTGAAGGGCTTGCCGTGCGATGGCAACACCAGCGTGTGGGCCGGCAGCGCACGCAGGGCTTCGATCGACTGCAGGTACAGCGGCAGCGGGTTGGCCTCGGGTTCGAGGTCGATCACGCTGATATTGGTGGAGATGCGCGGCAGCACCATGTCGCCCGAGATCAACACGCCGCGCTCGGCGCAGTACAGCGCAATGTGCTCCGGCGCGTGGCCATAGCCGACGATGCAGCGCCAGGCCACGCCACCAATTTGCAGCGTCATGCCGTCCAGCAAGCGCCGGTATTGGCTGGGCAGTTCCGGCACCATGCTGGCGTAGTAGTTCGTGCGCTGACGCACCTGCGTCAGCTGTTCGGCGTCAACGAGGCCGTGCCGGGCAAAGAAGCGCGCGGCCGCATCGCCGCCAAAGCCGGTGTTGCCCGAACTGGCCATGCGCGCGGCGTGCCAATCGGTGGCGCTGATCCACAGGCGGCAGTCACGCTGCGGTGTGCTCCAGCGTTGGCACAACCAATGGGCCAGGCCGATGTGGTCAGGGTGCATGTGCGTGCAGACCACCCGCAGCACCGGCAGGCCTTGCAGTTCGGTCGCGAAGATCTGTTCCCAGAGGGCGCGGGTGATGTCGTCGGTGATGCCGCAGTCAACGATGGTCCAACCTTCCACCCCGTCCTGCACATCGCGCAGCAACCACAGGTTGATGTGGTTCAGCGCGAAGGGCAGGGGCATGCGCAGCCAGTGCACGCCAGGGGCCACCTGCAGGGTCGTGCCGGGTGCGGGCAGGGTATCGCCGTGCGGATAGTGCAAGCGGCGCTCGAGCTGCGCGCTGAGTTGTGCGTGGTCCATGTCTGCCTGGTCGGGGTTGGGTGCAGTCTATCGACTGAGCGTGCCGCATGCCGCATGCCGCATGCCGCATGCCGGGAACGGCACGGCGCCACCCGGTCCACACCGCCTCGCCCTGTCCGCTACGATGACTGTCAACCCTGCCTTACCGTCTGGACCGCCCCATGAACCTGCCCGGCCTGAACTTCCAACTCGGCGAAGACATCGACGCTTTGCGCGACGCCGTGTACAGCTTTGCGCAGGCCGAGATTGCGCCGCGCGCCGGACAGATCGACGCCAGCGATCAATTCCCCATGGACCTGTGGCGCAAGATGGGCGAGCTGGGCGTGTTGGGCATCACCGTGGGCGAGGAATTTGGCGGTGCCGGCATGGGCTACCTGGCGCACATGATCGCCATGGAAGAGATCAGCCGGGCGAGCGCCAGCGTGGGCTTGAGCTACGGCGCGCACAGCAACCTGTGCGTCAACCAGTTGAAGCGCAACGGCACGGCTGCCCAGAAACAGAAATACCTGCCCAAGCTGGTCAGTGGCGAACACGTTGGCGCACTGGCCATGAGCGAGTCGGGCTCTGGCAGCGACGTCATCAGCATGAAGCTGAAGGCTGAAGACAAAGGCGGCTACTACCTGCTTAACGGCAGCAAGATGTGGATCACCAACGGCCCTGACGCCGACACCATGGTGGTCTACGCCAAGACAGAACCTGAGCTGAACGCGCGTGGCATCACCGCCTTCATTGTCGAAAAGGGCATGCCCGGGTTCAGCACCGCGCAGAAGCTGGACAAGCTGGGCATGCGCGGCAGCCACACCGGTGAGATGGTGTTCAACAACGTTGAAGTCCCAGCGGCTAACGTGCTGGGCGCACTGAATGGTGGTGCCAAGGTGTTGATGAGCGGGCTGGACTACGAACGTGCGGTGCTCGCCGCCGGGCCCATCGGCATCATGCAAGCGGTGATGGACAACGTCATCCCGTACACCCACGACCGCAAACAGTTCGGTCAGAGCATCGGCGAATTCCAGCTGATCCAGGGCAAGGTGGCCGACATGTACACCGTGCTGCAAGCCGGCCGTGCCTTCTGCTACACCGTGGGCAAGAACCTGGACCTGCTGGGCGCTGAGCACGTGCGCCAGGTGCGCAAGGACTGCGCCAGCGTCATCTTGTGGTGTGCCGAAAAAGCCACCTGGATGGCCGGTGAGGGCATCCAGATCTTCGGCGGCAACGGCTACGTCAACGAATACCCGCTGGGCCGGCTGTGGCGCGACGCCAAGCTGTATGAGATCGGCGCGGGCACGAGCGAGATCCGCCGCATGTTGATTGGGCGGGAGTTGTTTGCGGAGACGATGTGAGCCTGCCCACGATCGCACTGGGCCTGCCCGGCTTTGCGTTGCGCGCCTGGCGCAGCAGCGACGCGGAGACGCTGGCAGAACACGCCGACAACCCCGCCGTGTGGCGCAACATGAGCGACGCCTTTCCGCACCCCTACACGGCCGAGATCGCCGCGCATTGGGTCGAGCATGGTCATGTCGATTTCGGCGGCGACAACTGGGCTATCACCTACCACGACGCGGCCGTGGGCGGATGCGGGGTGCACGGCGGCGAAGGCATGTTCCGCTGCAGCGTCGAGATCGGCTACTGGCTGGCGCAGCCGCATTGGGGGGTGGGTGTGGCGACCCAGGTCGCGGCAGCGTTGACCGTGCGCGCTTTTGCGCTGCCCGAGGTGACGCGAGTGTTTGCGCCGGTGCACGCCGACAACCCGGCTTCGATGCGGGTGCTGGAGAAAAACGGCTTCGTGCGGGAAGGCTTGCAGCGCTTGAGCGTCATGAAAGCCGGCCGCGCCATCGACCGCGTGATTTGGGCTCGGTACAGCAATCGAGATAGCGCTGGCGTTAGCTCGAAAGGTAGCGCGAAAGAAAGCGATAAAGAAAGCGCGAAAGAAAGCGCTGACGCCAACCATAACGATAAAACCAGTCATGGTCTGAGAACCTGACGCGCCCCAGAATCATGCCCTACCGCCTGCCCGATCTGCTGCAACGCAACCGCGAATGGGCTGCCAGCGTCGAACTGCGCAGCCCCGGGTTTTTCACCAAGCTGCTGCAGCAGCAAACTCCGCAGTACCTGTGGATCGGCTGTGCCGACAGCCGCGTGCCGGCCAACGAGATTCTGGGTCTGCTGCCGGGCGATGTGTTTGTGCACCGCAACGTCGCCAACGTGGTGGTGCACAGCGACCTGAACGCGCTCAGCGTGATGCAGTACGCGGTCGATGAGTTGAAGGTGCACCACATCATCGTCGTCGGTCACTACGGCTGCGGCGGGGTCACTGCCGCGCTGCACAACCGGCGCGTCGGCCTGGCCGACAACTGGCTGCGCCATGTGCAGGACGTGCGCGGCAAGCACCGCGCATTCATCGACGCCTTGCCCGACGACGAAGCGCGCCTGAAAGCGCTGTGCGAGCTCAACGTGCTGGAGCAAAGCCTGAATGTCTGCGCAACCACGGTCGTGCAAGACGCCTGGCAGCGCGGCCAGAGTGTGGTCGTGCACGGCTGGGTTTACGGCCTGCACAACGGCCTGTTGGAAGACCTGCTGATGACCGCCCGCCATGCCGCCGAAGTGCAGCCGGCCTACGAACTGGCCTTGCGCGCGCTGCTGCAGCGCCACTGATTTCCACACCGACTTCCACGGCGCGGGACAA
>Ga0335397_10006512_pt1 | contig 15050 bp, 12 predicted proteins | sample MAT04_FD_205740 | JGI IMG/M metagenome (GOLD analysis project Ga0335397, IMG submission 205740) | Freshwater microbial communities from Lake Fryxell liftoff mats and glacier meltwater in Antarctica - MAT-04 (spades assembly) (version 2) ...
GTGCCGATGGAAGATATCAACCTGCATTTCACCGGCGACTTCAATGCCATCGCGCTGGCGCACAACCTGCTGGCGGCTTTGCTGGACAACCATATCCACCATGGCAATGCGCTGGGGTTCGATCAGAGGCGCATCGTCTGGCGCAGGGTGATGGACATGAACGACCGCGCCCTGCGTTCGACCGTGGTGTCGCTGGGTGGCCCCGGCAATGGCTTTCCGCGCGAGGATGGTTTTGACATCGTCGTGGCCTCCGAGGTGATGGCAATTTTCTGTCTGGCGACCTCGCGCAAGGATCTCAAGGCCCGGCTGGGCAACATCATCGTCGGCTATACGCGCGAGCAGATGCCGATCCGGGCCTGCGATTTGCAGGCCCAGGGCGCTATGGCCGCCTTGCTGAAGGATGCGATCAAACCCAACCTGGTACAGACGCTGGAAAACAACCCGGCCATCATCCACGGGGGACCGTTTGCCAACATTGCCCACGGCTGCAATACCGTGACGGCAACCCGCGCGGCGCTCAAACTGGGCGAATATGTCGTGACCGAAGCCGGCTTCGGTGCCGACCTGGGTGCGGAGAAGTTCGTCGATATCAAGTGCCGCAAGTCGGGGTTGCGGCCGGACGTGGCGGTGGTGGTTGCCACGCTGCGCGCGCTCAAGCACCACGGCGGTATCGACGCCAAGGCACTCAATGAGCCGAATCTGCCTGCACTGGAGAAAGGCATTGCCAACTTGGAGCGCCATGTCGACAACATTCGTCACCGCTACGGACTGCCGTGTGTGGTATCGATCAACCATTTCACGTCGGACACGTTGGCCGAACTCGATCTGTTGCGCCGGGTCATGGATCGACAGGGCGTACCGGTGGTCGTGGCGCGTCATTGGGCCGATGGCTCGCGCGGTGCCGAGGAACTGGCACACATCGTGGTGCGCCTGGCAGAGGCGGGAACGGCCAGCATGAAGTTTGTCTATCGCGACGAAGACAGCCTGTGGGACAAGATGAAGGCCATTGCCACACAGGTGTACGGGGCCGCCGACATATCGGCCGATTCAGCGGTTCGCGCGCGCATTGCCAAATTGCAGGCCGACGGTTTCGGTCATTACCCGGTATGCGTGGCCAAGACCCAGTATTCGTTCTCCACCGATCCCAAGCTGCGCGGTGCGCCATCGGGGCACATGGTCAATATCCGCGAGGTGCGCCTGGCTGCGGGCGCCGAGTTCGTTGTGATGATTTGCGGCGACATCATGACCATGCCGGGCCTGCCCAAGGAACCCGCATCGGCGCGTATCGACATCGACGACGACGGGAAGATCTCGGGCCTGTTCTGATCAGCTGCCCGGCATAAGCCCGGCTCAGCCTTTTTCCACCGGCCTTGCCGGATCGCTGCACCATTCGCTCCAGCTGCCGGCAAACAGCGCCTGGCGCCCCAGGCCGGCCACTTCCATGGCGATGATGTTGGGCACAGCGCTCACGCCGCTGCCGCAGTGGTGCACGACGCTGGCAGGATCGCGGCCATCGAGCAATTCGAGCAATTCGGCCTTGAGCACAACAGCGGGCTTGAACAGGCCGTCGTCATCGATGTTGTTGCCGAACGGCCGGTTCAGTGCGCCAGGAATATGGCCCGCCACCGGATCGATGGGTTCCATCTCGCCCTTGAACCGTGGTTCTGCACGGGCGTCGATCAGGCTTTGTGATGGCTGGCCGAGTCTTTTTTGCACCTGCTGCACATTGATGAGCGTGGCGCGTGCTTCACTTGTCATGAACTGTGTCGGTGCGTGTTCGGTGGCGCCGCCGCTGGTGACGACACCGCCGGCGGCATACCAGGCGTGCAATCCGCCATTGAGCACGGCCACGTTCTCATGGCCGACCCACTTGAGCATCCACCACAAACGGCCGCAATAGTTGGCACGCTGGCGGTCATACGCCACAGCCTGCATGTTGCTGGCGAAACCGACGCTGGCCAGCCAGGCGGCAAATGCTTCGCGCGCCGGCAGCGGATGGCGTCCACCACTGGCAGCTGTCGGAGCGCCATGCGCGGCGCTGAGATGCTGGTCCAGGTTGGCGCGCACGGCGCCCGGAATATGCGCTTCGGCGAATTGCTGGTCGCCCGCATCCGGTTTCATCAGGTCGAAACTGCAGTCAAACACCATCAGGGGCTGGTCGGTCTGGATCAGGGCCAGCAACTGATCGGCGGAGATCAGTGTCGTGAAATGGGGCTTGCTCATGTGGTGGTCTCCCAGGGTGATCCGGTATGCGGGCCAAAACGCTTCTTGTGGTCGGGCATCTTACGGCCCGGTGGGGCGTTGTGCAAAGACAGCGGCGAGTCAGGCCGGGGCCTGGGTGTCATCGTCCAGCACACCGGCGCCAATCGCCCCACAGTACCACTCATGGAAGTGTTGCATGCCGTCTTCCATCGGGCTCTGGTAGGGTCCGGATTCGTTGATGCCTCTTTGCATCAGCGCACGCCGCCCGGCGTCCATGCGCCGCGCGATCTCGTCGTCTTCGACACAGGTTTCCATGTAAGCCGCCTGCTGCGCCTCGACAAACTCGCGCTCAAACGCCGCGATTTCCTCGGGATAGTAGAACTCGACCACGTTGAGCGTCTTCTGCGGACTCTGCGGGTACAGCGTGGAGACGGTCAGCACATGCGGATACCACTCGACCATGGTGTGGGGGTAGTACGCGAGCCAGATCGCGCCGAATTTTGGCGGCTTGCCTTCGCGGTAACGCAGCAGGGAGTCCAGCCAGCGTTCGTATACCGGACTTCCGGCCTTGCCCAGGCGATTTGCCACGCCTACCGTCTGTACGCAGTAGTTGTTGCCAAATTCCCAGCGAAGGTCTTCGCAGGTCACAAAACTACCCAGTCCCGGATGGAAGGGGCCCACGTGATAGTCCTCCAGATAGACCTCGATGAAAGTCTTCCAGTTGTAGTCGCAGGTGTGCAGTTCCACACGATCGAGCACGTGGCTGGAAAAATCGAGGTCGGCGATCGGCCCCAGCCGTGCCAGGTCGGCTGCCACCTGCGCACGTTGTGGCGTGCCATGCCCGAGCGGACTGCGCGGCGACTCGAACAACAGGCCGTTCCATTCCTGCAGAGGGTAGTTTTCAAGATTCAGGCAGGGATCCTGCGCGAAATGCGGTGCGCCCAGCAAGGTGCCGGCCTTGATGCCAGCGTCGCCGCCGCTGTAGGTCCAGCGGTGCAGCGGGCATACGAGGTTGCCGGCGGCGCTGCCGGGCAGTTGCTGGGCCAGGCTGCCACGGTCCTTGAGGATCAGCGCCTGCCGGTGACGGCACACATTGGAGATCAGGTCGACGCCGCCGGGGGTGCGAACCAGGGCGCGTCCGCCGGATTCCTGCGGCAGCGTGTAGTAGTCGCCAACCTCGGGTACCGCGCGAACATGGCCCACATAGCGGGCCTGGACCTGAAATATTTTTTCCTGTTCGCCACGGTAGATGGCCTCGTCAAAATAACTGTTGACGGGCAACTGGCTGGAGGATTGCTGCAGTCGAAGACTTAAATCAGACATGGGGTCCTGACCTAAAGGCTCCCCACAGGGAGTAGACACCCGAATTTGCTTTGGCAAATGGCGGTGACAAGAAAACCGGGTCGGGCCGGCGAGGAAGGGGGGCATTGTAGCCGCGCGGGCAGGGCGGTGCCCGTCGATGGCTGCGTGCCGCACGACACAGGCGGCCGCCACAATCTGCGCCACGACGCCATGCGCCTAAAATGGTACGTTTCCTGAACGTTGAACATCATGGCCAAGGCCCCTGCAAGTTCCTTTCCAGACGCGACGCCAGCCCATTACGAGGCTGCCTTGCAGGAACTCGAACAACTGGTAAGCCGACTCGAGTCGGGTGACATGCCACTGGAGCAAATGCTCAGTGGTTACCAAAGGGGTGCGCAATTGCTACAGTTCTGCCGCGACAAACTGCAGGCGGTAGAGAACCAGATCAGTGTCCTGGATGCCGGAACCCTCAAGACATGGATGCCAGAGTGAAACCCTCCCCGTCGCCGTTGCAGGCGCTTGACCTGTCGGCATGGATGGACGAGCGGCTGGGTGCGGTGGAGCGTGCGTTGTCGTCATGGGTTACCTCGGACGCGCCGGCCGGTCTCGATCACGGGGCGCCAGCCGAATTGGTGCAGGCCATGCGATACGCGGTGCTCGACGGCGGCAAACGGCTGCGTCCGCTGCTGGTCATGGCTGCATCCGAGGCGCTCCATGGCCATTCAGTTGCCGCGCTGCGCGCCGCGTGTGCGGTCGAGTTGATTCACGCCTATTCGCTGGTGCACGACGACATGCCGTGCATGGACAATGACGTGCTGCGCCGTGGCAAACCCACTGTGCACGTCGCGTTTGGAGAGGCTACCGCCTTGCTCGCAGGCGATGCATTGCAGGCGCTGGCATTTGAACTTTTGACCCCCGACAACGATGCGCAACTTCCGGCGGCCATGCAGGCCCGGTTGTGCCGGCTGTTGGCCCGGGCAGCGGGTAGCTCCGGCATGGCGGGCGGCCAGGCGATCGATCTGGCCAGTGTCGGGTGTGCGTTGAGCGAAAAGCAGTTGCGCGACATGCACGAACTCAAGACCGGTGCCTTGCTCAAGGGCAGTGTGATGATGGGCGCTGCCAGCGGCCAGACCACGCTGGCCCAGTGGCAGGCGCTGGAAGACTATGGCGCTGCCATCGGCCTGGCTTTCCAGGTGGTCGACGACATTCTGGATGTCACCGCCGACTCCGAAACCCTGGGCAAGACGGCCGGCAAGGATGCCGCCGCCGAGAAACCCACCTATGTGTCGGTGCTCGGGCTCGAGCGCTCGCGTGCCTATGCGCGCGAGTTGCTGGGCCAGGCGCTGCACGCGCTTGAGCGTGCGGCACTGCCGCATGACGGCGCCTTGCGCGCGCTGGCCGACATGGTGGTGAACCGATCGAATTGAAGGATGCCGATGCCTGACTCCGACTACCCCTTGCTGCAGAAAATTGGCGATCCGTCCGATCTGCGACGCTTGCCACGTGGCCAGCTGGGCGCGCTGGCCGCACAGTTGCGCGCCTTCTTGCTGCACAGCGTGTCCAGCACCGGCGGCCACCTGAGCTCGAATCTGGGCACGGTGGAGTTGTCGGTGGCGCTGCACTATGTGTTCAATACGCCGCAAGACCGGCTGGTCTGGGATGTGGGTCACCAGACCTATCCGCACAAGATCCTGACCGGGCGGCGCGGGCGCATGGACACTTTGCGCCAGCTCGGTGGCCTGAGCGGCTTTCCACAGCGCGCCGAAAGTGCCTACGACGCCTTTGGAACGGCACATTCCAGCACTTCGATCTCGGCCGCTCTGGGCATGGCGCAAGCTGCGCGGATCAAGGGTGAAAACCGGCACAGTGTGGCCATCATCGGCGACGGTGCGCTGACCGCCGGCATGGCGTTCGAGGCGCTGAACAATGCCGGCGTGGCCGAATGCAAGCTGCTGGTGATCCTGAACGACAACGACATGAGCATCAGCCCGCCCGTCGGGGCCCTGAACCGCTATCTGGCGCAGCTGATGACCGGGCAGTTCTATGCCGCGGCCAAGAACGTCGGCAAGTCGGTACTCAAGGGTGCGCCGCCCTTGTTCGAATTGGCCAAACGATTCGAGGAGCATGCCAAGGGAATGGTGGTGCCGGCCACCTTGTTCGAGAAGTTCGGCTTCAACTACACCGGCCCGATTGACGGCCATGACCTGGAGTCACTGATCCCGACGCTGGAGAACATCCGGCACCTCGACGGCCCGCAATTCCTGCATGTCGTCACGAAAAAGGGGCAGGGTTACAAGCTGGCCGAAGCCGATCCGGTGGCCTATCACGGCCCCGGTCGCTTTGATCCTGCGGTGGGGCTGCAAAAGTCCGCGGTACCAGCCAAAGCGACCTTCACCCAGGTGTTCGGTCAATGGTTGTGTGACATGGCGGCGCATGACAAGCGACTGGTGGGCATTACGCCGGCGATGCGTGAAGGTTCGGGGCTGGTGGAGTTCGAAAAGCGCTTTCCCGAGCGTTATTTCGACGTCGGCATCGCCGAGCAGCATGCGGTGACGTTTGCCGCCGGTCTGGCCTGCGAGGGCCTGAAGCCGGTAGTGGCGATCTATTCGACCTTCCTGCAGCGCGCCTACGACCAGCTGATCCACGACGTGGCCATCCAAAACCTGCCGGTGGTGTTTGCGCTCGATCGTGCGGGCCTGGTGGGTGCCGACGGCGCCACGCATGCGGGTGCGTACGACATCGCCTTTCTGCGCTGCATTCCCAACATGGCCATCGCCTGTCCGGCGGACGAAGGCGAATGCCGGCAACTGCTGAGCAGCGCGTATGCCTGTGCCCATCCGGTTGCCGTGCGGTACCCGCGTGGCGCCGGCGTCGGAGTGACCCCGCGTGCCGATCTCGATGCCTTGCCTTATGGCAAGGGCGAAATGAGGCGCCAGGGGAGCGGCATCGCGATTCTGGCCTTTGGCACCTTGCTGCATCCGGCGCTGGAGGCGGCCGCACTGATGGATGCGACCGTCGTCAACATGCGCTGGGCCAAACCGCTGGATGAGGAGTTGCTGCGTCAGGTGGCGCAGTCGCATGAGGCGCTGGTCAGCGTCGAGGACGGGTGCGTGATGGGAGGGGCCGGCAGTGCTGTGGCCGAAGCCTTGCAGGCGGCCGCAATTGTCAGGCCACTGCTGCAACTGGGACTGCCGGACATCTTCATCGAGCACGGTGACCCAGCGCGCCTGATGTCTCAGCAAGGGTTGGACGCGACCGGCATCGCGCAGGCGATCAAGTCGCGCTTCACCAGCCTGGTCGAAGCGGCGCGCCCATCGCTCAAGATTGTTGCCTGACCGACATTTGCCACTCGGTTGACACGGTTTAGGCGGTGTTTTCCCTAGTCAGTTAGTCCTTCGCAATCATCGTTTTCGGGTCTTCAGCGGTTAACCTTGGTGGTTACGCTGACGCTGCGGTTACGCCGTGCGCGGCGCTGTCTTTTGACGTGAATATCCGGAGCGCCTATGTCTGCCCTGTTATCCCTGTCCCGGTTGATCGATGCGATCAGCCTTGGCCTTGGCAAGTTGATCGGATGGCTGATCCTTGCCGCTACCGTGATCAGCGCTGTCAATGCCGTCCTGCGCAAGCTCTTCAGCATCGGGTCGAACTCGGCGCTGGAGATCCAGTGGTACCTGTTCGCCGGGGTCTTCATGCTCGGCGTCGGCTACGTCATGCTCAAGAACGACCATGTGCGCATCGATTTCATCTCGTCGCGCTTCTCCAGACGCACGAACGCGATCATCGACTCGATCGGCATCATTGTTTTCACGATCCCGCTGGCCTGGATCATGATCGACCTGGCCTGGCCGTACTTCATGCGGGCCTACAACAGTGGCGAGATGAGCCAGAACGCGGGCGGTCTAATCCGCTGGCCGGTGATCGCACTGATTCCGATCGGCTTTGGCCTGTTGTTGCTGCAATCCCTGTCCGAACTGATCAAACGTATCGGCTTTCTGACCGGCCATCGTGACCAGCCTTTCTCGGTGGAACACGACAAGACCAACGAAGAACTTCTGGCCGAAGAAATGGCGGCGGAAGCCGAAGCGCTGGCCGCGCGTGACCTTGCTGCGCGAAAGAACTGACATGATCGAACTCATTGCCAACAACTTCGTGCCCGTGATGTTCGCGGGCTTGTTTCTGTTTCTGCTGACCGGTATTCCGGTGGCCTTCGGACTGGCCGCCACCGGCCTTTTCTTCGGCCTGATCGGCATGGAGGCGGGTCTTTTTCCGACCAGTCTGTTCCAGGCCTTGCCGCTGCGTGTATTCGGCATCATGTCGAACGAGACGCTGCTGGCAATTCCGTTCTTCACGTTCATGGGCATCATCCTGGAGCGCTCCCGCATGGCCGAGGACTTGCTCGAGACCGTCGGGCAGGTGTTTGGTCCGGTGCGTGGGGGCCTCGCGATTGCGGTGATTCTGGTGGGTGCCCTGCTCGCCGCGACCACTGGCGTAGTGGCAGCCGCGGTGATCTCGATGGGTCTGATTTCCTTGCCCATCATGTTGCGCTACGGCTACAACCGTACCGTGGCCACTGGCGTCATCACCGCCTCGGGGACCCTGGCGCAGGCGATCCCGCCATCGCTGGTGCTCATCGTGCTGGCGGACCAGATGGGCCGTTCGGTCGGCGACATGTATTCAGGCGCGGTGTTTCCAGCCCTGTTGCTGGTCGGTCTGTATGTAGGTTATGTCTTGCTGGTCGCCGTCATCAAACCCAGATGGGTGCCGGCGTTGCCGGTCGAGGCCCGCGTTTACCGTGAAAACAATGGCGCCAGCGGCCACAAGTCCCTGGTGGTGCTGCTGGTGGCCTGCGCTCTTGCGGGCTGGTTCTGGTCGACCCAGCACAACGCCATCATCGGTGGCTGGCTCGAGCGCACCAGGGGGGCGGACAACGACGAGATCATCATCATGTCGCTGACCGTGTCGTCGCTGCTGGCCCTCGCGCTGGCCATCGTGAACCGTATTACCGGCATGGGCCTGTTGTCGCGCCTGGCCGAGCAGGTCACCTTCGTGCTGATCCCGCCGCTGGTGTTGATGTTCCTGGTGCTGGGAACGATTTTCCTGGGTATCGCGACGCCGACCGAGGGCGGCGCCATGGGCGCGATGGGTGCGCTCATCATGGCGGTATCGCGGCGCAGGCTGAGTTTCAAGCTGCTCAAGCAGGCGCTCGACGGCACTGCCAAGCTGGCGACTTTCGTGATGTTCATCCTGGTGGGCTCGACGGTTTTCAGCTTCACGTTCAATGCCGCCGATGGCCATATCTGGGTCGAGCATCTGTTCATCAACATGCCCGGTGGGGCGCTGGGTTTTCTGATCGTCGTGAACATCATGGTGTTCATTCTGGGGTGTTTCATCGACTTCTTCGAGATCGCATTTATTGTGGTGCCTATTCTGGTGCCGGTGGCAACCAAGATTCTGCCGACCTTGATGCCGGGCGTGCCGATTGATGCGGTGATGATCTGGTTTGGCATCATTCTGGCGATCAACCTGCAAACCTCGTTCCTGACCCCGCCATTCGGCTTTGCGCTTTTCTACCTGCGCAGCGTGGCGGCCAAGACCGACTACCAGGACCGTATCACGGGCGAAACCATTCCGGCAGTCAAGACCGGCCAGATCTACATGGGATCGATCGCCTTCCTGTTCCTGCAGGTGATCGTACTCGCCTGCGTCATCGCGTTCCCCAAACTGGTGGTTGGCAACATCGACAAAGGGCCGAACATCGATGCCGAGGCGGCGCTCGAGGCACTCCGATTGCCGGCGCCGGGACAACTGGCGCCGTTGCCGATCTTCGGCATGCCGGCAGCTCCGGAGCAGGGCGCGAGCGCGGCCGACGGTGAAGAGGCCGCTGAGCCTGCTGAGGCCGATGATCCGATGAAGGCCTTGTTGGACGCCGTCAAGCAGGACGACGGCAAGAAGAAGCCCTGATCCCGCCGCCAAGTCGGCCCCGGTACCTGCAAGGCTGGGCCGGGGCCGCTTGCGTTGGGCGCAAAAAGAAGAGCCCCGCATGGCGGGGCTCCGGTTCTAGAAGTACTGGCTGTGTCCGGACCGATCCGTGACGCAGCCGTGTACCTGTGACTTACAGCTTCTGGCGCTGCATGAAGTTGTCGAACGTGGATTCCGTGAAGCGGAACCACAGGTTCTGGTCGCGGCGGAACGCGGCGTAGTCGGTGTAGATCTTCTTCCAGGCCGGGTTGGAGTTGTTGAGTTCGGCGTACAGGGCTTCGGCCTCCTTGAACGCGGCATTCATCACTGCGGCCGGGAACGGGAATAGCTTGGCACCCTTGCTCACCAGGTCCTTGAGTGCGCCCGGGTTGAGTGCGTCGTACTGGGCTTGCATGTTGGTATGGGCGTACATCGACGCCGCATTGATGATGGCCTTGTACTCTGCCGACAGTCCTTCATACGCCTTGGTATTCACGTGCAGGTCGAGCTGCGGGCCGCCTTCCCAGTAACCAGGGTAAGCATAATTCTGCGCCACTTTGTAGAAGCCCAGTTTCAGGTCGTCATAAGGGCCGACCCACTCGGCCGCGTCGATCGTGCCTTTTTCCAGCGACTGATAAATCTCGCCGCCAGGAATGTTGGCAGCGATACCGCCGATGCGTTCCCATACCTTGCCGCTGAAGCCGCCGGTACGGAATTTCAGACCCTTGATATCGGCCAGCGACTTGATGGGCTTGCGGAACCAACCGCCCATCTGCGCGCCGGTATTACCCATCGGGAAGTTGATGATGTTGTACTGGGCGTAGAACTCGCGCGTGAGCTTCAGGCCGTTGCCATGCATCATCCAGGCCGTCATCTGGCGGCTGTTCAGGCCGAAAGGAATGGCGCAACCGATGGCGAACGTCGGATCCTTGCCGAAGTAGTAGTAGGGTGCCGTGCTGGCCATCTCGACCGTGCCGGCCTGCACTGCATCAACCGTGCCGAAGGCTGGCACCAGTTCACCAGGTCCGTGCGTGGTGATCTCGAACTTGCCGCCACTCAATTCCTTGACCTTGGTGGCAAAGACGTCGGACACACCAAACAAGGTGTCGAGGGATTTGGGGAAGCTCGACGTCAGGCGCCAGCGAAGCGCGGTCTGTGCATGCACGATGGCAGGCGCGGCACCTGCGGCCAGAATGCCGGCAAGGCCTGCATTCTTGATGATGGAACGACGATCCATGGATATATCTCCTTCTTGATGTAGATGCACCAGACCTGATTGGCCCGGTGCGGTCGGACAATTGGTGGCCTCGGGGCCACAACCACTGCTTTTCCACTGGAGATTGTCTGTCGATACCGGTCGTTGATGGCAGGGGACTTTCCCTTATAAGCGGTGCAAATCTGGCGTCAATTCCCCTGTCAATCCCTTGTCAATGTCGCCTTGCCGACATTCACGCGCAAGCCTCCAGCAGATGGCGGCCCGCGTGGCTGGCATAAGATAGCCACAATGCCCCATTCGCTTGTCCGCGGTATCGATTCGCCTGCCATGCGCGCCGCCGGGCGGGAACTGCTGTCAGTGGCGCTGATGGATGCACGCAACCACACCTTGCATCTCGCCACACAGCTGGCCGCGACCGATGCGCAGCTCGTGCCTGACGAAGACAGCGGGGATTCGCACACGCCGCCGCTGGCATGGGTACTCGGGCATGTTGGCTGGTTTCAGGAGTGGTGGATCGCGCGCAACATGCAGCGTGCCAGGGGGCGGCGCTGTGACCCGCTGGCGACCCGCTTGCCGTCGCTGGAGCCCAGCGCGGATCACTGGTGGGACGATGCCCGGGTTTCGCCGCAACAGCGCCACCGGCTGGACTTGCCGGACATTGCCATACTCAAGACCTATCTGCTGACGTCATTGGAGACAACCCTCGAGTTGCTGGAGACTGCCGCCGATACCGACGAGGGCCTGTATTTTTATCGTCTGGCGCTGGCCCATGAAGACATGCATGGCGAAGACCTGATCGTGATGGCGCAACTGCGGGGTGTCGCACTGGACATGGATGCCCCGGGCCCGGTGACGCAACGCGCGCCCTTGCTTATCCCTGCGACGCAATGGAACATGGGCAATGCGCAAGGGGCCGGCTTCGCCTTTGACAACGAGCTGGCGGTGCACCCGGTTGCGGTGCCGGAGTTCGAGATCGACGCGCAGGTTGTGAGCTGGTCGCAGTATGTGGAGTTTGTCGATGACGGCGGCTACGACCGCAACGAGTTGTGGCATCCGCAGGGCTGGCAATGGCTGCAAGCCAAGACCGAGGCCGAAGGCATCGAGGCGGGGGGACGTGCGCCGCGGTTCGTGCAGCAGATCGGCGTGGCCAGCGGTGCCGTCATGCAGACCCGATTCGGCACGCCGCGGCGCATGCTCGGCAGCCAGTGCGTGACCCACGTCAGCTGGTGGGAGGCCGACGCCTGGTGCCGGTGGGCCGGGCGACGCCTGCCGGCCGAGGTCGAGTGGGAACTGGCGGCATGCACCGCCCAGCGGCGCGGGTTTCGCTGGGGCGATGTGTGGGAGTGGACTGGCAGCACGGCCCGGGCGTATCCGGGATTCAGCGCCGATCCGTGGCGGGACTATTCGCAGCCCTGTTTCGGCAGCCACAAGGTGCTGCGTGGCGCTTCGTTTGCGACCCGCGAGCGCATGAAGCATCCGCGCTTCAGGAACTTCCAGCCGCCGCAGTGCGATCTGATGTTTTGTGGTTTCCGTTCTTGCGCCTTGTGAAATTCCACCACGGCAGCAAACGACTCAGTGCCAGCACCTCGCCACTGTGCGAGGGGCGGTAGCCCGCCATCGCCGAAAGCTGCTGCTGCCAGTCGGCGCTGCGCAACACTTGGCGCAAGGCCCGTGTGGCGGGCTTGTCCAGCGCACTGCGCAGGCACACCAGGTGATAGTTCTCATTGGCCAGCGCGATGAAATCCAGACCCTGGCGTCGGGCGGCAACCTCGATGCCCAGGCCCACGTCGGCCTGGCCGGCAGCCACGGTATGCGCCACGGCCGCGTGGGACGGTTCGGTGTGATCAAACCCCCGGATCCGTGCTGGCGCGATGGCCTGGTTTGCCAGCAATTCGTCGAGCAGCACCCGTGTTCCGGTGCCACGCGCGCGGTTCACGAAGCGCGCGCCGCTGCGCTGCACATCCTGCAGTGAGGTCAAACCCAGGGGATTGCCACGGGCCACGATCAGGCCCTGGGTGCGCTGGGCAAATCCGATCAGCTTGTGGTGTCCGGGTTTGAGCAGCGGCTTGTAGGTGCGCTGTGCGAGTGAGCCGGGCGCCGGGTTCTGCAGTGTGTGAAACCCGGCCATCTCGCAGCGCCCCTCGTTGAGCGCACGGATCGCATCCACGCTGCCACAAAAGCGCACGTCCAGGTGCAGAGGGCCGAGCCCGTCGCCTGTGCGCTCCGGTGCCCCGGGAGTGAGCGCGAGTGCATACTCGCGCAGCCCGGCCAGTGCATCGTCGTGACTGGCGTAAAGCGTCAGGACATGCGCGTTGTCGTCGAAAGCCACCGCAAACGCCCGTTCCAGGTCGCCTCGCAGCGCTGCAATCTGCGGTGCGAGTCGCACCTGAGCCTGGCGTTCGGCCCACATCAGCTTGGCGCCAAAAGCGGTCAACTGCGCTGGCTGACCCTTGTCCCACGTCACGAGCGTCTGACCGAGTTCGTCCTGCCAGCGTTTGAGTTCGCCCCACACGTGGCGGTAGGACAGCCCCAGCACGCGCGCCGCTGCGGAAATGGAGCCTTGCGCCGCCACCGCTTGCAGCAGTTCAATCAGCGGATTGCGTACCTTTGCCGGACCGCTGTCGCGCCCCAGTGTGTAGTGGAACTGGATCCTATGCATCGCTGTTCATATGGTGGTTATTCATACTCTCGCCTACGATACCCGAACATGTCCACGTTCACGCAAAGTGCGGTTACAGCGCTCGATCTGATCACCTCCGGGGATCCGGCCTTGTGGACCATCGTAGGCCGGTCGCTGGCAGTCAGCGCGACAGCATGCCTGCTGGCCTGTGGTCTGGGGCTGGTGCTGGGATCCTGGCTCGGGGTTGCCCGTTTCCGGGGCCGGGGTGTTTGCCTGACATTGCTCAACACGATGCTCGCGGTGCCGTCGGTCGTGGTGGGACTGGTGGTTTATCTTTTGCTGTCACGCTCGGGGCTTTTCGGGGCCTGGGGCTGGTTATTCAGTTTCAAGGCCATGGTGGTGGCGCAGGCGCTGCTGGTGTTGCCAGTGGTCACCGCGTTGACCCGTCAGGTGGTGGAGGATGCGGAACACGGCCACGGCGAGCAATTGCGTTCCCTGGGCGCCGGTACCTTGCTGCGCAGCGTCATGCTGGCGTGGGACGAGCGTTTTGCGCTGCTCACGGTGTTGATCGCCGCATTCGGCCGCGCGGTGTCGGAGGTGGGGGCGGTCATGATCGTGGGTGGCAATATCGACGGTTTCACCCGTGTCATGACAACGGCCATTGCGCTGGAGACCAGCAAGGGGGACCTGCCCCTCGCGCTGGGCCTGGGTCTTGTGCTTCTGTCGGTCGTGTTGCTGCTCAACAGCCTGATTGCGCTGGTGCGCGGCTGGCGCCAGAGGGTCGAAGGCGGCTCGTTCGCAGGCCCTGCGGGTGCTGCAGCGTGAGGTCGTGTCGGCCTGCATGTGCGCCGTCGCCAGCGCGGTCGTTGCGTGAATGCGGACTGTGCTGACTTTGCACGGGGTGAACCTGTCGTTCGGCCCGGTGGCCGCATTGCGTGATGTCAACCTGCGCGTGGATGCCGGTGAGCGGGTGGCGCTGGTGGGCAGCAATGGGAGCGGCAAGAGCAGCCTGCTGCGTTTGATGCACGGTCTGAAGGCCCCAGGCGCCGGCTGCTTCGTGTGTCATGCGTCGGTGCGCCAGGCCATGGTGTTCCAGCGCCCGTTCATGTTGCGCACCTCGGTACAGAACAACGTCGCGCTGGGCCTGTGGCTCGACGGTGTGCGCTGGCACACGGCACGCGCGCAGGCGCTGCGGGCGCTGGCACGTGTCGACATGGCAGAACTGGCCGGACGCAACGCGCGGGCCCTGTCGGGCGGGCAGCAGCAGCGCGTGGCACTGGCGCGTGCCTGGGCACGCCAGCCCGACCTGTGGTTGCTCGACGAGCCCACGGCCAGCCTGGATCCGCATGCCAAGCGCGAGGTGGAGGCCTTGATGGCCGATTTCGCCCGCGGCAGCCCGCAGCGGCCGATGACCATGGTGTTTGCCAGCCACAACCTGGGCCAGGTCAAGCGCCTGGCCAGCCGGGTGGTGTATCTGGAGCACGGCCGGGTGCTGGCCGACCTGCCGGTCGGCGATTTTTTCAACGCCGAGCGGCTGCAGGCCGTGTCCGCTGCGGCCTGTCTTTTTGTCAAAGGAGAACTTGCTTGAAGCCACTGTCACACCCTGTACAAGACTGGCTGGCACAGACACGCCGGATTTTGCTGTTTGCCGGCCTTGCGTTGGCTGGCAACGTGCAGGCCCAGTCCACGATCACGATGGCGTCAACCACGTCGACCGAGCAATCCGGCCTGTTCGGTCATCTGTTACCCGAG
>Ga0335397_10006519_pt1 | contig 15042 bp, 13 predicted proteins | sample MAT04_FD_205740 | JGI IMG/M metagenome (GOLD analysis project Ga0335397, IMG submission 205740) | Freshwater microbial communities from Lake Fryxell liftoff mats and glacier meltwater in Antarctica - MAT-04 (spades assembly) (version 2) ...
CTGTTCGGGGGCGCGGGAGTCGGGAAGACCGTGCTCATCCAGGAGATGATCCAGCGCGTCGCGCAGGACCACGGCGGCGTGTCAGTGTTCGCCGGTGTCGGCGAGCGCACGCGTGAGGGCAACGACCTCATCATGGAGATGGAGGAGGCCGGCGTCTTCGACAAGACCGCGTTGGTCTTCGGCCAGATGGACGAGCCGCCGGGAACGCGTTTGCGCGTCGCCCTGTCTGCGCTGACCATGGCGGAGTACTTCCGCGACGTGCAGAAGCAGGACGTGCTGCTGTTCATCGACAACATCTTCCGGTTCACGCAGGCCGGTTCCGAGGTCTCGACCCTGCTCGGCCGCATGCCCTCCGCTGTGGGCTACCAGCCGAACCTCGCCGACGAGATGGGTGTTCTGCAGGAGCGCATCACGTCGACCCGCGGTCACTCGATCACCTCGCTGCAGGCCATCTACGTGCCCGCCGACGACTACACCGACCCGGCGCCGGCGACCACCTTCGCCCACCTCGACGCCACGACGGAACTCAGCCGTGAGATCGCTTCGCGCGGTCTCTACCCGGCCGTGGACCCGCTGACGTCGACGAGCCGCATCCTCGACCCCCGCTACCTGGGCGAGGACCACTATCGCGTGGCGACGAGTGTCAAGGCGATCCTCCAGAAGAACAAGGAGCTGCAGGAGATCATCGCGATCCTCGGTGTCGACGAGCTCTCCGAGGAAGACAAGATCACCGTCTCCCGCGCCCGCCGAATCCAGCAGTTCCTCTCGCAGAACACCTATATGGCGAAGAAGTTCACCGGCGTCGAGGGATCGACCGTTCCGCTCAAGGAGACGATCGAGTCGTTCGACGCGATCGTCAAGGGCGACTTCGACAGTGTCGCCGAGCAGGCCTTCTTCAACGTCGGTGGCATCAACGACGTCGAAGAGAAGTGGGCGCAGATCCAAAAGGAAAACGACTGATCGTGGCCGAACTCACCGTGAGTGTCGTCTCGGCCGATCACGAGATCTGGTCGGGCACCGCGTCGATGGTCGTCGCGCGCACGACCGAGGGCGAGATCGGTATCCTGCCCGGTCACGAGCCTGTTCTGGCCATCCTCGGCGGGGGAGAGGTGCGCCTCACCACCGCCGGTGGAGGGTCGGTTCGCGCCAAGGCCGAGGAGGGCTTCCTCTCGGTCGAGCACGACACCGTCACGATCGTGGCGCGCAACGCGGAACTGCTCGAGGGCTGACGTTCCTGAGATTGCCGACCTGAATGGCGGATGGCCCCAGCTGGGGCCCGTCCGCCATTTCGGGTTTCCGCGGGGCGCTGCCACCGGCGCCGTCGCGGGCGCCGCCTTCCGCATCGGCGCTGCGTTCCGCGCGGGCGCCGCCTCCCGCATCGGCGCTGCGTCCCGCACCGTCGCCGCGTCCCGCACATGCGCCCGCTCCCGTACCGCCAACGCCAACGGCACCCGCTCCGGCGGTGCCTCCGTTTACCGCAGCAAAGGTTCGGTTGAGCCGTGATTGTGCTTCTGCCGCCGTCCGAGACCAAGCGCGCCGGGGGTGATGGGGGTCTGTCGCTCGACCTCGCGGCGTTGGGCTACCCCGGTCTGTCCGCACAGCGCGCCGCGACTGTTGACGCGACACGGTCTCTTGCGGCGAACCCAGGGGCGATGGCGGTGGCGCTGAAGCTTGGGCCGTCCCAGCACGGCGAGGTGGAGCGCAACCGCCTGCTCGGCAGTGCGCCCGTTATGCCGGCGATCGACCGGTACACGGGAGTCCTCTACGACGCGCTCGATGCGGCGACCCTCTCGCCGCGGTCGCGTGAGTTCGCGAACCAGACCGTCGTCATCCACTCCGCGCTCTTCGGGCTGATCCATGCCGACGACGCGATTCCCGCCTACCGCCTGTCGCACGACTCCCGACTTCCGGGCCTTCGGCTGCGCTCGCTCTGGGGCGACGCGATCGCGCAGGAGCTCCAGCGGCACGACGGCCTCATTCTGGATCTGCGATCCGAGGCGTACGTCTCGCTCGGGCCGGTGCCCTCAGCCGGGAATTCGTTCTACCTCCGCGTCGTCGCGGCCGGTCCGACAGGGCACAAGCGCGCCCTCAACCACTTCAACAAGAAGGGCAAGGGCGAGTTCGTCCGCGCTCTTCTCGACGCCCGGATCGACCACCCCGACGCGCCCTCGCTCCTCGCCTGGGCCGCGAATGCCGGCATTGATCTCACGCTCGGGGCAGCCGGAGAGCTGCAGCTCGAAGTCGAGCAGATTGCCGCCGGGGCGAGGCGCGCGCGCGCCTGATCTGTTCGGGCCGGCGGCGCGGCGGGTCTCCGGCGTGGCGTGGCGTGGCGTGGCAGCGCGCTGCGTTGTGTGTGGCGTGGCGTGGCATGGCGGTGCGCGGCGGCGCGGTGCGTGGTGTGACGTGGCCTGGACCGGTGTGGCGTGGCCTGGACCGGTGTGGCGTGGCCTGGACCGGTGTGGCGTGGCCTGGACCGGTGTGGCGTCACAAGCGGCGGTGCGCGGACCAGTCGTGGCGAGGGTCTGGCGTGGCGGTCAGTCAGCCCGTCGGACTTCGGCGCGCCAGTCGTCCGCGCGCCAGCAGCCGGTGACGTGGTCGTCGACCATGCCCGCTGATTGCATGAGCGCGTACAGGGTCGTCGGGCCGACGAACCGATAGCCGAGCGAGCGGAGCGCGCCGCTCATCGCGGTCGACTCCGGTGTCATGGCCGGCACCTCCGTCAAGGTTGACGGACGCCGCCTTCGCGAGCCGGGCTCGGAGCCGGGGGCGAATGCCCAGAGGAGACGGGCGAGCGCACCGGGGGCGTCGTGCACGAGGGCGCTCGTGATGCGGGCATTGCCGATCGTGGCCTCGATTTTAGCCCGGTTGCGGATGATCCCAGCGTTTCCCATGAGCTGCTCGACATGGGAGGGCCGCATCCGAGCGACCTCGGTGAAATCGAACTCGTGGAAGGCGGTGCGGAACGCGGGGCGCCGACGCAGGATAGTGATCCACGAGAGACCGGCCTGGAATCCCTCGAGGCTGAGCTTCTCGAACAGCGCGCGGTCGCCGTGCAGCGGTCGCCCCCACTCCTCATCGTGGTAGCGCCGATACTCGGCATCGGCGCCGCTCCAGGCACACCGCGCGACGCCGTCCTCATCGACCACGACCGCCTGGCGGTCGGCTGATTCGCGCCCCGGTTCACCAGCCGATGCCGACGGCGTCATCCGTGCGGGATCCCTTCGTGGTCGAGCAGCCAGGCCTTAGTCGGGACGCCATTGCCCCCGCTGTACCCCGTGATCTTGCGACTCGCGGCGAGCACACGATGGCATCCCACGATGATCGGCACCGGGTTCGCGCCGATCGCGCCGCCCACCGCTCGGCCGGCGGCAACGCGTCCCGTCGCGAGTCCGATGCGCCCATATGACGAGATCTCGCCCCACTTCAACTTCTCGAGCTCGGCCCATACCGCGTGCTGGAAGTCGGTGCCGACGAGGTGCACGGGAAGGTCGAAGTCGCGGCGCACACCGGCGAAGTACTCGTCGAGTTGCGCGGCGGCGTGCTCGAGCACGTCGCTTGTTCGTTCCGGCATCGCGTCGCGGGGCAGCTGCCCGTCGCGTGCGATCGCGAGGGAGGTGACGCTGTGCCCGTCGCTTGTGATCTCTATCCGACCGATCGGGCTCGGCAGACGCCGAAGGAAGGCGGGGGCCGCGACCGACGCGGGAGGGGGAGTGGGGGCCCTGGCGGGCATCCCGCCGGTCGTTGCCGGTGCTCTGGTCATGACACGACTGTAGCGGCGGTGCGCCGCCGACTCCGGCGGGTTTCGGACATCGGATCGGGTTGCTCGGCGCGGGTCGCCTGTGGAGGAGCGGCGGGCCCGATCTAGGGTGGGACGATGCCGCACATCGATTACCGCCCCCTCGGCCGCTCCGGTCTGATCGTTTCGACAATCGGTCTCGGCTGCAACAATTTCGGCCGCGTCCACACCGCGTCGAGCACCCAGGACGGCACCGACGCCGTCGTGAACGCCGCGATCGACGCGGGGGTCACGCTGTTCGACACGGCCGACATCTACGGCGCAGAACCAGGGCTTAGCGAGGCGATGATGGGCGACTCGCTTCGTGGCCGGCGAGGCGACATTGTGCTCGCGACCAAGTTCGGCATGGACATGAAGGGGGCGAACGGCCCGGACTGGGGCGCGCGCGGATCGCGTCGCTACATCCGGCTCGCCGTCACGGCCTCCCTCCGGCGGTTGAAGACCGACTGGATCGACCTCTATCAATTGCACGAGCCCGATCCATTTACACCGATCGAGGAAACGCTTGCGACGCTCGACGATCTCATCACCGAGGGCAAGATCCGCTACATCGGCCACTCGAACCTCGCCGGATGGCAGATTGCCGAGGCCGAATACGTGGCGAGGATGTACGAGCACCCCCGATTCGTGTCCGCACAGAACGAGTACAGCCTCATCGTGCGCGGCGCAGAAAGGGAGGTGCTGCCAGCAGCGCGGCAGTTCGGGCTCGGATTCCTGCCGTTCTTCCCGCTCTACAATGGACTCCTCACCGGCAAGTTCAGTCGGGCCGGAGGGCCTGCCGATAGTCGTCTCATGCACAGCAAACCCCACCTGCTCGAGTCGGCCCCCTGGCCGGCGATCGAGAGCTTTCAGGCGTTCTGCGACCAGAGGGGGATCGGGATGCTCGAGGCGACATTCGCGTGGCTGCTGGCCCAACCCGGGCTCACGAGCGTGATCGCGGGGGCCTCGAAGCCGGAACAGATCGTGCAGAATGCCAGCGCGACGACGATGTCGCTGTCGCCGGCGGACGCCGCAGAGGTCTCCGCGATGTTCGCCTGACGCCACGCCCACTCCACAGGCGTGCCTCGGTGGGGCCGTTGCACAGTTGCTGCTGCGTGCCGCCACGGGGCCATACCGAGGCGCAGGCTCGCCTGCATGACCACCGTCGTGAAGACCCATCATGCCGAGGACTTCCTGGCCCTCGTTCCGCAACTCGCCGGCTTCCACCCGCGCAACAGCGTGGTGCTTGTGGCCTTCCGGGGCTCCCGAACCTGTGCGGCCCTGAGATTCGACATCCCCGTGAGGGTGACCTCGTCGCAGTTCCCCTCCGTCGCCGGTCGACTCGTCGGCATGCTCTGCAAGGTCAAGGGAGCGGATGCCGTTGTTCCGGTCGTCTACACCGACGACGGCTTCGGTGCCGCGGGGGAGATCCCGCACCGGGAGTTCGTCGACACCCTCCTGTCCGGCGCTATGAAGGCGGGATTCCTCGTGCGCGATGCGTTCTGCGTCGCCCCGAACGGATGGGGGTCCTACCTCGACGAAGGATGCCCGCCGACGGGCCGCCCACTCGCGAGAATCGCGCTTTCGCCGGTACACGAGGCGGTGCATGCATCCGGGGGCCGCACGCTCGGGGAGGTGGATGACGGCGCCGACCTTCCTCAAGTCGACCTCGTGACAGTGGAAAGGATCGCGCGGCGCCTCGCGTTGTACCGGTCGGAAGCTGACCGGCGGCGGTGCGACTCGACCAGCCTGATCAGCCACGGGTTCGCCGCGACGGAGCCGGCGGACGACTCCAGGGCGGTCGTCGAGGCGACGGAACCGGACGCGTCGCCCGGCATGGCGCCGGATGACGTCACGTTGTTCGACGACCTGCCCCAGTTCGCCGAGGACGTGCTCCGACACGACCCGGAGTGCATCGACGAAGCGACGGTCACGATCCTGATTCTGTGCCTGTCGTCGCCACCGCTGCGCGACGCGGTGATGCTCCAGTGGGCATTCGGAATCGAGGTGGGCGAGCGGGCTCTCGAGGAGAATGCACGCTATCTCGAGGGCGGCGACGTGTTCGGCCTCAGCGTCGCTCCACTGATGTGGGGGGACGGGCCGAGGCCCGACGTTGCGAGGGTGACCAGGGCGATCCCGCTGCTCAAGTGCACCGCCGCGCGCGCCCCGCGGTCGATGCGCCCGCCGCTGTTGTGCATGCTCGCGTGGCTCAACTGGGCGCTCGGACGCAGCTCGCTCGCGTCGCGGTTCCTCACGGTGACCGAGCAGATCGATCCGGAGTACGGCCTCGCCGATGTGCTGCGGTCGATGCTCGATGCTGGACACCTGCCCGAATGGGCTTTCGACGTCAGCGCCCGATGAGACGTCAGCGCCCGATGAGACGCCAGCGCTCGATGAGGCGTCAGTGCCCAACCAGGGGGCCCATCAGCCGTGCCGCGAGGGAGGGCCTGCGGGTGAGCCGCTCCTCAGCGTCGGCCACCCCCATCGCGAGAAGGCCGGCGTTGGCGGCGGCGAAGCGCAGTGGCTCCGCCTCCCAGCGGGGGGAGGCGTGACCCACCCAAGGCAGCCGCGTGAGTGCCGTGTCCGTTCCGGTGATGAGGTCGGCGAGGGTGCGGCCGGCGAGGTTGGTGGTGCTCAGTCCGTCGCCGACGTAGCCGCCGGCGGAGCCGATGCCGGTTCGCGCATCGAACCGCACGCTCGCGTGCCAGTCCCGGGCAACCCCGAGCGGCCCGCCCCAGCGATGGGTCACCGCGGCGTGTGCCGCCCCGGGAAACAGCTCGACGAGGGCGCGGCGCAGGTGCTCGAACACCCGCGGCGAACGGTCGAAGTCGCCGTCGATGGCGCTGCCCCAGTGGTAGCGCGCACCACGCCCGCCGAAGGCGATCCGGTTGTCAGCCGTGCGCTGGCCGTAGACGAGAAGGTGGCGAAAGTCGGTGAAGGTCTGCCCGTGGCCGATGCCGATATCCGCCCAGAACGACTCGGGCAGCGGCTCGGTGGCGATCATCAGCGAGTACAGGGGCAGGATATCCCGGTGCGTTTGGGCGATTGCCGCCCCGTACCCCTCTGTCGCCTGCACGATGAAGCGGGCCGTCACTGCGCCCCGTGCCGTCCGCACGACTCCGGGGGAGTAGCCGGTCACTTCCGTGCCCTCGGCGAGGTGGACGCCCCTCCGGTCGAGCGACCGCGCGAGTCCCCGCACCAGCCGCGCCGGGTGCACGCGGGCGCACGCCGGGTCGAATACCGCCGGCGGCACCCCCGGCACCCCCGGCACCCCCGGTCGCGCCGGCTGCAGCTCGAGGCGGTCCACCCCAAACCCGGCCGCCGTTTCGACCTCGGCGCGGGCGGAGCGGAGCTGTGCCGGAGTGCGGGCGAAGGCGAGGGTGCCGCCCTTGGCGAAATGGCAGTCGATGCCCTCGGCGCTCGCGGCCCGGCCGACCTCGTCGACGGTGCCGATCATCTCCCGCCGCATGGCGAGAGCCGCGGCCCGCCCGTGCATGCGGGCCAGCGAGTCCGTCGACCTCGGGAACAGCGCGCTGCACCAGCCGCCGTTGCGCCCGGACGCGCCGAATCCCGCGATCTCCTTCTCGAGCACGGTGATGTGCAGGCTGTCGTCGCGCTCGAGCAGGTAATGCGCCGTCCACAGGCCGGTAAGACCCCCGCCGATGATGGCGACGTCGGTCTCGGTGTCGCCGTCGAGTGGCGGTCGCTGACCGAGGTCACCCGGCACGGTGTCGTGCCAGAACGAAAGCTCTCGGTAGGATCCAGCCGATCGGGAGGGAATCAGATGAGTGTCCAGGCCTCGGTGAGAACTCCGCGCAGGATGCTCTCGATCTCGTCGAATTCCTTCGGACCGATCGTCAGTGGCGGCGCGAGCTGAACGACGGGGTCTCCCCGGTCGTCCGCCCGGCAGTAGAGCCCCGCCTCGAACAGGGCCTTCGAGAGGAACCCGCGGAGCAGTCGTTCCGACTCGTCGTCGTCGAAGGTCTCCTTCGTGACCTTGTCCTTGACGAGCTCGATTCCGAAGAAGTACCCGTCGCCGCGCACATCGCCCACGATCGGGAGGTCGAGCAGCTTCTCGAGGGTGGCCCGGAAGATTGGCGAGTTCACGCGCACGTTCTCGTTGAGGCCTTCCTCATCGAAGATGTCGAGGTTGGCGAGCGCGACGGCGGAGGAGACGGGGTGACCGCCGAAGGTGTAGCCGTGGTAGAACGCCGCGTTGCCGTGCTTGAAGGGCTCGTAGAGCTTCTCGCTCACGATCGTCGCGCCGATCGGCGAGTACCCGCTGGTCATGCCCTTCGCGCAGGTGATCATGTCGGGCTCGATGCCGTACGTCGTGGAGGCGAACATGTTTCCGATGCGCCCGAAGGCGGTGATGACCTCGTCCGCGACGAGCAGCACGTCGTACTGGTCGCAGATCTCGCGAACCCGTGCGAAGTAGCCGGGCGGCGGCGGGAAGCAGCCTCCGCTGTTCTGTACCGGCTCGAGGAACACCGCGGCGACCGTCTCCGGCCCCTCGAAGAGGATCATCTCCTCGATGCGGTTCGCGGCCCACTGGCCGAAGACGTTCAGATCGTCGCCGTGCTCCGGCGCGCGGTAGAAATTGGTGTTCGGCACGCGGAAGCCGCCGGGGGTGACCGGTTCGAACATCTCCTTCATCGCCGGGATGCCGGTGATCGCGAGAGCACCCTGCGGGGTGCCGTGGTATGCGACGTTGCGGGAGATGATCTTGTGCTTGGTACCGCGTCCCTGGAGCTTCCAGTAGTACTTCGCAAGCTTGAACGCAGTCTCGACGGCCTCACCGCCGCCGGTCGAGAAGAACACCCGGTTCAAGTCGCCCGGGGCGTATTCCGCGATGCGGTCGGCGAGTTCGATGGCGTTCGGATGCGCGTACGACCAGATCGGGAAGAAGGCCAGTTGCTCGGCCTGCTTGGCCGCGACCTCGGCGAGGCGCTTGCGGCCGTGTCCGGCGTTCACGACGAAGAGCCCGCTCAGCCCGTCGATGTATTTGCGGCCCCTGCTGTCCCAGATGTGGTGGCCTTCGCCCTTGATGATGATCGGCACGCCGTGACCGTCTTCCATCACGGACTGGCGCGAGAAGTGCATCCAGAGATGGTCCTTCGCCTTCTGCTGCAGGTCGGCCTCGACCGCGGGTGGAAGAGCGTGAACGCTCTCGGAGACGGGAGTTTCGATGGTCGTCATGGTCAACGCGTTCCCCAGTTGTAGAACTGTTTCTGCAGTCTCAAATAGACGAAGGTCTCGGTGGACTGCACACCGTCGATCCCTCGGATCTCCTTGTTGAGCAGCTCGATGAGCTGGTCGTCGTTCTCGCACACGATTTCGGCGAGGATGTCGAAGCTGCCGGCGGTGAGCACGACGTAGTCGACGGCCGGGATCGCGCAGAGCGCCTCGGCCACGAGGGTGGTGTCGCCGGCGACACGCACGCCGATCATGGCCTGCCGGTAGAAGCCCAACTGCATCGGATCGGTGACGGCAACGATCTGCATCACGCCCGAGTCGGTGAGCTTCTGCACGCGCTGACGTACCGCGGCCTCGCTGAGCCCGACGGCCTTGCCGATCTCGGCATACGAGCGCCTGCCATCGGCCTGGAGCTGCTCGATGATGGCCTTGGAGACCTCGTCGAGCTGCACCGGCTTCGATGGCGTCGCTTTGCTCATGGACGTCATGCTCCGATTCTGTCAGCGAAGCGTCAGTTCGGCAAGTGGATCCGCACCCTGAGTTGCTGATTTCGACTGAATCAGTGGCTCGACGCGTCTGGTGTCTCGCGGAGCCAATGGCTATGTTGGAGAAATGACAGCTTCGGAACTGCGCAATTTTATCGGTGGAGAGTACGTCGACGCACGTGCCTCGTCGGGGTTCGACGTGATCGACCCCGCGACGGAGGCGACGTACGCGTCGTCGCCGGTGTCGGGCAAGGCCGACGTTGACGCGGCCTACACCGCCGCGGCCAACGCCTTCGAGGGCTGGGGCGAGACCACGCCGGCCGTGCGCCAATTGGCGCTGTTCCGCATCGCCGACGCGCTGGAGGCCCGCGCCGAGGAGTTCGCCGACCTCGAGTCGCAGGACACGGGCAAGCCGCGCGGCTCGCTCGTCGAGGACGAGATCATGCTCTCCGTCGACCAGATCCGCTTCTTCGCGGGAGCCGCGCGCCACCTCGACGGCCGCGCGGCCGGGGAGTACATGACCGACCACACGTCGATGATCCGCCGGGAGCCCATCGGCGTCGTCGGCCAGGTCACCCCGTGGAACTATCCGCTCAATATGGCCGTGTGGAAGTTCGCCCCCGCCGTCGCCGCCGGCAACACGACGGTGCTCAAGCCGAGCGACACCACGCCGCAGTCGACGCTGCTGCTCGCGGAGATCGCCGCCGAGTTCCTGCCGCCCGGCGTCTTCAACGTCATCACCGGAGACCGCACTACCGGCGCCGCGATGATCGAGCACAGGATTCCGCAGATGGTCTCGATCACCGGGTCGGTGCGCGCGGGGATGGAGGTGGCGAAGTCGGCCGCCGACGACCTCAAGCGCGTCCACCTCGAGCTCGGCGGCAAGGCCCCGGTGATCGTGTTCGACGACGCCGACATCGCGAAGACCGTCGCCGGCATCGGGTCGGCCGGGTACTTCAACGCCGGCCAGGACTGCACCGCGGCAACCCGGGTGCTCGTGCACGAGCGCGTGCACGACGAGTTCGTCGCGGCCCTCGCCGCCTGGACCAGGGACAACGCCAGGACCGGGGCACCGGATTCCGACGACATCCTCTTCGGTCCGCTCAACAATCGCAGCCAACTGGACCGGATCTCGGGGATCATCGACTCGCTGCCCTCCAACGCGAAGGTCGAGCTCGGCGGCGCGCGGCAGGGCGACACGGGCTACTTCTATGAGGCGTCGATCGTGACCGGCCTGCTGCAGACCGACGACGCGATCCAGCAGGAGATCTTCGGGCCCGTCATCACGGTGCAGAGCTTCACCGACGAGGCTCAGGCGCTCAGCTGGGCGAACGACGTGCAGTACGGCCTCGCCTCGTCGGTCTGGACCAGCGACCACGGACGGGCCATGCGGTTTGCGAAGCGCCTCGACTTTGGCTGTGTGTGGATCAACACCCACATCCCGCTCGTCGCCGAAATGCCGCACGGCGGGTTCAAGCACTCCGGCTATGGCAAGGACCTCTCGTCCTACGGATTCGAGGACTACACAAGAATCAAGCACGTCATGAGCTACATCGGCCAGTGAGGGGGAGCGCGAACGACCGTAGGCTGTTCGCGTGGATGATGAAGAGCTCGACGACACGGTCCTCGCCGTGCCGGGCGCGCGGCAGCCGTCGGTGGCGCTCGCCGACGAGGACACCGTGCTCAGGGCCCAGTACCGGGCCCTCCGCGTGCCGGAGTCCGACACGGGTGCGGCACCGTCGGCGACGGCACCACCGGCCACCGGTGCCCCGTCCGATTTCGGCGATGGCGCGGGTCCCAGTGCTCCGCCTGCTCTCGTGCCACCCCACGCTCTGGTGTCACCCCACGCTCTGGTGTCACCCCACGCTCTCGTGTCACCCCACGCTCTCGTCGGCCCTCCCGTGCCCGTCGCCCCGCCCGCGCCCGTCGCCCCACCCGCGCTCGTCGCCCCGCCGGACCGCGCCCAGGAGCGACGGACGCGCGACCGCAGCGCCCGCCTCGACCAGTGCGATCATCAGGTCGCTGAGGTACGGGCCCCCGCGACCTGGTATCGGTTGAGCCTCGACGGGGACGAGCCGATCGCGCTCGATGCGCCGGTGCTCATCGGCCGGGATCCGCGCCCCCAGCGCGTGGCGATGGGCGCCGCACCCCGACTCATCGCGGTGCCCTCGCCGCAGCGAGAGGTGTCGTCCACGCATCTCGAGTTGCGGCAGGACGGCGCGTCGGTCATTGTCACCGATATGCGGTCGACAAACGGTACGGTGATCACCATGCCGGGACTTCGTATGTTCACCCTGCACGCGGGCGACTCGCTCGTCGCGGTCCCCGGCACGCTCATGAACATCGGCGACTCTCACGTCATCGAGATTCTGCCTATCCAGCGCCACCACGCGCATGACCAGGAACCAATCGAAAGGGAGTCCACGTGACTCAGATCGGCCGGGCCACCGCGGCGCATTCCCTCAGCATCCCTGGCAGGGCGGGCGCCGTGGTCGCGCTCTCCTGGGGGGCCGCGACCGACATCGGGCGCCGCCGCAAGCTCAATGAGGACAGCTTCCTCGCCGAGTCGCCGTTCTTCGCCGTGGCCGACGGCATGGGTGGGCACGCCTCAGGCGACGTCGCCAGCGCCGCCGTCGTCGCCCGACTCTCGGAGGCCGCTGCCACCGACTTCGCCGACACCGAGTCGATCATGACGGCCCTGCGCAGCGCGACCTCCGACATCGCCCTCGCCGCCGACGACGACGAGCTCGGGGTCGGAACGACGGCGACGGGCGCGGTACTCACCCTGTCGGCGGGAAACCCGTTCTGGGCCGTGTTCAACATCGGCGACTCCCGCGTCTACCAGTTCGCCGACGGCGCGCTGACGCAGGTGACCGTCGACCACTCGGTCGTGCAGGAGCTCGTCGACGCCGGACTCCTGCGGCCGGAGGACGCGGAGTCCCACCCCGACAGCAACATCATCACCCGCGCGGTCGGATTCAACGCCGAGCCCATGGCCGACCTCTGGATGGTCCCGCTGCGGGCCGGCCTCCGCCTGCTCATCTGCTCCGATGGGCTGACCCGCGAGGTCAGCGACCCGCAACTCCGCGCGGCGCTCGCGGCGGGCACCGGCCCACAGGAGACCGCAGCCACACTCATCGAGGCCGCGCTCGCCTCCGGTGGCCGCGACAACATCACCATCGTCATCGTCGATGTCGTCGAGGCCCCCGACCCCATGTCCCGCGACGCCCAGGGCGCCCAGGGCGCGCGCGCGGAGACCACCCCGGCGTGAGGCGCTCGCCACGCAAATGCGACCACTTCTGGGGGTGCCCGCAGTGCCGCCGAAGCCCTTATTCCCGAGGATTCCACGCCCCCCGCTGGTAGAATCGAGTACCTGGCGAAGCGTCACACCGGCGTGGTATTCCAGCAGATAGCGTTCACCGGGGGGCGAAATGGCGAGACGCCTACCCTCCTTGCCTCCCGTGCTTGCGGGGTTCACACACGTTCATGTGCTCGGATCGGGCGGTTTCGCCGACGTGTTCCTCTACGAGCAGAACATGCCGCGCCGCCAGGTCGCGGTCAAGGTCATGCTGAGCGAAGTAGTCAATGACCAGGTCAGGCAAATGTTCCAGGCCGAAGCCAATCTGATGGCCCAGCTGAGCTCGCACCCGGCCATTCTCACGGTGTACCAGGCCAGCGTGTCCTCCGACGGACGCCCCTACCTCGTGATGGAACTCTGCTCCGCACGGCTCAGTGACCGCTACCGCCGGGAGCGAATCCCGGTTCCCGAGGTGCTGCGCATCGCCGTGAAGATCGGCAGCGCTATCGAAACCGCCCACCGTTCCGGGGTGCTGCACCGCGACATCAAGCCGTCGAACATCCTGCTCACCGCCTACGGACATCCGGTTCTCTCCGACTTCGGTATCGCGTCGACCCTCGGCGACGCCGAGAGCAACGACGCCGTGGGGATGTCGATCCCGTGGTCGGCCCCCGAGGTGCTGGCCGATGAGACACCCGGCACTATCGCCTCCGAGGTCTGGTCGTTCGCCGCCACCGTCTACTCGCTGCTCGCCGGGCGATCCCCGTTTGAGCAGCCGGGGGAGCCGAACAAGTCGAACGACCTGATGGCGCGCATCAACAAGGCCAGGGTGCAGCCGATCGGCCGACCGGATGTGCCGTCGCGGCTCGAGCGCGCGCTTCAGCGGGCCATGTCCCGTCGCCCGGACCTTCGCCAGGGGAGCATCCTCGAACTCGTGCGCGAGCTGCAGGGAGTCGAGACGGAGCTCGGCGTGCAGCAGACACCGACCGAGGTCGCAATGGACGACTGGGCCCTCGCCACGGTCTCCGACCTCGAGGAGCGCACCCGCATTCGCGGTGTGGCCGGTGCGATCCCCCCGCCTGGCGCCCGGCGCCGCCGACGGCGTCCGCCGACCGTCGAACAGGACGTCGCCGGCACCGTGCTGCGGTCGATGTCCCCGGTCTCCCGGAGCACCGCAACGTCGGTCTCCGATCAACCGCGCCGCGTGCAGTGGCTCGCGGTCGGCCTCGTCGCCGTTGCGGTGCTCGTGATCGGCACCGGGGCGATCGCCACGGGGGTGGTCGCGCGGGAGAACGCGGCGGACATCCCCACGGTCACGGGGATCGATGCGGTCCCCGGCTCCGACACGATCGAATTCTCCTGGCCGGATCCCGGCCTGTTGCCCTCGGACTCCTACCAGATCTCCGCGACCGAGCAGCGGGCCATTATCCAGACGCGGTCGGAATTCACGATCGCGGCGGTCGATGGTGAGCGGGTCTGCGTCACCGTCGCCGTCAACCGCGACGGCAGGTCAGGGCCGCCCAGCGCAGAGAAATGCGTGGACTTCGCATCGTGAGCCCCCGCCATGCTTAAGCGCTGGCTCCTCGCCCGCAAATCGCTCGTCGCCACCGCGACGAGCGGTACGCTCATCGCCGCGATCGTGGCGACCCTTGCCGTCGTTTCCGGCGGTTACGACGCCCAACGCCTCGACCTCGGCGACGGGTCGGTGTGGGTCGCGAACGGCTCGCAGCAGGTGATCGGGCGCGCCAACACGGGGATCCTCGCACTGGACACCGTCGTCGAGGGTCCGGGCTCGGATCTGCAGGTGGTGCAGGACGGGTCGACGGTGCTTCGGGTGGATCACGCACGCGGCACGGTCGACGTCGTCGACGTCGCGATGGCGGAGACGAGTGAGAGCATCGTCCTGCCTCCGGAGTCGCCCGACCTGCTCCTCGCCGCCGACACCGTCGTCATCCACTCTTCGGTGACCGGATCCGCGTGGATCCTGCCGGTCGGCGACCTACCCGACTTCGACGCGACTGCGGAACCGACACTGAGCCTCGGCGCCGACTCCGTCGTCAGCGCGAGTGCGGGGGGCACGGTGTTCTTCTACTCGCGTGAGTCGCGCGAGGTCTACCTGGTGGACGCGGCCGACGGGGAGGACGTAGTGGCGACCTTCCCCGCGGACCTCTTCTCCGCGGAGAGCGAGACGAGCATCACCTCCGTCGCCGGCCAGTGGGTGCTGCTGGACCCGAAGTCGGCGGCCCTCTCGATAGGTGGCCGCGTCGTCGACCTGTCGGCCACGGTCG
>Ga0335397_10006520_pt1 | contig 15041 bp, 1 predicted proteins | sample MAT04_FD_205740 | JGI IMG/M metagenome (GOLD analysis project Ga0335397, IMG submission 205740) | Freshwater microbial communities from Lake Fryxell liftoff mats and glacier meltwater in Antarctica - MAT-04 (spades assembly) (version 2) ...
AGGCTGAGGATGTCCTGGTAACCGGAGGACGGCGCCGTATCGTTGGTCGTCGTCGATCCGACGACGTCGACACCGTCGATGGTGGTTGCCAGGCCGGCATCCACCTCGAAAATGACCCGGGCCACGTCACTCGGGATGGTGCCACCGGGCGCGAGGCTGAGGCTTTCCATCCAGCGCTTCTGCGAGCCGGTGTTGGCGACGTTGTCGGTGACGTCGTTCATGATGGCAACACCGTTGGCGGTGCCGTTCAACGTGGCAGTCTTCGCGGTCGGGGTGACGATCGGGTTGGTCGGACTCACCGTCAGCGTTGCTGTGCGGTTGCCGGCCCGCGTCGGGGTGAAGGTCACGGTGGTGGTACAGCTGGCACCTACCGTCAGGGACGCACCACAAGTGGTGGTGCGGCCGAATTCACCGGCGTTGAGGCCAGTCACCGTCTGGTTGGTCACGCCGTTCAGAAGTGTGTCGCCGGTGTTCTTGAGCGTGAATATGTAGGCCTGGCTACCGCCGAGGCTGGCGGTGAAAGCACGCGAGTTGAGGGTGGTCGTATCACCGGTGTCCCTGATCGAGATGACCGGGGACGGGGTCAACGACGTCGCAGTGATGTTCGTGGTCGATGATCCACCGTTGGTCGGGTTCACATTGAGTGCGGCTGTCGCGCCGACCTGGACGACGGTCGGGTTGTACGTGACGGTCACGTTGCAGGTCGCGTTCGGGGCGAGCGATGCGCCACAGTTCGTTGACCGGCTGAACTGGCCGGCGTCCGGACCGGTGAGCGTCTGGGTGCCAACGTTCTGGAGGTTGGTGTTACCCGTGTTGCGGACAGTGAACGTGTATGACGTCGTGCCAAGGGCGATCGTGTCCGGGAAGGTGTGGCTCGGTTCACTGGCGTTCCCGGCGGTGTTCTGGATCGTCGTCTCCTTCAGACCTGCGATCGCATCTGCAGAAAGGTTCACCGACGTGGTTCCGCCGTTTGTCGTATTGACTTCGAGAACGGCGGCCTTGGAACCGGCACTTCCCGGGTTAAAACCAACGGTGATGGTGCAGGTGGCGTCCGGACCGAGTGATGCTCCACAGGTCGATGACCTGGTGAAGTCTCCTGCGTCAGGACCGGTGAGCGCCTGGAGGTTGGTGCCTGTGAGCAGTGAGTTACCGGTGTTCCGGAGGGTGAAGACATAGGTCGGGAAGAAAGGCTCTCCGACGGGTACCGAGGACGGAAAGGAATATGCGGTCAAGTCGATCAGCCCGGCCGTGTCCTGAAGGGTGGGGATGAAGGTCGGCGCTAGCGCGGAGGCATTCAACGTGGCCGAGAGGGTGCCTGCGTTGCCGGTCGCGACGTTCAGGGTGGCGTCCTTGACGCCGGGCACGGTCGGTGCGTAGGTGACCGTGATGGTGCACGTTGCGCCAGGGGCGACACTCGCCCCACAGTTCGTGCTCCTGGAGAACTCACCGGCGTCGGCGCCGGTGATGGTCTGGGAATTTGCGTTGGTCAGCAACGTGTTCCCGGTGTTCCTCACCACGATTGTGTAAGAGGCGTTTGTACCGGTACCAAGCTCGCCGAAGTCGTATGCGGTGATGGTGTTCGCGTTGGCGGTGTCCCGCAAGTCTCCGGAGTCGACATTTGCGACAACCGTGCCGTTGAAGTTGCCGGTGCCCGACTGGGTGCCACCACTCCAGCCATTGCAGTTACCGGTGCCCGAGGCAGGACCATTACAACCATTGTTCGTGTTGTTGCCAGGCGCGGCGGCGAACGGGATCGACTGGTTATAGGTGGCACCGGCGGCCGTACCTGACTTGATCCGGAAAGTGAAACCACAGGACTTGGTTCCGGTTCCGGTGTAGTTCATGACAAGACGCAAGCCGTTGGCGCCCGCGTTAGTGCCACAGTTCCGTGAGCCTGAACCGCCGACCTGGCCGGCGTATTCGTAAACGGTGCCAGTCAGGTTGACGTCCACCGCGATGTGGCGGCGACCGGTGTTCAGGAAGCCACCGCTGTTGGTGTTGGTCCATAGGTACATCGTCTGGACCGTTGACGGCAAATTGAGCTGGGTGAAGGAGCCGTAGTTCACGGTCTGGCCGTTGAACGTGCTGTCCGAGTTGTTGTTTGAGAACTGGTCGGTGGCGTGCGCCGCCGACGGGATCACGAGCATGGCCATCGCCACGATGATTGCGGTCAGGATGCGGCGGCCGGTGAAGGTCCGCCTCTCCCCTACGTCGCAGGTAGATGCGCTGGACATTTTCTTGTTCTCCCTATTCATGATCGACCCTCTCCCTGTCTCGATCTACTTCTAGCTGACGCAGGCCGGCAGGACGTCGAGCGAGGCAGATTTGGTAATCGCCTTGCCCTTCTTCCTGACGAACTTGAGTGACAGGTCATCCGCCTGGCCATCGGCCACGGTGAATGATCCGTTCCATTTGCTGCCCTTGAGCGTCGCCACCGTCGTGCCGCCGCTTGAGACAACAACCGACTTCAGTGATTTCTTGAGCGCCTTCTTCTTCTTGGCGTTCGCGTTCAACTGGACGCTGACAACCTGCCCCGGACGAGCGTCGCTGTGCGAGACGGTTGCGGCGATGCGAAGCTTCTTGCTCAGCTTGGCGCTGTCGGTGACGAACGGGCTGGCCGGACGCGGGTTGCAGACGATGACCGGCGGCGGATTGATGACTGTTGCCTGAATCTTCCAGGCGGCAGTCGCCGGCGAAAGGTCGGTCAGTGAGTCGCTGCTGGAGCGGACCTCGAAGGTGTGATCGCCCACGGCAAGACCGGTGTAGGTCTTGGGGCTTTCACAGGCTGCGAAGGCACCGCCGTCGAGCTTGCATTCGAAGCTGGCCGCGGCCTTGGTCGAAGAGAACTCGAATGTAGCCGAGGTTTCGGTGGTTACGGCAGAAGGCTTCGACACGACGTCGGTGTTCGGCGTCGTCGGGTTGGTCGCGGTCCAGGTCTTGGTGGCCGGCGAGGCGTCCTTAGTACCGACCTCGTTGACGGCGCGCACGTTGAACGTGTGGCTGGCAACGCTGAGGTTGGTGTAGGTCTTGACCGACGTGCAGCTTGTGTAAGCGGCACCGTCGAGGCTGCATTCGAATGTCGCCAGCGGATTGCCGGGCGAGCTGAATCCGATAGCGGCAGACTTGCCGGTGGTGGTCGAACCGGTGATCACCGTGTCCGGCGTTCCACCGACCGTGTTCCAGGTGTGGGAAGCAATCGCTGCTCCGGACGAAGCGTTGCCAGCGCTGTCGATGGCGCGGACCTCAAGCTTCCTCGCACCTGAACTCAGGCCAGTCAGCTCGAGCGGTGAGACACAGGTGGACCAGGCGCCCGGCGTTCCACCGTTGAAGCTGGTGCGGCATTCAAAACGTCCCTCGGCGCCAAGACCAGTCGACGCGGTGAACGCGAAGGTCGCGGACGGGGCCGAAGGGCTTTCCGGGAAATCGTTGATCGCAACCGAAGCCGCGAGCGTGTCCACCTGGAACGAGGAGCTGTAGGTGCCGATGTTCGTGGCGCCGTCTTCAGCCTCGATGTGAAGGGTGTGGGTGCCGTCAGTCAGATTGACCGGCGGCTGGAAGGGGCTGAGGCAGGTTTCGAGCCATGCCTGGGCGTCGATCCGGCAGCGGACTTTGGCTGTATCGAGATTCAGGTCGCTGCGCTCGAAGTACCAGACTGGCCTTTTGGCATTGGTCTGCTTGCCTTCCGCGGGTCCGTTGGTCACGTTGACCGGCGTGCCGCCGAGCGAGATGACCGGCAGGGTCAGGTCGACTTCCCATACGAAGTCGGCCGTGGCCGGTCCGATGTTTCCGCCCGGATCGACAGCATGGACGCGGAAGGTGTGGATCCCGTCGGTCAGCGCGGCCAGCGAATCGCCCGAGACACACGCGGCGTAGCCGGCACCGTCAACGGAGCATTCGAAGGTCGCGGTCGGATCTGTGCTCGTGAATTCGAACACCGGGGTCGCGTCGTTACTCAGCGCGTCCGGTGTGACCGTGACGGTCGCGTCCGGAGCGGTGATATCGACGGTGGTCGTGCTCGATGCCGGGGTCGGATCGGTTAGACCGGCGATGGTCGCCCGGACCTGGAGGGTATGGGAGCCCTCGGCAAGGTCAGCGGCTGGTGTGTAGCTACCGCTATCGCATGCTTCCCAGCCGGCGCCATCGAGGTTGCACTCGAAGGTGTTGACCGAATCCGCCGGGGAATCGAAAGTCCAGGTGGGGGTCACGTCATTGGTTTCAGCATTGGGTTCGTCGATGAAGACAGTGTTCGGCTGGACGTTGACCGTTGCGGTACCGGAGGTGGTTCCGCCCTGACGGTCATCGGTGACTTCGTAGTCGAAGGTGTATTCGCCGGCGGCATTGCCGTTGGCAGTGAAGTCGACCAGGCCAGTGTTCTGATCGATCGTGCCGAGCGAGCCACCGCTGACAGCACCGACTATCGAGTAGGTGATGACGTCAGAGTCGGCGTCACTTCCGCCGAGGTTCACCGGAGCCGAGGTGCCGGCTTCCAGCGTGACGGTCGGCTCAGAGATTGCCGGAGCGGTGTTCGACTGGATCCACACGGCAGTGGCGACGTCTGTGTTCGTGGCCTGATCGGTTCCCTTGACCTGGAAGGTGTAGCTGATGTTCTGGTCGAGCAGCGGAAGCTGCTTCGGCGAGGCACAGGCCTCGTAGGCCGGCTCTTCACCTGGGTTCGTGGATGTCGGGTAGAGGCGGCACTCGTAGGTGACCGTTGGATCTTCCGGCGAGCTGAACTCGATCGCGGGCTTGCCGTCGAGGTTGCCGTCGACCGGGGCGACGTCAATGGTTACGTCGACCACGGTGTCGATGGTCAGCGGATCGTTGGCTACTGCAGCCGAGACGTTGCCGGCGTTGTCCTTGGTGCGCACTTCGAACTGGTAGGTGTCATCCGCGAGGTCGGTGTAAACCTTCGGGGATGAACATGCGCCGAAGGCTGGGTTCAGATCACCGGTGCTGATCAGACGGCACTGGGCGGATCCTTCTGGGATGTCAAAGGTGTAGGTGGCGTCGTTGATGTTGGTCAGACCATCAGGTCCGTTCAACGCAGTCGGGGCGTTCGGAATGATTGTGTCGACCGTGAACGTAACCTGCTGCGGCTGCGGGTCGGTGTTGATTCCCGGCTTGGCGGCTCGAACCCAGAAGGTGTGTGCGCCTTCGCTGAGGGTCGCGGTAGTGAATGAACCGGTCGAGCAGACGCCAGCGTTCTGGGTGACGTTGTCGACCTTGCAGGAGAAGGTTGCTCCCGAAATGGCGACTTCGTTCGGACCAGCAAACGCGTCGTAGGTGAAAGTCGGCGTGCTGTCGTTGGTCAGCTGCGGGACATTTACAGCCGGGCCGGTGAGCAGCCTGGTCGCCGGACGGACCACGACCTGCGCGGTGACGTCGGTGAAAGCATTGGTGACCGTGTTGCGTACACGAACGGTCAGGTCGTCGGTGCCGGCGAAACCGTCACCGGGGGTGAAGGTGGCGGTGCCACCGTCAGGCTGGACGGTGAAAGCGCTTGAGGTGCCGCCGCCGACGGAGCTCAGGAACGTGTAGCTGAGCGCTCCGGGCTGGTCGTCTTCGGCGAGGATGCGGTAATCAACCGGGTTGGAGCCGCGGGTGAAGTAGAGATCCTCGGGTCCACCGGTGATGCCGGAGGGCTCGATGGTCCAGGAGTAGCCGATGAAGGTGCCGGTGTTTCCGGCGGGATCGATCGCTCTGGTTTCGAAGAGGTAGTCAGCGGGGGCCAGGAAGGTGGACGTGTAGGTCGCGTCACAGGCCGTGAATGGCGGAACCGGGTCACCGTTGACCCAGATGCGGCACTGGAAGTCCGCAGCTTCATTGGCCGAAAGACCAAAGGCGGGAGTCGCATCGCGGCTCGGGTTGGTCGGGGTCGAATCGATCGAGGTGGTCGGGGCGACCGAGTCATAAGTGACCGAGCGGTCTGCGCCGCCTGCGGTCGTGGTCGGGAAGTTGCCGTTCGTGTCGTCGACCGAGAAGGTTCCGGACGGGGCAATCGTGACGGCGCCGTCGGCAGTTGCGGTGACTGCAACGGTGAACTCGACGCCGGAGCCGGTGACGCTGTCGATTGTCGCGTTGGTCGCGTCGAAGTCGGTGGCATCGACCGACGCGCCGGCGAGGTCCTCATTGGAGGTCAGGCTGAACCCGATCGCGGCCGCGTTGGTCGGATCGTCCTGGCCAGCTGCCTGCTGAAGGCTGACGACCGGAGCGGTGTCGAACAGGACGGTCGGATCAGCGCCGATGGTGCTGGTCGTGTTGTTGTTGAACTGGTCAGTCACCGAGAAGGTGCCGGACGGTGAGAGTTTCACCGGGCCCTGATCGGTTGCGGTGACGGAAACGGTGAAGGTGCTTCCGGAACCACCGACGCTGTCAACGGTGCCGTTGTCGGCGATGAAGTCGGTGACCTGGACGCTGCCGCCGGAGAGATCTTCATTCGAGTTCAACTCGAACTCGATCGCCGGGTCGCTGGTCGGATCGGACTGGCCACCCGCTGCCGCGAGGCTGACGTCAGCCGGGGTGCTGTCCACGAAGACGCTGCGGTCAGCGCCTCCGGCTGAAGTCTGTACGTTGCCGACCGGGTCGCTCACGGCGAAAGTGCCGGAAGGAGCGATGTCGACCGTTCCATCCGCATTGGCGGTCGCCGTGACGGTGAAGTCGCTACCGGATCCAGAGATGCTGTCGAAAGTCGCGTTGGTGAAGCTGAAGTCGCTTGCCTCGACCGTTGCTGCGTCAAGCGTTTCGTCCGAGGTGAGGCTGAAGTCAATCGTCGTGCCGTTGGTCGGGTCGACCTGAGTGGCTGCCTGCTCGAGCGACACTGACGGGGGAGTTCCGTCGTAGGTGACGCTGCGGTCGGTGCCTGAAGCCACTGCCTGCGTGAGGGCTTCGTCAAGGTCGGTGACTTCGAAAGTTCCTGAAGGTGCGATCACAACCGCGCCGTCACTGTCCGCGGTGACGTTGATCGTGAACTCGGCCGGGGAAACCTCAACCACCGAATCGATGGTTCCGTTGGTGGCGCTGAAGTCACTCGTCGTCACTGAACCTGAAACGAGCGATTCGTTCGAGGTGAGTGAGAAGTCGATCTGGTCGCTGCCGGTCGGATCAACCTGGCCGACGGCCTGCTGGAGTGAGACCTCTGGTGCAGCGGCTTTGGCCATCGAGGGGATGGCGAACAGTCCTGCACAGATAATGGCGATCGCAACCAGCACAAACTGGTTCCTGCGATTCGTTCCCCCACCAAAAACGGTACTCATAGCCATAGCGGCGCTCCCTGCTCCCTTGTAAGACACGTGGTCTCCTCCCAAATGAATTCACGTCGAACGCTCTCCCTTAGTTTCGAGCGTCCAACAACTGCGGACTGCGAAAACATACACCAAATCATTGTGTCTGTGCAGCACATCACACACAGGCATCGGTGGGCGACCCCGTTTCTGACGAATTATCTGTTTATGGATGCGGGTTTGCGGCTCCACAGAGCCGCTTTAAACAAATCGGGCGATCCGTCATGGATCGCCCGAAAAGCCCCTCCCTTTTGGTTTCAAACTCAGCGCAGGAGCCCCGAGCGGATGTCATTCACGTTGCGGGTTCCGTTACTTGAGGTTGCCGTCACCACCACGGTGACCGTGCCGGATTTGCGGCCCTTGACCAGCTGCCTGAAGACGTTCCTGGGGACTGTCGACTTGACGACCGCCGACTTGCCCTCGGAGATCGTCGCCTGGGTGGTCCCGCGGCCGTTCAGGACCCGGCCGCCGATGTTGTAGCGGACGGTGATCTTTCGAACCGTACAAGTGCCCTGCTGGCACTTGATCCTGGCGATCGGGATGGTGCGGGCCGACGGAACCCGGATTGTGGTCGCCTTCTGCGCACGCGCGATCAACGGCTCGAGCATCTGAGGATCGGGTCCGGTGTCTCCAGTCGGACCGCTCGGACCCGTATTTCCGGTAGGTCCGGTGTTGCCAGAGTTTCCGGTATTGCCGGTGCTCCCGGTGTTGCCCGTTGCTCCAGTGTTGCCGGTGGCACCGGTATTACCCGTCTGGCCAGTTGCGCCGGTATTTCCGGTCGCTCCGGTATTACCTGTGGCGCCGGTGCTTCCGGTTGCTCCGGTATTACCCGTTGCGCCGGTGCTTCCGGTTGCTCCGGTGTTACCCGTAGCTCCGGTGTTACCCGTAGCTCCGGTCGAACCTGTGGGTCCAATCGGACCGGTGGAGCCAGTGCTGCCAGTGGCTCCGGTCGGGCCAGTCGGGCCGACCAGTTCGGTACCCGAGGCCGGCCAGACGCCAGCCGCCTTGGGGCCATAGAGGGTCCAGGTAGCGGTGTCGATGTAGTAGTCACCGTTCACTCCGAGGCCATTCGACGGAGTACCTGAGCCTGAGCGCACGGTGTTCCCGTTAGTGCCGGCGGCCCCGGTCGGTCCCGTGGCTCCAGTGGCGCCGGTCGCACCGGTACTTCCCGTTGCTCCGGTGGCTCCGGTCGGGCCAACCAGCGAAGTTCCGCTACCCGGCCAGACTCCACCGGCCTTCGGACCGTAGATCGTGAAGTTGGTGGTGTTTATGTAGAAGTCACCATCAACCCCGGTGCCATTGCCAGGAGCACCAGCTCCGGAAAGGACTGTGAATCCGTTGGCGCCCGTTGCTCCGGTCGCTCCCGTGCTGCCGGTGGCTCCAGTTCCACCGGTGTTGCCCGTGGCTCCGGTGTTGCCGGTAGCGCCAGTGTTGCCGGTGGCTCCGGTGTTGCCGGTTGCTCCGGTCGAGCCGGTGTTACCCGTGGCTCCGGTGTTGCCGGTGGCACCGGTCGAGCCGGTGTTACCCGTCGCTCCGGTGTTGCCGGTAGCGCCAGTGTTGCCGGTGGCTCCGGTGTTACCCGTGGCTCCGGTGTTACCGGTGGCACCGGTCGAGCCGGTGTTACCCGTGGCTCCGGTGCTGCCGGTGGCACCGGTATCGCCGGTCGGACCGATCGGGCCAGTGGCTCCGGTGTTGCCGGTGTTGCCAGTAGCTCCAGTGTTGCCAGTGTTACCGGTTGCTCCGGTGTTGCCGGTGTTGCCAGTCGCTCCGGTGTTGCCGGTGTTACCAGTCGCTCCAGTGCTGCCAGTTGCTCCGGTGTCGCCGGTATTACCCGTTGCTCCCGTGCTGCCGGTAGCTCCAGTGCTGCCAGTTGCTCCGGTGTCGCCGGTATTACCCGTTGCTCCCGTGCTGCCGGTAGCTCCAGTGCTGCCAGTTGCTCCGGTGTCGCCGGTATTACCCGTTGCTCCAGTGCTGCCGGTAGCTCCAGTGCTGCCAGTTGCTCCGGTGTCGCCGGTGTTTCCTGTGGCTCCAGTGCTGCCGGTTGCTCCGGTGCTGCCGGTGGCACCAGTCGGCCCGTCGGGCGCGAGCTGGATCAGGACCGGTGTGGTCTTGGCCTGGCTGTCGAGGGTGGCGGTCACGGTCGCGGTGCCGGGCACGTTGTTGGAGGTCAGTTTCGATTCTGCCCGGCCATCTTGGGTCTTGGCGGTCAGCGGGCTGATCGTGCCCAGGTTGGTACCGAAAGCGATCTCAGTCGGATGGGTCCCGGTTTCAACCTGACCGGTCGAACGGACGAGAGTGGCCGTGATCGTCGACTGGTCATTGTTGGAGTAGATCGTGGCCGGCGTCGCCGAGAGCCTCAGCTGCAGCGGTGTACCGGTGGAGACGTCGTCACCGGCGATGTTGTCGCCGCAATCACCGTACGGAGGCTGATCCGCTCCGAGGTCACAGCCCCACCAGTTGTTCCTGGCCATCACCGGATCGGCGCTGTCGTTGCGGATGCCGACGTCGTTGCCGGCGATCCGGTTGGACGAGGCGGTCATTTCGAGCGAGTTGACCTCATTCGGATCCGCGTCAGCCCAGATCCCGACAGCCTGGTTGACGATGGTGTTGCCGCGGATGTCAGCAGTGACGAACGGGTCCCCACCCTGGACGTAGATGCCTTCCTGCTGATCATCGGCCGACGTGGAAGTGATCTCGTTGCCGGTGATCGAGTAGCTGCTTCCGTAGAGACCGGTGATGCTGGTCGAGGTGTTGGAAGGTGAGTCCGGCATCGTTCCGGAGAAGGAGTTGCCACTGATCGCGACGGAGTTCTCGGGCACGCCCGAGATCGGGAAGAGATCGGCGACGTTGTAGATCGCGGCCTGTGCGTTCTCGAAAACGTTGTCCTTGAGAGTCACGTCCCGCGTGTCAAACAGCAGGACTCCCGTTGCGACAGAGGTCGGGTCGCTCGGACCGTCCCAGACGAAGTCGCGGATCGTGCTGTCGGTGACCGTCAGGGTCGCTCCGTTGTCGGTGACGATTCCGTTCCTGCCGAGCGGGGCATCCGTGAGGGCTCCGGTCTGGCCGTCGATGATCGTGTCGGTTACCGTCGCGATCAGCCTTCCGTTGTAGTTCGGGGTCAGGCCGCTGAAGCCGTCATCCAGTGCCAGGCCGTTCTTCTGGAAGTTGTGGATCAGTGAGTTGTGGATCCTCAGCCTGCGCTGAACGTCCGGCGTGGTCCCGGTGACGTTGTTGCGCTGGCTGATGCCGACGCCGCCGCCGCTGCCGTTGAGACCAACCGGCGTGCGCTGCATGTTGGTGACCTCGACGTTGGAGACAAGGCCGCCGGAGCGCGGGAAGGCAATGCCGGCGAAACTCGGATCGCTGCCGAGGGGCTGGTTGATGTTGACGGTGTTAGCGCCATCAACGATCAGGTCCCGCACCGTGGAATTGGAGTTGAAGAAGCAGAGCACGCCCCTGAAACCGGCATCCGGATCACACGGAGTGATCGGTGTGTTCGGTGCGGTGATCGTGGTCGTATTGGTCCGACCGGTGCCCTTGATCGTGATGTTCTTGCCGACCACGTTGGCGCCACCGACGAAGGTGCCGTCGCCGACGAAGATCGTGTCGCCTGAACCGGCGACATCGACTGCGTGCTGCAGAGTCGCGCAGGCATCCTGGTCGTCACGACAGTTGTTGGCGCTGTTGTCGCCACCAATCTCGACGTAACGATCCTGTGCACCACCATCTACGGTGAAGCTGTTGTTCACCGTTTCGTTGTCGACGGTCGAGCCGATCACGACTGAACCATTGTCGGAGCTCGAGACGGTGGTCGATGACTCGCCCGCGTTGCTGAGGCTGGCCGTCGTCGGACTTACCGTGGCCACTGCGGGGTTCGAGGTGCTGTAGTCGATCTGCGGATTGCCCGGCACAGCCGGTACCGAAGCACCATTGCTGTTGGTGTTGATGTCCGCATCGATGTCAACCGAACCGTCGAGCGGCAGGGTCGGGCTGGTCGGTACTGCCGTCAGCTTCAGCCACGGATTGGCGTCAACGTTGCCGTTGACGGCTGGCACTCCGAGGTTCGGGGTGCAGGTCGGCACGATCGCCGGATTGGAGTTGCAGCCGAACCAGTTGTTCTCGGCGTCGACGGCCGGGTTGCCTCCACCCGGTGCTGACCAGGCGAAGATGCCGCTGGCCGGGGCGTTCGAGTCGAGGCCGCCAGGAGTGCCCGGTCCCTGCTTCAGACCGTTGCCGACGATCCGGCTGCGGTGGATCGCGATCGGGCTGAGGATCGTCTCTTTGTTGTCGAGCGAGATCCCGGGACCACCGTTGCCGGTGATCGTGGAACCGGTGATCGTGAAACCGTTCAGGGTCGCCGGGTAAGGCGTGTAAGAGCCGCTGTCGCCAACGTAACCGCGAACCTGAACGGCTATGCCTTCACGGAAGGAACCCGAAATCGTCGAATCGACCAGGTTGATGTTCGAGTAGGTGCCGTGCTTCAGGTTGATCTGAATGCCGCGACCCGTCTGGCATCCCAGGCAGGGATTGAGGTCGGTATCGGTGATTGCGATACGGGTGAAGGTCGCGTTCTTCAGACCCTCGAAGTACATGCCGGCTTCTTTGTTCTGGTCGAAAGTCGTATCGGTTATCGCCAGGCCGTCGAAGGAACCGGTGTTCTGCGGGGTCGAGTTGAACGGCCCCTTGGCCAGAACGTAAATACCGTTCTGGTTGTTCGAGATATCGCTGTTGGTGATTGTCGTGTCGGTGACGATCGCCGAACGGTTGTCGATACCACTGATGAAGTTGTTGATCGTGACGTTGTTGAGGTTCCAGTCATCCGCCGGGCTCTCGAACGAGATGCCGTAAGCGGTGCCGGTGTCCAGACCATTGATCGTCACCCCGTCGAGGGAGATGTCATCAACCGAAGTGGCGGCGCTGGCAGTCTTGACCGCACCGATTCCACCGCTGGCACGGGAGCTGACCGTGAGATCCTGGAACGTCGTTCCATCCGCGCTGTCATTAAGCACGAACACGCTCTGATTGACGCTGCCGGTGGTCGGACCAACGATGACACCCCCACCGGGGTTGCCGATGATGCTGATGTCGTTGTTGACACTGATGTTGGTCTCGGGGTAGTCGCCCTGGCAGACCAGGACGTTGGCCCCGTCGGCAACCGCAGCGACAGCGGCGGCAACAGTCGGGAAGTCCGGCGTGGCGCAGGTCGCACCGGCCGGACCGGAGCCCGAGGTGTCGTCGTTGACCGTGACGTTGCCGCTGATGTTCAGCGTGACCGGCGTCGCCTGGCTACCGCTGGTTGCGGTCACGGTGATCGGGGTCGCCGGGGGCGGTCCCGCAGTCAGGTTCCGGGTGTCTGTGCCGTTGACCGTTGGGGTCGGGCCACTGGGAACAAGGATGCCGCTCGTGGTCGTGTAGCTGAGCGGCTGTTCCGGCAGGCCGGGCCCGACGTTGACTGCATCCGAGTTCGTGTTGAACGAGGAGGTAATGGCCGAGTTGCCGTTCGGCGCGATCGAGTTCGGACTCGCCGTGACCCTCAGCTGGAGCCACGGATTGAAGTCGGCGGTGCCGACAACCGTGTCGCAGACAGCGGGGCCGTCGTTCGGACCGGCGTTGCAGCCCCACCAGTTGTTCTCGAAGCTGCGTGTACCTGCGCCACCGGCTGTGGCATCCAGGCCGATGGTGTTTCCGACGATCTCGTTCTTGTTGACAGTCGCGTTGAGGTCGAACCCGCCGCCGTTGAGGAGCTCAATACCTTCGTCGGAACCGATGAACCTGTTGCCGGTGATCTCGATGTTCGAGTCGCGGACACCGGAGCCAAACGAATCGTTGCTGTACCAGAAGGCCGCTTCCGCAGCGTCTACGAGGTTGTTCGAGAAGATCGGCTTCGCGGTCGGTCCGGAGAACGATCCGCCGTATGACGCGAGTCCGACCGAACAGTTGGTGACCGTGTTGTCGTAAACCTCGACGTCGTTGTAGGGAACGAAGGTGTAGATGCCGAACCCATTTACCGAACAGTCGCTGACGTCATTGTTGAAGATCTTGTCAACCACGCCTCCGCTGTCGCCCGGATTCGAGTCCTGGATTCCGGATGCCGAGTCGGTGACCGTGTTGCCGGAGATCGTTACACCGCGCGAGTGGTTGTTGCCGATCGCGACCGACGAGTTGCTGACCGTGTTGCCCGTGATCGTGCCACCGGTGGAAAGCCAGGTGAAGATGCCGATCGAGCTTCCTCCCGGATCGCTGTCCACGTTGTCGACCGTGTTGCTGGTGAAATCGAAGTCGCCACCGTCGCTGGCGTAGATGCCACGCAGGTAGATGTTCTTGACCAGGGTGTCCTCAACCACGGTGCCGGTCTTGGCTGGCGAAGGTCTGGTCAGGATTCCGCCACGAGCCCAGATGTCACCGGGAGTGGACGGGTTGTCACCGTTGACCGTGAGGTCGGTGATCGAAACGTTGTTGGCATCGATCAGGAAGACGATCGAGGCGTTGGTGCAGAAGGTGCCACCGCCGCCCTGGTTGCAGTCGGGGTTGTCGAGCGCCGGGTGGACGATCGTTCCCGCCTCGCTCTGACCGATGATCTGGACCTGCTTGTTGACCACGACGTTCTCGACGTAGATGCCGTCGTCAACGAAGATCGTGTTGCCATTCGTCGCCCGGTTGACCGCGCGCTGGATCGTCTTGCAGGGGGTGGCGTTGAAGCGGCAGCTGTTGCCTGCATCGGAGCCGGTCGTGGCTACGTAGCGGTCACCGGTGCCGGGGACCACGTACGGGTAGCTGAAGACCTCGTTGTCGATCCGGGCAGTGATGGTGACGTTGCCACCATCGAGATCGGTGATGACCGCGTCGCTTTCACCATCGTTGCCGAGAGCAACAGTCGACGGAGCGACAGTCGCGACGTCGATATCGCTGCTGGCGTAGTCAGCCGGGGTGATCGGCGGAGCAGCCGGTGCCGGCAGCGTCGTGCCGTCCGAGTTCTTGATGATGTCGATGCTGACGTTGGCCGTGCCGTCGAGCGGCAGGGTCGGGTCGGCCGACGACTGGGCAACGAGCCACGGATCACCGTCGGCCGGGGCCTGGGTCGTGTCGCAATCGGGTCCACCGACGAGCGGACCTTCGTTGCAGCCCCACCAGTTGTTCTCGGCGGTGACCGGGATTCCGGTCGGAGCGGCAAAAGTCGGGAAGACGCCATCAACCGGTCCGTTGGTGTCCTTGGGCACGCCGTTGACGCCGGGTCCGGCCAGCCGGCCGTTGCCCACGATGCGGCTGTTGGTGATCGAGGGTGTGGTGGTGATCGTGCTGCGGTTGGCGATGGTGAGACCCGGTCCACCGTTGTCAGTCAGGGTCAGGCCTGAAAGCGTCAGACCTGAGAGCGTGGCCGGGGCTCCCGTATAGGTGGGCGAGTCTCCAGCCCAGCCGCGAACTTCGACCGTGATGCCTTCGTAGACCGAGCTGTGGATGGTCGAGTTCGTGATGTTGATGTTCGAGTAAGCCCCGTCCTTCAGATTGATCGCGATACCGCGGGCACCGAAAGGCAGCGCCGGACCAGGCGCAAGGTTGGCACCGGTGTCGGTGATCGAAAGGCCGCTGAAGTTCGCGTTGGAGAGACCTTCGAAGTACATGCCGCGTTCGTCGTTCTGGTCGAAGACGGTGTTGGTGATGGTCAGACCGTTGAAGACACCGTCCTGATCGGCTTGCCCGGGCTGATTGGCCGCGTAGATGCCGTTGTCGTTGAGCGAGATCTCCGAGTTGGTGATGCTCATG
>Ga0335397_10006521_pt1 | contig 15041 bp, 10 predicted proteins | sample MAT04_FD_205740 | JGI IMG/M metagenome (GOLD analysis project Ga0335397, IMG submission 205740) | Freshwater microbial communities from Lake Fryxell liftoff mats and glacier meltwater in Antarctica - MAT-04 (spades assembly) (version 2) ...
CGGTGCTGCGGATATTTCTCGAACAGCCGCTCGATGGCCCTGAACCGCTCGGCAATGCCCTTTGTGTAGTCAATGCGATCAACGCCGACCCCAACGGCGCAGCCATTGAGCTGGTGCTGCTCCCGCAAGCGCGTGATCTGTGAGGCAAGCTGCTCACCGGAGGCCACGCCCCGTTCGGACCAGTGCTGCACGCTGATGGGGAAAGGCCGAACCAGTGAGGTGTGGCCCTTGGTTTCGGCCGAGAAACGATCCCAGTCGAGCTTGGCCTCGACCATGCGATCAACGGTTTCAAGAAAGTTGTTGCAGTGCTGCTGGAGATGGAATCCCACCAGATCCGCCCCGAGCATGCCCTGCAGCAGTTCAACCCGATACGGACAGATGCGGAACGCCTCGGCATTCGGCCAGGGGATGTGCCAGAAGATCCCGACGCGCAGGTCCGGACGGGCCGCCTTGAGCATGCCCGGAACCAGCGCAAGCTGATAGTCCTGCACCATCACGACGGCCCGCTCATCGCCGATCTCTTCAAGGACGGCGTCGGCGAATCGCTGATTGGCACGAACGTACTGCTCCCAGTCGGCGGCGCGGAAGACCGGACGTTCATGGGTGAGGTGACAGAGCGGCCAGAGCCCCTCGTTTGAGAAGCCGTAGTAGTACCCCTCTTCTTCTTCCTTGGTGATCCACACGCGTTTGAGCGTGTAGCGGGCATTCTCGGGGGGAACGGGAATGCACCCGGCGTTGTCGGCCGTCTGCCGGTCGGCATCGCCCGCGCCGTGCGCGACCCACAGTCCGCCGGTAGCGCGAAGGACCGGATCAAGACCTGTGACCAGACCGCTGGCCGGCCGAACCAGCGCCGGCTTGCCGTCGCGGAGTTGATGCATGTATGGCTCGCGATTGCTGACGACCACCAACGGCTGACCGCCGAGGGCATCGATCGCATGGGCCCGCAGCCGGTCGCGCGTCCAAGCCTTGTCGGACCGAACAATGTCTTGCGCATCCTCGCGCTCTTTGCTGCGCGCGGCCCGGAACGACGCCGCGAGGTGCACCGTTTCATCAGCCAGACGACCGACTGGCAAGTTCCGCGGCGGCAGTTCGGGCGTGTTGCCAAACCGCAGTCTCCGCATCCACTCGGCGAGTCTGTGCAGGGGTCGCTCAAAGAGCACCCACGCCAAGCCGGTGGTGATGAACAGCATCCCGATACCGATTCCGCCCGACCAGAGCATGCCGCGCAGAATCCCCCGGGTCATGCGGTCCTCAAGATAGAGCGCATCATGCAGCACCACGATCGCGCCCTTGAGGTCACCCGTCGCGTCGACGATTGGTTGCACGAGCACGTGCGTGCTTCCCCCACCATCGCGATGAAGGTCTGAAACCTCCGCCTTGGAAGCGAGGCCCACCTGAACGGCCGCTTTGACCGAATCTGCGACCTCTGACAGCCCATCTCCGCTCGCCAGCAGCTTTCCGTCGGGGCGATAGAGCGCCATGCCAAGCAGCCGCGAATGACCATTCAGCCGGTCGCCCATGACCCCCGCGGCGGCCGCGTCTGTACCGTCAAGCGCCAACCGGGCCATGGGCGCGATGCGGTGCCCCAAGAGCTGCGCGCGGCGTGCCAAATCGCCCAAGCCCTCACGATGTTCGCTCGTGATCTGGATCCAGAACACCAGTCCTGTCGCAAGACCGGCGAGGATGGCAATGAAGAGTCCGAAACGGAGCGAGTTGGGGGCGAATGGTCGCCGTGACTTTGTCATGATGATTCTCCTGAGGACTCGGCGCGAACCCGGTCGAGCGCGACGGCTGCATCGATAAACGCCAGATGCGAATACGCCTGGGCAAGGTTGCCAACGGCAAGCCCGTGACGGGCGTCAAACTGTTCGGTCATGATCCCCGGACCCCGCACTACGGCCGCGAACTGTTCAAACAACGCCCGCGCGTCAGCGATGCGTCCGATCGTGATGAGCGATTCAATCAGCCAGCCGGTGCAGATATGCATCCCGCCCTCGCCGCCAGCGATGCCGTCATCGACTCGATAGCGGCGCACGGTCGGGCCTTCTCGAAGCCGACTCGACACGAGGTCCACGGTCGCTGCCCACTTCGGATCCTCTGGGCTGAGAAGTCCCGTCAACCCGATCTTCAGCACCGACGCGTCGGGGTAGTCATGCTCGTACGCGCCGCCGAACGCACCAAGCTTCTTGTTCCAGCCGCGGGCCAGCACATCGGCCGCAATGGCACTGCGGAGTGCCGCCCAATCCGTGTTGCGCGTGCCGCAGAACACGTCTTCCACCACCATCGCGCGATCGATCGTGTGCCAGCACATCACCTTGGAGTGCACATGGTGCCGGCGCTCAAGCCGCATCTCCCATATGCCGTGGTCGGGCTCGGTCCATCGCGCCTCAACGGCCCGCACCATGGCGCGCACCAGCCGCCAGTGATCAGGCGCAATGGGCGCCCCCCGCTCGGCAAGCAACGCCACCAGGTCCACGATCGGCCCGAACACGTCAAGCTGAACCTGATTCGCCGCGGCGTTGCCGACCCGCACGGGGCGGCTCTGCGCATAGCCGCAGAGATGGCCGAGTTCCGCCTCGGAAGGCAGATGACTCCCCGACATGGTATAGATCGGGTGCAGCCGTTCCGGTGAGTCGCACCGGTCGACCACATCAACCATCCAGTCGAGAAACTTCAGCGCGTGCCCGGTGTTGCCCAGCCGCACGAGCGACGCCGCCGCCATCGCGGCATCGCGCGGCCAGCAATAGCGGTAATCCCAGTTACGAGCGCCGCCGATCTGCTCGGGAAGACTGGTCGTAGCAGCCGCCGCGATCACCCCGGTCGGGCCGTGGCAAAGCGCCTTCAGCACCAGCGCGCTCCGCTTGACGATATCGGGTCTATTGGCTGGCAGTTTTAGCGACTTGGCCCACCCGGACCAGAATCGTTGATTCTGCTCGCGCCGGTCCCGTTCGCGCTCGCTGGAAGGAGCCAGATTCGCCGTCCCGTACCGCAACTCAAGCACGATCGGGCCCGCTGTCGGGTTCACAATCGCCTCGGCGGTCTGGTGAATGCCCTCATTGACCATGATCCACTGCACCCCGCTGGAGCGAAGCACGATGGGGTCGTTTGACCCACGGATCTCAAGACCATCGGGCCGAACTTCCAGTTGCGTTGCAATCCGCCCAAAGTCGAGCCGCGGAGCGAATCGAATCTTCGCCGCCGTCGTGCCCTCAATGACGCGGATGAGGTCTGTTCGTCCGGCTTTCTGAAACGCGCGCCCCGCCGCCGCATCCAGATAGTCAGTTACCTTCAGCCGGGCCCACTCAGTTACCAGCACGAACGAGTCGCCGTAGTAGCCGCAGCGGAGCGGCGCACTGGCATCAAGCGGCGCGATCTCGAACACGCCGGCGGTGGAGTCGCCGATAAGGTCGGCGAACACCGCCGCCGAGTCGAGCCGCGGCAGGCACAGCCATGAAATCCGGGCACCCGGCGAGACCACGGCGACGGTTCGTTGATCGGAGAGGATCGCGCACATGTCCAGCGGCACGATCAAGCGAGATCGGCACCACTGGGCTCGCAAAGTCGCCAGCGTGCCGAGCACCTTGGCCACCGCCCCGACCCCGGAGATTCGGAACCTCGCAGCCGTCTCTCCCGGTCCGACCTTGATGCCCACATCCTCCGAAACCAGGGCCATGAAGGCGTCCTCGTCGGTCAGATCATCACCCAGAAAGAGCACCGCAGTCACCCCCGTCGAAGCCTTGACTCGCCGGAGCGCCTGACCCTTGTTGACGTCCACCACCATGAACTCAACAACCAGATTGCCATAACGGATAAACACGCCCGGCAGCGATCCACAACGCTCAACGGCCAGCTTGACCGCGGCACGGCCCACCTCGGCGGTGGCGTTGCGAACATGAAGGACAGCACTCGCGGGCTTGAGTTCGTAGCTCAAACCACGGCCCTCGCTCGCGATATTCATGAGCACGGCGGCGATCTGGGCGAGCCGGTCGCGCTGCTCGATGCCCAGGTCAACCCCGGCCGCCAGCCACTCCGCCCCATGCGAGCCGATGCGCAGCTCGGCACTCTGGTCACCCAGGAATTTGCTGAGCTGGTTTGCCGACCGGCCGGATACGACGGCGGTAGTGGTCCAAGCGAGCGCGCCAAGCGCACGCAACGACTCGAGCGCCGCAACGTTCGCCGTGGCGAGCTCCGGATCGGCCACCAGTTCCGCGAGGGTGCCGTCGTAGTCGCTCGCGACCAGCAGGAGAGGCGTTCGAGCGATCACCATCAACGTGTCGAGCAGGTCCGCCTGCATCACGCATCCTTCCGCAAGTCGGTTTTCTGATCGTCCTTCAAGCCGCCCGCCCGCCGCCTGCCGTCAACTCGCGCCGCGGCCAAGTCCGCGTTTGTTCGAGCATCGCTGCCAAGGCTCGGCGGAATACCGTCCGGATCGATTCGACGCTGAGCCGAGGCCCGCGGGGCGCTCGGCTCCGCATTGATCAGCATCCAGTGAAGCCACAAGGTGTACGTGAGTGAATCCACAGGTAGTGGTACGAATGAGCGTTCAGAAAGACCAGTAGGTTTAACCTTGTGTGACAATCAAGCATACATTCGTGCGTAGACCTCCATCCGTTCCGCGTCTGCGTGAAGAGCTTTTCACCGATGAACCACAACCACCTCTACTACTTCTGGCTCGTCGGCAAGCACCGCAACCTGACACGCGCCGCCAAAGAACTCGGCCTCGCACAGCCCACGGTTGGCGCGCAGATCCGATCGCTCGAAGCGAGCCTCAAGGTCGCGCTCCTCACCCGGCGCGGTCGCAATATCGATCTCACCGAAGCCGGACAGATCGTCTTCCGGCACGCCGAGGAAATGTTCCGCATCTCGGCCGAACTCCCCGATGCGCTTGCAGGCCAGTTTAGCGGCCACCCCCGGGTCCTGAACGTGGGCACGTCAGACTTCGTTCCAAAACCGATCGTCCGCAGGATCCTCGAACCGCTGCTTAAGGAGAACTCCGACCTGCGCCTGGTCTGCCGCGAGTGGCGTATCGACGAACTCTTGGCCGAACTTGCACTCTTCCACCTCGACCTCGTCATCGCCGACCGCCCCCACCCCGACAGCTCCCGGGTGCACGCCATCAGCCACCCGCTGTTCGAGTCCGCCATGGCGTTCTTCGCGCGCCCTGCGCTGGCCAAGCACCTCCGCCGCGGCTTTCCGCAATCCCTCGATGGCGCGCCGCTCTACCTGCCCGTCCGCAACACCGTGCTCCGCGAATCGCTCGACCTCTGGTTCGACACCAATAAAATTAGGCCCGTTGTGCTCGCCGAGTTCGAGGACCGAGAACTGCTTAAGTCTTTCGGCAGCGGCGGTCTCGCCGCATTCCCAGCCGCCGCGATGATCGAGAACGAAGTCCGCCCGCAGTTCGGCGTTGAACGCATCGGCTGGATCCGCGGCGTCCGGGAGACCTATTACGCCATCGCCGTGCAGCGACGGGTCATGCACCCGGTGGTGCAGCGCCTTCTCGCTCACGCCACCCGCGGCCTTCATGATCCCAAGCACCCTGCACCCGCGAAAACGCCGGCGACGCGGTCGGCTCGCAGGGCCCGCAAGAAGTTGCGGTGACCCTCACACATACATTTCGAAATGGCCCCGGTGGGACTTGAACCCACACGCCCGATGAAAGGCCACGGATTTTAAGTCCGCTGCGTCTGCCATTTCGCCACGGGGCCGATGACGATTCTATCGCTCTGTGCGCCTCACGGGATCGCTCGGAAACTCCAGTGCTTTGTGGGGTTTTTGCGTCGTCTGGTTCGGTGCCTTCGGGCTCGATGCGGTGTCTCACCGGATCGCCACCGGAATCACGAAAACTCCCGTTTTGCGCCAAGCAGGACGCCAAGACATTCTGCCCGTTCGCTTCCACGCGGTCAGGGGGAGTCGCGACCGAGTCTTTTCCCGAGGGAATGTCCGGCAACGACTTGAGTGCTTCGACCTCCGCGTCCTTGAGCGTGTGTGAGTATCGGTCCATCGTCAGGGTGATGGTGGAGTGGCGGGCAAGCGTCTGGGCGGTCTTCGGATGCACGCCGCCGTTTGCAAGGAAGGTGATGAACGTGTGCCGGAGCGCCTGGAAGTCGGCCACCTTGCCGGCCCAGTCGCGGTAGACGAGAAACTCCGACTTCCGCCGCTCCTCCCGTTCCGATTCGGTCTTGGCGTCGCTGATCCACGCCTCTCGTGCGGACGCCAGGTCCCCGCGCAGCATTCCAGCGACACGAGACTCGCTTGGAATCGCGAACGCCGTCTTGCCCTTCTCGGCACCCTCGAAGAACGCTGCGAGGTCGCGGGCGAGCGTCGGACGGATGGGGAGCACGTCTTCTCGACGGTGCTTGCTATACGCGGCCGAGACCGTGACGGTGGGCGGGATTGCATTGAGTGCGAAGCTGGCCGTGGTGAGGCTCCGGATCTCGTTGGCCCGGAGGCCGGTCTCGATGGCGACGCGGTAGAGCATCGCTCTTTCGAAGCCGGTCATCTTGGCGCGAGGCAATCCATGGGCCGTTGCGGCCAAGAGCCAGAGCAGTTCCTCAGTAGATAGCGCTCGGCGGTCGTGCCTGCGGTCGGTCTTCGCGTTCAGGGGGTCGAGGTGCGATACCGGGGACGAGGTTGCTCGCCGGTTCTTTACCATCCAGCGGCAAAAAGACTTCAGTGAACCGAGGTAGTAGTTGAAAGTCTGGGCGCTGAGCTGCTCCTCCCCCTCACGAAGCCCGTTCAGAAAGGACTGGACCTTCGTGCCCGTGATCTGTGGCCAGTACGTGAATCGACATCCGTCGAGGATCCGAGAGATTCGCGTGCATGTAGCTTCAACGTGCTTGGCCGTATTGCCCTTCGATTCCAGGCCCGCACGAAAATCGGCAATGTGCTCGGAGAGCGGCTTGGACATGGACGCTCGCTCAGAGTCGATAAGTCCGATCTCCAAAAGCCTGCGACGAATGCCTTTCGGCAAGTCCGCGATCCACCCTTGGAGCGAGGGGTCTGTTTGCCCCGCCGTCGCGACGTGGTAGGACACGAGCCTGTCCAGGTTCTTTCCAAGCTCTTCGCTGGCTGCTTTGCTGGAAAATGCGGGCAAGCGCCGGGTGGTATCCCTTTGGTCGCGAAACTCGATGTACCACTTGGCGGCGGTCTTGCTGCGACCGGATCGGTCCCGATACTTGGTTTTGAACAACCGCATGAGAACTCCTTGACCACGAAAACTCCGGGTCAGTGTGCGGGACGGGAAGATTCCCACTTCTCACGAGGAGGACAGCCGTCACTCACCCATTCCTCAATGGTCCATCGGTCCCATCGGACTGCTCGATTGAGCTTGATGGGCCGTGGCAGTTTACCAGCCGAATGGAGGCGCCAGACTGTGGCACGGCTCACACCGAGGTACATGGCGAGTTCGATCACGGTAAACGTGCCTCTTCGAGGGTCGGGCTCTGGAGCAGCGGTGGCGGTCTTCAACAGCATGGTAGTCTCCGTACTAACGACAGCGGTCATGCGAACACAGAGTCAGCGGAACAAGTCGATGAGATCAACTCAGCGCTGCGGCGCTTGAAGCAGACCCAATCGGAAGGCGTGTTTGGGAAGGAGAATCGGCGCTCCGTCGAACAGGCGGAGGTCGGCGAGACGGTACACGACGCCGAACGGAGAGACTCCAAATGACTTGGCGAGTTCGGGCACGAACACCTCCGTCCAGAGCTGGGTTGCGTGAGGTGTATCCGAAAGAAGTTCGATAATCGTCTCTTCGTCGTTGAGATGGAAGGCGTGGCACACCTTAAACAATTGGCGAACGAGTAGCTTGGGAGGCATAAGAAATGCCGCGGCGAATCGGTCCGCCTGCCGCTCCCACAGATTGCGATACCTCCACGACGGCTCGTTCGTGAGGAGTGGCGTCCAGGAGTGCTTTGGCTTCGTGTGCAACAGGTGATGGCCGATTTCGTGAGCGGTCGTCCATCGAACCTTGCTGTTGTTGCCTGCGATGCTCTCGTTAAGCCTGATGATGTTGGTACCGAGCTTGGCGTACCCGCATGTCTCGAATCCAGGAGTTCGGGGAGCAATGGATTCGTACCCGAAGTCGAATCCCAAAGGGTGCTCCACCCAGAGTTCCGCAGGAATCGGGGCGACAAGCTCGGAAAGGCGCAGGGCACTCACACATCGCTCCAAACACTCAGCGGCGATTACCTCCGCCTCATCAAGGTCGGCCCGTGTTTCACTGAACACTTGGAGGTCATTTGGATTCATGACGTCCGCCCCCGTTGATCTCGCGAGAATCGTTTGGCCTGCTCGATCAACGAGTCCCATTGTGCAGCGGAGATGTTCTCGGCCGCGTTCAGAAGTGCAGGAACTTTCTCGGCCGTCGTCGGATTCTTGGTACCGATCCGCTTCACGCTCTCATCGAGCTTGCTCCAGCCGGCCCGAAGCGTGGCCGTGTCGATTTTGTAGTGGTTGCAGATTCGTTCGAGCAGTGCTTCAGACGGCGTCCGGCGCCCTTTCTCGATGTCGGTAAGGTGAGCAGGCGCAATGTCGAGAATTGCAGCCATCTCGCGGAGGCCTTTCCCCAGTGTCTCTATACGCTGATGCCGGAGAATGTCACCGATCGGCGTGGGCTCAGGTTCGGGGGTTCGTTTAGCCAAGGCGGGCTCCTTCAACAAACTGTACGCTGCCAGTATAACAGGGGTTCCAGGGTGACCAGCCGATTTCCTACAGGCTCTCCCGGTTGCGGACTCAGGACGTCTCATGCGATCTCTGCACGCTCTCCTGTCCGCACGCTGGAAAGAAAGGCACAGGTACGGTAAAGACTGCGGCATCAGCGGCCACCGGGCCGCGGCTGTCAGACACGTCAAACGCTGATCTGACGCCATTGAGACGGGGCATGCCACCCGGGAAAGCCGCCTCACCAGCGGCCATAAGGGGGCGGCTTTACCAGCCGCCGCGGTGTGTGCCCGTAGAGCCGGATGCGTCGAGAGACGCTCGTCCGGTTCGACGGAGGCTCGTCGGAGCAAATCCTTGATTTCATTGGAGGGGCGTTCCCTCCGCAAGGTCCAATCCCGGCGTTCTATCCGATGGGTTACCCCCCCAGTTGCGAAAAGGGGCGACGAGGACACGCCCGGGCATCGGATCTCTGATGCCGCGGGCCGTGCTGCGTGAAGAGGGTGCAAATCCCCCCAGGGGGTTCGGGCCACGCCTTTGGCGTGGCCCGCTCAACCTGAGCCGGCGTGGGGAGTTCGCGTGTGGCGACACACGCGACCGAGTCTCTGACCAGACTCGGCGATCGGGCATCAAGTTGCCCGACGACGAAGAGCTCAACCATGAGAGGCCCGACACTCCGAGAGGAGCACAAGGGCTTGCCGGTAAGTCCGAACGGAGACGGTGCCGAACCGCTCAAACTTGGAGCCGATGGGTACGCGGGAGCTTCTCGTTTCTACCCGCAGAAATCGCGAGTGCTTCCACGAGGATGCACACGCGGAAACTATGCCACGCGGGAGCGTGGACATACGGCGACAGGTCGGAGGACAACCTCCAGGCGACGTGACCGTTCGGATGACGCGCATCACTAACTCGGGAAGGACTGTTGGGGCCGGGTCCCGCAAGGGATGGTCCCCGGTGCCACGCCAGGTCGGCGTGGTGCTTCAAACCCAGCAGTCTGGGAGAGTGCCGCAAGTAGGAACGGACGGGAGTCCGGCGAGGCCGCTGCAAGGCAGTGGCGGCCTCGTTCGCTGCACCCGTCCCTCACGAAACTGGGGGTGGTGCCGGGTGCAATCAGCGAGCACGAAAGCGGTGACGGGCGAATGCTCGTCTCAATGGCGTGCCGGGGTGCTTCTTGTTGAAGCACCTCGGTCCGTGACAGGTGTTCATGCGGCTTCAGGGGACCCGCCTTGGCGGGCGGGTTCCCTGTGGCGGCGAAATGACGGCGAACGCTCGACGTGTATCTAGCGCACGGAGTGAACGCCGGAAAGGTTCTTGGCCGCAACCACTATGGAGTGAGCACGCACAACTCGGGAAGCGAGTTGCACGGCGTGACGCACACCGATGCGGCGGCCCTGGAAAGGAGGCTTCGATGAGGTGAGTTCAACGGTTCCGCGAGCACGGAGTGGAGAGTGATTGGGCCCCTGTGCTCTCGCGAAAGGTCGAGAGGTTCAAGGCTTTGGCGGTTGTGCCGGGAACAACCGTCTTTTTGGAAGACGCGCAATGGGACCCAACTGCTACCCGAGCCGTCGAACGGCAGGCGCAGGACACTCCCGCTTTTGTTGGCAAGGGAAAATCGCGCCATTACTGGCACGCGGAGACTTTCTGCCGCATCCCGAGCGCGTTGGCCGGTCCCGCATCCTCTATGCATGGTCTGTGCGCTGATGCAGCCCGCCCAGAGGGCGTATCGCCCGCGTGTCCATGACACCTCCGGCACCTCACCCGCCAAGAGGAAGACCGCCCGCCGCGCTGGTCGTGCGCTCCGAGTGCCTTGAGCGGGGGTGGCGCTCGCCACACGGGCGTAAAGAGTGGAGGCAGTTCCGGCATCGGCAGTCCCCAACCAAGCACGATACGATGGCTTGCATATGGCCAAAAACGCGAATCTCGTCAAGATGCTGCTAGGCGGAGCCGCGTTGATCGCTGCAGGGACCGCCGCTGAGTCGATGGGGCTGGGTTCAAAGGGCTGCGTTCTTGGCGGTGCACTCGGTGGTCCTCTCGGGGCCGCCGTCGGTGCGTTGGCAGGATTCGGAAGCAGTTTCGCGGGCGGCTGGCTCTCAAATCGCTTCCACGACAAGTACAAGTCACTCGAATACGAGTTGAACGACCCGTCCGATGTCCTCCGGAATCACTACCTCCGCCGCTTGGTCTGTCAAGCGATCAAACTCGGCATCCGCCAAGGCGTCGCCGGGTCAGTCCTGAATCCGGGCACGATCAAGGCCCTTCACGATCTAGAAACGCTGGCCGTCGCGTTGGTCGTTGCGGTGCGTCACCAGAGTTCGTATCCCAGCTTGGCCCGTTTGCAATAGGCGTGGAAGGCGGTGAGCTTGTCCACGGAGTACTCCCCGACAAACTCGATCGCGGTCACTGCCCGACCATCGCGGACAATCGCATCGGGCACCTTGTCTCCGGGCTTGGACCGCTTGATGGACGTGTTCGCCGCGAGCAGCGATTCGGACCGCCAGCTTTCGGAGCGTGTTGCCAGTTCTTCCCGCATCCGGAGATAGACCGCGGCGAGGTGGAGGTCGTGGGTGGCTTCGCTCGGGCGTGGCTCGCGGCCCGGTGCCCCACCAACCAGCGTGACCGCCTGCTGGGTGGCGTACACGAACTCCGTGCGGGTCGGTACCCCGCCCCACCGCTTTCGCCCTCGGTGTGAGATGGATGCCAGGTCGGGCACCGCCAGTCCCGGCTGCCACACAGCGAGCGGCCCTTCCAGTTTCACTTCCGGGTGAGCGAGCATCGTGGCGATGCCGACGAGGCCTTTCGTCGCGAGTGCCTTGAGACGGGCCTTGCAGTTCTTCAGTCCCGTTGGCGTGTCGTCCCATGCTGCCTTCGCCACCTGAGCGACGCTGCAACAGCGCACGCGGAGCGTGAGCATGCGCAGCACGTCGCGGTCACGCGAAGCACCATCGACGGCCTTCCGAACCGGCTTTTTAATGGCCTTGGTCGGACGGGTCTTGGATGATGGTCGCTTTGCGACACCACGTTTGTCAGGAAATGCACGTTTTCCACGGCTCATGCTGACAGTGTTACGCATGACATCACCCATGTGAAGTGTCGGAGTCATCGAATGGGTGCGCAGGCGTTGCTGGCGTGCGCACCAGTGCGCATGGAGCCGTTGGCGGGGCGATGTGATGGGCGAGTGTGCGGTGCGATGATGAGCAGGCGCGGCCTCGCCGCGTGTGGGCAGTGCCCCCCAGCCCCCCCCAGCGACTTCATGCCTGAATGGGAACCGCGATCGTCGCGAGGTTCACAATGGGCGTGTACAGGTCGATGTCCTGGCTAGGGGTCTCGATGCTCAGGCAGAGCGAGTATGGCGCCGTCGTCTCGACTTTGCCGAGGTGCGGACGCTCTCTCCACCAACCCGTCACTGGATAGATAGCCAGCATGTCCCGCCGAGCAAGCTCGCTTGCTTTGCCAGTCCACCAGTCGCTGTGGAGACTTCCTCGAACGCGGTACTTGGGACCGAGCATCCATCCGGGGTCAGAGGAATCATCGGTGGTGGGTGCGTCCGCGTCCTCATCACGAGCCGCTGCCGACAACCGGCCAAGGAACGCCGTGGTCGATTCCTCTGGTCGCTTGATATCGAAGCGCAAACCGTGCGACGCATACCGGAACGAACGCGTCCATCCTCGGGAGCCCGGGCTAGGTTCGACGAAGTATGAGAGTGTGACCCGGAGCGTCACCGGCGTATCACCCAGGCCGGCGAGCACTTCGCGCGGCCACGGCAAGGCGTGAACCGCCATCTGGTTCGATTTGGCGCCCTTGGTGGTCAGGATGAACGGCGTGAGTGCTCCTTCGGCGATCAGCGTGACGTGATTGCGCACGCTCCAGATCGCCTTCGCGAGGTCTGGCACTCCGTAGCCAAACACGCGCAGACGACGGATGCGGTCCGCCCTGCTGGTCCCCGGGCAGTCCGTCTCCATCTGCCGCGTCCATCGGGCTGCATGCACCAGCACGGAGCGAACGGTTTCAGGTCGCATGGCGGGGTACGCCGCTTGGATCATCGCGCACGCCCGTGACGCCAACGCAGTGGCGGCACTTGTGTCAGCATTGAAATCCAGCATCGCGCCCGAGCGACCAAACCCGGTCGTGAGCAGCACGAGGTCTTCAAGGTGCGACATGAGTCCCGAACCATCGCGCCCCCAGTTGCCGCCGTCCATCACGATATCGGGCTTGTACGGCCACACGCTGCGGCCCTCCGCGTCCCACGTCGCCGTGGTGCGGCTGGTCGGAGTCAGCCCACCGAACGGCGCCACGGCCGACCACCCGTCGTACTTACTTGAGGTCACCTGATGGCGGCCGGCGAATGCCCCCACCGTGATCGCGTTCCACGCCTGTGCCGGGTCCTCGATGACCCCATCGGACGCGAGATTCGCGTGGAGGTATGTGTAGTCTCGCGTGATCTGTTCGCGGAGGTTGCCCGCGGACGCGCACAAGAGTCGCGTGTCCGCGCCTCCGTTCCAAGTGAGTTGGTCGATTGCCGCGGACCATGAAGTCGGGCGACCGTCGCGGATCGGCGTGTGCTCGTCGGTGACGGCCATGCACAGCACCCGGCTGCGTTCCGGCTGAGCAACCTCGGCCCGTGCCGCCGCTTGACGGATGGTCTCCCCGTAGAGCTCGGGTCGTATCACGGCCCGGGGAGGGAAGATCTTGACAGACTCCAAGCGGTGCGAAAGCTCGATCGACTCCCTCGACTGAAACACCTCCGTAAGACACCCGTGGAGCGCGTTGCCCGCCATGCAGGTGCCGTGCAATCGGTCGTGATGGTCCGCCGTGCCCCACTCTGGGTCCACAGCGAGCATGTCCTGTTCGAGAAGCGACGATTCGAGCAGCGGATGGGCACGCCGCACGCCGGTGTCCAGCAAGCACACGGCGGGAGCGCCGAGGGGTGCTGGTTTGATCCGAGCGACGGCCTCCGCGATCACGGCGGACTGGTCCGAAGGGGCGAGGTCAAGATATGGCGTCGCTGGCTCCGCGGGATGTCGAAGTTCGGCAACTTCCACGAGGAGCAATCGAGAGCGGGCCCAGTCGCTCGGCGTGGCTCGCAGCAACGTCACCACACGCTCGGGGAACTCAAGTCGCTGGGTCGAGACGTCCAGCCCGAGGGCGCGAGCCTGGTCGGTGAACGCGGCATGAACGGCTTGCGGTTCTCCCTGCTCGGCCCGGAGCCACACTTCCCACCAGATCGCCGCGTCGGTCGTCGGGAACGGGCGGGCATCGGTCCACAGGTCGCGTGCAATGGCGAGCCGTGCAACGCCGATGCTGTCGATCAGTGGCTTGTTCCTACGGTTCCCGTTGTTGGTTCGTTTCTGCTCGTCCTCGTAGTCATCGATCTTGCGGATGAGCTTGGCGAACGCATCCCGTGGCACGAAGACGTTGGCGAGCTGTTTCGTTCCTTCCGTCTTGACCGACAGGAGTCGGATGGCCGCACGGCGGTCGTCAAGACTTTCGGACTTCAGAAGGAACGTGGGCTCGCTCTCAAAGGTCAGGATGAGCCCGGGGACCGGGCGGGCTCCGTCGAGTTGCACTGCCTGCTGCTGCGCCGCATCAAGCTGCCCTCGGAGCGCACGGGCGTGCGACAACTCATCGTCACGCGGGGGCGATCTGAACTTGGCACCACGCACCTTGTGCGGGTAGCGATATTCCTCGGCTTGCACACCGCCGATGATTTGGAGGTGACGGAATCGGCTCACCGCTTCGCGGCCGATCTCCGAGAGCGTGTGCCCGACCGACGGCGACGCAGCGCCTCAGTCAGGTCGGCCGTTCCCACGGTCTTGCGGCCTGCCATCACCACGTCCTTGGCCGCGTCCTCGCAGCCTCGCACCACCTCGGCGTGACTCAGTCCCTTGGACGCCGCGAGGACCGGTTTCCACTCCAGCTTGGCCGCCCCGAACATCGCAAGCCGGTTGGCGATCAGTTGGCGGACCATGGGGGTGGTCGGTCTGGTGAACTTCAAGATGTCATCGAAGCGGCGGAAGAGCGCGTGGTCGAGCGCTTCGCAGTGGTTGGTGGCGGCGACGATGATGCTCTCAGAATCGTCACGCTCGATGAGCTGGAGGAATGAGTTGACGATGCGACGCGCCTCACCGACATCATTCGTGGAGGTGCGGCTGGTGCCCAACGCGTCGAACTCGTCGAACAGGTAGACGCCCCGCGTCCGCTTCATCGCTTCGAAGACTGTGAACAGCTTGGCCGCCGTCTCGCCCATGTAGCGGGTGATTAAGGTGTGGAACTGGATGACAAGCAACGGGAGCCCGGTCTCACCGGCCAACGCCTGAGCGGTCATGGTCTTGCCACACCCCGGCGGGCCGACGAGCAAGAGGCGTCGCCTAGGCTCCAGTCCATGT
>Ga0335397_10006526_pt1 | contig 15034 bp, 15 predicted proteins | sample MAT04_FD_205740 | JGI IMG/M metagenome (GOLD analysis project Ga0335397, IMG submission 205740) | Freshwater microbial communities from Lake Fryxell liftoff mats and glacier meltwater in Antarctica - MAT-04 (spades assembly) (version 2) ...
TAAAAATTATGCACTTCAAACATCCAAAAGAAACGGAATGCTGGTTAAAAGGTGACAGTCACTTTTAAAGTGACTGTCACCTGCTTTATTTTTTCAACCAGCCAAGCAACTGCCCCAAGCCAAGCAGGGTCACAATCACGAGCAATGCGCCCCATTCAAAAGTAAATTGCACGCGCACGAGCATGGCAATGGATGCAAGAAATAAGCCGATAAACGCAAGCAGGCTGATGCGTGCAAGATGACGCAGCTCCATCCCGCGCGAGTTATCGTCCTTTGCCATCACGCGCAGGCGCTGACGAAAATCAGTCATGTCCCAGGCGAAGAGGGCAAATATCCCGCTTGCAAACATCCAGCCCGGGATCAAGCCAAACCACAAACCTATTGCAGAGACAATAGTTGCCATGAACAAAGCAACAGAAGAATACCAATTCCAGTCCTGCCAGATGGCGAGAAGCCAACCCACACCGAGGATTAATATCCAGACCGAAAAGGATGTAAATCCGTGCTGAGCAAAACCCCAGGCAAGCGAAATACAAGAAATCACAATACTGGATAAAAGGGCGATCAACGTCATAATGACCTCTGCTGGGATTCTACCATTCCAACGTAAGCCGCATGTTATACTCGCGAAGAAAGGCGAAAAAGTGAGTGGTAAAAAAAGCAGAAGTAGTGGTGAGGTAGTATGAGCAATAATTGCGATGGTGAATTACCTCCAAAAGCGTTGGAGGGATTAAGGTTGTTCAACAAAAAGCAGTTTTTTGAATCACATGAGGAACTGGAAGATGCCTGGCGCGCTGAAAAAGGGTCCATTCGCTATTTGTATCAGGGCGTATTGCAAGCCGCGGTGGCCTACCTTCACATCACCCGCGGAAATTATGAAGGCGGGATCAAAATGTATGAGCGCTGCGAGAAACTGCTGAAGGATTATCCCGATGTTTGCAGGGGAATTCAGGTGGGGAAATTGAAGAACGATCTTGAGACTGTCATTCAGGAAGTGCAAAGGCTGGGCAAGGAAAGGATCAGCGAGTTTGATACTTCCTTGTTCAAAGATGTGGAATGGAATGAAAAAAGAATATGGATCTGTGACCGCTGCGGGACTCAGATGTTCGAAAAGAACTGCAAGATAAGCTGTCCCAACTGCGGGAATCGGTTCGACTGCTCGGATCTGAATATTTATTTTGACTAACCTTCACCCTGCCTCTCCCAAAAGGGAGAGAGGAAAGACTCTATGGATAAAACTTTTCAAAACAAAATTGCCATTGTCACCGGTTCTGGACGCGGAATTGGACGCGCCATTGCCCTGCACTTCGCCCAGCACGGTGCGGATGTGGTGGTCAATTTTTTTCGCAACCGCGCCCCCGCCGAAGAGACTGCCCGCGAGATCGAGAAATTTGGACGCCGCGCTCTGCTGGTAAAAGCGGACGTTGGCGATCTCGAAGACCTGCGCCGCCTGTTCGATGAGACCGAAAAAGAATTTGGCGGACTGGATATTTTTATCCACAATGCGGCTTCGGGATATAACCGTCCCGCGCTGGAACAGAAGCCCAAAGGCTGGGACTGGACGATGAACATCAACGCGCGCGCCCTACTTTTCGCGGCACAACACGCCGCGCCCCTGATGGAAAAACGAGGCGGCGGAAAAATTGTCAGTATTTCAAGCCCAGGCTCCATGCGCGTCCTGCCCGATTACATCGTGGTGGGCGCAAGCAAAGCCGCCCTGGAATCGCTCACCCGCTATCTGGGCGTGGAGTTAATTTCAAAGGGAATCAATGTCAACGCGGTGTCACCAGGCGTGGTCGAAACGGATGCGTTAAATCATTTCGCTTCGATGGGCAATCAGGATGCCATCCTGCAAAACTTTATCGCGCAAGTACCCGCGGGAAGATTGATCACACCCGAAGAAGTGGCTAAGGTGGTGGCGTTTTTATGCACATCTGCCGCCGCAATGATCGTAGGACAGACGATTGCGATAGACGGCGGGTACACATTGCCGGTATCAAAGTGAAGAATTCAAAATGAAACTCATCAGATATGCCCATGCAAGATGCCTCGCATGGGCATATTGCTTTGAATATGCTGTGCTACAATTCCGAGCCAAATGACATCATTAAGTGAATTTTTTACCATCAATAAGGAACTTGCCCTTTTTGTTTATGGGCTGGGATTCTTTATTCTTGGTTCCGCCATCATTTTGCAGGTCCAGCAATCCTCCAGGCTTGAGCTTGCACGCAGCCTGAGATGGCTTGCGGCGTTTGCGATTACTCACGCATTCAATGAGTGGGGAGAACTTTTTATTCCCATTCAAGCGGAGCATCTCCCTGATCCTGTGACCAGATTGCTGTTTGCCATACAATTATTTTTGCTGGCAATTTCCTTTGCTTTGCTATTTGAATTCGGGGTTTCCGTCCTACGCCCCTTTACCCGACTAAGCTGGCTGAAGTGGATCCCTGCCGTTTTGCTGGTCATGTGGATATTTATATCCTTTTTTATACTACTCCCACTGACACCTGACCACAAAGATTGGTATCGTACAGTCATTGCCCTAGCGCGGTATTTCATTGGATTTCCCGGCGGATTGCTGGCGGCATACGGATTAAGATACCATGCCATCAAACGCATCAAGCCGCTCAATGTGCCAGCAATTTTCAGCAATCTTCAAATTGCTGGAATTCTATTGGGGATGTATGCATTCTTTGGCGGTTTCATTCCGCCGCCTGTACACTTTTTTCCGGGCAATATTTTGAATACCAAGACCTTTGAACAGGCAGTCGGGATTCCCGTCATTATCTTTCGAACCGTAATCAGCCTGGTCATTGCCCTCTATGTAATCCGTTCGCTGGAGATATTTACTTTGGAAACCCAGCGAAAGGTCGAGGAATTGGAGCAGCGACAGACCATCAACACCGAACAGGAGAGGCTGGCGCGCGAACTGCATGACGGCGCAATCCAAAAAGTATATACGGCTGGATTGCTGGTCGAATCCGCATCGCGCCTGACGGATTCAAAAAGCGAACTGGGGATACGTCTGGAAAGGGCTGTGGTCGTATTGAACGATGCAATTGCCGACCTGCGGCACAACCTTGCCGAGTTGCATCATTCTGACGTTTCATCTATAAATGAAACACTGGTTCAGTCGCTTCACAAACTGGCGCAGGATCCCCATTACAATACATTGGTTAATATCTCACTTGATTTGAAATTGCCAAACAACAGAACACTTTCTCCTGTGCGCACCCGCCATGTTTGCTCGATTGTCAACGAGGCGATGGCAAATATTGTGCGCCACTCCAACGCAAACAATGTCCGCATACAGGTTCATGACCTTGGTGAAAATCTACAAATATTGATCAAGGATGACGGGGTGGGACTTTCTTCGAACGCCCAACCTGGATATGGACTGCGTAACATGCGTGACCGCTCGCGGCTGTTAAATGGCGAACTACGCTTCTCTGAACCGTCCACGAAAGGGACGACCATCACACTTGAAATCCCCTGGGTAGATTGATGACAAAAATTCGTATCCTGTTAGTGGATGACCACGCCATTGTGCGCCTGGGACTGATGACTCTCTTGAACGATCAGCCCAATATGGAGGTTGTAGCAGAAGCAAGCACTTCCGCCGAAGCCGTGCTGGCAGTGGAGAAATTCAAGCCTGATGTTGTCTTGATGGATATTCGCCTACCGGGCGAAGGCGGGATCGAGGCTGCGCGCCAGGTCACATCTCGTTTCCCAAACAGCAAAGTGGTAATGCTCACTTCCTTTGCCGATGACGATCTCATAGTCCGCGCTATCAGTGCAGGGGCTGTGGGGTATGTGTTAAAACAAGTCGGGAATGAAGAGCTATTGAGGGCGATTCAAGCTGCGGCGAGAGGCGAAGCGCTGCTTGATCCATCTACAACTTCCAAACTTCTTTCGCGAGTCCGTGAGCAGGATCGTAAATCTGAAGAGGATGCCTTCCGCATGTTATCTGACCGCGAGATGGATGTGTTAGTGCATCTGGCGCGCGGCAGGACGAACGCCGAAATTGGGCAACTTTTGAACCTGAGCGAAAAAACGGTCGGGAATTATATCGGTAAGATGTTTGAAAAACTTAATTTCAATAACCGCATTGAACTCGCGGCGTACGCCTACGAGCATCACTTGTTCGAGCGCATGGGCAAAGAATAATTGATAGACACTATCCCGAAGGTTTCAGTCGAAGGTAAGCCGAATTATGACAACTTTCGGGACATTCCATGTAAAGCACAAGAACCCGAAGCGGTTGCTTCGGGTTCTTGATTCTTTAATTCTATTTTATCTTACTACTTCGGCATAAAGACGAAGGGGGTCGAGCCAGTCTGGAAGGCGTGACGAACTTGGGCATTCTCAAACACAGCCAGACCGAAATAGTACATGCCAGCCAGGTCGGAGAACTCCACATCGGTTTCGGAGACAGTGACCAACTTGCGGCTGAACTCGATGGTCCAAGTGCCATTTTCCCATTTCCATGCAGCGGAGATGTCGCCACGGTCGCCACCTACGATTGGGGACTTGACGATGCCGGGGAGGTAGGAACCAGCGGGCATGGCATCCAAAGCAGCCTGGTCGAGGGCAACCTTTTCACTGTCGAGGATGTAGCCTGGGGCGCCTGTGGTCATATCAACACTTGGGGAGGTGAAACCAGGCTTGGTCTTATCGGGGACGGTCTTTGAGGCGTCAGCAGGATCGGGCATGGTCGCGAAGTTATCAGCATATCCGCCAGATTCTCTCTTGTCGCTCTTGCGTCCAGCTTCCTTTGCTTTTTCGGCATCGAACTTGGTCCAATCGAGATATTGATCGTCAATTTGCCCATCGTTGCGGATGGATTTCCAGTGCCAGATATCGCCCAATTCGCCTTCGGCAGAGGTGTACTTATTGCCGTAGGGTTTGACATCGGAATTTTCACCCGCGTGGCAGGCTACGAAACAACCAACGGTGTCAAAGCCCTTGATGCTGTTGTTGACAGACCAGATCATGGAGAACTTGTCTTCGTAAACAGTATTGTTATCGCCGCCTTTATCGGCAGGATCTTTGATCTGCTTCCACGTGCCATCTTCCTGTTTCTGCCATGGGGAGCGGAAGAAGGATTCGGTCGGGTCGGCATAAGTTACGAGGAAATAAACTTCGTCGGCTGTGTAAACGGCTTTGATGCTGACATCGGTGGCGAAATTATTAAAACCGCCAGAAACGGGCACCACGATCTCGGTCGCGGAAGCCCAGGCGGCATCGTCGCTCGTACCATCAAGCGCAGGAGCGGCATCAACTGGGGAGGCTACAAGCGCGCCTTCGGGGGCTACCCATGCTGGCATGGGCGGTTCTGTGGGAGCAGGTGGTTCGGTGGCAACAACGGGGGCTTCGGTGGGGGCAACGGTGGGAGCCGCAGTCGGCGTACCGCAGGCTGAAAGCATCAACGATGCCAGCACGATCAGGGATACAACGTACATTATCTTTTTCATGGTGAACTCCTCATTAAGATTTTTATCGAGAGCGATATATGCACAAGTTTGTCTCATGAATTTTTCATATATCCTACGTAAGTTTATGCATTTTCTGGTTATGACGTTAGAGGCGTTCTCCCCTATTTAAATAGGGGAGAACGCCTCTTCTTTTGCTGACGCCCGCCAGCCGATTCAATTGTGACTTTATCCCTTAAAACAAAATGCCCGCCGCTAGGATGAGGGGGGCATCCTAACGACGGACAAGTACATTTTACTAGAAGTTTGCATTTAAGCAAGCCCCTTTCAAAATTGCAAACTCCTGATTTCCCTGCCTATTTCTAGGGTAAAGCAATCGGTGTCAGCGTAACCGTTGGCTGTGGAATGGGAGTTGGCAACAACGGTGTCCAGCCGCTGTAATAAAAATAATCGGACAGAAACGCAGCCCGTTCCACATCCGTCATCGGGCGCGGTCGGGCATAATCTTCGAGCATGGCAGTTAGTAATTCGGTGCCAAGATAACGTCCATCGTAAAAGACATGGCGGTCATAAAACTCGCGTCGTGTTTCATCGATCACTTCGCCGCTCGGCAGGATATAAGTCATCTGATCGAAGAACAAATTTCCCAAGCCGTAATGGATGAACGAATCTCCGTGAAATTCCATCATGTGCGGAAAATGCGCCTGACTGCCGCTGACAATCGTCGCGCCTTCATCCGCCACCCTGCGAAAACTTTCTTCGTGTGTGTAGCATGGACCTGGCGAATAACATTCTTCATGTTGAAAGGTGAAGATCACAATATATCCCTGCGCCTTCAATTTACTAATTTGATCCCCAAAAAAATCATAATCACATAACGCAGGACCCGGGCTGGTGGCGCTGGCTTTGGGATATTTCAACGCGCGCTTTCCGTTACAGCCCATGAATGCGATCTTATTTCCATTCACCGTCATCAACACCGGCTGGCGCGCCTCTTCGGCATTTGTGCCGCCGCCATAATAGGGCAGGTTGTTTGCTCTATAAATTGCAAGCGTCTCCAGCAATGCGGTTTCTCCGCGATCCCGCAAGTGGTCGCCTGTCAACTCCACAACATCCACGCCCACATCCGACAGCAAAACCATATATTTTGGATCACTGCATAAAATAAAATTACGATACCCTGAGCTTGGGGTTGGGCAATCCTTGTCAAACGTCACTTCGTTGCTGATGTGCGTCACGTCCGCTTCGCGCAGCCAATCTCGTATCAACGAACCAGGATACGTGACTCCTCGCATTTCCATCGTCGCCGCAGTGGCGCGCACGAGTGCGGTCACGCCGGTTAAGATCACCGTGGCAAGTTTGGACGGGTCACGGTTTGTGGCGGGCAATGCAAAAAAATCAGATGACAATGAAAAGAATATTTTCAATGGATAAACATTTGCGTCAAAATTCTTGCGGATGGGAGATTGACCATCCACGCTCAAGACCTTCCATTTGGGCTGGATGTCTTCAAACGGGATGATCGCCCACGCGGAGTCACTCCAGGCTGTCTCCAATAACTTATCCGACGGAACGACTCTGACCACACCCGAAGCTGGTTCGCCCCATTGAGCAGTGAACGCCCTCAAAGTTGATTCTGCCATTAGGATGCCGTGACCAATTATCGGTCCGGCAGGAGAGCCTTTCCAAGCGGACAGTAAATCCTGATATACCACATCATCTGTCACCGTGGGAAAAGGCGCGGCGAGAGCGTAAATCCACATTGACCCATAGTCGGCAATATCCAGTTTTTGTGTGGCAAGCGCAGGATCGTCGGTGAGCGGAATGTCCCATGACTTCGTAATTTCAAAAAGTTTCGCTGGAACGGCAGGGTTAACCCACAACGCCGCGGATATGGAAGTGTTGGTCGCAACTGGTAGCGGAGAGGGAGAAGGCACAGCGGTCTGCGCCGCAAGTGGCAGCTCGGTTGCAGGAGCGCAAGCCGCAAGAATTGCGAAGCAGATAAAGGCGACAAGAAAATTTTTCATCTGCCAATTTTGCCACAGATAGATTAATTTTGGAGTCAACACGTTCTATTTGCGGAGTATTAATTACCCAACCCGAAACACAAATGGACACAATCCGTGTGCGCTTGATTCTGCTTTTGCGGCTTGTGTAATCGGGCGCGCCAAAGACATCTCCAACATTGCCGCATCCATTTTGCATAACTCTGGATGATTCTCGATGATCTTCGCAAATGGACAGCGCCCAAAGATCACACGCGGACCTTCTGCGCCAGCCTCCCAACGCGCCTGATAATGCATTGCATCCAATTTTTCGATCAGTAGAGAAAGGCGTTTGGTAATTGGGAAATTGGTAAATTGGCTGGCATCCAAAATTCGGTTCGCGACACTTTCAATGTTCAACCTTGAATCTGCCTCGACAAGCAAAGCGTCTGCCAAAACGGACAGGTTATCTCCCAGCGCAGATTGCGAGAGCGAGTACATTTTCTCAGGTCTGCCGCGTCCGCCGCGCTGTTGAACGGAGGTCACTTCAAGGCGGCCATCGGAGACTAAAATTCCCAAGTGATGTCGCACATTCGGCGCAGACATGTTTAGAGCGCGCGCAATCTCCCGCGCAGAGGCGACGCGAGTCTTTTTCAGGTGAGCGAGGACTTTCTGGCGGGCAGTTATCAACGGATGTTTAGCGGATGAACGGATAGGATCAAAAACGGATGCGCGAGTAATGCTGAAGGTAAAAAAAGCCTTACGAAACAGAACCAACTACAATTCAAGTCGGTTGCGGGCTTGTCATCCAAATAAGGTGATTATACTTACCTTTTTATTTTTACAAATATATCTTTGCATAATTCCGTTGACTTATCCTCTTCACCTGCTATAATTTGCGCCTGTGAAGAAAAACCAATTACCAATTACCAATTACTAATTACCAACCAATGACCTTCACTTGGGACTCCACCTACGCTATCGCTTTAGAGTTACGCCGTCAACATCCTGACATAAATATCGAAGAAGTTTCGCTGGGACAAATTTATCAATGGACGATTCAACTTAATGAATTTGAGGATGACCTCGCGCTCGTAAACGATGACATCCTTTATGCAATCTACCAAGACTGGTTCGAGGAGAACATTCATGGAAAATGAAAGATTAAGTTTACCCAACTACAACATTCCAGAGGATATGGAAGGCGTTGTAGCCATCACTACGCTCGACCGCCTGTATAACTGGGGTCGGCGTTCATCCTTGTGGCCTCTCACATTTGGGCTGGCCTGTTGCGCAATCGAAATGATCGCGGCGCAAATGGCGCGTTATGACATGTCGCGTTTCGGCATGGAAGTGATGCGCCCCACTCCGCGCCAGGCAGATATGATTTTGATTTCCGGCACAGTGACAAAGAAAATGTTGCCGGTCATCGTCCGTTTGTACAACCAAATGCCTGAGCCGAAATATGTTGTAGCCATGGGCGCGTGCGCTTCGGGCGGCGGACCTTTCAAGGAAGGCTACAACGTGGTCGCAGGTATTGATAAATTTTTACCGGTTGATGTGTACATCCCCGGCTGTCCTCCCACCCCGCAGGCTTTGATTGCAGGTCTGATTAAATTGCAGGAAAGGATTGACAAAGATTCCCTCAAGAAGGTCCGCTGGTACAACAAGGAAAAGAAAGACGGCAACTATGTGCCGATGCCTATTCTTGGGCCAGACTTAATTGACGTCCGCCGTAATGCTGAAATTCGTGACATTGCCGCCACAAAGGCCACACAGGAGAGTGCATAATGGCGACCCCGATCTTAACTCAAACTGTGGACTTGGTTGCCCGTTTCCCGGGCATGGTCACCGCTGACGAACGCCCCGGCTATTCAGGCTTTATCGTCAACAAAGAAAATCTTATCGAAGTTGCAACCGTTGTCCGCGATGAATTTGGTTTTGACTTACTCTCTTCTCTAACTGTCGTCGATTACATCGCCGAAAATAAAATGGAAGTGGTCTATCACGCCTACAAAACAACCGGCGGTGCTGGCTTGGAATTCAAAGTACAGGCCGAGCGCGTTGACCCAATCGAAATCCCCTCGCTGACCGGTATTTGGCACGGCGCAGAGTACCAGGAACGCGAAGGCTGGGACTTGTACGGCGTCAAATTCACAGATCATCCTGACCTGCGCCGCATCCTGATGTGGGAAGGTTTTGAAGGACACCCGCTCCGCAAGGATTGGAAGGAAGCTTTCTACGAAGAAGAAATAAAGCCTTACAAGAGCCGCTGGCCCGAAGGCAAACATACCTTCGCAGAAGACAGGAATCCCTTCCACGATAACCTCAACCTGCCCAAAGACTTCGACCCTGAAAAGTATGTTGTGGACAAGGAAGAAGACCTTTACGCATCCCTTGAACGCCACACCATGAAAGATGAAGATGGCAAGATGAAGACCGACAGCGTCGTGGTCAACCTCGGACCTCATCACCCATCTACACATGGCGTGTTGCGTGTGGCTGTCACTCTGAACGGCGAGACCGTCATGGGACTTAAACCTGTGATGGGCTACCTGCATCGCAACCATGAGAAGATCGGCGAGCGCAACACCTTTACACAGATCATCCCCTACACTGACCGCCTCGATTACTTCAACTCGATGAGCAACAACTTTGGGTATGTGACCGCCGTTGAGAAGTTGATGAAGATCCAGGTTGCCGAACGCGCAGAATATATCCGCGTGATTATGGCTGAACTCAGCCGCGTCCAAAATCACTTGATTTTTGTCGGCATGTTGATCAACGATCTCGGTTCGATGTTCACGCCTGCGTTTTATGTCTTTGAAGAACGTGAATTGATTCTCGACATCTTTGAAGCTGTCTCCGGCTCGCGTATGATGTGTAATTACTACCGCTTCGGCGGCGTGGTGCGTGATGTCTCTGATGATATGCTGCAAAAGATCAAAGACCTGGTCTTCGAGCGCCTGCCCACCAAGACCGATGAAATGGAACGTCTCCTAAACGAGAATGAACTTTTGGTTGGACGTTTAAAAGGCACGCATGTACTAAGCGCCGAAGATGCAATCAATTACTCTGTGACCGGACCTGTGCTGCGCGCGTCAGGCGTGCCTTACGATCTGCGCCGCGCCGACCCATATTCCATCTATGACCGCTTTGATTTCGATGTGGCGGTGCGTCACAACGGCGACATGATGGATAACTACCTCATCCGCTTTGACGAGATCAGACAATCTCTGCGAATCCTGGAGCAAGCCCTCAAGCAAATCCCACAGGGACCGATCAACTCGCAGAAACCAAACTACCAGGTCAAGGTCCCGGCAGGTGAAGCGTACGGTCGCATTGAAGCGCCAAAAGGCGAACTGGGCTTCTACATCGTCTCAAACGGAAAAGGGAATCCCTATCGCTATCATGTCCGCGCGCCTTCGTTTGTCAACCTCACCGCTATCGAAAAGATGTGCGTTGGCACAAAGATTCAAGACTTCGTCGCCCTGCTCGCCATGCTTGACATCGTCATGGGCGAATTGGACCGCTAACAGGAGAAGCAACCATGTATGGATTAGGCATTATTAAAGGACTCAGCGTAACCTGGAAGCGCTTCTGGGATACATATATTGACGACATCTCCTGGGCAGTAAGCGGCAAAAAACGCTATCGCACCGAAGAGGGCGTGAAGCATCGCTCAAGCAAAAACGCCAAAGGCATCTTCACCGTGCAGTATCCCGAAGAGCAGTTGATCGTGCCGGAGGAATTTCGCTTCCTGCCGATTTTGGTCTACGATGAAGGCGCGGATGGAAAAAAGGAAGTGCGCTGTACCTCGTGCGGAATTTGCGCCAAGGCCTGCCCACCGCAGTGCATTTGGATTGTGCGCTCAAACGACCCTGTGACGGGTAAGCCTGTTTCCACCCCCGCAGACTTTTACATTGACGCGGACATCTGCATGAACTGCGGTTACTGCGCCGAGTATTGTCCCTTCGACGCGATCAAGATGGATCACAATTTCGACATCGCCACGACCAGCCGCAGTGTCTACAACCTTGAGAAATTGTTGAAACCCGCTTCGTATTACAAAGAAATTCGTCCGCTGAATTACGCGCAGGAAGAAGCAGATCGCAAGGCAAAAGAAGCCGCGAAAGCCGCCAAGGCTCAAGCCGCCGCTGCCGCGCCTGCTGCATAAAAACATTACTCGTCATTGCGAGGAGTGCACTTTGCGACGAAGCAATCTCCGCATTGTTTTAGGGATTGCTTCGGGCAAAGAGCGCCCCCGCAATGACATACTATTTTAATAGGTAAACTAAATGACAATTACAAAAGAAGCCGTATTAGCCGCGTTGAGCAAAGTGCAGGAACCTGAATTACATCAAGACCTCGTCACCCTGAACATGATTCGCGAGTTGGAAATCGAAGGGGATAAAGTCACATTTACAGTGATGCTCACCACGCCCGCCTGCCCACTGCGCGGACGAATTGACAAGGAAGTTCGAGAAGCCGTGATGACCATTGATGGCGTAAAAACTATCGAAGTCAAAATGGACTCGGATGTGCCAAACGATGGACGTATGCGCGGACTGGTCAACATGCCTATCCGCAACGCGATTGCGATTGGGTCGGGCAAAGGCGGCGTGGGCAAATCCACCGTGTCGGTGAATATCGCAGTTGCGCTTGCCCAAAGCGGAGCGCGCGTGGGTCTCATGGATGCAGACATTTACGGCCCCAACACACCCACCATGCTCGGCGTGGACAAACTCCCCCCGCCCAATGGACAGAAACTCGTCCCCGCAGAAGCGTATGGCATCAAGATGATCTCAATGGGTTTGCTGGTCAAACCTGGTCAACCTCTCATCTGGCGCGGACCGATGCTCAATACTGCCATTCGTCAATTTCTAAGCGATGTTGAGTGGGGCGAACTGGACTATCTCATCATTGACCTCCCCCCAGGCACTGGCGACGCGGCATTATCCCTCGCGCAAGCCTTGCCATTGAGCGGCGCAGTCGTGGTGACCTTGCCGCAACTGGTCTCGCTCGAAGATGCCAGCCGCGGCTTGAACATGTTCAAGCAATTGGAAGTTCCCATCCTGGGCGTGGTCGAAAACATGTCTTATCTTGACCTGCCCGACGGCACCCGCATGGACCTCTTCGGCTCGGGCGGCGGAGAAAGCCTCGCGCAAGCCACCGACACAACCTTCCTTGGGAAAATTCCGATAGATCAAAATGTCCGCATCGGCGGAGATACGGGCAAGCCGATTGTTGTCTCGTACCCTGAGTCGGCGGTTGCAAAATCAATCCAGGAGATTGCACAAAAAGTCGCTGCAAAAGCCAGCGTGGCGGCAATGACTGCGAGCAATGCTCTGCCGATCAATATTGTGGAGTAAGACAGAGATTAGAAATTAGTGATTGAGAAAGACCTGACGGGTATTGTGCCTGTCAGGTCTTTTTGTTATTTTGTTTTCAAGACTATCTGTATTTGCAATCCGCCTCCATCCAAATTCTGCGCGGAGATTGTTCCGCCCTGCGCTTCGATGAGTTGTTTTACAATCGCAAGACCCAACCCCGTGCCGCCTGCACTACGCGCGCGGGATTTGTCTTTGCGCCAGAAGCGATCAAAGAGGAATGGCAGTTCATCCTCAGCAACGCCGGGTCCATTGTCATTAACGGAGAGAGAGACACCATTTTGAGTCTCTTCGAGGGCGAGCCATATTTTGCTGCCGTCGGGGATATAACGCAGGGAATTGCCGATCAAATTTCCAATGACCTGTTCCATGCGCTGCGGGTCAAGTTCTACTTTGTAATTACCACTCCCCGTTTCAAGCGCAAGTGAAATATTTTTTTCCTGTGCTTCGGCGGAGAACATATCAATCGTATGCTGGGACAGTTGAGCAAGGTCAACGGTTTTTTTCTCAAAATGCAGTTGACGTGTCTCAGCGAGGGTTAAGAGTCGCAGATCATCGACAAGGCGTTCGAGGATGTAGGTTTGTTCAAGAGCGAGGGGCACCTGATCGCCATCCACAGTGTATATCCCATCTACAATCCCTTCGAGGCGTCCGCGAATGATGGAGAGCGGAGTCCGCAATTCATGTGCAATATTAGCAAACATCTCACGGCGTTCACGGTCATTGCGCTCGAGTGAAGACGCCATTTCGTTGAAACTATCAGAAAGGCTGCGCAGATCCTGCGGACCTTCACTTGAGATGCGCGTGCCGAGTTTCCCATGGGTCACTTCGCGCGCGGCATAGATCACATTTACAAGTGGATTTACATAGCGTCGCACGAGTAAAACTGCAACAACGACCAGAAAAAATGCGAGGATGAAAGAAACAACACCAGCGGGAAAAATAATTCCGCGCACCAAGCCAAGGCGAGATTGGATTGAAAGCGAGTTCAAGATAAGTGTGCCAATTTTTTCACCATGCACTTTTAATGAAAACTCAATGTCGCCGGGTTGAATCTCATAGCTGGAACCCACCGTCGAAGCAGAATCAGGTCTACGGTCCAGTATGATGCTCTGATCTTTGTCCAACAAAACTGCGCTCAAGGATTTCAACTCACCGTTTGCATCAAATGCGGAGGCAACACCGTCCCAACTTCCATGACCGATGTAATAACCTTGGAGCACTCCGAAAAAAGGAGCGGAAAAGTCTGAGGATGGCGACGTTAGGAAATAACTAAAAACGGCAAGAAAGAAAAATAAGGATAAAAATAGAACGGCTACAAAAGCTCTCGTGAGTAAAAACAACAAACGGGTGCGTATCTCGCGGACGGATGATTGCATCTTAGCCCTCAATGCTTCGACTTGGCTCAGCATGAAATTTATAACCTACGCCGTGAACAGTGACGATCAAGTCATCAGGTTCGAGTTTTCGGCGCAGGTTGCGGATGTGCGAATCGATGGCGCGCTCGAGGCTTTCAAATGTGATGCCGTGTGAGGCGGTCAGCAGTTGGGCGCGTGAAAAAATTCGCCCTGGCTGGCTCATCAATGTGGCAAGGATTTCGAACTCGGTGGATGTAAGTGGAATGGTTTTATCAGGCAAGTGAACTTCATAATGGGCGCGATCCAATTCCACTTTCCCAGCGCGGATGACCTCACTGTCGGGCGTACTGGTTACACGGCGCAATACGACGCGGACGCGCGCCACCAACTCGCGCGGACTGAACGGCTTGGTGATGTAATCATCTGCGCCGAGTTCGAGTCCGATGAGTTTATCAGTCTCTTCGACGCGGGCTGTGAGCATGATGATCGGCACATCGCTATCGCGGCGAATGGTACGGCAGACATCGAGACCATTCATTTCAGGCATCATCAGATCCAGCACGATTAGGTCTGGCTTTTCACGGCGTGCGAGAGTTAGTCCCTGCGCGCCATTACTGGCTGTAACCGTGTCATAGCCTGCCGCCTTGAGATAGTCTCGACAAATTTCCACGATCTGGGGTTCATCATCTACGATAAGGATTTTCTTGGGCATGGGAATATTATAAGTGATTGGCAATTGGAGATGGCGTTGGTGCATAAATCGAAAAGTAGGCGCAATCCGTTTGAAGGGAGTGAAAAGTTATGCCACTTTGTGACTTTGGGGCATACCCAGATGTGTCATTTTGTTAAGCGCGGCGCAGCGAACTAAT
>Ga0335397_10006530_pt1 | contig 15032 bp, 7 predicted proteins | sample MAT04_FD_205740 | JGI IMG/M metagenome (GOLD analysis project Ga0335397, IMG submission 205740) | Freshwater microbial communities from Lake Fryxell liftoff mats and glacier meltwater in Antarctica - MAT-04 (spades assembly) (version 2) ...
CTATCACCTGTGGCGGAAGCAGATCGCCTTCGACGGCAAGAAATTCCTGGCATCGTGAATGAGCGACAACGCACTGTCGCTGGTTGAGTGACAACGCACTGTCACTGTGAAGCGTGTCGAAGACAAAACCAAAGACACCTACGAAGGGGAAAGACATGGACGGGTGAACGTGACGGAGACACCGGACCGGCGAGGGGAGCTGTTAGCCGAACTGGGGCGAAGAGGGCGACCGCGTTTGTCGAGGCTTACCAACTGGGGCATGACCCCGAATGGCCTCGTTGCGGCATTGTCCCGGACCCCGTTGCCTTTGGATTGGCCCCCTCGCCGGCTCCCGGTTCCAACGCGCGGTCACTTGCAAGCGTACACCGATGCGGCCCGCCGGCCGAGCCGAAGACTAACTACGCCGACGCCGTTGTCCCGGGGCGAAGGCTCGACAGGGGTCTCGATTCCCCTGCGAGTTCCTGGTGGGCAACGGTCACCTTTCGGGGGTCGAGCCATCGTTTTGAATAGCCGGTCCGGCGGAACGGAGAGGTTTCTGGGGCGTCACTTGCTGGGTGAGTGACAGTCGGTTGTCACTGACGTGATGACTGACCGACCCCGTAGAGCTGTTTGGCACCGCCTCGGCTGTGACAGTCCGTTGTCACTGTCGATGAAGGCGCGATGCTGGCGAAAGAACCATCCCGGTGCGGCCAGGTGATCCAAGGAGGGTAACCTGTGGTGAACGAGTGCGAGTTGATTGGGCTTCAAAGTGCTTCAGGACGGGCGTTCAGCCCGACCCAGGATCTTCGTTTTTATTTAAGTCGGTTGGCCATGAGAGCGGTTCGGCCGGCCTTGCCCATCTGCCGCAACATCCGGACTAACCGTCCAGCCTTCCTTTCAACGACCTTCCAGTCCCACGATTCTGGACTTTGAAAGTCAGGATAAGTGTCGCTCCAATTCGCGGCCCGAATCGGCGAATTAACAGCAATCCGGCACTCGACCATTGGATGTTTTCGGTAGTCGCATTGCAACTGGATCAGTCCCCACCCTTCTTGGCAGAATCGGAAGGTATGGCCATTGCATGCTTCTGGTTTCAAATCAATCCGCCGTTCGTGAGTGTGGCCCTTGGCCTCGGGATAGTAGAGGGTGTACTGTCGAAAAACGTCCCCGACTCCCGGTTCGTAATGCAATTCGTTGAGCAAGGCTTGGGCGTCCGCAAACTCTCTTGTGGCGCAACTGAAGTCTGAATACGCCTGTCGCACGATGACTGGACCCTGCGCAAAGACCGCCGCCACGATCTCGTTAAGCTGCTCCAAGGAGATTTGTTGCGAGGTCTGCATGGATTCTTAAGGCCGAACATGGGTTTGGTTTGCGCGAGCAGAACACCTGCTCATTGCGCGAGGCGCAAACCATCACCGGGAACTCCCCGTGTTGGTTTGCGCGGGGCGCAAAATAACACGGTAACATCGTCTTTGCGCCGCCGGTCACATTTTGTCCAGCGGGCTTGTGACGCCACGACCGCCTCAGGTGCGACCACCGACAAGAATGTCGGTGGCACCAATCATGTTGTTACTCGGGCGGCGGTTGATCGCCCGCCGGTTTCGGTTCGTCTGCCTTCGCTTCGGGTTCGGCAGCCTTGGGCGGTTCCGGTGGCTTCGGTTCTTCCTTCTTGAAGAATGCGGCCAACTCGGCGAACGTATTCAGCGCGGCCTTGCCGGTCTTCTTGTCGGCAGACAGGTTCGGCAACGGCTTCGGCTTGCCTGCGGGCTTGGGTTTGGGTGGCGGCAGCACTGGTCCCCCAGGCGCTGCTCCCTCCGGACCACCTGGCTGTTGCGGTTGCTGTGCCCCGGCACCCTGACGGGGTGGGCCACCAGCACCGCGACCGAACCGCTGACCTCCCTGACCCTGGCCCCCGCGACCCTGCTGGAATCCACCTCCCGGCCGGTCGCCGCGCGGCTGGAACCCGGGGCGATCGCCACGAGGCGGACCCCCCTGTCGGTCGCCCGCAGGTTGGTTCTGCGCTGGCTGCTGTTGTTGCTGTGGTGGGCCACCCGGACCCTGTCCACGGTCGCCGCGATCGCCGCGTTCACCACGCTCGCCGCGTTCCGCACGCTGCTCGCGCTGAGGCGGTCCACCCTGGAACCGACCCGCACCGGGGCCGCCCGGTCCACGGCCGCGTTCCTGGCCTGGTGGGATCATCGACAGCGAAATCTTCTTCTCGCCCGGCTTCACTTCCATGACCCAGACGGTGATCACGTCGCCAACGGCCACCACATCGTACGGGCTTTTGATGTAGCGGTTCGCCATCTGGCTGATGTGAACCAAGCCGCTTTCCTTCAGGCCGATATCGACGAACGCGCCGAACGGGACGACGTTCAGCACCGTCCCCTTGAGTTCCATTCCCGGGCTGATGTCTTCGAGCTTCAGCACGCCCTTCTTGAAGATCGGCGGTGGCAGGTCTTCACGAGGGTCGCGGCCCGGTCGGGCGAGTGCGTCGAAGATGTCGCGCACCGTCGGTTCGCCCGCGTTCAAGCGTGCTGCGATCTCGCTCAGATTCGCCTGGTTGAACTTCGCGCGAATCTCATCGAGCTTGGCCTTGTCGCGGAGGTCTGCCGGAGTGAACCCCATGTCGGCCAGGATTTGCCGGGCGATGGCGTAGCTTTCCGGGTGAATCCAGGTGGCGTCGAGCGGGTCTTCGGCATCCGAGATTTTCAGGAACCCGGCGGCCTGCGTGAACCGTTTCTCGCCCAGCCCGGGGATCTCCTGCAACTGCGACCGCGAGTTGAATCGCCCGTTCTTCTCGCGGAAGCTGACCAGTTCGCGAGCCACAAGCTGGTTCAATCCCGACACGTGCCGCAGCAGGGGAACGCTCGCGGTGTTCAGATCGACACCCACGGTGTTCACGCTCGAACCGATCACCACTTCGAGCGATTCCTTCAGGTGCTTCTGCTTCACATCGTGCTGATACAACCCGACACCGATGTGCTGCGGGTCGATCTTCACGAGTTCCGCGAGCGGGTCTTGCAGCCGGCGGCCGATGCTGATGGTGCCTCGGGTGGTGGCGTCGAGATCCGGGAACTCTTCGCGTGCCACGGCGCTCGCCGAGTAATCGCTTGCCCCGGCTTCGATCACGATCACGTACGCGAGGTCGGTGGGAGCTTCCGGCAACCCTTCCAGGCTGATCGGCGGATGCTGTGGGGCTTGGGGTTGTGGTGCTGGCGCGGGGGCCGCCACTGCCGGGTTCACGGTGTGTTCACCCGCAGCGATTACAGGTTCCGCAGGGGAACCCGTGGTCACCGATTCACCCGTATGAACCGAGCCGCCGGTGGTTTCGACCGACGGAGTCGTGAGAACAACCACTGAACTGATCGAGTTATCGCCCTCGGGCAAACCATTGGGCGAGGAAACGATGCTCTCGGATTGCGAGGGTGTCTCGGGAAGAACCGGGTTGGCGGCTTCCGATGGCGGGCCTGATGAGGGAGCCGGCACGCTCGGGGTCGAACTTGCCTCGGTCACCGTGGTCGGCACAACGGGCGGCGGATTGAGGCGACGCTGTTCCAGATCGCTGATGAGGTCCGCGACGAGTTGCTCGGTTTCCCGGCAACCCGTCCCGTTCCCGATCGCGACGACGGTCAGTTGATGCTTCCGCACCAGCTGCTCCATCTTCCGCTTCGCGTCGTTCTGCCCCTTCTTCTGCCCGTGTGGGTACACGACCGCGTCTTCGAGCAACTTCCCCGTCTCGTCGAGTACCGCGAGCTTGCAGCCCGTGCGGATACCCGGGTCCACGGCGAGCACTTTCTTGCCCCGCAGCGGCGGTTGAAGCAGCAGGCTCTTGAGGTTCCTCGCGAACACAAGGACCGCGTGATCCTGCGCCCGCTCCGTGAGTTCACGGCGCACTTCCCGCTCCAGGCCGGGGAGGACGAGGCGTTCGAGCGAGTCCTTGATCACATCGAGCATGAGAGCGCGATGGGGGTGGTCCGCGACGTTCAAGTGGTATTGCGCGATCTCGTTCGCCATCGCCACGTCGGTATCGACGCGCACCCGCAGCACGTTCGCCTTCTCGCCTCGGTTGATGGCGAGGACGCGATGCGGCGGGATTTCCTTCACCAACTCCCTGAAGTTGAAATACGGCTCGTATTCCTTCCCCTTTCCTTCAGGAAGCGTCTCGATTCGCACGGCGACGATGCCGCCCGTATCCCACGTGAACGCCCGCAGTGGCCCGCGAACATCAGCGGCATCGGCGACCATGTCGGCCAGGATGTTCCGGACACCGGCCATCACGTCGTCGGTATTCAGGAGCCACTTGTCGGGATCGACCAACCCCGGCAGCACCTCGGCGAGATTCGCGACGGCGGGATCGCGGTTCCAGATCGCTTCGGATAGCGGCCCCAGCCCCTTTTCGCGTGCCTCGGTGGCGAGCGACTTTTTCTTCGGCTTGAAGGGAAGGTAGAGGTCTTCGAGTCGCTTGGGCGACTCGGCCGCGAGGATGGCCTGGGTCAATGCATCGTTCAGGCGACCCTGATTCGCGATGCTCTTGAGGATGGTCTGTTTGCGGCTGGCGAGTTCGCGGAGGTTCTCGACTCGTTCCTGAATCCGACCGATCGCTTCTTCGTTCAACCCACCCGTGCGTTCCTTGCGGTATCGCGTGATGAACGGGACCGTATTCTCCTCGTCCAGCAACTGCACGACCGCCTCGACCTGCGCCTTGCGAATTTGCAAGTCTTGCGCGATTCGAGAGAGATCGTGTGGTTGTGGCGCGGGAGGAACGACCGGCACCGGCTGTGCGGGAAGCGCAGGCAACGCAACGGTCCGGCGGTCCGACGAGGGCGTGGACGTCGGCGGCGGGCTGGCGTTTTCCGCAACGGGAGTTGCTGCCGGAGCCGTTTCGGGAGCCTGCGCCTCGGGTGTGGCGACGGCATCCGGTTGCGGAGTTGGCGGAGTTTCCGGGGCTGCGGAGTTTTCGGCGTCGGTCGGTGTCGGCATTGGCGTGGTTGGAGTCGAGTCGGACGAAGTCATGGTCAGCGTCCTTGTTTGGCTGCGGGGGTCGGCTCCGGGACCAACCGGAGTCGAGACAGTCTGGGGGCCGGGTGGGGTTCGCGCCACCGGTCCGCGTGCGCCCAGGGAGCAAAGGAATGGTTATGATTAGGGCAGATTCGAGATGTGTCAACGGCGGTCTGGCCGTGACCACGAACTGGAGGGGTCCATGTTGCGTCCACTGGCGCTCGATCTGATCGCGTTTGTGCTTCCTTGCGCTGCGACAATCGTGCTGTTTTTACTCGGCCGGCGGTTCACAAAGTGGTCGAAGCCGGTGAGGGGTTTGGTTCTCTCCGTGTCGCTCGCCGTTCTCGCACTTAGCCTCGGCTCACTGGCCAGGTTGCTTCCCGCGGAAATCGAGCGCGTCGGATTTCAGATCGGCGGCATGACCACCCTCCTCTGCATTGTCGCGGCCTTCCTCCTGGGTGTTGTCTGGGGCGTTCCAGGGCGAAGCCTCAGCTCATCGTTCTTGATCGCTCTGGCGGGGATTGCGACGCTCATCGTTGGTATCGAATCGAGCGGCCGACTCTGGTGGCGATTCGCTTCACCAGAAGCCTGGAATCGCACCGCCGACAGCATGGGATTGCTTCAGCAATCGAGTTCCGTGACATGTTCCCCCACGGCGGCTGTGATGCTCCTGCGGCTCGCGGATGTTGCTGCAAGTGAAGGCGAGATGGCATACCTCTCCGGCACTTCCGTGCTTGGCACCGATGCTCAGGGGATGAGCCTCGCTCTCGAAGCAAAAGCAGCTTCGCAGGGCTGGCGAGTCGAAGCCGGACCCACAAACTACGACCAGTGCCTGAAACGTGGGACGCCGTTTATCGCACACGTGAAAGGCCGTTACTTTGGTCACGCGGTGACTGTGGCTGGAATCAATCCCGAAGGGATCTTGTTCCTCGACCCGGCAGATGGGAAACCCCACACCTTGGCGCGACAGGAATTTGAGCAGGAATGGGACGGAATCGCGATTCGACTGGTTCGCTGAACGATCAGGCGGGGGAGCGAGCGAGCCAAAAATCCCGCCGCAACCGGCCCACATCTGACCTTCCTTCGGGTATGGTGCCCCGGCACAATACGGGTTATGAAAATCCTCCATACTGCGGACTGGCACCTCGGCGACAGACTCGGCCGGATCGACCGCACAGGCGATCTTCGCAGTGCCGTCGAGCGAATTGCACTGTACTGCAAGCAAGAAAATGTCGATGTGCTGCTCGTCGCGGGCGATCTGTTCAGCGAGTTGGCCCGCCCGGATGCCCTCCGCGAATCGATCCGCCACTGGCAGGAGGCATTCCGCGAGTTCCTCGAATCGGGCGGCACGATCCTCACCCTGACCGGGAACCACGACAACGAACACTTCTGCCAGACGCTTGTCAGCGCCATGTCGCTGGCGGCTCCAACCCTCGGGCACATGGGCGACACGGTCCCACCCGGCCGCTTGTACCTCGCGGCCGATCCCACCTTCATTCGTCTCGAAGATCGCCTCGGGGGTTACCCCGTGCAATTCGTGCTGATGCCGTACCCCACGCCGAGCCGGTTCTTCAAGGGGGAGGCGGCTCTGAAGTACGGTAGCCCTGAGGAAAAGAACAAGTTGCTCATCACCGCATGGGCCGACGCACTGCGAGAGATCCGTGCTCATCCGAAGTATGACCTGAAGGCACCAGCGGTGCTCGGTGCTCACGTCCACGTCCACGGTTCGAGCGTTGGCCCCAGTTTGTTCCGGATCACGGAAGAAGAGGATGTGGTCGTCGAAGGCTCGGACCTGCCCGACCAGTTCGATTATGTCGCACTCGGGCACATCCACAAACCACAGTGGCTCGGTGCGAAGCACGTTCGCTACTCCGGCAGCATCGAACGGATGGACCTTGGCGAGAAGGGCGACCAAAAAGGCGTCGTGGTTGTCGAGATTGGGGCGGATGGCCGGAATGGTGATCCGGTGGTGTTTCCCATGCCCGCGACGCCGATTTACGAGGTGGACGTTCGAAACCCGGTGGTGGACATACCGCGACTGAAGATGGAATATCCGGATGCTCAGAACGATCTCGTGAACCTGCACATTCGATACACAGCGGGTACGGATCAGCTCGAAGAAGTGCTTCGCGAACTCGATCGCATCTTCCCACGGTGGTATGCCCGCAACTGGGAAGAAACCGGTGCGATCGGGCCTTCACTCGCGGACCCAGAGGGAACGGGATCGAAGAGTTTCGCCGAAACCGTGCGTGACTACCTCGGACAAGAGTTGATCCAGCACGACGAGAACGAACGGCAAGCGATCCTGGATATTGCGAACGGTTTGCTGCAAGGGATGGACAACTGAAACTGTTTGCAATCCCTGGGACCGCAGGCATCTTGCCCGCAGCTGAACATTGCCGGATGCGAGTGGTGATCCTCCCAAGCTAGCCGAGGGTTGTGGGTTGTGCGGCCAAGATGGCCGCGGTCCCAGGGAAGGAAAGCCGATCCTTGGTCCGAGGGAGCACGGCCCTTCAGGCCGAAAGACGAAAACCGGCCACACAGACCCCCGCCACAAAAGTCTGGTACATCATTATCTCGCTGCGGGCTAAACTCGGGGCTGCCATGATTCCGCTACGTGTGAAACTTTCCGGCTTCCTCTCCTACAAGGATGAGCAGGAAATTCGATTCGATGGCTCACCGGTGTGGATGCTCACGGGCACCAACGGCAGCGGCAAATCGAGCATCTTCGACGCTGTGACCTACGCGCTGTTCGGCCACCATCGCGGTGGCAGTCAGAGCGCTGTCGAACTCATCAACAAGGAATCAAACACACTCGGCGTCGAGTTCGATTTCACGGTCGAGAAGCAGCTTTACCGGATCAAACGAACCGTCCGCCGACGAGCAACCGGCGTTGCCAGCACGCAGCAGGTGATGAGGTATATTCCCACCGCGAGTCACCCATCTCCCGTGCCAGAAGGTTCCGAAGATGCATGGGAGGCGCTCCCCGACACGACCTACAAAACCAAGTTCGATGCCTGGGTGAAGGACAAGATCGGGCTGGATTACGATACCTTCACGTCGTCGGTGCTGTTGCTGCAGGGGAAGTCGGAGAAATTGCTCGACAGCACGCCAGCGGGTCGGGCTGGAGTTCTCGCACGGATTGTCGATCTGGAGCGCTTCCAGAAACTCCACGGCAAGGCCGATGAACGCCGCCGCGAACTCAAGGCCCAGCTCGAAGGGATCTCGAATCAACTCACCGGGATTCGCGAAGTCACCGAGGAGCAACTCGCAACTGCGGCCATCCGGATCTTCGCGGCCGAGAAAGAGCGAACCGCTGCCCAGGAAACGATCGACAGGCTGGTTACGCTCGAACTGAAAGCCCGCGACTGGGACGCATTGCAGAAGAAGCTCGGGGCAGCCCGCGCGAAGCTCACGAGCGCCGAAGGGGTGCTGACACACGCCGTCGCCATCGAACAGGAGTATCACCGACTCCGCGAGCTTCGAGATGTTCTCCCGGCGGTCGGCACCATCGTCACCGAGCGCAGCCGAATTGGCGAATCGGAACGCAAGACGGAACAGCTCACAAAGCAGCAAACGATCCGCACTGACGACAGGCGCAAGATTGAACACGCACTGGATCAGGCACGCAAGAAACGCGATGCCCTGAAGAAAACGCTTACCGAAGATGAGGTAAAGCAGACGACGCTCAACGCACGCCTCCGCGAACTCGCCGGGGTGCTGGAAAAGGTCAAGCAGGTCGAGGATGCCGAGGTCGAGGTGAAGCGGCTCACCGCTGAACTGAAGCCGCTGCCGACCGACCCCGACGCCACTGTTCACCAGTACCAAAAGGAGCAGGAGCGGCTCGCGCTGCTGGCTCAACACATCGCGTTGCTGGAACGCCTCCACCAGGACCGATCGGAACTCACGAAGGTACTCGTGGGCGAAAAACAGGCACGGGCCGACGAGGCGAAACTCAAGCAAGAGGGGATCAAGTCGAAGGAAGAGTTCATCGCACTCGAAGCGAAAGCGAAAGCGGCCCGGGAAGATCGCGCCGCGAAGGATCAGGCCGCCGCCGAAGCGCGTGCGCTGTCTCGTCAGGCGCGAGAACTCGCCGACGAATTCAAGCAACTTACTGGGGAGAAGACGTGCCGGGCATGCGGTCAACCACTCACCGAGAAGCACTTCGCCGATGAGAAGAAGAAGCGCGATCGCGACGCGAAAGAAGCCGAACGAACGCTGGAGAAACTCACCGCCGCCGCTACCGATGCACGCAAACTGGAAGACGAACTGAGTGCGAAGGAAGTCGCCGATCGCGAACTGCTCGGGAATCTTCGTGAGAGGTACCTTGCCGCAACGGGAGTGGTGAAGCAAGCCGCGAACGACACCAAACGACTTACCGAATCGTGTCGGCAGACGTATTTCGCGCTACCACAAGAATACAAGGATCGCGTCGGGCCGACGGAACCATCCGACTGGGCGAAGGTGAAGTATCCCGATCGGCACGACATCACGACTCTGTCGGATGAAGCAAAACAGATCGAGGTCGTGCGACGCAAGCTCCGCGTTGCCCAGGACGAGGCGAAGAAGGTCAGCGAGTTGCGTGCGAAACTCGATTCCGCGACCAATCGCTGCGAGAAGGCCAGGCGCTCGCTTCCCACAGGCGACTCGGCTACGGTTCGAGAGGAATTCAACAGCAAACAAGCCGACGAGAAAGCCGTTACCGCGAACATCGCGGCTACCAAGAAGAACATCATTTCAACCGATGCGGATGTGGATCGCCAACAACGCGAACTGAGCAATATCGAACGCGAACTCACGGAGTACGTCGGCAAGCTAAACCTGGAAGATGCGAGCCGCAAGCAAAGCGCCGAGTCGATGGAACGGGCGAAGAAGGCGTTGCCCGCTGCATGGCAGAAACTGGTCGAGAACGCCGGGTTGAACGACCGCGCGAAGTGGCAGGATGAGTTCGACACGCTCACGATAAAGAACGTCGAGAAGAAGTTCACGGAACTCCAGGCGGCACGCGGGGGGCTGGATTCACTTCGGGCCGAGATCAAGCAGTTCGAGGAAGAGTCGGATACGTTCCCGGAAGAGACACGCCGCGATCCCGAGGATCTGAAGGCCGAGGGAGCAGCGGCTCGAAAAGAGTGCGACACACGAAACAAGGAATTGATCGACGCACAGGGACACAAGCGGATGCTCGACGACTACTGCCGGCAGCGGGGTGAACTGAACGACCAGTACAAGGCCACCGACGCCCAGCACAACCGCTACAAGACACTCGCGGAGTTGCTCGGCCGAGATCGGCTCCAACGATTCCTCGTGAGGAAGGCCGAGAGGCAAATCGTCGAGTTCGCGAACGGGATTCTCGATCGGCTCAGCGGGGGGCAGTTGTTCCTCAAACTCGTTGGCAACGACGACGGCAACACTGAGAAGGCGCTGGAACTGGAGTGCTCGAATCGCGTGGCGGGTGGCTCGGCGATCAACGTCACGTTTCTGAGCGGTAGCCAGCGGTTTCGGGTCGCGGTGGCGCTGGCGCTGGGGATCGGGCAATACGCGAGCAAACAGCACCGACCAATCGAGAGCGTTATCATCGACGAGGGATTTGGCTGCCTCGATCGCGCCGGTCGGCAGGTGATGATCCAGGAGTTGCAGAACCTCCGTGGGCACCTGCACTGCATTCTGCTCGTGAGCCACCAGGAAGAGTTTGCGGAAGCCTTCCCGGATGGCTACCGTTTCGAGTTGCGTGACGGCGCGACACACGTGAGCCGCTTCGGGCACTAAAACCAGTTACCGCGACTCACGGTGCGGGCGGCAGCGTGCGGGCGACACGGAAGCCGGTTGAGAAGTTCCCGAGACCCGGCCGATAGAAACTCCTCATCGCTGACCGCAGGTCAACAGACTGGTTGTAGAAGGAACCACCCCGCAGGCAGCGCGACAGTTGCTCCGTCACGCGGAGGTTGGTGGTGCGTTCCACATCTTCAGGTAGATCGACAGCGTAATTCGTGGCCGGGTCAATTCCCCACTCAGTGGCGTTGCCCAGTGTATCGAACAGCCCCTGGTCGTTGGGTCGAAGCCGGCCGACCGGCCAGGCACGCTCATCCGACGACTTGAAGTACCATCCATACCGCGACAGCAATTCTTCACCGCGTCCATAGAACCGTTCGGTCGTCGTTCCAGCTCGGCACGCACATTCCCACTCGGCCTCGGTTGGCAACCGGTATCCACTCAGTTTCAGATAGTTTGGCTTCAGCCGCATTCCATCAGCATAGGCGTCATCATTGTTTGGCTCGAAGCACCATTGATCTTTGGGGATGCCCTCGCGCTCGCTCAGCCAGTTGCAGTACCCCGCTGCGTGGTACCACGACACCGACACGGCAGGCGAGTCGGGGTCGGGGCTGTATTGCTTCAGCCAGGCATGCTTCGGCCGATATGCAAGCAACTGGGATGTCGTGACCTCGCATGTGGCCATTGCGATCGTCCGGCTGAGCCTCTTCGTATGGCGAACTTCGAGCGGACTGAACCCTGGATCTGTCGGCAACGACCCCATCTGAAACTCGACCGGTCCTCGAATCACGGCAAACGATTGCCCCTCGCGGTTGACGTACCAGTCACGGCCGGCAGCCGGTTCCTGGGAGGCGAGTTCCGCGTCGATGGTGGCGATTACCTTTGCCTTCCCCCAGCGTTGCCGGAGGAGCCAGTTGATCGCCGAGTGCAGTCCGGGGTCGGGGTGCTCACGGTACATCGTGAGCAACTGCGCCACGAACTGTTCGCGCTCCGAATTCGGCACCCGCTCCGGCGTGAAATCGCCCAGTGAGATCAGCAGCGCTCGCTTGGCTGACACGTCCGACTCGGTGACGACGCGGCGCAGAAGTACGACAGGGTCGGCATCGGTCGTTGCGAGGCGGTGAATCAGGTAGCTTCGCACGCTCGGGTCGCCGCCACTTGGGAACTTCATGTGCGGCCACATGGACTCGGCATCGCCCAGCTTCATGAGCAATGCCGCCGCATTCGCCTGCCGAAACGCATGCAGATCTGCATCGCCACTCGACCAACCAGCCTGCGGAGCCTTTGCCAGTTCAGCCCGAAGTGCAGGGACCACGCCGGCGCTTTCCTTCTTGATCGCCTCATCGACCAGGGGATAGTGCCGCGGGTCGATCGTGATGGCGACTTCCGCGAGTTCCTTCGGATGACCCACTGCAAACCGAGCCAGCAGGTTCGCACGCAGTTCGAAGCCGCTGGCCTCGGCGACGAGGCGTGATTCGTCCATCTTCCCCGACCGGAGCCGGCTGCGTGCCTCGACGTACTGACGCAGCAGTTCCGGGGTGAGGATCACACCCACGGGTGCGAACGCTTCCGCCCAGTGGTTCGCCGCCGTCGGGTTTTGCTGTCCGAGCCAGGTTGCAACCTCGGACGCATGTCGGGGCCACTCGGGGTCGTTCGGAGTAACCGCTGCCCACCCGGCCGCCACGCGGAGACGAAAGCTCTCGGGTCGGGATGCGCTTTCCACCAGCCAGGCTCGGTGCGAGAACCCTGCCGCCAGGATCAGCGGCTTGAGAATCCAATTGATCACTGGGACCTGATGGGCCGGGCACGTTGCCGAGTAGTCGAGTAATTCTCTGAGTTGTTCGCGTTCGAGTGGTTCGATCGCGTCCGTGGTTCGCAGCCCCACCAGTACGAGGCGTGCGTGAAGCCCGGCTCGATCGGAAACGGGTTTGCGAGCCACCTCCTGCAGGAGTGGCGTCACAATGTCGCGATACTCCTTAAGAGTGCGAATCAGGATCGGGAGTTCCGTTATCTCCATCACGCCAAGCCCGTCCACGAGGGCCTCGACACGCGCCTCGCGCTCGCGGCGGACCACTTCGGCCGCAGCAGCCTGTCGGCTAGCCACTTGCTCGGCTCGCACCATCACCGCAGCAGTCACCGCACCAAGCACGACCAGCACCGTCGCAGCCACAGCAGCAGCACGACCCGGGTTCCGCTTCATCCACTTCCAGGAGCGCTCGACAACGCCCACCGGGCGTGCCGTGATGGGCCGATCTTCCAGGAATAACTGGAGGTCGGCGGCCAGCGCTGCCGCCGTCGGATAACGCTTGTGAGGGTCTTTCTCAAGACACTTAAGGCAGATGGTTTCGAGGTCGCGGGGGAGTGCTGGGATCAGGGATCGCGGCCGCGCTGGTTCCTGGCTGATGACGAGCTGAATCGTATCCATCACCGAGTCGCCCCGGAATGGCACCCGCCCGGTGAGCAACTCGAACAGGATCACACCCAGCGCGTACACGTCCGTTGTCGTGCCGACCTCCTTCGTTCGCCCGGCCGCTTGTTCCGGACTCATGTAACTGGGCGTTCCCATGACGGCTCCAGTTGCCGTCATGTCCGAACTGCCGACCTTGGCCAGTCCGAAGTCGGTGACTTTGGGTTCGCCTTTTTCGTCGAGCAGTACGTTCGCGGGTTTCAGGTCGCGGTGGACAATCCCCTTCGAGTGGGCCGCAGCGATGGCGTCGGCCAGCTTCGCCACCATCTCTGCGGCAGCTCGCGGGGTGAACTGACCTGCCGCCCGGAGCTTTCCACCGAGGGTGCCGCCACCAAGGAGTTCCAGTGCAAAGTAGGGCTGCCCATCGTGTTGGCCGAAGTCGAAGACCTGAATGACGTGTGGGTGCTGAACCTGTGCGATCGCCTCCGCCTCGATCAGAAACCTCGCCTGCGAAACCGGATCGACATACTGACCGCCGAGGAGCATCTTGATCGCGGTCGGGCGATTCAGCTTTACATGATGTGCGCGATAGACAACCCCCATGCCGCCACGTCCCAACTCACCAACAACGTCGTACCCAGGAATCATGGGGATGGGGCGGTTCGCGGCAGACTTCGACATCCTGGCCGCTGCACCCGCTTGCTCGGGAGTTTGCGTGACAGTGTCGTTTCCGTTGCCGGTGTGAGGCAATGTCTGCCCTTCGTCCGGCCTCGGAGTCGAGTCCCCGACATCCGTCACCGCAGTCGCTTTACGCTGGTCTGGAGCCGAAAGGGTGGAATCAATGCGGGGATCGATGGGGATCACGGGGCGTGCTCATTTTGTGCGGACTGAGTTGATGCTTGAAAGAGTATCGCACTCGAGAGATGCGAGCAACTAAGTCGATTGTGTAGTGGTGCGTCTTTTGATTCTGGGGGCGTTGATGTGGGGTGGGTCGAGTCGCGCTTCGCGACGAGTCCACCTTCTTCGCTCCATCAGTTCAGAAAGCTGTGGTGGGGCTCGACCGCAAAGCCGGTCTCGACCCACCCTACCAAACTTCGCTCTCTCAGTCGCCCTTCCGCTGGCCGGGCTGCCAACGTGCTGTCACAGCAATCCTGGGATCGGGTCGCTCTCGGTGAGCACGTTGGCCACGCGACCGAGTCCTGGGCGAACGCGAACGTCTCCCAGATCCAGCACGCTCCCCATGATCGTGGCCATCAGATTCTTCGGGGTGTATCGCTCCGTGGCGGGTTGCGACGCCAGGCGGTCGGATTGCCCGATCACCTGCCCCATCTTCAACCCACCGCCTGCCAGCAGGAGCGTCGTCAGGTTCGCGTAATGATCGCGGCCGCCATTCTTGTTCCGGCGTGGAGTCCGGCCCATCTCACCGGTAACTGCCAGCAGAATTTCGTCTTGCAAGCCGCGTTCGTGGAGGTCTTCGATGAACGCCGCAACCGCGTGATCGACCTGGCTCGTTAGCGGCGGCAGGCCGGTCATGTTCTTCGGGCTGTTGTTGTTCGCGTGCATGTCCCAGCCGCAATCGGAAACTGTCACGAACCCGCAGCCCGCTTCGCACAATCGGCGTGCCAGGAGCATCTGCTTCCCGAGCAAGTTCGTCGATCGCTTCATGTCGTACCACTTCGTGATGTCTTCCCGCTTGAACAGGCCGGACGTGTCGTACTTCGCCACGGTCTTCGGGTCTTCCTTGGAGATGTGGAGATGTCGAACGCATCGCCGACCCCGCGAACGATCACGTCGAATGCCTGCTGCTGGAAGCGATCGAGTCCATCCATCACCCCCGAAGCATCAACTTCGCGACGAACGGTATCAAGCCCCGCGA
>Ga0335397_10006534_pt1 | contig 15023 bp, 12 predicted proteins | sample MAT04_FD_205740 | JGI IMG/M metagenome (GOLD analysis project Ga0335397, IMG submission 205740) | Freshwater microbial communities from Lake Fryxell liftoff mats and glacier meltwater in Antarctica - MAT-04 (spades assembly) (version 2) ...
TTGCTTTCATGCTTGAACACTCTGCCTCGGCTAAACCCATGAATTCGTCGTAATTTTCCAAATTTATAATTGCTGCTCTCAAGGGTTGGGGGTCTCTTTTGCTTGCAGGGTTCAAGTTTGCTCCACCGAGTAAGCAGATGGCCTATGGCGTCAGCTTTCCAGGCTTCCTCCAGGGTTGGACTGTAATGGAACATATTTTCTTTATCCAACTCTAGACCACACCTTCCGCATTGACCAAACTGAGATCAAAATCTAAGAACTGGTTGCCTAGAATTACACCAGTAGCAGGATGACCGCAGCCGCTGTTTATGACGGCGGCACACACAGACATCACGGAAAGACCAAATCAATAAGTCATGTACTGGCTGCCCCGATCTCCTTTGCTCCTGGTAACAAATAGGACACCAGGCACGCTGTAAGCGTAAGACCGAGTCCTTCTTGACCTATCCCTGAAGAGCGTTACTCCCCTTGACTTCACACTTGTGCCTACCGGTAAGGTGGGTGAAGTCATGACAGTTCTGATGAAGCGAGTGTGAGTCCATTGACCTAACTCCAATCTTCTAGCCAGTACAAGTCTTGTCTCGGCCTCATGCTGCTCTGCCAGCGTTGCCTCAAGGGTCAGAAAACGTTAAGAATAATAATAAAACAATAAAGTTTTGAAACGTTTTGTTAAATTAAGTCCTGGTAATGCCGTTTGATTTGCCTTTTTCATCATAGACTCATGTGGATTCACATGGGAATTTCAAAGCTATCTCTACAGCAGCTTTTTGCGTATTGATAGCCAGAGGTATGTGTTCTCCTTTACAACGCATCGGATTCTGAATCACAGTTGCGTCTACAAGCGATTATTAGCTTATTTCCCTAGCTTAAGGTTAATTGAGACTCGTCTGCCGAAATGGTTGTTCGCTATGGAATCCCATTCGGTATTTTGTTGAACCCGTTTTCCTGATTAAGCATTTGGAGCAAAGAACTATGCCTGTTACCCCTACCTATCCAGGCGTTTATATTGAGGAAATTCCGAGTGGAGTACGCACCATCACCGGGGTAGCCACTTCAATTACGGCGTTTGTTGGGCGTGCCCTACGCGGCAAAACAGACACGCCTATTATTATCAATAATTTCGGTGATTTTGAACGTATTTTTGGTGGCCTTTGGGTTGAGAGCGCTTTGGGGTTTGCGGTAAGAGCCTTTTTTCTCAACGGCGGCAGTCAGGCCATCATTGTGAGGGTCTTTCGGCCAACTGAAACGCCCACAGAGGACGGCAATACCACTCCACCAGCAGGCGAGACACCTCCTGACAACAACGCTGGCAAAGCCACTATTGAGCACAGCGGCTTGACGTATATCGCGGTGTCACAGGGGAAATGGGGTAACTCTGTAAGAGTGCGGGTTGACAACGACATTGCGCCAGATCTAGCCCTTCGCTTTGGCTTGATCAAGGCTTTAAAGACAGATGGAACCGCAAAGACCAAAGCTGAACTTTTAACAGATGCCCAAACTGTGCTGTTTAACCTAACGGTTAGGGACACCAGAACGGGGGTGACTGAGCAGTTTCGAAATGTATCGGTAAAAGAAAGCCCCCGCCGAATTAATCGAGTGCTTGAAAATGGGTCTAATCTGCTGCACCTGTCTAGCCCGTTGATTGAGGCAACGCCAGTGCCTGCGGCCCACGCTGAGAAGCCAGCGGATGCGAAAAAGACCGTTTGGGAAGAGGATATAACCTCTGCACCTAGCAATGAAAACGGCAGCGATGGGGCTGCCTTAACAACCGCCATTATTGAAGGCGACCAGAACGGCAAAACTGGTATGTACGCGCTCAAAGATGCCGATATTTTCAATATCCTTTGCATCCCTCCCTACTACGCTGATTATGAGGGTGAAGATGTTAAGGGGCTGATGGATACGGCGGCTAAGTTCTGTGAAGACAGTCGCGCTTTTTTAATTGTCGATCCGCCCCCTGGTTGGGGAAATAAAGACGCCGCCAGGACTGGTTTTGATAACGATATCCAAACCCGCTCTAACCATGCGGCGCTGTTCTTTCCGATGCTGAGGCAGCCCAATCCCCTGCGAGATAACCAAATGGAGGACTTCGCTCCCTGTGGCGCGGTGGCGGGTATTTTTGCTCGCACCGATGCCCAACGGGGGGTGTGGAAAGCGCCTGCTGGGCTGCTAGATGGGCGGCTAGTAGGGGTGCCCCAACTCAGCCTGCCCCTGACCAATGACGAAAACGGTGAACTCAATCCTCTGGGGATCAACTGCTTACGAACCTTGCCCGCCACTGGGCGGGTGGTGTGGGGAGCCCGCACCTTAGAGGGAGACGACCGCCTGGCCTCCGAGTGGAAATACATTCCGGTGCGGCGGCTGGCGCTGTTTATCGAAGAAAGCCTCTACCGAGGTACCCAGTGGGCCGTGTTTGAGCCCAACGACGAGCCCCTGTGGGCTCAGCTGCGCCTCAACATTGGGGCGTTTATGCAAAACCTGTTTCGCCAGGGGGCGTTTCAGGGCAGCAGCCCTAAGGATGCCTACCTGGTGAAGTGCGACAGCGAAACCACGACCCAAAACGATATCAACCTTGGCATCGTCAACATCACGGTGGGGTTTGCGCCGCTAAAGCCAGCGGAGTTTGTCATTCTTAAAATTCAGCAGCTTGCGGGTCAAATTGACACCTAGACACGGGGGATACAATGGCTAAATTTACGGTCAATGCGGGTCGGCTTGACCCCTACAAAAATTTCAAGTTCTTAGTTAAGTGGGAAAATCAGACGGCCCCCGTGGCGGGGGTCAGCAAGGTTGGCGCGCTAAAGCGTACCACCGAGGTGATTGAGCACCGGGTAGGGGGAGATCCCAGCACCGTGCTAAAGGCTCCGGGGCAGTCAAAATATGAGCCAATCATGCTGGAGCGGGGGGTCACCCACGACCTTGAGTTTGAGCAGTGGGCCAACAAGGTTTGGAACTATGGCACCAGCCTAGGGGCTGAGGTTTCGTTAAAAGACTTTCGCCGCAATATTCGCATTGAAATGCTGAATGAGTCAGGCCAGGTGGCGATCGCCTATAACGTCTTTCGCTGCTGGGTATCTGAGTTTACGGCCCTGCCCGAGCTTGATGCCAGCGCCAATGCGGTGGCGATTCAGTCGATTACCTTGCAAAACGAGGGCTGGGTGCGCGATGTCGAAGTGTCTGAGCCCACCGAGCCTACGCTGTCCTAAGACTGGCTAACCATGCGTCCTCTAACGGCTCAAGAGCTACTTCGGGTGTGGGAGCAGGGGTTGGGCCAATCCCCCGCTCGGCGGTCGTTGGCGCTGCTGGTGCTAGCCTTTCCCGAAACCCCCCGCGACCAGCTGGCGGCCCTAAGCATCGGCCAGCGCGACGGGCACCTGATGACCCTGCGGGAGTGGACCTTTGGCGATCGCATCGAAAGTATGGCCCGCTGCCCCCGCTGCGGCGAAGCCCTGGAGCTAAATTTCGGCCTCGACGACATTCGGGTACCGTCACCTCAGGGTTCATCCCCGGACTGGTGGCTGGAGCAGGATGGCTATCGGGTGCGCTACCGCCTGCCCAACAGCGCTGATTTAGAAATTGCGGGTGCCTGCACAGACCTTTCTGAAGCACAGGAGATGATACTCGCGCGCTGCCTGCTGGAGTCCGCTGGCCCCGACGATGCCCCGCTGCCGGAGGCCGTCGCCAATGCAGTCATGATGGCCATGGCCGAGCACGACCCTCAGGCCGATGTGCAACTGGCCCTCACCTGCCCCAGTTGTCACCACGCTTGGTCTGCCGGGTTTGATATCGGCGCGTTTTTTTGGAGCGAGATTACCACCTGGGCCCGGCGCGTGCTGTGGGAGGTGCACCGGCTGGCACGGGCCTACGGCTGGTCAGAGGGTGAAATCCTGGCCCTCAGCCCACAACGGCGACAAGCGTATCTGGAGATGGTGGGCCTGTGACCAGCTTTTTGACTGATCTGATCGCCCGAGAACGGCAGGAGGCACCCTTGGTGCAGCCCCGACCGATGTCGCGGTTTGAGCCTGCTCCTTTGGCTGACGGTTTGGGCATCGCTCCCGCCCTAGCAGAGGAGAGTCTGATGGAGGTCGATGTCACTGCTCCAGCCCCCGCTAGGGCGCATCCAGTGGCACCAGTCCCGTGGCTAAGCCAACCCCAGGCGTTAACCCCGCCCCTCGCCCCCCCTGTCCCCCGTCCCGCCCCTCATCCCCTCGCTCCAGTCCCTACCTTTCCTCATCCTCCATCCATTCAGCCGCAGAATCTGTTTCTTCCGCCCCCGGTAGATCTGCCGATTGACCGGGGGACACCCCTCGACAGACCGGTGCAGCCCCTAAACCCGGTCAGTCCACCTTCGGTGCCTCTATCTGCCCGCCTGAGCTCAGTGATGCCCCATCTAGAGCCTCAACCCCAGACCCGATCGCCCGAAACACCCTCACCTGATCACCCAATCACCCCAGGCCCTGCCTCTAGCGCCCCCACCGTGCCCCCAGTGATAATGCTGACCAAATCCGATGTCGTGACCCGAATAGAGCCGCTAGTTACTCCCCCGACCCCTCGCCGACCGCCGCCCCCCAGGCAGGCTGAAATCGACTGGTCTCGTCCGGCTGATTTACTCCCTCCGGCCCCACCCATCATAAACGTCACCATTGGGCGCATTGAGATCCGGGCCCAGATTTCGCCTGGGGCTATCCCCCGCCCGGCTCGCCCCTCGGCCCCGGTCATGGATCTGGAAAAATATCTAGAGCTGCGGTCTGGAGGGCAGCTATGAGCAATGCGCTGGCGATCGCGGCTGTCACCACCACCCTGCGCCGCCTGCTGACCCGCGCCCTACCGGCGGATATGGCCGGGGCGACGGTGACCACCAAACCGCTTGACAAGGCCACCACCAGCGAAGGAGGCCTCGAGAGCGCCAGCAACAATCAGATCAACCTGTTTCTCTACCAGACCGAGCTGCACCCCCAACTGCGCAACACCCTCTATCCCGGCCAGAGCAAACCAGGGGAAACGGGTCTACCGCCCCTGGCCCTAAACCTCTACTACCTGCTCACTGCCTACGGCCAGGATGATGATGACACCCTCAGCCACCGCCTGCTCGGGCAGGCCATGCTCACCCTACACGACCACCCCATCCTCGGCCCTGAGGACGTTCGCCTGGCCACGGAAACCGAGCTGCCCACCAGCGACCTGCACCAGCAGATTGAGTCGGTGAAAATTACCCCCCAGCCCATATCCCTGGAGGATCTCTCGAAGCTGTGGTCAACCTTTCAGACCCAGTATCGAATCTCGACCGCCTACCAGGTGTCGGTGGTGTTGATTGAGAGCCGCCGCCCCAGCCGCGCCCCGCTGCCAGTGCTGAGCCGGGGCTCCCTAGACGACAGCGGTGTCGATGCGCAGGCCAGCCTGGTGCCCCCCTACCCGACTCTGACGGCAATTCGTCTGCCCAATCAGCAGCCCAGCCTGCGCCTCAGCGATGCTGTACCCATCGTACTGGTGGGCCAAAATCTGGTGGGTACCGGGCTGACCGTATCCTTTCGCCACCGCAGTCTGCAAGACCCAGTTGAAATTCCGATCGCGCCGACGGCCCATAGCGATACCGAAATTCCGGTAACAGTGCCCAACGAGCCAGAGCTGTGGCCCGCCGGTTACTACGCCGTATCGGTGAGACTGGAAGAGACCGAGGGTGAACGCAATATTTTGCGTACCACCAATGAGCTACCTCTGGCGATCGCCCCGGAGGTGACAGCCCTGAGTGCCAGCCGGGATGGCAACACGGTGGTGGTTACGGTGACCTGTGCCCCGGCAGTGCTGCTAGAGTTGATCAACCGCCCCACGGCCCTTGGGGTCGTGACTATACCCCTTGAGCAGCGGGTGACCCTAAGTCTGTACGACGAGACCAATCAGCTACCGGGGGGCGATCGGCAACTGCCCGCCGAGGCCATTAGCGTAGACACGGGGGTATTGCCCCCCGCCGAGCCCCTCCCCGCCTCTACGATCAGCTTGGCTTTTCGCCTCGGCTCTGTGAACGCAGGTACCTACCGGGTGCGGCCCCGACTGCGGGTGGACGGCATCGACAACCTGCTGATTCAAGACTATACCCAACGTCCGCCGCGCTTCGTCGATTACCAAGATCTGGTGGTGCCATGACCGAAATCGATCGCTGGCAACAAAATAACGATATCTATCTAGCGCGGGCCCTGCACTGGCTGCGGCTGCGGCTGGGCGATCGCCTCCAGCCCACCCCGTCGCCCCCAGAGACCCCGCCGGCACCCCCACCCCAGCGCTGGTTCAACCGCCTGGTAGAGCCCCCCGCCCCCCCCCTGCCAGAATCAGCGGTCGAAATTGTCCCCGACGACAGTCTGGATGTGGCCGCCGCCGCCATGGAAGAGGCCGCCCAGACATCGCCGCCGCCCGCCCTGATCCAGCTGACCGAGCAGTTTGGACTGTCGGCCTTTGAACAAAATGTGCTGCTGCTCTGCGTAGCTATGGAGATCGACACCCGCATCGCCAGCCTGTGCGCCCGGGTGCAGGGGCTGGCGGAACCCGGCTACCCCACCTTTGCCCTGGCCCTCAGCCTGTTCGAGTCCCCCGCCTGGGATGTGCGGTCGCCGGAGCGTCCGCTGCGCTACTGGCGCATGGTAGAAATTACCCAGCCCGGCGGCCAGCCCCTCACCACTAGCCCCCTACGGGCCGACGAGCGCATTGTCAACTACGTCAAGGGCCTCAATTATTTAGATGACCGTCTGACCCCGCTGCTTCTGCCCCTCGACCCCTTCGCCGCTGCCACCCAGCTACCTGCGTCCTTAACCCAGCACGTGGGTAAGCTAGTCAGCCAACTACAATCGCCCCACCCCCTCCAGCAGACCGCCTACGTGCAGCTGGTCGGCGACGACACCGTTAGCAAGCAGCTGATCGCCCAGCGCACCGCCGCCGAGCTGGGGTTGGCCCTCTACCGCCTGCCCCTCGATCTGCTGCCTACCCAGCTGGGCGATCTAGAAACCTTCTCTCGCCTGTGGCAGCGGGAGAGCGGACTGTTTCCCTTTACCCTATTGCTCGACACCCATGGCCACAACTTGGGCAGCGACACCAGCCCCACGGTGCTGGCTCTGCGGCGGTTTCTCTCCCGCAACCAGCTGATGATGTTCCTCAGCACTGACGAGGTGCAGCAGGATATTGTGGCGGCCAGCCTGGTGGTAGAGGTGGCCAAACCCACCCCCCGCGAGCAGCAGGTTCTCTGGCAGCAGGCCCTGGGCAATGCTGCTCCGGCCAGCCCCCCGCACCTGGCCAGCCAGTTTAGGCTCACCCCGGTGGCCATTCAGCAGATCGCCCAAGAGGTCTTGCGTACGGGCGCTGACCTTACCCCAGCGCAGCTGCATCGCCGCCTGTGGGATAGTTGCCTGGTGGCCAGCCGCCCCCAGCTTGACCGGCTGGCCCAGCCCATCGACCCCAAGGCCACCTGGCATGACCTGGTGCTGCCCCCCGACGACATTGCTCTACTGCGACAGATTGCCGACCAGGTGAGGCTGCGCAACACCGTCTACGAGACCTGGGGATTTAGCCGCAAAATGAACCGGGGCATGGGTATTAGTGCTCTGTTTGCGGGCGAGAGCGGCACCGGCAAAACTATGGCGGCGGAGGTGATCGCTAACGAGCTGCGGCTCAACCTCTACCGCATTGACCTGTCATCGGTGGTGAGCAAGTACATTGGTGAAACCGAGAAGAACCTGCGGCAGCTGTTTGACGCTGCCGAAGATGGCGGGGCAATTTTGTTCTTTGATGAGGCCGATGCCCTGTTTGGCAAGCGTAGCGAGGTCAAAGACAGCCACGATCGCTACGCTAATATCGAAATTAACTACCTGCTCCAGCGCATGGAGGTTTATAGCGGCCTGGCCATTCTGGCCACCAATATGAAAAGCAGCCTAGACCCGGCCTTTGTGCGGCGGCTACGGTTCATTGTGCCGTTTCCGTTTCCGGGGGTGAATGAGCGCCAGCAGATGTGGCAGAAGGTCTTCCCGTCTTTGAAGCTCACTCGCGATCTCGATTTTCAGCGCCTGGCCCAGCTCAACCTGACCGGCGGCAGCATTCACAACGTCGCTCTCAATGCGGCGTTTTTGGCGGCCCGGCAGCGGCAGCCGATCACCATGCCCCTGGTGCTGCAAGCGGCCCGAGCTGAGTTTCGCAAGCTGAATAAACCCGTCGATGAAGCTGAATTTCGCTGGCAGCCCGCCCAGTTGCCCCCGGTGGCTGCGCCTGAGTCTCTGACTCCGCCGACCCCGCCGACTCCTACCCCGCCGCCCCAAATTCCCCAGCGGCGCAGACGTTAGCCCCAAGGTGCCCCATGAATATCAATCTCCACATTGAGCAGCTAATTTTAGACGGCATTGACCTGCCGCCCCACCAGCGCGCTGCCCTAACGGCGGCGGTGCAGGGGGAGCTGACGCGGTTAATTGCTGTGGGGGGCATTAGCCCCAGTTTGCAGCAGGGGGGGGCGTTGGCCCAGGTGGCGGGCGATCGCCTGAGACTCTCCCCTGGACAATCGCCAGAGGTAATGGGTCAGCAAATTGCGCGATCGGTCTATGGAGGCATTCGCGATGAGTCGTGAGGCGGTGACTCAAACCCAGGCACCTACGTCGCACCCGCTGACGAGTGGGGGGATTTTGCAGCGGCAGTGTGTGGGGTGTGGGCAGCATGCGATCGCTGCTGGAGAGTGTGAGAGCTGCACCAAGAAAAAACGAGTTCTGCAACGCAAGCTAGCCATCGGTTCAAGCCATGACCCGCTGGAACGAGAAGCTGACCGGGTCGCCGCTCAGGTGATGGCTGCCCCTACCTATCCAACGGTGGACATTGCTCCCCCCCGCATTCAGCGCTACTCAGGGCCAATGGCTCAGGGAATTGATACTGCCCCCGCCAGCGTAGATCGGGTCTTGGCTAGCCCTGGCAGACCCCTCGACCCCGCCCTACAACAGGATATGGGCGAGCGGTTTGGCTACGACTTTTCGCAGGTGCGTGTGCATACTGGGGCAGAGGCGGCGCGATCGGCCCAGGAGGTGAATGCTAATGCATATACAGTGGGGCAAAACATTGCATTTAACGCCGGTCGGTTTAGGCCATCAACACCTGAGGGAAAGCGGCTATTGGCTCATGAACTAGCTCATGTGGTGCAGCAGTCAGGGTCACAGGGGGTTCCCTCAAGTCAAAGCATTAGAACAACTAGGTTGTCTCCTATTTCATATTCAAATGAAGGCGTTGTGTTACGTCGCCAGAGCCTACGTGAACGTGCCGCCCATCTCGTTGAGCGAGTAGAAAGAGCAATCGATCCTAGGACTAGACAATTTATTTCCGATTTAGTAGCTTCTGTTCGGGAGTCACCTCAACACGTTGGGGAATTTATTACTGGTGACTTATGGGAGAGTATTCGGCAACACTGGCCTTCCATTCTAGGCGTAACTCTTGGACTGCTTGCTATAGAAGGAGTAATAGGTGCATTGGGAGTTACTCCAACTGGGGTAACTCAAATTATTGCAGCAATATTGGAGGTTATCGTACTTGCTGTTCTGGGTTATTTCGCTGCAGTAGAGCTTGTAGGTGTTGCAGAAGAGGGTATACGTTGGTGGACAGCAGCGCGTGAGGCAAATGGGGATACTCAAAAAATTTCGGAAGCCTCCCGTGCCTTTGTTAGAATGGTCTGGCACATAATAATGGCAGTATTGGTGCTCGCTGGTGTACGTGCTCGAGTTCGTGGAGGTGCAGTTAGTCGTGTACGTGCACCATTTCAGGAACCACCTCCATCTAGCCCTCGACTAAGAAGTATTCAAGGTGGTGATCCGAACCCAGTACGAATTGAGGGCGGAAGGGTTGTTTCTACACCGCGTTCAGCGCCAAGGGCAGGGAGTAGTGGTCCTGTAGCAACTGCGGGAGAGTCTGCTGCTCGTGCACTTGCACCAGACCCTATTCCCGATGTACTTGTACCAGCGAGGCCAGTGCCAGAATTGGTACCGCCAATTGCTCCTGGTACAGGGAGTGCAAGTGGTTCGATTAGTCTAGGTGTTCAGCCGATACCTGCCGCTGCCACTGGCGTTAGTAGAGCTACTAGATCAAGACCCGAGATACCGCCCAACCTATCCCCTGAAGAACAAGCATTTCGGAGACGTTGTATCGAAATGCACGACATCTACCATGCTACACAGACATCTCTTGGGTTACGTTCCAGCCAAATTGCTAACCTATCAGATAACTTCAGGAACAGTCGCGGCACAGCGCAGCAAATTCTAGATCTGTGCTCGCTTGTTGATGAGCAAATCCGCATTGCCCAGCGTTTGCATCGACAGCGCTTGAATTACGTGGATGAGGGGTGTGATCGTGTTGACTGGTTTGGCCGGGGTACTACGGAGGCTCAACGCAGGCAAGCGCACATAGATGAGCTAGCACACGTACACCAACAGCTAAGAAACCTTTACAGGCTACGCAGAGATCTAAACTGTTTATGATTGATACGGACACAATGATTGTGGCTGTCCGCGACAGTTGGGCTCACATCCCACCCCCACCTGTAGAAGATCTGCGTTATGTGGCATGGGGATGGGGCGCAGAATCTGAGCAGGCTTTTGCGGGTATTGCACCCGTAGATGTTGATATCTCGTCGCCAGGCTTTTTATCGTGCACGCCATTGCTGGACTTGCCGCCTTCTGCCGCTGCTGCTTATCTAGGCACATATCTTTTGTCGCTATTGGATGGACTGAAGTTTCAGGAATGTTGCGGCATATTTTACGACATACTCACTCGCGCCCATACAATTCACTGTCTCAGTGATCCGGTTTTCTGGCAGACAGTTATCTGCCAATACCTGCCTACGAAGTGCCGGCAAGTGTTGGTGGATTTATCTTCTTACCTTGCTTCACATCAAGAGTTGCTTAACTTATCGCAAAAAGAAATTGCCTCAATTCAAGCCCTAGCATTAAGGAGTTTGTCCTCATAAGTGCGCAATTTCACAATCTTCACAATCCGCTAATACATTCGTTTCAATAGCCCGAATACCTTTCCTGGTGAACGCTCAAAGCCTTGATATCGTCGTCTAGATTACCGCTGAAGAGGGCTAAAACCCGTACTCTACGGTTACTCATCAAAAACTGTCGGAGCGTTGCCGTTTGTTAGCTTAACGTGAGTTCGACAGCTAGAAGATGGCCTGAGGGATGGGTTTTGCGTCGAGGTTAGGGATGTCTAAAGAAGGCTTCTTCGGATGGTAGGAGTAGGCAATTAGCCCCGATAGCAGATTGACCAGGAAGTTGAAAGGGCTGCGGTGCCTGGAATGTTCAATCTGGCAGATGTTTTTGAGCTGGTCGTTGACCGATTCGATAATGGCCCTTTTGCGCAGAAGACTCTTATCAATCATCTTGACTAGCGTGTTCTTCATATTCTTCTTGCGCTTAGAGATAAAAGTTAAGCCGCGCTCAAATAGCTCCTCGAAGAGTGCCTGCGAAACATAGCCTCGGTCGCCAAACAGTTTGCCTATCAGGTCTTTTGACATCTCACGAATCGGCCTACGGTCATCAGTATTGCCTGGCGTCAGGGCGATGGCCAACAGCTCGCCGCTATCGTTGATGATGAGATGCAGCTTAAAGCCAAAGTACCAGCCGACTGAGCACTTACCCCATGTAGCCAGCGGTTTGAATGTTTTGTGCGCATGAGCCCGTTTAGGATGACTGACTTCCAGCGGCGTAGAATCGACGAAACTGATGCCAGTCATTGTGCCTAGACGAGTCTTGAGAAAGTGTACCAGTCCCATCAAACTCCATGGCATCAGCTCAACAAAACGTCCGTAGCTCACTAGGTTGGGAAAAGCGTCCTGCCACTCAGGCAGAACTCGGCGCGTGTAGAAGTCCTTGAAGGTTCGGTAGCCAGAGCTATGGAAGGCAATCACTATCGTCATCACCTCGCTGATGGCGAGCTTAGAACGATACTGCTTAGCGACACCGTCATAGGGAAGTCTAGCGACTGGGCGATCGCAGTATCGTTCAAAATCTTCGTAGAAGTCGTCTACATCGCAGAATAGTGCGGTCAGGTCTAGTCGGGATAAACTAAAGCTCATGGCTGGGGTTACTCTGTATTTCATTACTTTGAGCTTATGTCCCAGCCTTTCTTTATGCACGCCTTTACACTGTCGAACTCACGTTAGCTTACTGTCCTGTTACACGGGAAAGGTTAATTCATGTCACAGCGATCACCCTACAAAACCCAACTTAGACCCTCATTTACCCTTGTTCAGCCAGGGCTGCTTCAGCGTAGGTGTAGTGCCTGTGGGCAACGCCAGATCGTCCCCTCGCCCCAGACTTCCCTCCAGCACTACGCTACCGACTCAGCCCAGCCCGCAGCGGTGCCCCCGATAGTGCATGGGGTGCTGCGATCACCTGGTCATTCCCTTGATGCAACCACCCAGGGGTTCATGGAGCAGCACTTTCTGCGGCATTACAGCGCAACAGCGGTTACGACCGCACCGATAGTTGCGAAGTTTGGCTATGAACAAAAGTGGGCGATAGGAGCGCCGGATCACCCTAGTGAGCGAGCCGCTGATTATATGAGTGACCGGGTAGGCACTGCTGTTAGATCGGACGATCCTCTGCCTTGCCCTTATGATTTTAGCCAAGTCCGGGTGCATACTGATGCTGGTGCTGCTGCCTCTGCCCGTCAACTGAATGCCGCTGCTTATACCGTGGGCTCAGATATTGTTTTTGGGACAGGGCGATACAGCCCACACACGCAGACAGGACGGGAACTGATTGCCCATGAGTTGACTCATGTAGTACAGCAACAGGCCCAACCATCCTCCTCCATAGCTCAGCCAAATCTCATTCAACGCCGAGAAATCAATCCATCCCTGTGGTGGCGAATTTGGAACACCAGAAATCCTCAGGATTGGTATATGACCGACCGCATACAGTGGCAGCGTGCTAGCGTCGGCGGTGCGCTCGCGGCATTGTCAGGCAGTAATACTTTCATTCAAGCTTGCATCTACAACACTCAAAACCTACGCCCTCAGGAATATCAAAATGTAGAACAACGCCATAACTACTATGACTTAATCAGCTATGTGATTGAACATGATCCCAACACCCCTGCCGCCGCTCGGGGGGTGAGATTTTTCCACGCCACAACCCTAGTCACTGGATCGCCAGGTATTGGCACCGTCGATTCACCCCTAGGGGCTGCCGTGCTTCAGCAAGAGACTAGAATTATTTTACGAGAAGTCAATGAAGACTTATTTGCTGCCAACATGGCTATTATTCGTAACCTTTTATTAAATTGGCGAGAACCCCGTTCTCCAAGCAGCCCTACGGGGGCCATCTCAGCCTTTGAATTCGACTTGCAAATGGTGGAATACGAGCAGGGTAGAGTAGAAGACTATATTCATCGCAATCAAGCGCGGTTTACATCAGGAGTTGTTACAGATATTAATGATACCCTCGATCCAAACGGGTTTGGGCAATCGTTTAATCCCAGCCAGCAAAATTTTCAATGGGCAATGCAAGCGGTTGGGGTTTCACGGCTGGATTTTACTCAGAGAGAGCACCGCATTGCTATCGGTATTGCAGCTGTACACCTCTTCCATCGCAAGACATTACAGGAATATTTGACTCACATGCGTCAACGTAGGTCTGCGCCACAACCTTAGTACTGAATAATGCCAGCAACTGCGGCAGCACGACGGCTATGGATAGCAATCCTTGTCATTTAAGAATTATTTAAGCCACAGTTTGCTTGAGCCACAGTCAAAAATCCAGCGGTTTGTGGATATTTCCTGATTTATCTGAATTATTCTTAATAATACCTTATCTTAGCAGGTTGAGAGCTATCATTGTCTCTGCATGTGTTCACAGCTTTGTATTGCTCCTCCAGGCCACTACGTGGCACAGCGATTCCCTGGGTTCTGATCATAAGCCAGTGGCAGGCTTGAGTCTCTCGTTTCGTTGCTGCCTTTAGTTCGCATCTGCTGATTCCCGGTAGAAATCGTCCGAGACCCCCCGACGGTATTTTCAAGAGGGCAGGCTCCTATGACTACGTTTCCAGGTTCGCCCCGGCTCTTGCGCGGCGGCATTGTGTTGTTTGACTTAGCCCGCGAGACTGTACAGCGCATCATTGTCATGCAGTACAACCCGGCGGCCCTCAACCGTACCCTAAAGGTGCAGGGGGTCGGGGGCGATGGGGGCGATCGCCTTGAAGCTCTGCGCCTTAAAGGCCCACCCGTGGAAACCTACCAGCTCGAAGCGGAAATCGACGCCGCTGACCAGCTAGAGTTCCCCAGCCAGGGCAGCAACCGCTCCACAGTGGAGTACGGCATTTTGCCCCAGCTAGCGGCCCTAGAAACCATCGTCTACCCCACCAGCAGCAGTGTGCGCATCAACAACCAGATGGCAGAGTCTGGCAATCTAGAAATTATCCCCATGGAAACGCCGCTGGTTTTATTTGTGTGGAGCAAAAATCGGGTGTTGCCCGTGCGCATTACCGACTTCAGCATCAACGAAGAAGCCTACGACCCCAACCTCAACCCCCTACGGGCTAAGGTTAGCCTTAGCCTGCAAGTGCTGAGCGGCAACGACCTCACCTACAACCACTTTGGCAGTAGCCTGTTTAGAAGCTACCACCAGCAAAAAGAGCAGCTCTCTCGTCGCGCCGCCTCGGGCCAGCTTGATACGCTGGGCATTGGGGGGCGGCTATGAACCCCCAAATTCAGGCAATCCCCGGCATTGTGCCGCTCAAGCCGGTGGTATTCCCGATCACCAGCCGCTACTACAGCATCGATACCGCCGAGATTACCCTGCCCGGCGGCGACAAAATTGCCTACCTAAGGCGGCGCTTTGTGCCCCAGCCCGAACGGTTTGAGCTGCTGCGCTACCACACCGTGACCGAGGGCGATCGCCTCGACAACGTCACAGATCTCTATCTTGACGACCCCGAGCAGTTCTGGCGGTTGGCCGACGCCAACCGAGCCATGCACCCCGATGACCTAACGGCTAAAGTGGGCACCCAGCTGCGCA
>Ga0335397_10006539_pt1 | contig 15014 bp, 12 predicted proteins | sample MAT04_FD_205740 | JGI IMG/M metagenome (GOLD analysis project Ga0335397, IMG submission 205740) | Freshwater microbial communities from Lake Fryxell liftoff mats and glacier meltwater in Antarctica - MAT-04 (spades assembly) (version 2) ...
TCGCCGCCGCCTTCGCGGCGCGGCGCTCCGCGGTTCTGGGCGCAGCGCCGCGGGCGCTCGCCGGCGCTCTGGCTGTGCTGATTACGGTTCAAGCCGCCCTGGGGATCGTCACCTTGATGAGGGTCACGCCCCTGCCATTGGCCCTGGCCCATCAGGTCATGGCCGCGATCGTTCTGTTGACGGCCCTTGGCTTTGCCTGGCGAGTACGGCGGGCCTAGGTGCGAAAGCGGTTCCACGGGCCTGTGACGGCGAGGGTTATGCCCGGCCGGTAGATGTTGACGAACAGGGTCTCTCCGCCTGGCGAAAAGCAAACCCCCGCCAGTTCGGAGTTAAATCCAACATCGCCGCCGCCGATCGCGGCGTTGCGGGCCACGGTGTAGATCTTGCCTTCAGGCGTCACGGCGCGGAGCAGGTTGATCCCGTTCTGTTTGTCTTCGCAGATAAACAGGTGGCCCCAGGGCGCTACAGCGATGTTGTCGCCCATCTCCAGCCGCGCGGGGTCGGTGGGCTGCAGGAACAACTCCAGGACGCCGGGCTCGTCCTTCTCGCCGGGCTGACCCTCTGCCGGGCTCGGTCGGTAGCGCAGGATCTGGCCCAGCTTGCTGGGCCCCCCGTCGGTGGAGGCGATGAAGACGCCGCCTTCGCTGAAGAACACGCCTTCGCCGCGGGCGATCCAGGCGCCCCCGGCGGCGTGGCCCCGGTAGCGCAGATCCCCGTAGGGGTTGTCGACGCCGTCCAGATCGATCCAGACCACCTCGCGGCGATCCCCGGGGCTCCAGTCGGTTTGCAGCCAGTTGCGCAGGTCGCCGTCCGTCGGCCGCGCCTTGAGGCCCAGCGCCTGCAGCCGCCCACCTTTGTGCAGAGCGGTGCGGTCGTCGGGCAAGAAGCGGTAGAACAAGCCCTGACCGTCGCCCTCGTCCTCGGTCATATAGACCACGCCCGTGCGCGGATCGATGCAGGCCGCCTCGTGCCGGAACCGCCCCATGGCCTTGAGCGGCGTCGGCGCCACCAGGCCGCGCGCCGCGCTGGGAACTTCGAAGACGAACCCGTGATCCTTGCCGATCTCCAGCCCCGCGGTCTCGGTCGTCTCCTCGCAGGACAGCCAAGAGCCCCACGGGGTGACGCCGCCGCTGCAGTTGGTCGATGTTCCGGTCAGGCTGAGGAACTGGCTTTCCAGGCGGCGCGCCTTCAGGTCGTAGATCAAGGTGGTGGTTCCGCCGACCAGGGGCCGCCCGGCGTCGTCGAAATCGTAGATCATCTCGCGCGGGACCTTGGCGGCAAGCGGCATGCCGGCGCCGTAGGGTCCGATGTCGCCGTCGAAGTGCTTGCACTCGTGGTTGCGCACCAGCACGACCCGGCGCTCGTCCAGGGGGAAACAGCCCATGCCGTCCATCTTGCCCGGGACGACCAGCCCGTCGCTCATGGCCTCGCCCGCTTTGGAGACCACGGAATATCGAAACCCCTGGGGCAGATCGAACAGGCCGGCGGGATCGCCGACCAGGGGGCCATAGCCGAAGACGTCGCTAGCGTAGCCCACGGCCTGCGGGCTGGGCGCCTGGGCGGCGACATGGCGGGAGAGGCCACCAAACGCGAGACCTGCGGCGGTCGCGGACAGCATTCGGCGGCGGGAGAACGGCATGGTCTCAACTTTCATCGGCAGACCTGTTTAATCACTGCAGCATGACGGCACTGCAACACGGTATGATTTTACCAAGTCGAGAAAACCCCTTATATGATAAGGTGTTGTGAGAATGCGCTCTCGGCACGGTGTTGACAGGGTCTAGGCCTTGCTCTATCGCCCCGCCCTCATCTTCGGACGCGCCCTTCGCCTGTCCGCCTGCACACGGACCTGTCCCCATGACGACGAAGACCACGGCATCACTGAAGCCGGCGGACGTCGAGAAGAAGTGGATCGTGATCGATGCGCAAGACGCCGTCGTCGGCCGTCTCGCCACGTTCATCGCCATGCGTCTTCGCGGCAAGCATCGCCCCGACTACACTCCCCATGTCGACTGCGGCGATTTTGTCGTGGTCGTCAACGCGGACAAGGTGAAGTTCACCGGCCGCAAGCTCGAGCAGAAGACCTACTACTGGCACACCGGCCATCCGGGCGGGATCAAGGAACGCACCGCGGGCAAGATCCTCGGCGGCCGTTTCCCCGAGCGCATTCTAGAAAAGGCCGTCGAGCGCATGCTGCCCAAGGAAAGCCCCTTGGCGCGCAAGCAAATGACCCACCTGCGCCTCTACAACAGCGCGGAACACCCCCATGAAGCCCAGGCGCCTGAAACGATCGATTTCAAGTCTCTGAACGCCAAGAACGCCCGGAGCGCCTGATCAGCATGACCGACACCGCCCCCCAAGGTTTCGACGCGCTGCAAAGCCTGTCGTCCAGCCCCGACTCTGCGCCGCGCGAGCCGGTCATCGACCAGTTCGGCCGCGCCTACGCCACCGGCAAGCGCAAGAACGCGGTCGCCCGCGTATGGATCAAGCCGGGCAAAGGCCAGATCACCATCAATGGCCGCGATCAGGAAATCTACTTCGCCCGCCCGGTGCTGCGCATGATGATCGCTCAGCCGTTGCAGGTCTCTGATCGTCTCGGCCAGTTCGACGTCATCGCGACGGTCGAGGGATCGGGCCTATCGGGCCAGGCCGGCGCGGTTCGCCACGCCATCTCCAAGGCCCTGACCTACTACGAGCCCGCCCTGCGCGGCGTGCTGAAGCCGCACGGCTTCCTCACTCGCGACAGCCGCGTGGTCGAGCGGAAGAAATACGGCAAGGCCAAGGCCCGCCGCAGCTTCCAGTTCTCGAAGCGGTAAGCGTCTCACTCGTTGCTACGTCAGCGGCCGCTCCGGTTTATCCCGAGCGGCCGTTTTCGTTTGTGCCTGTCCGCCATCCCGGGGCTCACGGAGCGGGAATCCGGGACCTAGCATCCCCGCGCTCACCGCGCTGCAGCTTGGACGTCTTCGCGGCTGGGTCCCGGATGAGTCCGCTTCGCGGCTCGCCAGGATGACGGGATTAGCCAGTCACCTTCACATAGGTCCCCGGCGCGTCGGCCAGGGGGGGGAGGGGCCCCGCCGCGGGATCGCGAGCCGTGACCATCTTGCCGGAATACTGGCGCAGCCACTGGACCCAGTGCGGCCACCACGAACCGGGATGATCCTCCGCGCCGTCGAGCCAGGTGTCCAGGCGTCCCGGCAAGGCGGCATTGGTCCAGTACTGATACTTTTTGGAATCCGGGTGGTTGACCACCCCGGCGATGTGTCCCGATCCCGCCAGCACGAACTCCACAGGCCCGCCGAACAGTTGCGCGCCCCTGTAGATGGAGCCGGCAGGAGCGATGTGATCCTCCCGGCCCGCCTGGGCGAAGATCGGCGTCTTCACCTTGGCTAGGTCCAGGCGCACGCCGCCTATGGTCATCTCGCCCTTGGCCAGAGCGTTGTTCTGGTAAAAATTGCGCAGATAAAACAGGTGCAGGGTCTTGGGCATCCGCGTCTGGTCCGAGTTCCAGAACAGCAGGTCGAAGGGCTTTGCGGCCTTGCCCATCAGATAGTTGTGGATGAACGACGACCAGATCAGGTCGTTGGCGCGCAGGGCGTTGAAGGTCTCGGCCATGGCGTCGCTGGGCAGCACGCCGCCGGCGTTATCCATCCGCGTCTCGATGATCCTCAGCCAGTCCTCGCCGGTGAACAGCCGCAGATCCCCGGCCTCGGTGAAATCCTGTTGGGCGGCGAAGAAGGTGTTGGACGCCACCCGCTTGTCTCCCTTGGCCGCCATATGGGCCAGGGCGCAGGACATCAGCGTGCCGGCGATGCAGTAGCCGACGGTGTTGACCTTGGCGGCGCCGGTCTGCTTCAGCACGGCTTCAATGGCGCCGTAGACGCCGTCCGTCAGGTAGTCCTCGTAGGTCCGAGTCGCCAGTTCGGGTCCGGGATTGACCCAGGACACGACGAAAACGGTGAAGCCCTGGGCCGCCAGCCAGCGGATCATCGAGTTCTCGGGACGCAGGTCCAGGATGTAGTATTTGTTGATCCACGGCGGGAAGATCAGTAGCGGGATATCATGCACCTGGGCCGTGGCGGGGCTGAACTGCAGCAGCTCCAGAAGCTCGTTGCGGAACACGACCTTGCCGGGCGCGGTGGCGACGTTCTCGCCCACCTTGAACTGTGACAGGTCCGCCTGGCTGATTTTCAGTTGGCCGCCGCCGCGCTCCAAATCCGCCAGGAAGTTTTCCATGCCGCGGACGACGCTCTCGCCGCGGGTATCGACCGCTTCGCGCAAAGCGGCCGGGTTGGACATCAGGAAGTTCGACGGCGCGAAGGCGTCAGTCATCATCTTCATGAAGAACTCGACGCGGCGCTTGGTGGCTGGATCGACATCCTGAACCTGCGCGATCAGGCCGTTCAACCAATTGGTCGTCAGCAGGTAGGACTGCTTCATGACGTCGAAGAGCGGATTGGCCTCCCAGTCGGGGTCGCTGAACCGCTTGTCGCCCTTTGCCGGCTGCACGACCGGCCCGGCTTCGCCGCCCGCCGCCCGCCGAGTCGCCGATTGCCACAGATTCATGTAGCCGGTGAGAAGTTCCCCCTGGGCGCGCACCAGCCGATCCGGCTCGGAGGCCAGCTTGCCGAGCACCTCGGAAAAGGCAGGGCCCAGATTCATCGGGTCGGCGCTGATGCGTCCGGGGTTCTCGGCGCTGCGCAAAGCCGCCTCCGCCATCGCCCCCTGGGCCGTGAGAGCCGCCTTGGCCAAATTGACCGACAGGCGCTCCATCGCCTGCATCTGTTCGGGGTTGATCAGGCTCATCCACGGGTCGAGCGGCTCAGGCGCAGCCGCTTTTTCGGCGCGGGCTTCGGGCGAAGGCGCAGCCGTCTTTGGCCGAGGCTTCGCCTTGCTCTTGGCCTTGCTCTGGGCCTTGCTCTGGGCCTTAGTTTTGGCCCTGGAGGGCTTCACGGCCTTGGGATCGCTCATCAGGTCCTTCCCGGCGAGGCCGCACCGGCGACGCCCGCTCTTTCACTCGGCCCCATCATCGCATAAGACCTTGACGCAATTGAACGGCCAACCTGCGGTTTTTCCATGGGCCTCGCCCCGGCGCCTCGTCTGACGGTAATGTTTCGCCCGCTGCTGGCTTGCGCCGCCGCGGCGATGGCCTGCGGCTGCGCCGATCTGCCCAAGGTCAACGCCCTGGGCCCGCCGCCCATCGACATGACCTCTCCGGTGGCGCGCGAGGTGGCCGCCGCCTCGAATATGAAAACCGCCTTTCCCCGCTTCGCTGACATCCCCAACGCACCGACGGATATACGCCCGGTGCGCGCCTGGAGCCGGTCGATCTACGACACCTTGCGTCTGCGCCGGGTGATGCTGGTCGAAGCGGCGGTGGCCGGCCCGCCGCCCACCGATACCGAAGCCTTCTACAACGCCCAGCGTGAGCGCGCGGCGACGCCCGTCTCGCCCTCGGTCGCAGCCGCGGCCCAGCTCGATAGTCAGGCCGCCTTCACCGACGGCGTGCGCGAGCGAGCTACGCCGCCTTCGCCGGCTCGCTAGCCGACGAAGGCGTCATTTCCCTGCGCGCTCGCTTGGCCCGGACCGCTTGGCGGTCTATCAGGTCGCACCATTACTCCTGCCGGGTCCGGAAAGGACCGACATGGCCATGAACAACGAATTTCACCGTATCAAACGCCTGCCGCCCTACATCTTCGAAGAGGTCAATCGCATCAAGGCGGGCCTCCGTAACAAGGGCGTCGACATCATCGATTTCGGCATGGGCAATCCCGACATGCCGACGCCGTCGCACATCGTCGACAAACTTATCGAGACGGCGCGCAATCCCAAGGCCCACCGCTATTCGGCGTCCAAGGGCATCGCCGGCCTGCGCCGCGCCATGGCCGGCTACTATGATCGCCGGTTCGGGGTGAAGCTGAATCCCGACACCGAGGTGGTGGCGACGCTCGGCTCCAAGGAAGGCTTCGCCAACTTGGCTCAGGCGATCACCGCGCCCGGCGACGTAATCATCGCGCCCAATCCGGCCTATCCGATCCATGCCTTCGGCTTCATCATCGCCGGCGGCTCGATCCGCCATGTGCCGGCTCTGTCGCCGGAGGAGTATCTGGCCGGGATCAGCCGGGCGGCCAAGCACAGCGTGCCCGCCCCTCTTGCGGTGGTGGTCAGCTATCCGTCCAACCCGACGGCGCAATGGGTCGACCTTGATTTCTACAAGGAGGTGATCGCCCTGGCCAAGAAGCACGGCCTGATCGTGCTGTCGGACATCGCCTATTCGGAGATCTATTTCGAGAACAATCCGCCCCCTTCGATCCTTCAGGTCGAAGGCGCCAAGGACATCGCGGTGGAGATCAACTCCATGTCCAAGACCTACGCCATGCCGGGCTGGCGGGTCGGGATGGTGGTGGGTAATGCGCGCCTATGTTCGGCCCTGGCGCGGGTGAAATCCTACCTCGACTACGGCTCGTTCACGCCTATCCAGGTCGCCGCCACCGCAGCCTTGAACGGGCCGCAGGACTGCGTCGACCAGATCCGGGCTACCTACAAGTCACGTCGCGACTGCCTGGTGAAATCTATGAAGCAGGCCGGATGGGACATTCCCTCGCCGCCGGCCTCGATGTTCGCCTGGGCGCCCCTGCCGGAAGCCTATCGCGAGGCCGGCTCGCTGATGTTCTCCAAGCTGCTGATGGAGGAGGCCGGCGTGGCGGTGTCTCCCGGCGTCGGCTTCGGCGAATATGGCGAGGGCTATGTGCGGCTGGGCCTCGTCGAGAACGAGCAACGCATCAGGCAGGCCGCCCGCAACGTGAAAAAGTTCATCGCCGACTCCGACAAGATTCTCGGACGCGCGGCGACGGCTGCGGAATAGGCGACGGATATGACCGACAAAGTGTGGCGCATTGGCGTGGCGGGCCTCGGCACCGTCGGCGGCGGCCTGTTGAAGTATCTCCACGACTGGCCGGCCTTTGCGCCCGCCGGGGGACGCGCCGTGGTCACCGCCGTCTCGGCCCGGTCCAAATCGCGGCCCAGGCCGGTCGACATTTCGGCCTATGCTTGGTTCGACGATCCGGTGGCCCTGGCCTCGTCGCCGGACATCGATGTGTTCGTCGAGCTGGTGGGCGGCTCAGACGGTCCGGCCAAGGCGGCGGTGGAGGCGGCCCTCAAACTCGGCAAGCCGGTAGTCACCGCCAACAAGGCCCTGATCGCCGAACATGGCCGGGAGTTGGCCCTCCTTGCGGAAGAGGCGGGCGCGCCGCTGTTGTTCGAGGCGGCGGTCATGGGCGGGGTCCCGGCCGTCAAGGTCGTTCGCGAGGCCCTGGTCGCAGACCGGATCACCAGCATCGCCGGCATCCTCAATGGCACCTGCAACTACATCCTCACCGAGATGGAGGAGGGCGGGCGGCAGTTTGCCGAGGTGCTCGCCGAAGCTCAGCGTCTGGGTTACGCCGAGGCTGACCCGACCATGGACGTCGGCGGGTTTGACGCCGCGCACAAGATCACCATCCTGGCGGCCCTGGCCTTCGGCTGCGCGCCCGGCTACGCCGCCGCAGAGATCGAGGGCGTTGATCAGGTCGAACTGCTCGACATCCGGCTGGCTCACGATCTGGGCTACCGGATCAAGCTGACGGCGTCGGCTGAACGGACGGAGGCAGGGGTCACCGTGCGCGTCCACCCAGTGCTCACCCCGCTGGATCATCCGCTCGCCCGCACCGCCGGCGCCCTCAACGCCCTCTTCATCGAGAGCGAGCGCACGGGGCGGATATTCCTTCAAGGTCCTGGAGCCGGCGCGGGTCCGACCGCAGCGGCCGTCGCGGCCGATATCGCCGACGTGATGAGCGGCGCTGTACGCCCTGTGTTCCAGGCGCCCGCTGCGACCCTCGCCTTGCCCAGGACGCCTCCCGCGGGAGAGCGAATGGCCAAGGCCTATCTGCGCCTGCTTGTCCGGGACGAGCCCGGAGTGATAGCGGCAGTGACTGAGGCCCTTGGGGACGCGGGCGTATCCATAGACAGCTTCGTGCAGAAGCCTGTGGAGGACGCCGGCGGGGTGCCGATCGTGCTGACCACTCACGCAACACCGGAATCGGTGCTGCGCGACGCTATCGACCACATTGCCGCGCTTTCGGCCGTGATCGGCCGCCCGACGATGTTACGTATCGCCCGCCATTGAGAATCCCGCGATAAGCGGCCGCGTCAGGAGACGTTTGCATGAGCTCGACCCCTCTGGACAGCGCCCTTATCATGGACGCCGTCTGCGTCACCGAGATCGCCGCCATCGCCGCCTATAAGCAGGTCGGTCTCGGCGATGAGAAGGCGGCCGACCAGGCGGCGGTGGACGCCATGCGCACGGCCTTGAACGAACTGGATATCGACGGCGTGATCGTCATCGGCGAGGGCGAGCGCGACGAGGCGCCGATGCTCTTCATCGGCGAGAAGGTGGGCTCCGGCAAAGGTCCCCGCATCGACATCGCCCTGGACCCCCTCGAAGGCACCACCCTGACCGCAAAGGCCATGGCCAACGCCTGCGCCGTCATGGCCTGGGCGCCCGCCGGCACACTGCTGAACGCCCCCGACACCTATATGGACAAGATCGCCATTGGCCCCGGCTACCCTGAGGGAGTCATCGACCTCGACAAGAGCCCGGCGGACAACGTCAAGGCCCTGGCGGCGGCCAAGGGTGTCAGTCCCGCGGAAATCACCGCCTGCGTCCTGGACCGGCCCCGTCACGCCGAGATTATCGCCAGCCTCCGCTCAGTGGGCGCGCGGGTCTATCTGATCACCGACGGCGACGTCGCGGGGGTCATCAACACCGCTGATCCGGACACCGGGGTCGACATCTATATCGGCCAAGGCGGCGCCCCCGAAGGCGTGCTCGCCTGCGCGGCGCTGAAGTGCGTCGGCGGTCAGTTCCAGGGCCGGCTGGTGTTCCGCAACGCCGACGAGCGGGCCCGCGCCGAGCGGCTCGGGATCAAGGACCTGGACAAGAAATACGACCTGCACGAGATGGTCCGCGCGGACGCTATCTTCGCCGCGACCGGGGTCACCGACGGGGCGCTTCTCGAAGGCGTGCATGTGGTCGACGGCTTCGTCCATACCCACACCCTGGTGATGAGCTCCGCGACGCGCACCGTGCGCGAGGTGCGCCTGAAGCGGCCCGTGTGACGTGGCCCTCGCGGAAGGCCTGGGCGGCGGAGCTCGCCCTGACGACTTCCTGGGCGTTTCGCGCTCCCTGACCGGCCGCGCATGGCGCAGCCGCGCCGCCGACGAAGGAGCCGCGCGCTCGCACGCCCTTCGGCACGGCCTGTCCGAGCCCTTGGCCCGCGCCCTGGCGGCGCGCGGCGTCCGCGCCGATGAGGCCGAACAGTATCTGACCCCGACGCTCAAGGCCCTGTTCCCCGACCCGTCAAGTTTCCTGGACATGGACAAGGCGGCCGAGATTCTCATCGACGCCTTGGTCCGCGACCGGCCGATGACCGTCTTTGCTGACTATGATGTCGACGGAGCGACCAGCGCCGCCCTGCTGGTCCGCTGGTTCCGCGCCATGGGCAAGGAACTGAAGATCTATGTGCCCGACCGGCTGCTGGAGGGCTACGGCCCCAGTCCCGCCGCCTTCCGCCGTATCCATGACGAGGGCGCCGAACTCGTTGTGACCGTCGATTGCGGGGCCGCAGCCTATGAGGCCATAGCCGAGGCGACGCGCATCGGCCTGGACGTCGTCGTCATCGACCATCATCTGATGCGCGAGGATCCGCCGCCCGCCGCCGCGGTGGTCAACCCCAATCGTCCGGGCTGCAACTCTGGTCAAGGCGTGCTCGCCGCCGCGGGCGTCACCTTCGTCCTGCTCGCCGCGCTGAACCGCGAAGCGCGCCGGCGCGGGCTGTTCTCCACCTGCACCGAGCCCGATCTGCGGCGCTGGCTGGACCTGGCGGCCCTCGGTGCGATCTGCGACGTCACCCAGTTGGTCGGCTTCAATCGCGCCCTGACTTCGCAAGGGCTGAAGGTGATGTCCGGCTGGGAGAATCTCGGCCTCAAGGCGCTTTTGGACGTGGCCAAGGCCGAGGGGCCGGCGTCTGTGTTCCACGCTGGATTTATTCTCGGGCCGCGGATCAATGCCGGCGGGCGCATAGGCCGTTCCGACCTGGGCGCCCGGCTTTTGTCCACCGAAGATCCGGAGGAGGCCAGGGCGCTCGCTGAAGAGCTCGACGCCCTCAACCTGTCGCGCAAGGACGTCGAACGACAGGTGACGGAACAAGCGGCCGAGATGATCGAGCGCACCATCGCACGGCCCGATCAGGAGCCGGTCCTGGTGGTGGCGGGCGCAGACTGGCATCCCGGCGTGATCGGCATCGTCGCCGGCCGCCTGCGCGAACGCTATCGCAGGCCGGTCGTCGTCATCGGGCTGGACGGTGTGGCGGACGTCGGCAAGGGCTCGGGACGGTCGCAGCCCGGCGTTAATCTCGGACGGGCCATCCAGGCGGCGTTCGAGGCCGGTCATCTTCTGGCGGGCGGCGGCCATGCCATGGCGGCGGGTCTGACCATCAAGCCTGCCCGGCTGGAGGGTTTCAAAGACTTCCTGACTGACCGGCTGCGCGACGAGACCGCCGCCGCCGTCGCCTCCGACGCGGTGGACATCGACGCGCTGATCGCTCCCACCGGGGCCGATCGGGGCCTTTATGACGAGTTCCAGCGACTGACGCCTTTCGGGCCAGGCAACCCGGAGCCGGTGTTCGCCGCCGCCGGGGTGACCGTCGATTACGTCAAGCCGATGAGCGGCGGTCATATCCGCTGCACCCTGTCGGACGGCGGGGGCGGGCGCCTCAAGGCGGTGGCATGGCGCGCGGCGGAGACGGACCTTGGCCGCCGCCTGCTGGCGGGCGGGGGGACGCTGCATGTCGCCGGACGTCTGAAGCCGGACGACTATATGGGCCGCCAGGGGGTGCAGCTGGAAATCGAGGATGCGGCCGATCCGCGCATTTCGGGATGAGCCGGCCCGGGCGCGCGGACGCACTTGCGCCCGTTTTCGAAGCTGGGTATACGGCGGCTCCCGCGGTCCACGGTCCCTTCGTCTATCGGTTAGGACATCAGATTTTCAATCTGGGGAGAGGGGTTCGACTCCCCTAGGGACTGCCACCGCGGGGCAGACCGCGCCCGAGCGCCATCAGGCCGGTGCGCAAAAGCGCATTGACGGCCCCGCGATTGACGGAACATTGTTACCATCGACAAGCTCGACCAGGGGGGAACTGGGCGGGCACGAGGTGGGGCATGTCCAGCTACGAGTTCCAAGACGCAGAAGCGCACGAGGATTCGGTCAGGATCAGCGGCCGGATAAAATGGTTCGATCCGGGCAAGGGATACGGATTCATCATCCCTGATGATCCCGGCCAGACCGGCCTCAAGGATGTCCTGCTTCACGTCACCAGCTTGCGCCAGTCGGGTCGGGAACATGCGCCCGAAGGCTGCGCCATAGTCTGCGACGCCATCCGGCGGGCCAAGGGCTGGCAGGTATCCGAAATCCACGAGATCGACGAATCCTCCTCCGCCTCGCCCGCACCGGGGTCACGCTTCAACGGGCTCAATCACAACGGCGGATTGCGCGACGGCGCCCCCCCGCGCCCGCCCTCGGACGCCCGCAGGCCGGTGGTCGCCGATGGTCCCCTCGAGCGGGCCAAGGTCAAATGGTTCAATCGCACGAAGGGCTACGGCTTCGTGGTGCGCGACGGGCAGTCGGGGGACATTTTCGTCCATATCGAAACCTTGCGCCGCAGCGGCCTTGAAGACCTCCAGCCTGGCGAGGACGTCATGGTTCGGTTCGCCGAGGGCCCCAAGGGGCTGGTCGTGGCCGAGATCGAAGGTGGCGCCCACTAGATCGCCTGCTAGGCTGACCTTTTGAGGATTGGACTCGTGGCGCGATTTCGTTTGGCGCAGTTCGGCATCGGGCCGATCACCGCCTTCATCCTCATGGCGTCGTCGTTGTGCGCCTGCGCGCCAGGCCTGGCCGAAGCCAAGCCTGCGAGATCGCCGGCCGTTCAGTCGGGCCCCCTCGAGCCCCTGACCGTCGTCACCGCCGCCGGACGGATCAATCTGAAGGTCGAGCTCGCCGACGATGACGCCGAGCGCAGCCAGGGCCTGATGTACCGCAGGGCCATGCCGGTCGATCAAGGCATGCTGTTCGACTTCAAGGCCTCCCGACCGGTCTATTTCTGGATGAAGAACACCTATCTGCCGCTGGACATGCTGTTCGTGGCGGACGACGGGCGCATCGTGGCGATCGCCGCCAACACCACGCCCCTATCCGAAGCCCCGGTCGGCCCAGGTGTTCCGGTCATGGCTGTGCTTGAGCTCAACGCAGGGCGGGCGGCCGCCCTGGGCATCAAGGCAGGCGACCGCCTCCAGCACCGGATCTTTCGCCGCCCCTGAGCCGCCTGCGTTGCAGCCACGCCGCGCCCGTGGCAAACACCTCGCCTCCGCGATGGTCACGGGGTGTGGCGCAGCCTGGTAGCGCATCTGCTTTGGGAGCAGAGGGTCGGAGGTTCGAATCCTCTCGCCCCGACCATCGGTTAGCAGCCTCGGGGCTGGCGGTATTACAGTTTGTGTTCCCGGCACGTTCGATTGGGCTTCTGGAGGCCAAATTCAGCTACCAGGGCTCGCTTGGACGCGGCACTGACGCCACGTGAGTTTCGTCTCTTCGCGCTCGAACGAGCAGCCGCCAAGCCGAACTCGACCTAGGCAGGAACTCGCCGGTCCATACGCCGAATCCGGTCCCTCAGGATTTCGTCTCGCTTCACGTGCGGGTGATGAGGCGCTCCGCCTTGGTCCTCTGACCAGGTCATGATCTGGGCTATCTCGCGGATGGAGTCGCCCAGAGCACGAGGGCGACCGTCCGGTGAGAACTCTGCCGTGACGCGAAGTGGCAACCTGGGCGTTGCCCCATCGTTGTCCCGGCTACGATAGGGGAAGTTGATGAAGGCGAAGGCGGCGACTAGTAGGTTGGAGGTCCGGCAGGCGGTGCCGTCTGACGTCCCTGCGATCCTCGCGTTGATCGGGCGCGTCTATCCTGAGCTTGGCAATTACAGTCCCGGAATGGTGCGGGGCCAAATCAACAACTTCCCCGACGGTCAGTTCGTCAGCGTTTTCGAAGATGTCGTCGTCGGCTACTGCGCCTCGCTACGAATCGACGAAGCGGTGGCGATGCAGCCGCACGATTGGTCGACGATCACTGGCGCCGGCTTCGGCAGTCGGCATGATCCGAACGGAGATTGGCTCTACGGCTATGAGATGGCCGTGGATCCGCGGCAACGGGGCCTGCGCATCGGGAAGCGGCTCTACGAGGCTCGCCGGGCCTTGGTGGAACGCCTTGAACTGCGCGGCATCGTAATCGCGGGGCGCATGCCCGGCTATCGCCGCGTGAAAGCACGGGTGCAAGGCCCTGAAGACTATCTGCAGAATATCAAGGAGGGTCGTTTGCGCGACCCGGTCTTGGGGTTCCAGCTGGCCAACGGCTTCATCCCCATTGGGGTGCTGCGCAACTACCTGCCCAACGACGAAGCCTCGGGCGGGTTTGCGGCGCACATGGTCTGGCGCAATCCCTATGTCGATCCTGAAGAACCCGTCGCCTTTCGTGTCCCGCGCGGCGTGGAAAGCGTGCGGCTCGCGACGGTGCAGCTGCAGGCACGCGCCGTCGCCAATTTCGACGAATTCGTTAAGCACGTTGAATACTTCGTGGACGTTGCAGCGGACTACCGCTCCGACTTCGTGGTGTTTCCGGAGCTCTTCGCACTCTCGTTGCTCTCGTTCGAGACCAAGCAGCTGTCTCCGATGGAAGCGATCGACCGGTTGACCGAACACCGGGAGCCCCTCGTGGCGGAGCTCTCCAGGATGGCGATTCGCTATAACATCAATATCGTTGGCGGCTCTCACCCGTCCCGGGCCGACAACGGCGACATCCACAATGTCTCCTACGTTTGCCTGCGCGATGGGTCCATCCACTCTCAGGAGAAGATCCACCCGACGCCGAACGAGGCCTACTGGTGGAGGATCCAGGGCGGCAACTCGGTCGATGTTATCCAGACGGATATCGGCCCGATCGGCGTTCTCATCTGCTACGACAGCGAGTTTCCAGAGCTGGCGCGGCGCTTGGTGGACGAGGGGGCGCGGATCATCTTCGTTCCGTTCTGCACCGACACCAGACAGGGGTATATGCGGGTGCGCTACTGCGCCCAAGCGCGCGCAATCGAGAACCAGTGTTACGTCGTCTTGTCGGGGAACGTGGGCAACCTCCCGGGCGTCGACAACATGGATGTGCAGTACGCCCAGTCCTGCATTCTGACTCCATGCGACTTCCCCTTCGCGCGGGACGGCATCGCCGCCGAAGCGAGTGAAAACATTGAGGCGCTGACCATCTCGGATGTGAACCTTTCCGACCTCACCTGGGCGCGCGCGGAGGGGACGGTGCGCAATCTCGCCGACCGCCGTTTTGATCTTTACAGCATTCAGTGGAAGCGTGGTTCCGCAGAGCCGCCAATCGCCGATGCTCCCGTTGCCGGCCCTAAAACGCCAGGAGGCGGCTGAACCTGAGCACTTGGAATTCGCCCTGATCCTTAACGGGCGGCCGCCAAAACCCGTAGATGAGCCTATCGCCGGCCTCGGTAGACCAAGCTTAGCTGGGTTTCGAGCCTATTGGGGTACTTGGCGCAGTTGTTTTCGCGAGACGACCAGAGCTTACTGAGCCATCAGGGCGTCTCCGGACGTCCGGATTTTTTTGTGGGCAGAGGGTCGGAGGTTCGAATCCTCTCGCCCCGATCGTCAGCCGGTCCTGATCAATCGTCGAACGCCGCATAGACCATGTTGCGCAGGTCGCGACGCAGCGGAAACAGGCTGGAGTCGCGCAGCTGGGTCAGGAAGATCACGATCAGCTCCTCGGCCGGGTCGATCCAGAAATAGGTGCCGGCAGCGCCGCCCCAAAAATAGCTTCCGGCCGTGCCGGGCGCCATCATCCGTGCGGGATGCTCGACAATAGCGAACCC
>Ga0335397_10006540_pt1 | contig 15011 bp, 14 predicted proteins | sample MAT04_FD_205740 | JGI IMG/M metagenome (GOLD analysis project Ga0335397, IMG submission 205740) | Freshwater microbial communities from Lake Fryxell liftoff mats and glacier meltwater in Antarctica - MAT-04 (spades assembly) (version 2) ...
GGGAGTATCGTGTCGTTCGCAGTTCGTCCAGGTTCGCACCTTGCTTTGCTATCCATCTCATCCTCCTGCTGGTCTCGCGCCGAGAGTGTGGACGAGATGCTGGACGCTGAGAAGGGGGTGGCGACGGGTGGTGCGCAGACGGTCACACGGGAACATTCGTCAGTGCCGCAGCGCTACGCAACCCTGCGCGATGTCACGTCTTGCTTCGGGTCAGTCGAGGGATAGCGCGGGAGTGAGGATGGCGTCGTCTTGCCAGTGTAGAGCGTGGCAGTCGTTGCACGACAGCTCGCGATCGGTCGGGAGCGACATCGTGCTCGAGCCGTAGGCGTGGCCGTCGTTGTGGCCGTCCGAACGCCACAAGATCGTGGGCCGGCCGGTCTCGTCGAGCTGCAGACCAAAGAATTCCCAGCCCACGGAGCCCTCGGGGTTGAAGCGGGCGCTGCGCTTCACCATCGCGTGCACCGTCCAGTCGCGGAAATCCTCCGAGGGCTCGACCGTCTTCACCAGCACCGAGCCGATCGGCCAGCGGGTCGCGCCTTCCTCGGGTCGGCGGCTGGCGTACACGAACGACGGGCCGGGCATCGCCTGCAGCGGGACCATCGCGTTCTCCAGCGGAAGGCGCTCCCAGGTGCGGAAGTCGGCGAAGGTCGCGTCGTCGGCGACGACCTTGGGGCCCAGATCCACCCCCGCGCTCGGCGTCTCTTCGCCGTCCCCTTCGGTCGAAGTAGCGCAGCCCACCAGGGCCCACAGGCTCACGCTGATGAAAATGGCACAGGGTAGCCACTTTCCTATGCGGGCGAGGTCAGGCATCATCGCGACTATGGCAGCCCTTCGCGTCTCCGTCGTGCTCGTGCTCTTGATGCTCCTCGGAGGCGCCGAGCGCGCGTCGGCCCAAGCGACCTGCGTCGACGCAACAGGTGACGCCTGCCTCAACGTGATCCGCACCGCGCGCGCCGACGGAGTGGTGGAGGACATCTTCACCACGCGCGATGGGCTCTTCGCACCGCAGCTCACGTACGCGACGTACGTGCGCGGCGTGAACGGCTGCATCGGGGTCACCCATACACCGACCGAATTGAGCGGCTACGCCTGCGGGGCGGTCGGCAGCAGCCCGCCAGGCGGCAACGATCCGTCGTTTCAAGCCAACTCGCTGGACTGGTACTGGACCCAAGTGCTCCGGACCAACGACTCGGGCGCAACGGTGGCGGACGGCGCCGCAGGTTTCTACGAACCAACCCGCGGCCGCGTCTACGACCTCGGCGGCGAGGCCAACCGCGTCGTGCTCTTCCCCATCACGGACCACGCGCCACTCCCCTGCGAGGCGTTCGAGTACACGGTGTGGCTGAGCAACAACCCCGACGCGACCACGATCGCCTCGCCTGATGCGCCGGATCCCGCGCAGTGGAACGAGGCGCGCCTCATCCGCGCGTTCACCCAGGGCTGGACCCGCAACCCAACCGCTAGCGGCGTCGCCGAGGCTGCGCGCCCGGACCTCGGCACCTGGCTCCGCGACAACTCCGCGGGCGAAGCGGTCGCCGATGCGCTGGCCACCGTGTGGGCCCTGCCCTGCGGCCTCTCGTTCCGCTACGTGTCGATCCAAGCGGGCAACAACGGCAACCCCGGTCCCGAGTGCGTGTTCCACTCGGGCGATGACGAGCTCGACGCGGTCGCCGGCCTGAATGAGGACGACACCGCGATCTGCATCGACGGTGACGGTGACGGTCATCGCGCGGCCGCATGCGGGGGCAGCGACTGCGACGACGCCGATCCCGCGGTGCACCCGGGCGCGTTCGAGCCCTGCAACGCGACACGCGATCTCGATTGCCTTCCTGCGGGCGAGTGCCCCACCGGCACGATGTGCGACGAGGACACGGGCCTCTGCTCGACCGCGTGCTTCGAGGGCGCGTGTGCTGGTGATTTCAGCTGCTCGGCTGGCAACGTGTGTGTCGAGGCCGCGTGCGCCGCGCGCACCGAGCCCTGCCCCGATGGCACCCTCTGCCGCGCTGGCTCCTGCGTCGCGCCGTGCGACGGAGTGGTCTGCCCCGCAGGTCGCCTGTGCGCGGGCGGCGCGTGCATCGATCCCTGCGCGGGCGTCATCTGCCCCTCGATGCAGATCTGCATCGCCGCCGAGCCCGGCGCGCGCACCATCTGCGGGCCGGCATGCACGTGCTCGGACCTCGCGTCGTCCGTGATCTGCGGCGCAGACCGCACCTGCGATGCGCGCCCCGAGTCGCCGAGCGCGGGTCACTGTGTCGACCCCGGCTGTGAGACCGCGATCTGCGCGACCACCGAGGCCTGCACGGCCGGCACCTGCCGAGACCGCTGCGACGGCGTCGTCTGCCCGGTGGGCCAAGCCTGCCGCGCCGGCGAGTGCATCGTCGATCGCTGCTCGAGCGTGAGCTGCGGCGCCGGCACCGTGTGCCGCGACGGCGCATGCGTGAGCGCGTGCGACGGAGTGAGCTGCCCGAGCGGTGAGCGCTGCGTGGACGGCGGCTGCCTCCCCGATCCCTGCGCAGGCATCGACTGCGGCGCGGCCGCGCGATGCGTCGATGGCACCTGCATCGCGCTCGGGCGCGACGCGGGCCCGCCGGTCGAAGGCATGGATGCGGGCGGTACGCGGGTACCCAACGAGGGCGGATGCGGCTGCCGCGTGGGACGCGGGAACAGCGCGCTGAGCTTGCTCGCCGGGCTCGGACTGATCGCCGCGCTACTGGCCCGCAAGCGCCGCTGATCATCAGATCACGCTAGGCGCTGGCCGAGGCGGAGTGAATCGCGCCCCTACGTCGTGATCGACGCCAGCGGGTGCGGGGCGCGAGCCGGTACCTCATGGCCGGCGACCTTCGCCGCCGGCCACCGACCTCACCTCACTTCGTCGCGTTCACCAGTGTCCCGATGATCATGTCGAGGAGATCCCGGATCTCGTCGCTCACCTTCGCGTAGTCCAGCGCCTCGGCGATGTCGCAGACGCACCAAACCTCGCGGGCGCTCCCCAGGGCCGTCTTGTAGCGCATCCGGCGATTCCCACCGGTCAGCCCACCGCCTTCGGCGGTGTTGAGTGCGATCGAGCTCCCGGCCCGCCGTCCCTGTCGCGCGAGGTCGGAGTCGTGCAGAGCAATCTTGTCGAACACCGGCTTCAACAGACGAAGAAGACGAATGATGTGCGGATAGACTCGAAGCATTGGACTCGATTCTCTTTCTGCCTTCGTGCTGACTGCAACGTGCAGCCGCTCGGGGCGAAGCCCCACCGCCTGCGCGCGGACTGCCAGTCAAGGTTCGCGAAGCGACCCGCACGGAGCCACGCGCAGGCGCGCACAGGACACGAAGTGTCCGAGCACGACGAGCATGGCGAGTACGGGCGGCCGAAGGCCCACCTTTACTGGCAGTCCGCGCGCAGGCACGCTGGTGATCCCCGAGCGAGCCCCTCCTGGCAGGTGGAGACTCACGGGCACCGACGCGGAGCGAGAGAGGGCACGAGGGGTGCCCCTACACCCCTGACGTCACCCGCACCCGCACCCCGGGCGCCCGCGCCCGCGCCCGCTCCCGCGCCCGCTCCCGCTCCCGCTCCCGCTCCCGCGCCCGCTCCCGCACGCCAAAACGAAAGCGGGTGACGACTCTCGCCGCCACCCGCATCCGATGTCATCACCGAAGCTGACTCAGTCCGTCCCGCAGACCCCACTATCGGTGCAGTAATCCGCGCCGACACACTCCTGGGTATTCATGCACGACTCGCCGGTCTCCTGCGGCGCACACATTCCATCGGTGCACTGCTCGAACCCGCAGCAGTCGTCTGCGCTGGTACAAGGCTCGCCGGGCACGCCGCAGCACTCGGGGGTACCGCCGGTGTCCAAGCCGCAGATCATCGGACCACAGCAGTGGGGCAGCCCCGTTCCGTCCGGCACCGTCGTGCCGCACGAGGTGTCGCCGTTGGGCAAGCACATCGTGGTGTCTTCGCAGTAGCCCTCGAAGCACTCGATGTTGGAGTTGGTGCGGCCGCCGCAGCACTCCAGGCGATCCCCGCAGACCCCGCGGGTGCCGACACACACGTTGTCGCAGCTGGCGTTCGCGACGCTCTCGCCCGAGCACGCGGTCAGCTCGGTGCAGGCCCAGTTGCCATCGACGCAGCGGTACCACGCGCACGACGACTCACCGCAGCTCGCCCGGGTGACCTGCACGCAGGTGCCGTGCTCGACGTTGCGTCCCAGGGTGTCAGAACGGCAGGTCCCACCCACCGGATCACACTCACCGTTGGCGTGCGTGGTGCCGCCGCAGGTGCTCAGGTCGCTGATGCAGGTCCATGCACCCGCGTCGCACCGCGCCCAGCCGCAGCCCGTGCCGCAGCTGGCGACCGCAGCCCCGACCTGCACGCACTCGCCGTCGCTCACGTTGCGACCGAGCGTCGTGCTCCGGCACATCCCCGACGAGGGAGATGTGCCGGCGTCGCGACGTCCGGCGTCCGTCCTACCCGCGTCGGTGCGCCCCGCATCGCGGGTCCCCGCGTCGCGCACGCCCGCGTCCATCGGCGGGGCGCACGCATCCCCCGCGCCGAGCCGACCATAGGACTCGCGAAGCGAGGTGTACGGCGGCACGAACGCCGAGCCGACCCCGCGGACTGCCATGCGGATGTTGAAGTGGAGGTGAATGGTGGTCGGCGTCCCACCGAACGCGTTGGAGATGTAGCCCAGCACGTCGCCGCACTCGACCCGCTGTCCCTCGCGGACTGCCACGCGATTCATGTGCAGGTACTCGTAGCGGGTGCCGTCGTCGGCGACCAAGTCCACCGAGTACGACCCGATGTCGGCGATGCGGCCCGCGGCCGCCGCGACGCCGGGAACCACACCGGAGGTGCACACACCGGGACGAATGTCCTGACCTTGGTGGCCATGCCCTGACGGGCAGAGCGCGACGTCCCAGCGTCGGGTCTCGCAGAAGTTGTCTCGCCAGGGGTAGCCGTAGTTGTAGGAATCGCACTGACCGCCGCCACGGCCCGACGGCGGCATGCTTCCGCCCGGCGCGTACACCTGCGAGTTGGCGTACGCGGGCCCGTACTCCATCGGGAATCGCATGGTCGGCGCCCACACGGTCTCATCGACGCGACCTCGGCCGCTGCCCGCGACCAGCGCCCCGGGCGGATCGAACGACTGGGCGTGGGCCACCCCGGCGCTCGAGAGGAGCGCGATGACCGCGACGCAGAGCGTGATTCGAGCGCTCATCGTGCACCTCCCACGGGATCGACGCTGCCACCTGGAACGCTACCAGAACCCGTGGACGTGCCCGCTGGCAGATAGGTCTCGTCGACGACGTGGCCATAGACCAAGTGCGACGCTATCTCCGTGAGGAACGTGCTCTCGGAACAGCGGGTGTCGTCCTCGGGGCGGTCACACTCGATCTCGAGGGAGTACGCGACGCCGAACTCGTCCCAGGAGAGGCTGCGAATCGCCTCGTTGACCGTCTCCCAAGCGGGCCGTCCGCGCACGGTTGCGGTAGGCGTGGCGCCGGAAGGATTGAGATCCACGCCCTCATCGGCGTCGTGCCAGTTGTCGGTCGCGTGGATCGACAGGTGGTAGCCCTCGGTCGTGTGCGCAGTCAGCGCGCACCAGCGCTCACCGACCATCACGTTGGTGCGCTCGGCGTACTCCGCCCCGAGCAACACCATCGGCACGGGCGAAGCGGCGAGCTCGGTGCGCGACTCCGAGGACAGGCCCCGCACCGCGGGGTCGTCGGCGCGAACGGTGTGGCGCGGCGCGGGCAGCGGCGCCGCGGGCCGCTCCATCGGACGCCGCTCTCCCGTCTCACATCCGGAGGCCAACAGCGACAGGACGAACGTCCCGATGATCGCTCCGCCGCGCGGAGCCCAGTGCCTTGCGTGGTATTGCGTCGAACCGTGTAGCGTTCTCATCACGTACTCCTCGAGTCAGCCGCACTCCGCGGCGATGGTCGTCGCCACGGTGGGATCGATGCAATAGAAGTTGAGGCCATCCTGGGTGCAGCAGCTCGTGCCGCCCGGGCAAGCCTGCTCGGGACCACACACCTGCGAGCAGCTCGAGCGCAGATCACCCTCGACGACGGCGAGCACGCAGAGCGGCGCATCGAAGCCGCAGTCCGCGTTGCACACGCACGAGCCTGAGAGGGGCACATCGCCGGTCCAGGTGCATGCGGGCGAGATCGGCCCACAGCTCGGGGGCACCCTTAGCGCGTGGAAGCACTCGTCGGCGCCGCACTGCTCGTCGAGGGTACAGGGGCGGCCGCAGAAACCTCCCAGGCATTCGAGGCCGGAGGCGCAGTCAGCGTTGCACCCACACGGCGAGCCATCGGGCACGTCGGTGAGCTCGAGGCAGCTGCGACACGACGCGGGGTTACCCTCGCAGATCATCCCGTCGGAGCAGCCATCCACCAGGCACTCGCCCACGCAGCGACCTTCACCGCCGCACGCGCCCGAGCTGCAGTCGCCGTCGCAAGCGCACAGCTCGCCGATGGGGCGGCCGCTGCCGAGGCACGCGATGCACGCGCCGTCTCGACAGACGCGATCGCTGCCGCAGTCGTCGCCGGTGCAGCGCGCGGCGCACACCCCGGGCGCGTCGGCCGCCAACTGCACGCAGATCGGCGTCGACTCGGTACACTGGCTGTCGTCCTCGCAGGGCGGCGGCGCCGAGGGCCCACATCCGGCGACGAAGGATGCCAACGAGAACACCCAGGCTACGGCGAGCGCACAGCTTCTGATTGCGTGGGGCGAGCCCCCCTTTGCGTGGGGGGAGGTCGCGTGGGGGGAGGAGGCCAAGAGAGGGGAAGCCACGCGACGCGGTCAGCAGGTTGTGTGCCACGCGGCACGTGCCACGTGAGCGCGCGAAAGGGGGCGAATGGCGACTTCGAGCGCGCATCCCTTGGGGTCCAGAGGCACCAGCGTCGGGCGCATTCCTCTCTGAGTCCGGACTGAAATCCCCACGTGCGCTCACGCGACACCGAGCCCGCGGTGCTTCACTGGCGTCGTGGTCGTCCGCCCTCACGCGTCCGTTCGTCAGCGAGTCAGGCCTTCGCGTCGCGGTACCAGGTCGCGACCTGCCGACGCAGTGCGTCGAGATCGGGTGTCGCAGCGCCGAGCGCGCGCATCGAGTCGATCGAGCCGCGCAGGGTCGCGCCGGCGCGGGGATTCCGGAACCAGTCCTCGTCGTGCCTCTCGGCGAGCGTCACCTGCCACGTGCTCGCGTGCACCGCCGCTTCGAGCCAGCGCGGGGACTGCGCGTGCCACGCGTCGCAGACCCGATGAGGCGAGCGTCCTGGCGCGTGATCGAAGCCCAGCGCCTTGGCGGAGGTCTCTGCGACCTGCTCGCCCAGACCTGGCGTCCGGGCCAGCGCGTCGCTGAGAGCAAGGGTCTCTGCGGCGAGCCGCCGCAGCCGCTCGAGCTCGACGTACAAGAGCTCGCGAAGGACGTCCTCGATTCGACTTCGATCGATCGCGGCCTCCCGCATCAAGAACGAGGGCACCAACGCGAGCTGGCGCCCCAGACTCGCAGCGGACGTCCCGTGTTGACGCGTCACCCCGAGCGCGTCGGCGATGGGACCACCACCGGCGTGTCGCAACGTGAGCATCTCTCCCACGAGCGAGAGCAGCTCCAGGACGCCGTGCGCGTCGGGCGCGGGCGTCCCGATGGCGCGCGCGCTCGCCTCGGGATCGCCCGCGAGCAAGTACAGGGGATGGCCCATTCCCGGCCGCGGCACGCCGCCCGCCAAGCTCGGCAGACCGAGCCCGATGCGCTCGCACCAACGCGAGGCGATGCCTTCGCGATCGGGCAGGGGCATGGCCTCATCCGCGCGGTCGGTCCGGAGGAGCCCGCCGTGCTCCGCGTGGATGGTGGCCCGCGCGCCAGCGCCGAGCTGCGTGCGAATCCGCTCTCTTCGCAGCTCGAAATAGGGGTCCTCGGTGATCGCGAGCACCGCGCGGGCGAGCTCGCGCTCATCGCCGCTCACCCAGCCGAGCGAGCGCAGCAGGGTCCCAGCGCCCAGCTCGTCGTCGGCGCCCCGTAAGGAGTCCACCAGCTCGATGGCGGTCTTGCGGTCGTCGTCCTCGGCGCGCTCGATGACCTGCACGATCACGACGCGATGTCCCGAGCCTCGCTCGGATCGAAGTCGCCGATCGAGCGCGCTGGACGACAGCGTCGGCAGCCCGCCCTCGCCGCCTTTGGGCTCCAGACGATGCGCGCGGTGCGCCGTCATGGGCCGGGCGCAGCCGACCCGCACCACCGCCTCGGCCATCAACACCCGCTGGGCCCGGGTGGCATCGAGGACGGCCGCGAGGACGGCCGCGTTCGCGGCGAGCACGCTCGCTGGCACCACCTCGGCCGGACCGTCGCGTACCTCGGGTGGTGGGACCACCGTCAGCTGTGCGAGGCGCGCGCGGAAGGCCGCGAGATCACCGTCGAAGGGTCGCCGAGGCGGCCGTTCGCCCTCGCCGTAGGCCTCGCGCAGACGCTCATCGTCATCAGCGCGGACCTGGACGGCGCGGCGCGCGAGCGCCTCCGTCGACTGTGCGCGGATCAATTGCCCAGGTGGAAGATGGCGTCGGTCGCCATGACCCGCTCGCCGGCTCCTCCGATGCCCGTGTCGCCTCGCACGAGGAAGTAGATCCAGCCGTCCGAGCGGAAGTGGGGGAAGAGCGCGTACTGGCCCGGGCCCATGTGGGTCAGGCGGGTGCGGGTGCCGGTCGCGAGATCGATCAAGATCAGATCGGCCGAGCCCTCGGTGCGGTACGCCGCAAAGGCGGGATCGGTCGGACCGGTGAAGCCGAGTTCCACCGCGTCGTCGTCGTCGTTGTAGTGCTGGGTGATGAAGTAGCGCTCGTCGTACGAGAACGCGACCTTGTTCCCCGGCTCGCAGTAGCGGGCGAGCTCGCGCAGCCGCACCGGGCCGCCAGTCGTGGGGCCGGGCATCGTGGACCAGCTGCAGCCCGCGACCGCGCCGCAAGTCGACTCCGTGCTGGAGCCGCTGCACGCGTTGGGGGTGCCCATGCACGCGGCGGCCGCGTCGAGGGCGCAGCCGCTCTGGTTCTCGCAGAACGCAGACATGAGCGCCTCGCATGCGCGGGCGGTGCCCGAGCAGCTCACGCCCGACCACGCGCAGCCGCTCTGGCTTCCGCAGTCCGGGCCGGTCGTGAAGGTGTCGCAGCTCGCCGCCGTGCCGCTGCACGCGCCGAGGGTGCAGCCATCGCGACACTCCGTGTTCGATCGACCGGCACAGGCCGCGGGCGTGCCACTGCACGAGCCGACGTCGCCACCCATCGCGCCTCCGGTCTCGATCGAATAGAGGGTGTAGCCGATCGGGGCGTCGCCGGGCCCCGCGATGCGGCCGAGCACCACGGTCGAGCTGGGGGAGATGACGGCGTCGCCCTCGAAGGGCGTCCCGTAGCTTCCGACCGCGCCCGCCGCGAAGCCCGAGCCCGTGTTGGTCATACGGGTGAAGGTCTGGGCGGAGTCGCGGGAGAAGCCGGCGGGGGTGTCCCGTCGCGTCGTGCCGTGGCCGCCGTTGTCGCTGGAGAACTCGCCGGTGATGACCCAGTAGTCGCTGCCGCTGAGCGCGACGCCGACATGCTCGTAGAGGCCGATCGCCGCCCGATCACACTCGGGCTCGTTCAGGGTGATCATCGTGGGGTTGCTGGTGAGCAGCGACTGCTCGCAGACCACACCGGGCCACACGAAGGCGCGGTTGTCGGGGAAGAAGCCGGGGTCGTAGGGCGAGTCGATCGGGATCACGACGTCGCGCTGCAGATCGATGACGTCGCCGGGTCCGTGGGCCACGAAGCGTCCGTCGGCCGAGCTGCGGGTCCAGAAGGCGGAGGCGTAGTCGGTGGTGAAGAGCTCGCGGATGGTGGACCCGGTGATGGTGTCCCAGCCCTCGCCGTAGCTCTGATCGCGCGCCGCGGGCTCGCCCGCCAAGCAGTCTTCGGGGCGACTGGCGCCAGCGCAGCCGTGCATGAGGATGCCGTCGGCGAGGTTGCGCGCGGCCCAGCCCTCGGTGCTCATGCGGGTCACGTGCGCCGCGACCTCGGGCGAGATGAAGGGCTCGCACGCCGCGGGCGCAGGATCGACGGGCAGCACCGAGTCGGCCTCGGGCGCGCCGCGCAAGAACCAGGTGGCGACGATGTCGAACTCGGCCTGGGTCAACGCGGGCATGTCCTCGTTGGGCATCCCGGCGTAGCGAACGAAGTCGTCGTACTCGCTCTGCCACGACTCGCCCGCGCCGTGCTCGAACACGAAGCGGAACCACGCGCCGTCGGCGGCCGCGGAGAAGATGCTCGCGCTCGAAGCGGCGTACATGCCGTTCATCCCGTCGGTGGTGGGGCCATGCAGGCACGCGACCATGCTCGCCGCGTTCGCGTCGGTGCTCACTTCCAGATCGGTGAGGCAGGTGTCCATGATCACCTGCGCCTGCTCGGCCCAGCGGGTCATCGAGCGGCGGGTGATGCCGTGGCACGTCGAGCAGGATCCACTCGAGCCAGCGGCGCTCGATCCCAAGATCGCCAGCGCTTGCATCGCGAGCTCGTCATCGGGGAGGTCCACCTCGGTGTAGAGCGCTGGCGCGTCCGGCCGTTCGGTGAGGGTCGTCTCGGGATCGCATCCCGCGAGGAGGGCGAACGAGACGATGGGAAGCACGGAGAGGCGAAGAAGTTGGTTCACGGCGAGGTCCTCGGTGACGGCCGGGCAGAGCGAGCCAGGGCAGGGCGCGAGTATAGCCTGGAACGCCCCGCATCCCGGTGTTCGAGCCGATAGATCGCATGAGGTGTGCGTCGAGGTACGTCAGCCGGCGCTGTGCAGTGCTTCGGTTTGGGTGATGGCTGCGCTCGCTGCTGCAGATGCTTTGCCTTCGGGCAATGCGGTGTGTTCGCCCAGTAGGGACCGGGCGCTCGCGGCGACGGAGGACTCGAGGCCCGACAGGTCGTAGCCGCCTTCGAGGACTAGGCCGACGCGGCCGTGACCGAGCTGCTCGGCGAGCTCGACCAAGGCAGTGGTCATCGCGGCGTAGCAAGGCGCGTCGAGGTGCATCGAGCCGAGCGGGTCATCGCGGTGCGCGTCGTAGCCGGCGGATACCAGGATCACGTCGGGCGCGAACGCGCGGAGCTGGGGGAGCACGACGCGACGGAAGGCTTCGGCGTATTCCTCGGGGCCGCTGCCCGGCGGCAGGGCGAGGTTCGTCGTCGCGCCGCGCCCTGCGCCTTCGCCGAGTTCGCGAGGTGAGCCGGTGCCGGGATAGAGCGGCCACTGGTGCAGGCTCATGAAGAGCACGCTGGGATCGCGCCAGAAGATGTCTTGGGTGCCGTTGCCGTGGTGCACATCCCAGTCGACGATCGCGACCTTCTTCGCACCGGCGGTCTGTGCTGCGCGGGCTGCGAACGCGACGTTGTTGAGGAGACAGAAGCCCATCGCGCGATCGATCTCTGCGTGATGCCCGGGGGGTCGTAACAGCGCAAAGCCGCGCGTGGTGTCGGTCATCAGCGCGCGCCCCAGCTCGGCGGCCCCGCCTGCTGCACGCAGCACCGCGTCGCGGCTCCCCGGCGCGTAGTAGGTGTCGGCATCCAGCATCCCAAAGCGCCCATCGAGCGCCCGATCGAGGCGAGGCCAGTGATGCTCACCGTGGACTGCCACGATCTCCTCGAGGCTCGCGGCGCGAACCGGGAGCGCTTGCATCGAGAGACCCTTCAATCCGCTGCGCGCGGCATCCAGGCGCTCGGGACACTCGGGGTGACGCCGCGGCGATCGATGCCCATCGAAGCTCGCGTCGTCGATCAACGCGAGCGGGCCCATCGAAGCTTCTGTCACGTCAGCCTTCGTCGTCGTGTCCTGCATAGGGCGAGGGCAGCGCGGCCGCGGGCGGCAAGACCGAGCGAATGGGCGCGGCGCGACCGGGGAACATCGAGGCCCGGCGACCCGGCAGGATGGAGGGCGAGCGCCCTTCTTTGGCGGTCTTGGGATCGCCCACGAGCTGAAGGCAGCTGCTCAAGATGATCTTCATCGTCTCGAGCACCCCGATGCCGCGGACCGCGATGGCCTCGACCTCGGGCACGTCGGGCGGGATGTGGAGCTGCTCGCGGAGCTCACGGATCGACGAGACGCCGGGGATGTCGCGCTTGTTGTACTGGACCACCAGCGGGAGCTTGTCGGCGTCGTCGCCTTGGCGCGCGAGGTTGGCGTGCAGGTTCGCGATGCTCTGCTGGTTGTCCTCGAGGCGCGCCTTCTGGCTGTCGACCACGAAGACCACGCCATCGACGTTGCGAAGGACGAGCTGCCTCGTACGGTCGTGCGCTATCTGCCCCGGCACGGTGCAGAGATGCAGGCGCACTTGGTAGCCCTTGAAGATCCCGAGATCGACGGGGAGCAGATCGAAGAAGAGCGTCCGCTCGCTCTCGGCCGCGAGCGACACCAGCTTGCCGCGGCGCTCGGGCCGGCTGTGCGCATGGATCCACTCGACGTTGGTCGTCTTTCCACCGAGCCCAGGCCCGTAGTAGACGACCTTGACGTGGAGCTCTTGGCGCGCGTGCTGAACAACCGGCATCCGAAGAGCCCCGAGGGTACCACCCACGAAGTCAGGGGGGGCTTTCTTCGTACGGTTCGCCGAGACTCTGTTGGTTCGTGCCTTCGGCACGGTGCGTGGGACTTTGGTCCCGCAGACCCCCTCCTCGGGACCCTGCCGCTTCGCTCGGTGTCCCTCGGGCGCTATCGGGGGATTCTCCCCCGCCGCGGGGCGCCCCTGAGGACGCTCGCGTTGGCGTGTAGAGTCGGACCGCGACTTCGCTTCGCTCGTCCCGCGACCTGAGCGGTCCTGGCTACAGCGCCGCGACGATCTTTTCCGACTCGTCCCACAAGCGCTTGGCGATCGCCATGTCGTTCGCGTCCTTGCGGGGCGCCTTGGGGTTGCAGTCCGACCAGTACTGGCCGGTCATGCCGGCCGCGCCGGGGTTGGCTGCGAGATAGACCTCAGTGGCCGCGCCCTGGGGGATGTTCTTGAGCGCGATCGCCGCGGCCACCCCGAAGATGGCCGTGCTCACCGCGCCGAACATGTGGCGGCCCAGGTTGGTCTGGATGACCCCCGGGTGAAGCGCGTTCGCGGTCTTCTTGGTGCCGGCGAAGCGGCGGCTCAGCTCCTTGGCGAAGAGGATGTTGGCGATCTTGCTCTGCCCGTAGTTCGCCCAGGGTGAGTAGCCGCGATCGCCGCTGAGGTTGTCGAACTGGATGGTCTCCTTGGGCGCGTTGTTGTGTGCGCCGCTCGAGACGATCACCACGCGCGCATCCTCGGTCAGCTGATCGAGCAGGCCGGTGATGAGGATGAAGTGTCCGATGTGGTTGGTGAAGAACTGGAGCTCGTAGCCGTGGGCCTTCTCGAGCTTGGGCAGCGCCATGATCCCGGCGTTCGCGAGGATGACGTCGAGCTTCAGACGTTTCTCCTTCACCGCGGCGATGCATGCGCGGACTGAGCTGGGCTCGGAGAGCTCGCAGGCCAGCGGGGTGAAGCTGCCGCCCGTGACACTCGCGCCGGCGTCGCGGGCCTTCTGCTCGGTGCGCGCGGTGCCGACGACGTGCGCGCCCCGCAAGCGCAGGACCCGCATGGCCTCGAGACCCAGGCCGGAATTGCAGCCGGTGACCAGCATGGTCTTGCCGGTGAGGTCGACCCCCTGGGTGACGTCCTCGGCGGTGGAACCGTAGCCAAAACCGTTGGGGCCCTTGGGCTTGAGCATCGAGACGAGGGACATGCGATCTCCAGGCGGGAGGAGGGTCGAGGAGGAGGGTCGAGGAGGAGGGTCGAGGTGGGTGCAGCGGAGCCCAGCGACTACCCCAGGGCCTCCACGAGGGCTCATGAAGAACGATTTTCGGCGGCGTCGGGCGAATTCCCTCATTTCCGGGGAAGGTCGATCGGCCAGTTTTGGTAGAACCGTCCGCAACTCGTGCTACACGCGGTGCGTCCGAGCGGGGGCCTGGTCTCTTTAGACAACTGCTCGGTCGGAAGAATCACTTCTCAAAAGGAATCCAATGAACCGCTCTATCTCTCTCGTCTTCTCTCTCGCCATCGCCATGGGCGCCCTCATCGGCTGCAGCAGCGGCCCCACCTGCCAGCCGATCCCGGCCGTGCCGACCTGCGCGACCGCCTGCGACCCGCTGACCCAGTACTGCAGCGCGACCGACACCTGCACCGACTACCCGATGGCGTGCGACCCCACCTGCGGCGCGGGCCAGTACTGCGACGACGGCACCTGCACCGACACCCCCGACCCCGTTGTCTGCTCGCCCGCGTGCAGCGCGACCGAGTACTGCGCGAACTGAGCTGAGCGTCGGCTTACGCCGACTGCTCGTGAGCGGCCGAGGATCGATTCGATCTTCGGCCGTTTGCTTTCCGTCGCCTCGATCTGCTCACTCGACGATCACCGTTCGCGTCGCCCAGGCGCGCCGCCGCGATCGTCGCGGGCCACCACGATCAGCGTCACCTCGCCGGGCTCGCTCGAGGTCCAGGTGTTGCCGAGCGCGGTGTCGCCTTCGTCGCCCGCGAGGCCGTTGCGCTCGAACGCGAGCGTGCCAGCCGTCGCGTACCAGGCCAGGCGCAGCGACTCGCGCTCGGTCGAGAGCGACGCGCTCGCCGCGTCGTAGCGGAGGTAGCGCTCACGACCACCGCATGCCTCTTCTTCTGCGCACGACGGCACGCTCGCGATCAGCGCGATGGGCTCGCCGGGTCGAACGCTCGATTCGATCAGCGCTCCGCTCTCATCCGTGAGCGCCAGCTCGATCGAAGGCGCGACGTTCGCGCGGTAGCCGCGCCGGAACCGGCCGACAGCGCTTGAGTCGGGCCTGCCACACCGCAGCTCACCCGCAGCTCGCCCATCGCGATCGAGCCTACACCGATCGGCGCGGAAGTTTGCAGCGTGCAGCCCGATGGACGAGGCGGCGGCCACGGGCGTGCTCCGCACTCCATCACGGAAATCGTGCCCATCGCGGACACGCGCCGGTGGCGCCCGTGATCGACGACGGGACGCCGTGATC
>Ga0335397_10006546_pt1 | contig 15007 bp, 7 predicted proteins | sample MAT04_FD_205740 | JGI IMG/M metagenome (GOLD analysis project Ga0335397, IMG submission 205740) | Freshwater microbial communities from Lake Fryxell liftoff mats and glacier meltwater in Antarctica - MAT-04 (spades assembly) (version 2) ...
CCCGCTTGCCGCGCTGATGCATATCTACGCCCGCTTCACCCGCTTCCGCATCTTCGCGGACAAAGAGAAGTGCATCTCCTGCAACGTCTGCACCACCGTCTGCCACCAGGGCATCGATGTCATGGCCTTCGCAAACAAAGGAAAGCCGATGGAGGATCCCGAGTGCGTCCGCTGCTCCGCCTGCGTCCAGAGCTGCCCGACCGGTGTCCTGAACTTCGGGCGCTTCGATGGAAACCAGAAGCCAATTTTCGACACCCTCCCCGCCTCCCTCGTCCAGCTTGCCGAGCGTCGCAGTAAAAACCCGGATCCGTCTTGAGCCTGTTCCTGGAAATTTCACGCACGCTAGCGGCAGTCCTCTACCTCTTGGCCAGCGCGGGGCTGGTCGCCTTCGGGCTGAACGCTTATGTCATGCTTTTCCTCTACGCCAGGGGAGGTCGGGGAAACGCCGCCTTCCAGTCAAAGACGGAAGCGGATTGGCGGAAATCGACCCGCGACCAGGATCTCCCCATCGTCACGACTCAGATCCCGCTCTACAACGAATACAACGTGGCCGCCCGGGTTATCAACGCCGTCGCGGCATTCGACTACCCTGCGGAAAAACACCAGATCCAGATCCTCGACGACTCAACTGACGAGACCCGGGAGCTTGTGGATGGCATCGCCGCCACGCTTCGGGAAAATGGTATCTGGATCGACGTCTTCCGCAGGGAAGTCCGGCACGGCTACAAGGCCGGCGCGCTCGCCGATGCCATGCCTGCGGCCAAAGGAGATTTTATCGCCATCTTCGACAGCGATTTCGTCCCGGCAGCCGATTTTCTCAGGCGGATGCTGCCGCACTTCGCAGATCCCCGCACGGCCGTCGCCCAGGCCAGGTGGACGCATCTGAACCGGGATCATTCGTTGCTCACCCGCGCCCAGAGCATTGGCATCGACGGCCATTTCGTGATCGAGCAAACCGCGCGCTCCACCAACGGCCTGTTCCTCAACTTCAACGGCAGCGCCGGAATCTGGCGACGCGAGGCCATCGAGGACGCTGGCGGCTGGACGGCGGACACGCTTACCGAGGATCTGGACCTTTCCTACCGCGCCCAGCTCCGTGGCTGGCACTTCGAGTATGTCCCGGATGTCCAAGTCCCTGCGGAAATCCCCGAGAGCCACACCGCGTTCAAAAGTCAGCAGTTCCGTTGGGCGAAAGGCTCGCTCCAGACCGCCATCAAATTGCTGCCTGCGGTCTTCCGATCACATCTGCCACTGCTCACGAAGATCGAAGCTACGGTTCACGTCTGCCACTACTTCGCACACTTCCTCATGCTCCTTATCGTTCTGCTCGCCTACCCGGCATTGGGAAAACTTCACGGGCTTTTCCATCCTGCGCTTATTGCCGTGGTCATTGTGCCCTTCATTCTTACGGCGCTCGGTCCGCCAATCTTCTACCTCGTCAGTCAGAAAATCCTGTACCCCCGCGAATGGCTGAAACGGATCCTACTCATGCCCGTCCTCACGCTCATCGGCTTCGGGATCTGCATCTCGAACTCCCGCGCGATTCTCGAAGCGTTTCTCGGCATCCGCAGTGGATTCGTCCGCACGCCCAAGTCCGGGGAAACCCGTGTCAAAACCTACCGCTCCCACACCGGCCTCATCCCGTTTCTCGAAATCCTGACCGGCCTCTACGCGGCATGGGCCACATTTGTTTTCGCCCTCTCGGAGAATTTCGGGATTGTTCCTTTCCTGATCATCTACTCGGTCGGCTTCCTGTGGGTCGGAAGTTCCAGTCTGCGCGAACAACTACGCCGTTCATAGTAATATGAGCCCTGTCCGTCCCATCGCATGGAGTTTGTCGCTCGCCATCGCATCCGTCCTGACTATCCTGTGGGCTTCCCTTCCCGCTCTGGACGCCTCCCCTGTCCCAAGGGTCTGGCTCTTCGCAGGCATGGGTGCGGCGATGATCGGACTGGTTTTCCTTTTCCCAGATCTCCCTTCCGGGAAATCCCGCAATCTCATTCTCATCTCCGCCGTTTTTCTGCGTATCCTGCTGTTCCCCGCCCCAGTCTCTGACGATGTGAACCGCTACCTCTGGGAGGGACGCATCGTCGCCGCAGGGGAAAATCCTTATTCCGCTCCCGCGGATGATCCCAGATGGGAGGTGTACCACGATGCTCGCTGGGAAGCCATGAACCATCGCGACCGCCCGACCGCATATCCGCCCGGCATCCAATGGATCATGGCCGCCACCGCCACGCTCCACGATCACCCGCTCGCTTTCAAAATCCTTTCGCTCCTCACGGATGTCCTGTCGCTCATCCTCATCCTCGCACTCCTTTCTCGGGATCGTCTCCCCCTGCGCTGGGCCGGATTCTACGCCTTCAATCCCGTCATCCTCATCGCATTCGCTGCCGAGGCGCATTTCGATTCGCTCATGGTCGCCGCGATCCTCGGTGCCCTCCTCGCGGTCAAATCCAAACACCTGGTTCGCGCACTCCTCCTGCTTGGCATCGCAGTCCAGATGAAATTCATCGCCCTGTTCCTGCTGCCGTTTTTCCTCTGGACCGGCTCCATCCGATCATCCGTTCGCAGCGCCATCGTTCCGTTGATCGCATTTCTCGGCGTCATCATTCTTCCCGCGATCCCCTTCGCAGCGCATCTGCCCGGCTGGATCAGCGGCACTCTCTCCTTCGCGAACGACAGCGCTTTCAACGGTCCGCTGTTTTCAACCCTCACCGTCATCGGCCTGCCATTGGAATCGTTGCGATCCATCTGTTACGGCACCTTCGCTCTCGGTTTCCTCGCCCTCCTTTACGCCCGTTCGCGCTCTATGTGCCTGACCGATTCCATCCACGGCTGCATCACTTTGCTTCTGCTCTGCTCCCCCATCGTTCATTTCTGGTATCTGGCGTGGATTCTTCCTCTAGCCGCGCTGCGCCCGTCCTTCGGCTGGACGGTCGCATCCACCACATCGGCACTGTATTTCCTCGCATGGCAGACTCTCGCACTCCACGGCTGGTGGGGCTTCCAACCGGAGGTTTCCCTCATCATCTGGATACCCGCCCTCCTCGCCTTCGCAGCGCAGCACCGCCTACTCCCCTGGCGAATTCTCCGGGAAATTTCCTTTCCACAAAAAACACCCACCACCCACTCCATCGGCATCGTCATCCCCGTTTTGGAGCCTAACGGGCAGTCTGAAAATCTCACTACCCTGCTGCGCTCCGGTGCCCCAGCCGGATTGCCCGTAATCATCGCGGATGCCAGTGTGGTCCGTGGCCGGGGCGACCAGATCGCCTCAGGTATTTCAAAGCTTGAGACCGACTGGATACTCATCGCCCACGTCGATACCGTCCCGCGTCCCGATTGGTATGAAACCCTCCATCTGGCCATCCAAACCCATCCGGAGGCCTCCATGCTCGTGCCGGGCCAGCGTTTCGACCGCAACACCCCCGGCACGCTCTTGATCGAAATGCTCAACGAGATTCGAGTCACCTTCGGAGGAGTCGCCTTCGGAGACCAGACCATGCTCATCCGGAAAAGCGCCTTGGATCGCTGCGGAGGATTTCCCGCGCAACCCCTCATGGAGGATGTCGAGGTCAGCCTCCGCCTCCAGACCTGTGGCCGCATCATCTACCTCGGCAGCGAGTGGCAAGTCGCGTCTGTGAAATGGAAAAGCTCTTTCCGGAAACGTTTCCTCACCGTCATACGCCTGGTCGCCACTTATCAGATCGCCCGTATACGCGGCCCCGCCCATGCCAACGCCTGTGCTAAAAAACTTTACGCCCAATACTACGCCCCCCGAGCGTAGCGAGTGAAAAGGGGACGACACGCGCCACCACGCCTCCGCTCAGGTAAATTTAGAATCTCCACCGCCCCTGTGCAATTTCTCAATTCGGCGGAAAATGACGGTAGATCTCACGTCGGTGAAGAACTCGTAAGATTGTCACACCCCCGTCATCTTCTTCGTTTTGTCGAAGACCCATCCGATAGTTGCCGATTCGCATTCTGAAATATCCCCCACCTCCGGAAAGCGATTTCACATTTTGCACCGAGCGCAAATTTTCCGCTTTTTCCAGAATCCCAATTGCCCGGGCCACACCCTTGATTGCTGAAACATCCTTCAAGCCGCCGATTTCCTTGAGAGCCTGCGGGCTGTAGTTGATTTTCATAAACCCGCCCGCTGCCGAAGATTCGAGATCACTTCGGCCGCCGATACTTCATCCGCGATCCTTTCGGACTCCACCTCCATACAAGCACGCAGCAATCCTTCGTCCTCCGTTTTCTCCAAAAACCACGACGCGAGCTGATCGAACTCCTCCTTTGGAAGATTTTCAATCTGACGCTCGATTTCCAAAACCGTATCCATAGGAACTGAATACGTTGAAATAGGTGGGCAGTCAAGCCCGCGCCAGGTCCTTCACGCAAAGCTGGCTCCAAGTCTCCAGCCTTTCGTAGAGCGCCCCGTTCAGCTCCTCCAGCGTCGCCCAGGAAAGATCCGTCAGCGCGTCCTCCTTGGAGGACACCTCCTCCGTCTCCAGCTCCACCAGATGCACCACGCCAAGGTGGACCTGTCCCACGGGATTCGAATCGTCGTTCAACAGCCCGATGATGCGCATTTCATAATCGCACAGAATGTCCAGCTCCTCATCCAGCTCGCGTTGCACCGCGGAGTAATACGCCGCCGCACCCTTCCGCCCCTCGCCCATGTCCACCGGATTGATGTGTCCGCCGACACCCACCGAAAGCTTCGCGTGGAGGCGGTTCTCACCACCCGCCTTGCCACGGGTGTAGTGCAGCACACGGTCGCCACATTTGAAGATGCAATACGGGATCAGTTGCTTGTGGGAGGGGTCATCCTCCGCCGCCGTCCGGTCCAGGAAAAAATGGCTGTCCTCCCTGAGCAAAGCCTCCACCACCTCATCCACGCCTTCCACCTTGAAGCCCTCGAACATCCCCAGCTCTTCCAGCAGACTCCGCTCCACAACCAGCACCTCTTCTCCTGCGTATTTCGACATGGCTGGTATGTTTGGAAATGGAGCCGCGCCCCGCAATCCCGAATTTCCGGCATCCACAAGCAGCTCAGCCACGAGGAAAAAGAGTAATACCCCGTCCACTTTTACCCCTTCGCCGACTGAAGCATCTCTCACGGAGCTCCTGTCGGAAAAAAACCTTTGACCCCTCCCCGGAAATTCTGTAAACGTCTCAGATCATGAAAAAGATCGCTCCCATCCTGATGCTCTCCCTTGCCGCTGGACACGCCTCAGCCGCCATCGTGCTGACCGATTTCACCACCTTCACGGAGAACTTCAACGGTTTCAATGACGGCACCGCCGCCAAGGTTCCCGCGAATTTCACCGCCTTCCACCAGACTAGCCCCGCCTTCAACGGTCGAATCCTCACCAGCGGCACCAGCCCCTACAACACCGCGACCGGCTTCTACTCCCTCAACGACAACGGCACTCCCACCGACTTCACCTTCGGAGCCCGTACAAATGTCAGCAGCGGCTTCGGCACTCTCACGTTTGATGTCACCAACAGCACCGGTGCCACCATCCCCGGCATCGCCTTCACCTACGATTTCAAACAGTTCTCCACCGCCGGCGGCCAAAGCGACCTCAACTTCCGCGGCAGCACCGATGGCACCACCTTCAATATCGCCAACCTCAGCGGAGACACCACCACCAGCGTCACCACCGGAGGAAGCTCCGACACGGTCTTCGCCGATCCCATCGTTGCCGCCAAGACCGCAAGCTGGTCCAGCCCCATCGCCAATGGCGCCACCGTCAGCCTCCGCTTCGAGTGGCTGCCCGTCTCCGGCGGATTCCGTCCGCACTTCGGTGTGGACAACCTCACCGTAACTGCGATCCCCGAGCCCTCCGCCGCGCTTCTTTCCGCCTTCGGAGTCCTCGCTCTCGCCGCCCGCCGCCGTCGCGCGAACTAAGACCCGTCCGCCCGCAGCTTTACGGATCTTTCCGGCCCCGGCAGAACCACGGTGACATCCCCGCGCTGCCCGGCGGCAGAGGATTCGCGCTCCCGCTCTTCCCGGGTCAGATTCTTCCTCCCGCTCTGGCATCAAACAACCCGAACGGTGTCGGGAAGGACAGGAAAAGGGCGACGGCGCACAACTCATTCGGAAGCGTGGTATCCTACGACGGTTTCGATGACGTGATTTCCCGCCCGTTCATGATGCGGTTTGTTTCCGCATGTTCCTTTTAGCGGGAATCGGAGGAAAGAAGCCGGTTCGCACAAAATAATTGATGTAGGTCTTCATCAAGGCCCGATCCAAGTTCGGGAATTCCATGCCGACATTGGCCAGACCCGTCCTGACATTCGAATTGTCGAGATCGGGGATCACGCCGGGAATGTGCAGGGTGTCTTTTGCCACCACCGGCATGAACAGCAGATACGCGGCCAAGGGGTTGTCGCGGAGATCGACTCCTCGCTCCACGACCAGCCTTTCCCACTCCGCAGTGTCAACCAGGTTCATGGTGTATCCGCATTCACCCGCAAGCAACACCAGATCGGAATAGTTTGCCGAATCCCCGTTAAGCAGGTGGAAGTTCCTTCCGGACAGCGCCGCATTGCGCGACAGCTCGAACATGGCCTTGGCCGCGAAATCCACGGGTGTGAGGAACACTTTGAAATCTGTTTTCGGCCCCGCACCCAGTTCGATGCAGCTTTTCAACAGGCGCCAGACGAAATCCTCCGGACTCGCGATTCCCGAGACGGTGTCTCCGGACAAAAGGCCGGGACGATAGATATTGACTGGCAGTCCCCGATCACGGGCCGCCCCTAACAGACGCTCTGCCACCCATCGGCTCTGGGAATACCCGCCGATTAGATTGGATGGAAAATCCAGCCGGTCGTCTTCACCCACAGAGCCCGTCTGATCCACGCCCCGGGCGGGGAGCACGGTGAAACTGGACACGTAATGCACCGGCTTGCGTTTGCCTTCACCCGCGAAACGGATGATTTCGACCGTTCCATCCACATTGACCGGCTTCAGCCGCTCATAGGCGACGATGTGGTTCACATCCGCACGGGCATGGTAAATGGCATCCATTTCTTCCGCCAATCCCGCGAATTCCCGCTCTTCCATTCCGAAACGCGTTGCGGTGATTTCACCAAGCACGGCATGAACCCGCATATCGAAATTTTCGGGAGCAAGACCGTAACCATTGAGAGTTTCTCGGATCCTTCCTTTCGCCTCCGTTTCGTTTTCGCCATCGATCAGGCAGTGGACTTCCGCGGATGTTTTCCCAAGGATTTCCGAAAGCAGGTATGCGCCGAGGAATTCAACCGATCCTGTGAGGAAGATCTTTCGCGGAGAAGTGATCTGCTCCGGTTCGATATCACCCTCGGCGATCCGGATATCCGGATCCAATTCGCAATCTTTGATGAATTCGGAATCATGGTTTGCCGTTTCCGGTTCATCCGGCCTGTTAGATCCAGCCGATTTCGAGATCCCCGATTCACCACCTGTAATGTTATCCACCAGCACTACGGCGAGTTTCGATACCGTCGGGCCGCCCATCAGTTGGCCGGTCGGGATTGCCACGCTGAGTTGGTTCTCGATCAGGTGTAAAAGCTCGACGGCCATCAGCGAATCCAGCCCCAGCTCATTCAGCGGACGGTCTTTCTCAATTTTCTCCGGCGCGGTTCGGAGCACTTTCGCGATCTGCTCACGCAGATAGTTCTCCATCAGGGACTGTCGCTCTTCCGGGGAAGCTTCGAGCACCGCGTTACGCAGCCATTCGCCGCCATCGCCATTTCCATGCTGCATTGCCTCGGGTGATGTCAGAAGCGCATAGCGGGGCGATGACGCGGTTCGCCCGGAGGTTTTCGACCATTGCGCCCAATCCACTTTCAGGACCACCATCTGGTTCACTTGGGAATTGATCAGACGTCCGAGGATGGGCAGGACCTGGGACGGGGTAAGCCCGCCCCAACCCATGCGGTGGAAATGCTCCTCGAGCTTTTTGTGACGTGCCACATACCCGACCTCGGCCAGCACTCCCCAGTTCACCACCAGAGCGGGAAGTCCGAGCAATTTCCGGTGATGCGCCAAGGTATCGAGAAACGCGTTCGCCGCCACATAGTTTGCCTGGCCCGGACTTCCGACAACGGAACTGACCGAGGAGAACATCACGAAGAAATCGAGATCCATAACTCTGGTTTCCCGGTGGAGGTTCCATGCTCCATTTACCTTCGGCGTCATCGCCCGGCTGAACCTCTCGCCGTCCAACTGGGTGAGCAATCCGTCGTCCAGCACCATGGCGGCATGGAAAACCCCACCCAGCGGCGGCATGGTCTCTTTTATTCCCGCGAAAAGTTGCGAAACGTCTTCCGGGACACTGATGTCGGAAGTCGCGACGAAAACTTTCGCACCCGTTTCCTCCATCTTCGCCACGGATGCCCTCGCCTCGTCCGAGTTCAGACCGGTCCTACCAGTGAGCACCAGGTTGCGGGCGCCCTTTTCAACAAGCCACTCGGCCACCGCCAACCCGAAACCGCCCAGACCACCGCTGATCATGTAGCTCGCGTCACTGCGGAATGTGATTGCCTCCTTCGGCAGATCCGGTGTCTGGACCACACTGCGATCCTCTAGCGAGAGTACGACTTTCCCGACCTGCTTCGCCTGGGTGATATAACGGAACGCCTCGATCGCATCAGAAAACGGAAACGTGCGGTACGGCAAGGGCGGCAGTTTCTTACCCCCGAACTGTTTCTTCAGCCAGGCCATCAGGTCACCGGTTCCGGACGGATCCATCGCGGCACCGAGATCGATGGCAAAGTAGGAAAGGTTCTTTCTGAAAGGCCGCAGGCCGATCTTCGTGTTCCCATAGATGTCCCGTTTTCCGATTTCCAGAAAGCGACCGTACGAACCCAAAACCGAAAGGCTCTTGTGGATCGCCTCCCCTGCCAGCGAGTTCAGAACAAGATCCACGCCCTTGCCATCGGTATATGCAAGAACCTCGTCCGCAAAGGAAAGCGTGCGGGAGTCCATCACCTTGTTGATCCCGAGGTAGCGGAGGAAATCGCGTTTCTCAGGAGTCCCTGCCGTAGCGAAAATTTCCGCTTTCGCAAGCATCGCGACTTGCACCGCAGCCTGCCCCACCCCGCCCGTCGCAGCATGGATCAATACCTTTTCACCAGCACGCATCCTCCCCTGCTGATGCAACGCGTATGCCGCGGTCATGTAGGTCACGAGCATGGTCGTGGCCTCCTCCATGCTGAGATGGCCGGGCTTCGGCAGGACGGTCATCGCTGGTGTCGTGACGTGGGAAGAGAAGCATCCTGCTGAAATGGCCATCACTTCATCACCCGGTTTGAAGTGCTTCACATTCGATCCTACGGTCACAATGCGTCCCGAGCACTCGTCACCCAGCAGCATGGCGTCATCCGCTTCCGCAGGATAAATTCCCAACGCCTTCATGACATCACGGAAATTCAACGCCGCGGCGCTGACTTCGATTTCCACCTCATCGGGCTCCGGAGCACGCCGTTCGATAGGTCGGAAAATCAGACTGTCCAACGAACCGGGGCGGGGAGTTTCCAATCGGCATGGGGAATCCTTGATTCGCACAGGCCGTTTTTTATCGCGTTGAGGCGCGAAAGTCCCGCGGGCAAGCCTCTGGACATAACGAGCCTCACAACGCAGCGCGACTTCCTCTTCTCCATCGTTATGGAGGATCTCGTCGATGATCGCGTCCGCGTCGCCGACACTGGAATCGGGATCCAGATCAAGCATGCGGGTCCGGAACTCGCTATGCTCGTTGATGATCACACGTCCGAGACCGCAAAGCGCGGACTGTGCGAGTGACAGGCCTTTGATCGATTCGCCGACCGGTTGCGCTCCCCTCGTCACGAGCCATAACTGCGGTTTCTCCGTACGGTCACTGGCGATGAAAGACTGGACCAGATACAGCACGCTGTGGCAGACCAACGGCTCGGCTCCGGAGATTTCCGCCGTAGTCATTTGCTCCCCACCGGGCGCATCTAGACTCCAGGCGTGGATGACACCCGTCAGATCCTCCGGCATCGCCGCGACCAGCGCGTGGAAATCCTCGGAGCTTGACGGGAGGATCTGGAACCTGCCGTCTTCGCCAGCGGAGAACATCTCGCCGACCCGCGCGACAAAACATTTGTCACCTCTCGACAAAAGTTTTGCCACCAGCTCGTCCGCCATTCCCGTCCCGTCCGCGAAAACCAGCCAGCTAGAGCGCTTGTCCCCTTCGTCCGTTTCCAACGCCCTGTTGATGGCTTCAACTTCGGCGCCACGCGCGAACAGGAGGTAACGCCCGTCTTCCGATTCCTGCCCGCTGCCCGACACGGCATACGTGCCCGTCAAACCTCTTTCCTGAAAAAGTTCGATCAGTTTTCCACGCGCGATCAGAGGATACGATGGACGTAGTAGTTCGTCCTTGAATTTCCACCAGTCAACCGCGGTTCCAAAAACAAGATCCACGTGTCTTCCCGGCTTGTCCTCTGCGGCCATGGCCACAAGTCCCTTTGACGCAAGCAGCGAAGCCAGATGGCTCACCGCCCTGGCAAGATCCTCGGTCTTGTGCAGCGCACCGTTTCCGATGATGTAGTCGAACCCGTGTTCTTCAAAACCCTGTTCGGAGGGTGGCTCGCCGATATCGAGCACACGGTAGTCCACGAACCCGTAATCCTGGAATTTCTGCTCAGCCCTGCCGAAAAACGAATCATCCGTGTCGGAGAAAACATAGTCCACCCGTCCGGCAGGCAACTTGGGCAGGATGCACGCCGTCAGCCCTCCGGTTCCCGCTCCAAGTTCAAGTATCCTTATGCGCCTGCCTTCCGGAAGCTTCACGAGCGAGGCGGCGACCGCTTCGGCCAGGGCATGGTTGCTGGATCTAACGGACAGTGAATCCGCCTCGTATTGTTCGATGGTGTTCATCGATCCACCCGGGCACAAAAGATCCCGGGCCTCGGCTTTCCCCTGCAAAATCCTGGCAAGATTTCCCGCACTGCGTTCAAGCAATGTGAGTTCCGGATGGAAGGCCGGGAAATGGAAAAGGATTTCACGCCATGTTTTGCGGATATCCGCGGGCTTCGGTGCCCGCGACACTTTCCATGAGGGTTCACCATTCCCCGGCTTCGTGCGCCGTAGCAGGCCGTCCTCCTCAAGCTGGGATAGCAGACGGGCCACGAGTTTTCCGAATTTTGGAACGACCCCCAACCTCTCCATCACGACGGCGTGTGTGACAAGGTCTCCCCGCTCAAGTCTCCATGCTGCTTCCTCAAACACTTTCAGGACGTATGCTTGGCACAATTGGTCGATCTTTGGTTGCCATACGGCGTATTTCGCTGAAAGGCCAAGCGATGCGTCCAAGCGCCCCATCGCCTCTGCGCCGAGTTTTGAAAGAACTTCGGTGTCCGGCAAAAAATCAGCCGCACGCTCTTTTTCCGCCCTGCCCTCGAGAGGTTTCAGCAGCCATTTGAACTGATACAACCAGTCAGAGCTGGCATTCGCGGATGCGGTGGTCGCGATTTCCGCGGAGTTGCAAACGAAACTGTCCATTTCTAACAGGATGTTGCCTTCCTCGTCATAGATCCGCACGTCCATCTCCGCACGTTTGCGGTGGATGTAATGCTTCAGGCGCACGTGGCTCCAGACGCGTTTCTTCGGATCCGCGTGCGCGCGGATTTTCCCAATGCTGGCTGGCAACAGCAAGCCTGCCAGATCCATCGCTCCGATGACTTGGAAACAGGCGTCAAGGAATGCCGGGTGGAAGTGGTAGAATTCGGCATCACGCTCGTTCAGATCCAGGAGTTCGACCAGACCGATCGCTTCCTCACCCGTGGCCCAGACCTGGGAAACCCCGCGGAAATGTGGCCCAAAGTACAAACCGTCTTCCTGGATGACTTCGTAAAACCGGTCCGAAGTCCGCACTCCGCCGATCCGCTCTATGATGGACGCGATATCCGCGCGGTCGGGAACGGTCCTTTCGGGTTGGTGGCGCATTTTCCCGTTCGCGTTCATCGACCACGCCCCCTTCGCATCCGAAAGCCTGCTGTGGATCATGAACGAGCTGTCCGGAGCATCGTAGGAGAACTGCAACAATGGGATCTCGTCACCCGCCGGGATCACGCAACCTCTCGGGATCTCCATCTCCTCGATCACAAACGGAAGATCACCGAACAAGGACATGCCAGCCGCCATGGCCATTTCCACATAAGCTGCCGCGGGCAACAGGATATGCCTGCCGACACGGTGGTCGTAGAGGTACGGCATCGCCCGCTTGTCCAGATACGTCTCCCAGCAAGGATCGGATGATCCGATGCGACGGCGCAGCAGAGGATGCAGGGAAGGACGCAGCCGCAGTTCGCTGAATGTCGCTGATTCGTTCCAATAACTTTCCTTCTGCCAAGGATAGCGTGGCAGCTTTGCGAACGAACCGTCTCCCGGATATACCGTTTTCCAATCTATCCCGTAGCCTAATGACCAGAGCATACCGAGAGAACCCAGAATTCCCGCACGTTCCGGTGTCTGTCTCCTCAGGGACTGGATTACCACTCCCTTCCGTCCTTTTGCGGAAAGGCATTCCGTAATCGATGGCGAAAGCACGGGGTGGGCGCTGATCTCCAGGAAATTCGAATGCCCATCCTCAATGAGACGGTCGATCGCCGGCGCGAATTTCACCGTGTCACGGACATTGTGCCACCAGTATTCGGCATCGAAATTCGACCCGTCCGTGAGTTCGCCGCTCACTGTCGAATAAAGTGGCAGAGTGCTTTCCCGTGGGCAAACCCCCTCCAGCGCGGCGAGCAACTCGTCCTTCACCGGATCCATCTGCATGCTGTGAAACGCGTAATTCACCGGCACATACCGCACGAACACGGATCGCTCCTCGAGATCCTTGAAAATGCCTTCGAGAATCTCCGCGCATCCGGAAATCGATACCATCGTAGGCCCATTGATCGCCGCCAGGGACACCTTCCCATCGAAGCCACCGATCAGCGCCTCAGCCTCTTCCGGCATGATCGCAGCGGCGATCATCCTACCCTCGTTCCCCGCGTGCTCCATGCACCGGCCACGGTGGTAGATCACACGCATTGCGGACTCAAGATCCAGCATGCCCGCCTCGTGGGCGGCAGCAACCTCACCGACACTATGGCCGACAACCGCGGTCGGCCTGATGCCCCATGACTTCCAAAGTGCCGCAAGTGCCACCTGCAAAGCGAAAATCGCCGGTTGCGCGTATTCGGTTTCCCCCATTCGGGATGACTCCTCGTCCCGCTGCAATTCGTCGAGCAAAGCCCAACCACCCAGCGACAGCAAGGCCTCGTGGCAGCGGTCGATCATCCCACGGAAAACAGGTTCCGTATCCAGAAGCTCACGTCCCATCGCCCACCACTGGGGACCCTGGCCACTGAAGACGAATACGAGATCGGTTTGTTTCCCCTGGGCATGGTTCCGGTTCATTCCGGACGCGGCTTCTCCGGCCAGAAACGAATCAAGGCTTTCCACCATCCGTTTCCGGGTTTCCCCGACAAGCGCAAGGCGGTACTCGTGATGCGTCTGTCGAAGCGCCGCCGAACGGCAGATTTCCGCCAGCGGAGGGACGACCTTCCCTTCTCCGGCGACTAGAAAATCACGGTATGTCCGGGCGACGGCGAGCAACGAATCCTCTCCGCCCCGTGCCGTCAACGGAAGCAGTCGCGGCGTATTTTCAACCTGATCGTCTCCGGTGGATTCCACTCCCCGGGAACGACCCGGGGCAGGAGGCGCTTCCAGAATCGCATGCGCGTTGGTCCCTCCGAACCCGAAAGAATTGATACACCCGAGCAGCGGGCCGTCCGCTTGGGGCAGGGTCGTCATTTCCACCGGCACACGCAGATTGAGCCCGCTAAAATCGATCGCAGGGTTCGGATTGTTGAAATGAAGGTTCGGTGGGACTTCGCCGTGTTTCAGGCTGAGAGCCAGTTTGATTACTCCCGCGACACCGGCTCCCGCCTCAAGGTGGCCGATGTTGGTTTTCACGGATCCAATCAGGCATTGGTCACCATTCTCACGACCCTCGCCCAAGACGGTTCCCAGTGCGCTGGTTTCGATCGGATCTCCGACCGCCGTTCCCGTGCCGTGGGCTTCGACATAGCTGATGTCTTTCGGATCCACACCGGCAAGCCTGCAAGCCTCCCTGACAAGGTTTTCCTGAGACGTCCGGCTTGGCACGGTCATTCCGCTGGTGTGACCGTCCTGGTTCACCGCTGTCGAGCGAATCAACGCATAGATCGTGTCGCCGTCGGCAACAGCCTTGGAAAGCGGTTTCAGGAGAATCGCGCCCACCCCTTCGCCACGCACGAACCCGTTCGCGCTCGCATCGAAGGCCTTGCATTTTCCGTCCGGTGAAAGCATCCCCATGCTGCAAAACGCGATGAAAGGACCCGGGCTGATGATGCAGTTGACACCGGCGGTGATCGCCATGCCGCATTCCCCGTTCCACAGGGCGTTGCATGCCTGGTGCATGGCAACCAGGGAGGACGAACATGCCGTGTCAATCGCGACACTTGGTCCCTGGAAATTGAAGGAATAGGAAATACGGTTCGCCGCGATACTGATCGTTCCTCCAGTTGCCGAATAGGCGTCAACGCCTCCCACATCCCCAGGCACGATTTGGATAGTGGAATAATCGGTGGTGGAAATCCCTACAAAAACACCCGTGTCGGACCCGGCCGCGATGTCCATGGGCTGGCCGGCATCCTCGAATGCCGACCAGGTGGCCTCCAATAGCATCCGATGCTGCGGATCGACGTAGGGCGCCTCCCTCGGGGACATTCCGAAAAACTCCGGATCGAAAAGGTCGATCCCCTCCACGGTTCCGGCTCTGCACACATACGCTTTCCCCGGCCTGCCCGGCTCCGGATCGTAATAAGGCCGCCAATCCCAGCGGTCCAACGGGATCTCACGTACCGCATCCACTCCCTGACAAAGCATTTCCCAATAGGATTCGGGATCGTTCGCATTCCCCGGATAGCGGCACCCCTATTCCGAGAA
>Ga0335397_10006550_pt1 | contig 15002 bp, 11 predicted proteins | sample MAT04_FD_205740 | JGI IMG/M metagenome (GOLD analysis project Ga0335397, IMG submission 205740) | Freshwater microbial communities from Lake Fryxell liftoff mats and glacier meltwater in Antarctica - MAT-04 (spades assembly) (version 2) ...
CCTCGCCGTCGGTCAGACCGTCGTCGTCGCTGTCCGGATCATCGGGGTCGGTGCCGTGGATCGCCTCGTCGTCGTCCGAGAGGCCATCGCCGTCTCTGTCGGGCGGCGGCGGTCCGGCATCGACGCCAGTATCGCGTACGCCGCCGTCGGGCGTGACATCGCCCGTGTCGGGGGGCGGCATCTCCATCACACAGCGTCCATCGACGCACTCGAGGCCGGTGCGGCAGGCCACGGTCGGCGAACACCGGTTGATGTTCATCGGGCTGTCGCAGCCAGCGACGAGCGCCCCCAGAGCCATCATCCCAACAACCACCCAGCTCGACCGGTACTTCATGGCCGGAGGATACAGCATATGCCGCGCATAGAGGAGCAGGGTCCCTGGGGAAGGGGACGCCGTGTCAGCGGCGGAGGGTGTGAGTGCGCCAAAATCAGGCGCTGGGGTGCTCCTCTGGCAGCGTCGGAGGAGGGAGACTGCCGAGATCCAGCGCGTGGGCTAGGATCTCATCGACCTTGCTCACGTAGTGGAACGTGAGGTCCTTGCGGATGGCCTCGGGCACCTCTTCGACATCGGGCTCGTTGCGCTTGGGCAGGATCAAATGACGCAGACCCGCGCGATGGGCCGCGAGCGCCTTCTCCTTGATGCCGGTCACCGGGAGCACCGCACCACGCAGGGTGATCTCGCCCGTCATGCCCACATCGGGCCGCACCTTGAGCCTGCTGAGCATCGAGGAGAGCGCGACGAAGATGGGGATTCCGGCCGAGGGACCATCCTTGGGAAACCCGCCCCCGGGCAAGTGAAGGTGCACGTCGATCTTCGAGAGGAAGTCCGTCGGCAGACCGAGCTGCTCGGGGCGCGCCCGAATGTACGTCAGCGCCGCAGCGACCGACTCCTTCATCACGTCGCCCACCTTACCGGTGATGTGGACCACGCCCTTGCCGGGCATCTGCGAGGCCTCGATGAACATCAGGTCACCACCCGCCGGAGTCCACGCCAGGCCGGTCGCGACGCCCGGGCGCCCCACCCGCTCGGCGATCGACTTCTCGAAGCGCGGCGCGCCGAGGGCTTCGAGAACCCAGGCTTCGGTCGCCAGCTGCCGCACGTCCTCGCCCTCGGCCAAGCGCACCGCGACTGCGCGACAGAGCGCCGCGATCTTCTGCTCGAGGTTCCGGACGCCGGCCTCGCGGGTGTAAAAGTCGACCAAGGCGTCGATGGCTTCGTCGGTGAAATCCAGGCGTCCTGGCGACAACCCATGATCGCTCATCTGCCGGGGAATCAAGAAGCTCTTGGCGATCGAGACCTTCTCAGCCCGGGTGTACCCGGCGAGATCGATGACCTCCATCCGATCGAGGAGCGCCCGCGGGATCGTGTCCTTGCGGTTCGCGGTCGCGACGAAGAGCACCTGCGAGAGATCGAGGGGGATGTCGAGGTAGTGATCGGTGAACGTCGAGTTCTGCTCGGGGTCGAGCACCTCGAGGAGCGCGGCGCCGGGATCACCGCGGCCATCCGAAGCGAGCTTGTCGACCTCGTCGAGCAGCATCACTGGGTTGCGCGCGGCGGCCGTCTTCATCGCGCCCACGATGCGACCCGGATAGGCGCCCACGTACGTCCGGCGATGACCACGAATCTCGGCCTCGTCCTGCACGCCGCCGAGCGCGACCCGGGTGAAGTTGCGGCCGGTGGCGCGCGCGATCGACTTGGCGAGCGAGGTCTTGCCCACCCCGGGCGGACCCACGAAACACAGGATCGGACCCTTGATGTCGGTCTTGAGCCGGCGCACCGCGATGTACTCGATGATGCGACGCTTGATCTTCTCGAGGCCGTGGTGGTCGGTCTCGAGCACCCGACGGGCCTCGACGACGTCCAGGCGATCCGGGGTGGTGCGGCCCCACGGCAGCTCGCTTATCCACTCGACGTAGTTGCGCGCGACCTGGAACTCGGCGCCGTTCGGCGACATCGAGCGCATGCGCGAGAGCTGTTTTTTCGCGGCCTTGTCCGCCTCGATGGTGAGGTCGGCGCGCGCGAGCTTGTCGCGGAGGATCTCTATCTCGTCGTCGTCGTCGCCCTCGCCGAGCTCCTTCTTGATCGACTTCATCTGCTGGCGCAGGAGGATCTCTCGCTGCGACTTGCTCATCTCCTCCTGCACCATCGTGGAGATCTCTTTTTTGACCCGGTAGACCTGCGACTGGCGGTTCACGAGCTCGAGGACCCGGCGAATGCGGGCGTGGACCTCGAGCACCTCGAGCACCTCCTGCTTCTGCAGGGTGTTGATGGGCAAGGTGGAGGCGACGAGATCGGCGAGCGCGGCCGCGTCGTGGATGTTGTCCAGGACGGTGACGGTCTCGCGCGGCGGGTGGGGCAAGAGCTCGAGGAGCTTGCGAGCGCCGTCACGCAGCTGGAGCACCAGGGCGTCGAGCTCGAGATCTTTGACCGGCGGCTCCTCGATCCGCTGGACCCGAGCGCGCATGAACGGCTGACGGCCCACCGGCTCGAGCACCCGCATGCGAGAGATCCCTTGCAGGACGACCGAGTAGTTGCCGCTGCTGAGGCGGATGACCTTGAGCACCCGGGCCACCGTGCCCAAGGAGAAGACCTGCTCGAACTCGGGATCCTCGACGGCCGAGTCGCGCTGGGCGACCACGGCGACGGTGGGTCTGTCGCGCCCGAACGACTCCTCGATCAGGCGCACCGAGCGGGGCCTGCCGACGTTCACGGGCACCACCGACGCGGGGAAGAGCACCGAATTGCGGAGCGGCAGGACGGGCAGGATCTCCGGCCCCTCGGGGGGCGGAATGGACGCAGTCATGCGCGGAGTGTCGGGAACCCAAGCCCACGGCGCAAGGCGTTGTTTGTTCGTGCTCTGCTTGCTCGTGCCTCCGGCACGGTGCGGGCGCAGCCTCTCGGTCACGCGTCTCCGGTGAGAAGCACTCTCGCGAGGGCCTCGATTCTTGCTGGGCGCGAAGCGGCCGCGCTAGCGTCCGCGCCATGGACAACTCACGTCGCACCTTCCTTCAGGCAGTGGTCATTCTCGGCGGCGCCAGCGCCATCGCGCAGGTCGTCGGCTGCGGCGATCCCGACCCCGTCACCGACACCGGCAGGACCGACACGGGCACTGGCGGCACGGATTCGGGCACCGAAGAGACCGACAGCGGCACCGAAGAGACCGACGCGGGCGGCGGCGACACCTGCACCACCCCCGAGGCCACCATCGCCGCGAACCATGGCCACGAGTTGGTCGTCACCATGGCGGACGTGACCGCCGCGGCCGACAAGACCTACTCGATCCGCGCAGCGGCAAGCCATGACCACATGGTCACCATCACCGCGGCGCAGTTCGGGATGCTGGCGGGCGGCGCGACGCTGAGCCTCACCTCGACGTCCTCGGGTCACACCCACGGCGTCACCGTCACCTGCGCCTGATCGTTCGCGCTTCGGCCTAACCAGCGAAGCGCTCACCTGGCGGACCGCCACCCTCCGCCGCCAGGTCCGCCAATCGATCCCCACGATCTCCCGTAGATCGATCCCCCAGAGGGCGGCACGAGCGCTGCGTAGGGGGGCGGCATGCAGTCGCTCACCCACGCCAGCACCCTGGTCGGCATCGAGGCCCGCGCGGTTCAGGTCGAGGTTCATCTCGGCAAGGGCTTGCCCGGATTGGATCTGGTGGGCCTCCCCGAGGCCGCGGTGCGCGAATCGCGGGTCCGGGTGCGGGCCGCGCTGACCAGCACCGGCTTCGAGCTCCCGCCGCGGCAAGTGATCTTGAACCTCGCGCCGGCCGAGCTCCGCAAGCGATCGGCGGGCTTCGATCTGGCGATAGCGATCGGTCTCTTGAGTGCCAGCGGTGCCTGCGCTCCCAACCTCCTCGACGAGACGCTCTTGATAGGCGAGCTCTCGCTCTCGGGTGAGCTCAGGCAGGTTCCCGGCATCCTGCCTCAGCTCGCGAGCGCGAAAAGTCGCGGCCTCAAACGCGCGATCGTCCCGTTCGGTGCGGCGGCCGAAGCAGCGCTCGCGCCCGAGCTGGAGATCCGCCTCGCGCGCAACCTCGGCGAGGTCGTGGCGTTCTTGAGCTCGACCGGGACGCTGCCACTCGCAGGCCCCGCAGACGCGGAGCACATCGTCGAGGTGGGGCCCGATCTCTGTGAGGTCCGAGGCCAAGCGGTCGGTCGCCGCGCGCTGGAGATCGCGGCAGCGGGCGCGCACCCCCTGCTCTTCTCGGGACCACCCGGCGCGGGCAAGACGATGCTCGCGCGCAGACTCCCATCGATCCTGCCGCCGCCCACCGATGAAGAGCGCCTGATGCTCGCCACCATCGCGAGCGTCGCGGGCCTGCCGGTGCGCGGAGGCATGCGCCCTTTTCGCGCGCCGCATCACACCGCGAGCGTCACCGCGATCGTCGGCGGCGGCGATCCGATTCGTCCCGGTGAAGTGACCCTCGCCCACCTCGGTGTCCTCTTCCTCGACGAGCTGCCCGAGCTGGCGCGCCCTGCGTTGGAGTCGCTGCGCACGCTGCTCGAGAGCGGCGTCGCCGTGGTGGCCCGCGCAAAAGAGCGCGCGAGCATGCCGGCCCGGCCGCTCTTGGTCGGCGCGATGAACCCGTGTCCTTGCGGCTGGCACGGCGAGCCGCGAAGGCTGTGTATCTGTCCTCCGTCGCGGATCGCCAGCTACCGCGGCCGCATCTCGGGTCCGCTGCTCGACCGGTTCGATCTGCAGGTCGCCCTGAGCGCCGTGGAGGTGAGCCAAGTCGCGCACATCCCCCAGGGCGAGACCAGCGCGGTGGTGCGCGAGCGGGTGGTGCGGGCGCGAAGGCGACTGCAAGCCTCCGGGGGTCTCTCTCCCAGCTTCGAGGTCTTGCTCGAGCGCACCCAGCCCGACGCGCGCCGCTTGCTCGAGCGCGCCGGCGATCAGCTGGGCCTCAGCATGCGGGCGTTCGTCCGCGCGCTGAAGGTCGCGCGCACCATCGCGCAGCTCGAAGGCAGCGATGTCGCTGGGAAGAGCCACGTCGCCGAAGCCCTGCAGTACCGGTTGCCCGATCCCACGGTGCCCACGAGCACCGATCGCGTCGCGCGCGACTGACGGGCTCGGACACCCATGGACGCTGCTCGATCCTGATGTGATCGGGCGTGACCTCGTCATCACGATGAGGTGTGAAGTGAAAGGGAAGGGACACATGTCGTTCAAGGACAAGCTCAAGGCCGTGCAGGCGGCCGTCGCGGCCATCGAGAAGCAGTTCGGACGCGGAGCCATCATGGCGCTCGGCGAGAACAAGGAGGTGGAGCCGGTGGCGTCGTTCCCCTCGGGCGCGCCCTCGCTCGATGCGGCGCTGGGCTGCGGCGGCTATCCGCGCGGCAGGGTCGTCGAGGTCTATGGCCCCGAGGCCAGCGGCAAGACGACGCTCACGTTGCATGCGATCGCCGAGTGCCAGAAGCTGGGTGGCATCTGCGCGTTCGTCGACGCGGAGCACGCGCTCGATCTGCGCTACGCCCAGAGTCTCGGGGTGCAGACCAGTCAGCTCTTGGTGAGCCAGCCCGACAGCGGCGAGCAGGCGCTCGAGATCGTCGAGACGCTGGTGCGCAGCGGGGCGGTCGATCTGGTGGTGATCGACTCGGTCGCGGCGCTGGTGCCCAAGGCCGAGATCGAGGGCGAGATGGGCGATCAGCACATGGGCCTTCAGGCGCGGCTGATGAGCCAGGCGCTGCGCAAGCTGACCGGCATCACCCACCGCACCGGCACCACCATCTTCTTCATCAACCAGCTGCGCATGAAGATCGGGGTCACCTTCGGATCGCCCGAGACCACCACCGGAGGCAACGCGCTCAAGTACTACTCGAGCATGCGCCTGGACGTCCGCCGCATCGGTCAGGTGAAGGTGGGCGAAGAGATCGTCGGCCACCGCTGCCGGGTGAAGGTGGTGAAGAACAAGCTCGCGCCGCCGTTTCAGGTGGCTGAGCTCGACATCCGCTACGGACACGGGTTCGACGCGGTCGCGGATCTGCTCGACTTGGCGACGGGGCTGAACGTCATCGAGAAGAACGGCTCCTACTACTCGTTCGAGGGATCGAGCATGGGGCAGGGTCGGGAGAAGGCGCGCCTCAACCTGATCGAGGACGCCGCCCTGCGTGATCGCATCGAGGCCGCGGTGAAGGGCAAGGGCGCGCTGAACGGCACGAGCCCGACCGTGCGCACCGAGATGGGCGACGAGGTCGCCGCCTGACGTCACGCGAGAAGGACCGCTCCGTCGATGCGCACCGATGCGTTCGGCGGAGCGGTCCGCTTGCGTTCGATGGAGACGCCGCCACCCTCCGGCGATGCGCGTCATCGTCCTCTCGTTCCTCCCTCTCCTCTTGGCCTGCGGTGCCACTGCCGCTCCGGCCCAAGACACCGGCGACGACGGCTGCGCGGGCTACCACACCGGCGATGCGTGCGTGAACGACACCAACCTCGCGGCGTGCCGCGAGCGCGAGGCCGAGTGCCCCGGCTCCGTGATCGTGCTCGAGAGCTGTCCGGTACAGTTCGCCTGCCCCTGACCACGGTCCCTGAGCACGGTGACGATTCGAACCTGCGATCTCGACATTCGGGCCTGATTGCTGTGAGATGGCCCCCTTTTCAGGGGCCAAGATCTCATGGCGAGCAAGCGCGGGTTTCGAAAGAAGATCCACTACCGGGTGGACGAGTTCATCGGCGGCGGCGCGGGCAAGCAGCTGATCTTCTTGGCGCTGCTCACCCTGGGCTTGGTGCTGGCGTTCACGCTCGTGGGCGTCGTGAGCGGCCTGGGCACCGAGGACGGATATGCGGGCGGCTTCTTCGAGCGCGTCTACGAGACGGCGTGGTTCTACTTCGGGCGGGTGGTCGACGCAGGGACCTTCGTCGGCGACACCGGTCTGTTGAACCGCGTGGTGTCCACCACCGTCTCGGTGATGGGCATCGTGGTCGCGGGTCTCTTGATCTCAGCGCTCGCCGGCAACTTTCAGGACAGGCTCGATCAGATCCGACGCGGCGGCGCCGACGTGATGGAGGAGCAGCACTTCTTGGTGCTGGGCTGGAGCGAGAAGATCTACTCCGTCTTGGAGCAGCTCTCTGACGCCTACGCGCAGAAGGGTCGCATCGTCTGCGTCGTCATGGCGGAGAAGGACAAGCTCGAGATGGAGAAGGCGCTCGGGGACCACGTGAAGTACCCAGGCCGCATCAAGCTGGTGGTGCGCTCGGGCAGCTCGACGTCGCTGGGTGACCTCGAGAAGGTCTCCTTTACGCAAGCGCAGGCCATCGTGGTGTTGATCGATCAGGCAGACACGGGCGATCCCGACAAGGCCGACGCCCGGGTGATGAAGACGCTGATGGCGATCTTCAACCACCCCGAGTCTCGAACGCTGAAGACGCCCCTACGGGTCACCGCCGAGGTGATGCAGTCGCACCACCAAGAGCTCGCCGTCATCGCGAGCAACGGCCACGCGAAGGTGGTGAAGACCAACGAGATGATCTCCAAGATCATCCTGCAGACCGCGCGCATCCCGGGGCTGTCGCTGGTCTACGACGAGCTGCTCCGCTTCGAGGGCAACGAGATCCACTTCAAGAAGTTCCCTCAGCTCACCGGGCGCCGCTTCGGGGACATCCTCTTGGACTTCCCCAACGCGTGTGTCGTCGGCGTCGCCAACAGCGATGGCAGCGCACACACCCTGAATCCATCCGCGGACCACATCATCGCGAGCCACGAGGAGATCCTCTTGCTCGCCGAGGACGCGAACATCCCGCACGGTCCCTACAGCGGCCCCTTGAACCCCGCGCAGTTTCCCGCCCTTTCGTCGTCGGCTCAGAAGCCGGTGGAGCACCTCCTGATCCTCGGGTGGAATCCCAAGATCTTCCCCATCCTCAAGGAGTTCGACGACTACGTCGCAGCGGGCTCCACCGTCACCTTGGTGAACTCGGTGCCCGAGGCCGATCGGCTATCGCAGATCGAAGACGCCTGCGGCGGGCTGAACACAATCGGCCTCCGCCACATGGTCGGTCAGTTCACCAGCCGCGCCCTGATGGACGAGCTGAACCCCCAGAACTACCCGAACGTGATGGTGCTCGGCGACACGGTGGAGTCGAGCGACGCCGAGAGCGCCGACACCCGCGCCATCATCGCGCTGCTCTTGCTGCGCGACGCCCGGCGCCGCTCCAGCCTCGCGCCGAATCAGCGGGTGTGCAGCGAGATCCTCGAGCCCAAGAACCGCGAGCTCGCGGCGACCACCCAAATCAACGACATCATCATCTCGAATGAGATGGTCTCGATGGTACTCGCGCAGATCACCTACGAGCCGCGGGTGCAGGCGGTACTCGAGGATCTGCTCCGCAGCGAGGGCTCGGAGGTCTACCTCAAGCCGCTCGAGTTCTATTGTCCGCCGAACCAAGCGGTCACGTGGGAGTACCTGTTGCTCGCCGCCAAGGCGCGCAGCGAGGTCGCGCTGGGGATACAGCTCTACGACGACAACCCACACAAGAAGTACGGCCTCGTGCTCAACCCCCAGACCCGGCAACAGCCCATCATGCCCAAGCCCGGCGATCGGCTGATCGTGCTCGCCGAAGAAGACGGCTGACGGGACCGCGCCGATCGGGACCGCGCATGCGATGAAAGGGCCGGCTCGCGAGAGGGTGCGATGGTTTGCCCATGATGCGCTCCACCACCGTCACCGCTCTCTCGACGTTCCTCACCCGCTCTCGGCCTCGCCGACACCACCGCGGGAGGGAGGTCCCCCGCGCTTCACGGCCGGCACCATCGGGCTGTCGTTGGGGACGCACTCACGAACCGAGTTCTATCCGAGGCGGCGCACCGGTCGAGGCGCCGTGTGGTGCAGACGCCGGCCTCGCTCGCGCGCCCTCGGCTGTGGGCATCCGGCCGAGATGAGCGACCTCCGCGTCGGCTCCGATGTCAGGGCAGGCAGCGCAGTGTGAGCGCGCCGGCCTCCAGCGACAGCACCAGATAACCCGACTCTGCGCGCTCGATCGACGGGGCCGTGAAGTACCCGAGCCGATCGATCGCCGCGCGGGGAAAGTCGATCACCGCGAGTCCGCCTGGGCCATCGACGACGGTGAGCAGCTCGTCTTCCTGGCTGAGCTCCAGCGGCGCGATCAACGTAGCGGAGGTGAGGGTCAGGGGAGAGCCTACGTCCGGGACCTCTACCAGGCTCACGTCGTTGCGGAACTCCTCGCCGTCCGCGGTCACCCACAGACGTCGGCCTCCGGCCGTGTAGGCACCGAGCAGACGGCGCGCGATCGGCGCCGGAGGCCAGCCGCTGCGGAAGGTGACGTCACCATTCAGGGAGGGCGAGTACTCGATCGTCTCGGTCGGATCGTCGATACCGAGGGTCACCCCACCCCGGTGGATCAGGATGACCGCGACTCCCTCGGTCTCGATCGCCGTGGCGCCGACGCTCGGCCCGCTGCGATCGAACACCACCAGTGGCGCGCCCGCATCGGACGACACGAACACGAAGCGCCCCTCGTCGACGAACCCCGCGCGTCGCTGGGCCGAAGCGAGCGGCGGTGTGGTCAAGGGGAGTTCGGAGAGCGTCGCTCCCTCGACATCGAGCAGCACGATCGCGCGCTCCATGAGCAACAAGAACCCTTCGCCCGCAGGCAGGGTGTGCAGCGTCGCGCTTTCGCTGGCCTCGCCCGCGCCATCCAGCAGCGCGAGTTCTCGGGTGTGCAGGATGGCGCCCTCATCATTCACGATGATCAGGCGCGTGGTGCTCGCCCCGTCGTCACGAACTGCGGGCGGGACGAGGATCCCATAGCGGCGTCCGTCGGCGCTCGAGCTGCTCGCGATGGTCGCGCTGCGCTCGCCCGGCGCCTCGCGCGCGCCGATAAGCGCGATCCCTGATGCACAGGTCTGCGGCGGCGCATCGGGCGCGTCGTTCTCGACGGTGCTGTCGCTCCCGACCTCGCTCGTCGTGAACACGTCGACTGCTGCGTCGCGTTCGCCCTGGAGCTGCACGTCGTAGCGACAGCCCGAGATCACGGCGAGTACGCCGAACAGGAACGACACCCGGCGATGGCGGTGACTCACGGGATGACCCGAGGCTCTGTGACGGGCTCCGGCAAAGCAAGCGCATCGAGCTCGGCACTCAGACGCAACCGCTCGGGCGCGAGGATCCCGTCAGGGAAGCGTGCGGCGTGGTGCGCGAGCGCTATACGAGCCTCCTCGACATCACCGCGCTCGCGAGCGCCCATGGCCCGCTCGAGCAGCGCGACCTCCTCACGCAGCGAGCTTCCAGGCGAAGGAGACGCCGTGTCTGTCGCTGCTGCCGTCGCCGCTGCCGTCGGGGCTGCCGTCGCCGTCGGGGCCGCGGTCGGTGCTGCCGCTTCCGTTTCCGTTTCCGCTTCCGTCCCCGTTTCCGTTTCCGTTTCCGTTTCCGTTTCCGTTTCCGTTTCCGTTTCCGTTTCCGTCGCCGTCGCCGTTTCCGTTTCCGTCGCCGTTTCCGCCTCCGATGTCGTCTCCGCGGGCCAGACCCGCCAGGCGACCAGCGCGATCACCGCCGCGAGCACGACGGCCCCCGCGATCCACGTCGGTCCCATCGACGCGGGGACACCGCCGCCCGGAGGCAGCGGTCCTAGCTCACGCTCCAGCTTCGCGTGCACCTTCTCCAACCGCTCGGGAGACGGCCTATCACCGCGAGCGCGCCCGATGAGCGCTGAGAGATCGTCCGACATCAGCTGTCTCCCTTCGAGTCGGCGAACGCCTTCTGCACGGCCTGCCTGGCGAGCCTCAAGCGCGAGTACACCGTGTTCAGTTTGGCCCCGGTGATCTCGGCTATCTCCGGCGCGCTCAGCTCCTCTAGCTCGGCGAGCACGAAGACCTCCCGCTGGCTCTCGTCGAGAGAGCTCAACAACCGATCGAGATGTGCCGCGGCCCGGCGCGTATCGAGCTGCTCATCGGCGCCGCTGCGATCATCGACCGCGTCCCAGTCCTCGACGGTCTCGAGCACTCGCTTGCGTCGCACTCCGCGCGCCACCCTGAGCGCAATCCCGAAGAGCCATGTCAGGTGGGTCGAGCGCCCCTCGAACTCCCCGAGCTTACGCGACGCGATCAAGAACGTCTCCTGCAGCGCGTCATCCGCATGTCGATCCGGCACGCCCCAGCGACGCAGCGCCCGAAAGATGGCGCCTGCGTGCTCGCGATAGAGGCCGCCGAGGACGCGCGCATGATCGGGCGCCAGGGTCACCGGCACGCTCGCAAAAAGGGGCATGGCGAGGGCTTGCAGCATCGAAGGTCGAAGACGGACACGGGGGTAGGACGCCCAGGTGAGTGCACCGTCGGGGTCGATCCGTCACCGCGCTCGCCACATTCCTTCGTCACGGCCCGAACACGTACGCGATCCCTACGCTCCCGGTCCCCCGCACGAACGGGGCCTCATGGGCTATCGAGTCGTCGAGCCGGTAGACCGGCTGCGCGAGCGCGAAGAGCACCTCCGCCCGCACGAAGATCCGCACCGGCAACAGATCGACGGAGCCCGTCAGCGCGATCCCGGCGTCCGCGATGAACGCGCTCGCGCTCGCGCCCTGCGCCGTCCGAATCGCGCGCGCCAGCGCCCCACCCAGCTCGATGACCACAGTCGGCGTGAGCGCCCACTGATCGCCGATGCGCGCACCCAATTCGAGTGACCCGGTGAGCGCGAGGAGCGCGATCCCCGGGGTGACGCCGTCGGACACGGCATCGGGCCCCGCCGCCTCGGGCCAGAACGCTGCGCGAAGCTGCAGGACGAAACGCTCCATCTCGATGCCGCCCGCGACTTCAGGGGCGACAGACAGCCCAGGCGTCGGGCCCAAGCCCACCCGCACGCCCAATCCAACCCACCCCGACACCCGAGCACCGGCTTCCGCTTCCGCTTCCGCTTCCGCTTCCGCTCCCGCTTCCGCTTCCGCTCCCGCTTCCGCTTCCGCGTCCGCTTCCGCTCCCGCTTCCGCTTCCGGTTCCGCGCCCTCACTCCGCAACACCAACGCTGCGCTGATCGCCAACGCATCCACCATCGCCGCGCAGTCATCGTCCTCGAGCGAGCGCTCGACGCTCGCCCTCCCCGCGTGCTCGATGCGCACCGTGCCCTCGAGCAACCCGTTCCAAGCGGGCCGCACGATCACCTCGATCTCCGCGCCCTCTGCGTCCGCGCCCAGCGCGGCGAGCTGGGCCCGAAAGGCCTCGACGCTGCCACACCCCTCGGGCGCTTCGAGCGAGATGCTCGCCTGCGCCTCGACCCCCAGAGGCAGCGACACCATCAGCCCGAGGAGGCAACCAAGCACACGCACGAGCAGAGGGTGCACAGCGCGCCCGTCCTCCGCCAGCCGAACGAACGCCAGCCGCGCGCTCAAAGCCCGTCGATGCGCTGACTCACCGGCACCAGCACCCGCGCTTGAAAGACATCACAGGGAACATCCAATGTGCCGCCCTCGCCGACGGTGAACGTCTCTTCACTCAACACATCCACCAGCACCTCGCCTTCGGCGCGGCTCACGGTCATCACCGCACCATCGCTCGTTCGTCCGGGCTGCCGACCCTGGCTGTTGATCACCACCAGCGCATAGTCGCCTTCCAAGGTCGCGCGCTCGAAGGCGAGCATCCCCGCGTCCGTCTCCGCGCCCACGTGTTCAGTCACCCAGCGCAAGGTGAAGGTCCCATGGGTCAGCGCCCGATAGCCCCGACGAATTCGCGTCAGACGCGCCACCCAGGTGAACGTCTCCCCGTCCGTGGCATACCCGGACCACCAGAGCGGCTCGCGGTTGCCCGGATCGTTGCCGCCCGCGAAGTCCTGCTCGGTCCCGTAGTAGATGCAGGGAATCCCATCCTCGGTCAGCAGGTACGCCAGCGCCGCCCGCAGCGCCCGGGGATCGGGGGTCTCGTACAGAAACCGCGCGACGTCGTGGTTGTCGATGAAGTTCACCAGCGCATCGCGCGGCGGGATTCCTACTCCGAGTTCGTGCGGCACCGCGTTGTAGTTCACGTCGCGCAGCGCATAGAGATCCTCGATCTCGCTGGTGCGCCCCGCCTGTCCGAACACGTTCTGAAAGACCCGGTACTTCTGCGAGAAGTAGAACACCGAGTCGAGCTCACCCGGCGCGGTGTAGCTACCCAGCAAGGCATCGTCGCCGTCGAACGCCTCACCGAACATGAAGAATCCGTCTTTGCCCGCCTCGTGCAGACGGCGCCGCACCTCGGGGGTGAAGCGCTGCCAGAATGCGTGCTCGACGTGCTTGAGCGTATCGATCCGAAACCCATCCAGATCGGTCTCCAGCACCCAGTCGACGTAGCTCTGAATCAGCGCCTCCTGCACGTCGGGATCGAGGGTGTTCAAGTCCTTCAGCCCACCCGGGAAATCCCCCAGCACCACTTGCTCGGGCACGCCGTAGTCCACGATGCGCCCTCGACGGTTGTAGGCCCGCTCCTCGCGGAAGATGGCCGGCGTGGGTGGCACCCGGAAGATGGCGGGCATGTTGAAGAAGCGGATGGGCGCTGGGCCCGATTCCCCGAGTGACGTGAACGCCTGGATCCCCCGAGGGTCCCAGTCGGGGTCGTATTCGCTGATTCGGGTGACCGGGCTGACCGTGCCACTGCCACTCACCGACTCATCCGGCGCGCCGTTGTTGTTGATGTCGTAGTAGAAGACCTGACCCAGGTGGTTGGTGACGATGTCGAGCACCACCAGCATCCCTCGGTCGTGTGCAGAGGCGACCAGCTCGCGCAGCGTCGCCAGATCCCCGAAGTGGGGATTGAGCCGAGTGAGATCGACGGCCCAATACCCGTGATACGCGTCGAACCCCGCGTCCGCATCCACGTTGAGCACGATCGGGCTGATCCACAGCGTGGTGACCCCGAGCTCCTCGAGGTAGTCGAGCCTGTCGATGGCCCCCTGCCAGTCGCCGCCCTGGTAGCGGCCCAAGGCGCCAGGCGAGATGCGGTAGTCGGTCGCGGCGTCGCCGTTGGCAAACCGGTCGGTGAGCATCTGGTAGATGATCTCGTCGCGCCAGTCGGTCGCCGAGGGATGGGTGCTCACCACCACGGTGCGGTTGCGGCCAAGATCGCCTTCGACACACCCGGTCAGCGCGAACGCCAGTACCAAACAGCCTATGCGCATGATCGGCCTCATGGGTTGTAGCTGCTGCTGTCGAACCACCACTCGACGCTGATGCCCAAGAAGTGCTCGATGCCCGCGGCGCTCCGGGGATCCGCGTCGTTGTAGAGGTGACGCGCGCCATCGTCGCGGCCGGTCAACACATAGAGCAACCGGATGTGCGGCCGGGTATAGGTGCCCCGACCGAACGGTGAGATGAAGGGCGCCAATCCGAGCTTGAACACGTTGCCGCCTTCGACCCGCCCGGTGACCTCGTCGATCGCGGTGCTCTGCATGGCTTGGTAGCTGGCATCCAGCATCACCCCGGCCACGTCCCCGAACCACACCATCGGGCGCACCGAGAGCGCGCCCTCGGACAGCGTGCCTCGGTTGAACACCGCAGGATCGGCGTCGTGAAAGAGGCGCCACCAGCCGCCGAGCTGAACCCCAATCCCGATGTCGGCGTTCTCTCGCCACTCCCAGTTGGCCGAGACCGCCAGACGAATCTCTTCGGCCCGACCGGTGGACACGACGGTGCCAGTCCGGAAGGGGACGCCCAGCGGATCGTAGGCGCCCAGGCCCCGGGCATAGCGGAAGAACAGGTTCACGAACGTGTGGTCCGACGAGACGTAGCCGCCCATCTGCGCGCCGAGCACATAGCCCGAGTCCTCGGGCAGCGTCTCGAGCGATCCATCGGCGCGCCTACGCTCCCCGCCCGCGAGCCAGTGCTGCTCGCCGTAGAGGAGAGCCTTGATGCCTGTCGGGGATTCCCGTCCAAACAGCCACCAGGTCGCACGCAGCGCCGCGATGACGCGCGGGCGATCGAGGATGAAGACCTCATCGGGCAAGAAGCCCGCGCGCGCCGGCACCAGCTCGGTCTGCCGCTGAAAGGGGCTGTTGGGCTGCGACAGACCCACGCTGAGCGCCAGCTC
>Ga0335397_10006551_pt1 | contig 15000 bp, 9 predicted proteins | sample MAT04_FD_205740 | JGI IMG/M metagenome (GOLD analysis project Ga0335397, IMG submission 205740) | Freshwater microbial communities from Lake Fryxell liftoff mats and glacier meltwater in Antarctica - MAT-04 (spades assembly) (version 2) ...
CAGTCTCAACAACGGTACGACGTGGCAAGCCTTCCCCGGCTCGGCCGCGCTGGTCGATCCCGTCACCGGCAACCCGATCCTCGACCCGGTCACGGGCCAACCGCTCTCGACCGCCAACGGCGGCAATATCCCGAATGCCCAGGTCCGCGATCTCGATTTGGCTCTCGGCAACATCGACCCGCTCACCGGCTTCCCACGTCAGTCCTCGGGCGGGTTGAATCTGCTCGTGGCCAGCACTTACGGCCGCGGCATGTGGGGTATCCGTCTCGAAGTCCCGGCGAGCGTGGAGCAGTTCAACGTGCTCTTCCAGTCCGGCCCACGGGTGGCCGGCTTGGCGGCGGATTCCAAGGGTTCGTTCCTCCTTCGCTTCGACGCCGCCGTCGACCCGACCACATTCGACGCCTCGGACATCACCATCGTGGATTCCGCGGGTAACCCGCTGACGATTTCGAGCGTGAGTTCCGCAACGAATCTGGTGAACAACGTCGATCAGCGGAACCTCTTCCGCGTCGTCTTCGCCAACACCAAGAATGCGGATGTCTACAACGTGGTCGTCGGTCCGGAGGTCTTCGACTTCGCCGGCTTCGGCATGAATCAGAACCGGGACAAGATCAACGGGGACAAGACTTTCAGCGCGGTTACGGGCGCGGCGATCGACGCCTACTACGGCCAGTTCCGCACGGTGAACTCCCTTGCCCAGACGGGCAATCTGTTCGTCGACGTGCCCTACAACACCCGCGCCGGCGAGCCGAGCACGCTCACCGTCAGTGCCGTGGGCATCGACGGGCTGGCGGTTGCCAACTACTCGGGCACGGTGACGTTCGCGTCGACCGATTCCAAGATCAGCATCGGCGACGGCCTGCCGAACAACTACCAATTCGGCCCGCTGGACCGCGGCACGCGCAGCTTCCCGGTCTTCTTCCGCACCGCGACCTTCAACCCGGCCCTGGCGCCGATCGTCGTGAGCGTCACGGATACGGCCGCGGTCAATCCGCTCGGCGGAGCGCTGGGCAAGACCGAAGTCCGCGGCGGCGACGCCAAGACCTTCGCCGTCAGCGGCATCGCCAGCCCAACTCCTGCCGGGGCACTCAACGATGTGGTCATCTCGGCGCTCGATCGATTCGGCAACACCGCCGATGCCTTCACGGGCGAAGTGACCTTCAGCAGCTCGGATCCGTTGGTTTCGGCCGGCGACGGGCTGCCGATCAACGTCTCGTTCCTCGCGGCCGACTTCGGCAAGGCGACGGTCGTCGGGCAGGTGTCCCTGCGCACCGCCGGTTCCCAATTCGTCGGCGTGACCGATAAGGTCTCCGGTCTCGTGTTCGGCCAACAGTCGAACATCATCGTCCTGCCCGACGTGGCGAAGTCGCTGACCTTGTTCAACCACTCGACGCCGATCGTCGCGGGCACGAAGTCCGACTTCAGCCTGCTGGCACGGGACAAGTACGGCAACATCGCGGAAGGTTACCTCGGCACGGTGACGTTCACCAGCAGCGATGCACAGGTCATTCCGGGCGACGGACTTCCCGCGAACTACACCTTCATGGCCAACGACAAGGGCCAGAAGCTCTTCACCCTCGGCACGCAGTTGAAGACGGCCGGGGTCCAGTTCGTGCAGGCGACCGACACGACCACCGCGAGCATCACCGGACGGCAGCCGAGCATTCAGGTCGTGCCCGCGGCGGCAGCCCAGTTCACCGTCACCGGACACCCGGCGACGACCGTGGCCGGCACGCAGAACACCTTCACCGTGTTCGCATCCGACCCGTTCGGCAACCGCGCCTCGAACTACACGGGCACGGTCGGCTTCAGCAGTTCCGATCCGCTCGTCGGCTCGGGCAGCGGCCTGCCGAACGCTTACAGCTTCACATCGGCCGACGCGGGCCAGAAGGTCTTCACCAAACTGGCGACCCTGAGGACCGCCGGCACGCAGTCGATCAGCGCGACCGACGCGACCAACAACTTCACCGGCACGCAGGGCGGCATCACCGTGACCTCTGCGGTCGGCACCAAACTCGCGCTGACGAACTACCCCAATCCGACGACTGCCGGGAAGGGGAACAACTTCCTGCTGACCGCGCAGGACGTCTTCGGGAACACGGCCGACACCTATCGCGGCACGGTGCGGATCAGCACGACCGACGCCGCCGTGAGCATCGGCAACGGCCTGCCGCAGAACATCACCTTCACTGCGAACGACCAAGGGAAGCGGACCGTCGCGGCGACGGAACTCCGCACGGCCGGCCTGCAGACGATCACCGCGACCGACGTTGCCACCTCGGCCATCGTCGGTTCGCAGTCGGGCATCCTCGTGCTGCCGGATGTCGCAAGCATTTTGACGCTCGCCGGCTTCCCCAGCCCGACGGCTGCGGGCACCGCAGGCAACTTCAAGGTGACCGCCCGCGACCGCTTCGGCAACTTGGCGACCACTTACCAGGGCACGGTCTTCTTCGCCAGTTCCGACATTCTGGTCGCGGCCAACAAGGGCCTGCCGACCAATGCCACCTTCATGCCCGCGGACAAGGGCCAACGCACCTTCGCCGCAACGCTGAAGACTGCCGGCACGCAGTCGATCAGCGCGACCGACATCGTCAACCCCGGCGTCAACGGCACCCAGTCCGGCATCCAGATCACTGCGGCGGCGCTCAGCCGGCTCACCGTCGGCGGCTTCCCCAGCCCCGTGGTTGCGGGTCTGTCCACGGGACTCACCGTGGCGGCCTCGGATCAGTTCGGCAACCCGATCTCGAACTTCACCGGCACGGTCGGCTTCACCACGTCGGATTCGACCGGCCAGCTGCCCGCGAACTACACGTTCACCGCCGCCGATCAGGGTCGAAAGTCGTTCTCCGCGGGCTTCATCCTGAAGCAGGCGGGAACTCAGTCGATCAGTGCCACGGTCGTCGGCAACGCCGGCCTCGCCGGTACGCAGTCGAACATCAGTGTGATCGCGGCTCCGGCCACGAAGTTCGTCGTTTCCAACTTCCCCGACCCGATCCAAGCGGGCGTGCCGCTGACGTTCACCGTCACCGCACAGGACCCGTTCGACAACATCGCGGACAACTACAACGGCATCGCCAATGTCACCACCAGCGATCCGCGGGCGAACGTTGTCGGCCCGGTGACCTTGGTGAACGGCATCGGCACCGGCAGCCTGACCTTCCGCACCGCGGGCACGCAGACGGTCGTCGTGACCGATGCCTCGGACACCGGACTGACGGGAACCAGCCCGGCCCTGGCCGTCGCTGCCGCCCCGCCGGACGCTCCGGATCCGGACACGCGCACGCCGCTGACCTTGCCGACTCTGACTGCGGTCGGCACCGACGCGGGCATTCCAGCCCAAGTGACGGTGCTGAACGCGGACGGCTCGGTCCGGAATGTACTCTCGCCCTACGATGCCTCCTTCACCGGCGGCGTGCGGGCCGCGGTGGTGCGGACGCCCTTCGCAGCCAACCCGCGGGTGGCGGTTGCACCCGGTGCCGGCCGCATCAACGAAGTCCTTCTGTTCGACCTGAAGACGGGTCAACAGGTCGCCCGCTACCAGCCGTTCGAAGATGCCTTCACCGGCGGGGTGTTCATCACCAGCGGGGACATCAACAACGACGGCTTCGACGACATTGTCGCCTCGCCGGACTTCGGCGGCGGCCCCCGCGTCGTGGTCTTCGACGGTAAGACCGGCAACCGCCTGGCGGACTTCTTCGGCATCGACGACACCGCCTTCCGCGGCGGTGCCCGTGCCACCATGACCGACCTGAACGGGGACGGCACCAACGACCTCGTCGTCGCGGCGGGGATCGGCGGCGGACCGCGGATCGCCATCTACGACGGCAAGACGGTGAACATCGCCACCGCGCGACCCACCTCGCTGGCGGCCGACTTCTTCGCCTTCGAACCGGCCCTGCGGAACGGGGCCTTCGTCGCAGGCGGAGACTTCAACGGCGACGGCTTCGGCGACCTCGCCTTCGGTGCCGGCCCCGGCGGCGGCCCGCGCATCCGCGTCATCAACGGCGAACTGCTGGTTCGCGCCTCGCCCTTCGCGAACCTGGACGACCTGGACCCGCAAGTTCAGTTCGCCAACTACTTCGCGGGCAACGTCGAAGGCCGCGGCGGCATCCGCGTCACCGCCCGCAATCTGGACGGCGACAACCGGGCGGACCTGGTCGTCGGCGACGGCCCCTCGACGGACGTGTTCGCGAACGCAACCTCGAAGGCCACCGCCTACACCGGCACCGAGATCCTCACCCGCGTGAACCCCGCAATCCTCTGGGAACACGAGCAAGCCCTCGGCTTCGGCGGCGGCGTGTTCGTGGGGTAACAGACGGCACGTTGTGGTGCGCAAGGCCCTCACGTAGGGCAAGCTGCACGGCGACCGCGTTGCCGAAGTAAGAATCCTGTTCGGTTCCGTCGACGATTTCAAAGTCCGTGACTTTGTTCTGAATCGCTCGGAGCACTCGCGGGTTTCCCCGGCGGGGAGTTACCCGTGTTGCCTCTGAGCCTGAATGTCGGCCTCGTTGTCGATGTCGATGTCGCGAGCACTTATTCGGATGCCGTGACGCGAGGCCGACTCGTTGGCCCCTAACGCTTTTGCAGCACGAGCGGTTCGACGACGGCGATGTCGCACAGGCCCCAGGGGCTGGAGCCGCTGAGCTTGTCGAGGACCGAGCTTCCCTTGGGTCGCCGGAAGGTTGCGTGCTCGACCAACCGCAGGCTCGGCGGCAGTCCGTTCTTCATGCCGTCGAAGGCATTCATCGTGGTGAAGAGCACCACCGTGCGTGGGCGGAAGTGGCAGTCGACGTAGAACGGGTTGACGTCCTTGATCTTCACTTCCGAAAAGTCGCTGCGGCCTTCGGCGAAGGCGACTGAGTTCAGTGGTCGCGGGTAGGTCACGACCGGCACGGCGGGGTCCGACGTGTACTTCCGTACGCGCTGGGGCTCCTTCAGCGGCGAGCGCTCCAGCGCATACCACGGCACGAAGGCGAAGACCAGCACGGCGACGAAGCCGACCCAGCTGCCGAGCCAGGCGTAGGTCCGCAGCGGCGTCCACCACGGGCTGCGGGCGAGGGCTTCGCCCAAGGCCAGGCAGAGCGGCGGGAAGGCGGGCAGGATGTACGTCGGGAGTTTGCTCCCGGAGCAGCTGAAGAAGAACAGGCACCACGCGCCGGACAGCCACCAGAACCCGGCCGCGCACGAGCGCGGCGCCCCGCCGCCCCAGAGCAGCGACCGCAGGACACCGAGGCCGATCGGCAGGCCCGGCAGAAAACCCGCGAGCAGGATGGGGACGTAGAACCAGACCGGCTGCAGGTGATCGAACGGCTGGACGAACCGCATCACATTGTGTTCCCAGAAGAAGTGCTTCAGGAAACCCGGCTCGCGGACGTACATCCCGACGTACCACGGCAGGTTGACCGCGACCGCAACCGCGATAAACAGCGCGAGCCTGCCGAAGCCGACCCGTACCGGCGAGCGGGTGAGATAGGCGAAGGCAACCAACGGCGGGAACAAGAGCACCTCGGCGACCGGTCCCTTGGCCAGGAAACCGAGGCCCGAAGCGAGTGCCGAAAGCAGCCACCAGCCGAGTTTCAGTTTCCCCGTCCGCACCGCCTCGAAACCGCAGAGTGTCGCGGCCGTCACACACAGCGTCAACAGGCCGTCGAGCACCAGAATGCGGGCGATGCCGAGGTAGCCGGGGGCGACGGTGAGCAGCAGTGCCGCCAGAAACGCGGAGCGCTCGCCGACGCTTCTCCGACCGACGAGATAGACGAGCAGAATGGTCAGATGCACGCAGACCGCCGGGACCAACCGCGCGGACGCTTCACTTACACCGAAGGTCGCATAGCTGAGTCGCACGAGCCAATAGAAGAGCGGCGGCTTGTCGAGGTACGGCACGCCCTGCATGGTGGGCACGATCCATTCGCCGCGCTCGTGCATCTCGCGGGGGATCTGCGCATACCGGCCTTCATCCGGCTCGAACAAAGGATACGTCAGCGCGCCGAACAGCAGCACCCCGGGAAGGACCAGCAACACGATCAGCGACCGCATCCGCACGGCCGTCGCGGTGTCCGCAGGTCCGCCGAACGCGGATGATCGCCAAAGCCGCGGCAGCAATCCCGCCAACCCGCCCGGCCGCACCAATCCCGATTCCTTCAACCCGCGCATCGCCGCACCCTCGAACCCTCAAGGCCGGCAGGCTAACGCGGCACGCGTGCAGCCGTCAACGGCAAGGAGCACCGGTTTCGGCTTGATCGACTTGGGGAATGAGATGATGAGATAACTCAGACGAGAGCTACAATCGAATTGACTGAGAGGAGGAACGATGACCGTTACTGACCCACGAGCTGTGGGCAGTAATCTTTCAAGTCGATGAACCCTCGCGTCGAGTGCAAGTCGTCGCCATGAACTGGTTCGTTCGGTAAATGTTTCTCTGTTTCTCTTCTCTACTCTATTCGCACCTGTAGTCGGATGCCCCATGCCCGTTCCCGATTTTCAGTCAATGATGTTACCGATCCTCACTCTGCTCAATCATGGGAACGAGTGTGCTGTCCGCGAGTTGACGAGTGCCGTGGCGACGCACTTCAACCTGACCGAACAGGACCGCGCGGAAAAGGTTCCGAGTGGGACGCAGTTTACTCTCGCAAATCGGGTCGCATGGGCCAAGGCGCATCTTGGACGTGCGGGACTTATCGACAATCCGAGCCGGGGCCGTATCCGCATCGCCGACGCAGGACGACAAGTCCTTGCCGAAAGACCGGATGCGGTCAACTGTCGCTATCTGAAACGGTTCCCGTCCTATCTTCGATTCATCGGTCAGGCAGACGATGCGCCGTCGAACGGCACAACGCCCAACATTGTCGCACTGGAAAGTGTGCGGACTCCCCAGGAACTCATTGAGTCGTCCGTTGAGGCGCTGCACAAGGCGACAGCGGCGGACCTGCGCGAGCGTTTGCAACAGTGCTCGCCGGGCTTTTTTGAGATCGTCGTCGTGCGCGTGCTTCAAGCCCTCGGCTATGGCGCCACCGGCGAGGCTCTTGTCACCGGCAAGTCCGGGGACGGCGGCATCGACGGCATCATCAAGGAAGACAAGTTGGGGCTGGATGTCGTCTGCGTGCAAGCCAAGCGCTGGGAGGCCACGGTCGGCCGACCGACGGTTCAGGCGTTCGTCGGCAGCATGGATTACGTGCGGGCCAAAAAAGGCGTCGTCATAACCACAGCAGGCTTCAGCCGCGAGGCTGTCGAGTACGTCGATCGCATCGAAGGCAAGAAGGTCGTCCTCATTGATGGAGGACGCTTGGCCGCTCTGATGATCGAATATGGCGTCGGTGTGAACACGACCAAGCGATACGAATTGAAGGAAGTTTCCAACGATTTCTTCGACGAAGACGAAGGCTAAGAATCTTCAGTCGGCCCTACCGTCCGACGTCCGTTGCTGCGGCGCCGACGATGCGACCACGGTCGGCTTCCTGCACGTAGGCGATGATGCTGCCTGCCTTGACGTCGGGGCGGTTCAGGGTCAGCTTCCTTTTGGCGGCGTCCTTCAGCGGGATGCTGCGGAAGTCGCGGACCACGTTGACGTGAAGCAACTTCGCCCCGCCGTTCTCGCCGCGGTTCGGGCGGGACTCGGCTTCGGCATCGACCCAGGCGACGCACAGCACCGCACCGACCGGGGCATCGGCGACGGCATATTCGACCGTAACGGCTTTGCCCTCGGCAACGGCAGTCAGTTCCACGGCTGCAACGACGGGGCGGGACAGTGCCGCTTCGATGGCCCGGTCGGCTTCCTTGGCGTCCGAGCCGACGAATTCATCAGTGCCGTTGACGATCATCTGCGGCGTGTAGGTGCCGTCGCGCTTCTGGCCGCGGGCATAATTCTGCTGGCGCGTCGTGAATTCGGCCTTGCCGAACGGGTCGGCCCAGCCGAGGCGATCCCAATAATCGACGTGGAAGGAAAGGGCGTAGATGGGTCGGCCGGACTTCGTCGCCTCAGCTGCGAGTTTCCTCAGCACGGCATCGGCGGGCGGGCAACTCGAACAGCCTTCGGAGGTGAACAACTCGACGACCGCGATGCCCTTGTCGTTGGAAGCGGGTGCCGGTTTGGCTCCCTGTGAGACCGCACAGCCCGCAGCGCCCAGGATCATCGGCACGAAGGCGGCATAAACAGCGAAACGCATGATGAGAACCTGCGAAGAGGTGACACGATCATCGGGCAACGGGAATCCGTTGGCGCCGGTATCGCTGACGAGGCATACCGGCGGGAAGTCGAGCGTCTTTCCCGGCCTCGACGACGTGAGTTACAGAGAATCGAACGTCGTCTCGGACTTGTCGCTCAGATGGACGCAGCGGGCGTGGAGCAGATCGCGGCAAGCTTCGAGCGATTGGGACATGATCTTCGTTTCACCGGTGACGGGCATGAAGTTCTGGTCGCCGTTCCAGCGGGGGACGAGGTGCCAGTGCAGATGACCGGGGACGCCGGCGCCCGCGGCCCTGCCGAGGTTCAGGCCGACGTTGAAACCGTCCGCGTTCATCCCGGCCTTGACGATCGCCGTCAGTTTCGTCAGCAGGTGCTGCAGGTCCGCCGATTCGGCGGTCGAGAGGTCGGTCAGTTCCGCTTTGTGGGCGCGGGGCGAAATCAGCAGGTGGCCGTTGTTGTACGGGTAGCGGTTGAGCAGCACGACGGAGAGTTTCGTCCGCACCACGACCAAGCGCTCCTCGTCCTCGCCCGGCAGTGCGGCGGCGCAGAGGAAACAACCGCTCGGCTTGACGGCCTGCGTGATGTAGTCGGTCCGCCACGGTGCCCACAGTCTGTCCATAGCGGTATTGTAGACAATTGATGAACGGGGATCCCGACGAGCCTCCGGGCTTGCCCCGGAGGTAAGGCTTCGAGCGCGTCCCACGACAAGAAGCTTCGCAACCGGCCATCGTTGCGGATCTTCGGGACAAGCCCGGAGGCTCGTCACGACAGGCTTCACGTCAAAGCCGCGGGCCGATCGGTTCGACGCTGAAGGCGTAGTGCGGGGTGACGATGCCGGCGGGCAGGGGCAGAGGGGCCTTGTCCTCGTGCGGGCGGTTGTCCACCTTAAACCGGCCGGGGCACTTCAGGGCCAGGCCGGTCTCGGTGCCGTGCAGCAGGATGCGGACGTCCTCATAGTCCTCATCGTCCTCGAGCGCGAAGGGCGGCAGCGCGACGTGGGCATCGCCGCCGGTGCCGAGGATCAGGGTTCGATCCATCAGCAGAATCCCGTTGACGGCCCACGGCTGACGGTGACCGCTGACGACGTCCAACTGCGCCGTGCTGCTGAGTGCGGACGGCTTGCGGAAGACGAGCCGGCAGGCGGAGCCGAGCGCGATCCGGTCGCCGCACTTCAGGACGGCCTTGGTCGCAGGCTCGTCGTTGAGGTAGGTATCGCGGGACGGCTGGAGGACGTAATGCCCGGCTTCGTCCCGATGGATTTCCGCGTGAAGGGAAGCGATCGGCGCGAACAGGCGGATGTCCGTCGGGGTTTCGGCGGTTGCCTGGCCGATGGTGACCTTGGCGTTCAGACAAACCAGATAACCGCCTACGCCGTCGACCCAGAGCAGGAACTGCGTCGGCATCGGGGCCGTTTCCGGCAGGGTGAACTCCGCACTGCCGTGACCGTTCACGGCGCAGGATTCCTTCGGCGTCTCGTTCTGTTGGTAGTCGAGAGTCGGCCGAACGTGAAACGACTGTATCGCACCCAAGGCCGCGGCCCCGCCGACCGCCCCGCCGACGATCAGCGGAACGAGGTGATCGCCGTGGGACGATGGCCGACGCAGCGCCGACTGCTCGCGCAAGCCGGGCACCAGTTCGCCCCAGGCCTGTGACCGCAACTCGCGGATGCGAGGATCGTTCGGGGCAGCCGCCAACACTTCGTCGGCCTGCTCGACGACGACTTTCCAATCCTGCCGCTGGGCCGCACTCATGAGCGTCGGCAGCAGGGCGGCATACCGGGACCGGCGCACCGTCAGTTCCTGCTCGTAGCGCCGCAGCCCACGGCCGCGAACGCTCTCCAAGCGGGACACGACCGCCGTCAACGCGGCGAGGGCTTCGTCGAACTTCCCCTTGTCCGCCAGTTCCGCCGCGGCGAGCCAGGCAACGGAGACCTGGTGAAGCTGCCGATACCAAGGCGTGCCTACGCCGCGGTCGTGCAGCACCCCCAGCGTGCGCATCGCATGGCGCGGGTTGGCGGCTTCCAGCGCCGCGGCGACCTCATTGAGGCCGTCCTTGGTCAGCAGTTTCCGCAGGCTCGCCGTACGCGGTTCGTCCCCGGCGGGTGCGAGCGATTCAGCAGCCAGGAGGTCGGCCCAGGCGCAGTCGATATCGTCCGCCCGCAGGCAGCGCTCCGCGCGGTCGAGGTAGCCGCGGACCACCTCGCGCATCATCTTGACGGCCTTGCGGTACCCCTGCTCGGCCAGCGGCTCGATCAGTTGCCGCGCATCCTCCGGCCGGCCCGCCTTCAACGCCTCGGCTGCGCGGCGGAACGTCACCCACGGAGACGAAAACAGCGACCACATGAACGGGATCCATTTGGTGCGGATAACCTGATGCCGACAGTGTACCCGAAAAACGAACGGACGCGGCTCCGAAGAGTCGCGTCCGTGGTGTGGATTGCATGGTTGTCGTTCGGCGTTACTTCTTGACCGGGGCCAGGATTTCCTCGACCGTTTTCGCGGCCGTGCCTTCGGCGGTCGTTTCTTCCATAACGCGGGGCGTCAGGTTCAGGACTTCGCGCTTCACTTCGACGTCCTTGCGGATCTTGCGGAGGTCGTCCTTGATCTTGGCGAGGCGGGTGTCGTCGGTCTGGTACTTGCTTTCCACTTGGGTCAGTTGCAGTTGCTTGTATTCAGCTTCGAGTTCGTCGATCGCGGCCATGGCTTCGGCCTTCTTGGCCTTCATGCCGTCGAGCGTCTTGGTCAGGGTGTCGCGGATCGCTTCGCGGTGTTCGAGGGTCTTCTCCATCGTTTCGAGCCGCTTGGCGTCCTTCATGTGCCGGGCGACGTCCTTCTCCAGTCGGCTCTTGGCTTCCGGGATCGAGATCGAGGAGCGGCCGACCAGGACGACCTTGTCGGCGTTGCTGATCGTTTCGCCGCGGGCGACGAGGGCCTTGGCGTTCGTCTCGACCTGAGCACGGAGTTCGCCGGTCTTGTGCGTCAGTTCGCGGACTTCGACGATCTCGCGTGCCAGTTCGTTCTTGACCTTGTCGATGTCCTTGTCGAGCGATTCGGCATCTTTGCGAAGCATGGAGAACTTCTTCTCCATCGGCACCTTCGACTCGGCCCAATCGATGGCGACCGAAATCTCGTGCGAGGCGTGCGGAATCATCTTCGCGCCCTTCCAGGCGACCAGACCCGCCGCGACGACCGCACCAATCAGAATCAGCTTCTTGAGCTTCATGAGACAATCCTACCCCGTGATGTTTTTCGCCGAGGCGTTCCGTGACAGGCGGAACGTGCCGAACGGCGGACGAAGAATCATTCGCACCCGCCCGCCGAGCATTTTGGTTTCAGGGAGACAATTTCCGAAAAAAGTTTACGGGAAGTGCGTAACCTGTTGGCATGACCACCGTTGGGCGCTTGGCACCGTCCCCGACCGGGGCGCAACATCTGGGCAACGCCCGCACCTACTTGGCGGCGTGGCTGGCCGCACGCGCTTCGGGCGGACGAGTGGTTCTGCGGATCGAGGACATCGACGTTTGGCGGAACAAGCCGGACGCGATCCCGCAACTGACCGATGATCTCACCCGGCTGGGACTGGACTGGGACGGCGAGCCGATCCTGCAATCCATGAATCTGCCCGCCCACGAAGCGGCACTCGAGAAGTTGCAGCGGCACGAGCTCGTCTACCCCTGCACCTGCACGCGGACGGACATCGAAACCGCCGCCGCCGCCCCCCATGCCGAGCATGAAGCCCCGCCTTATCCCGGCACCTGTGCCCACCGGACGGCCGGCGATGCGGTGGCGTTGACCAAGCCCTACGCCTGGCGCTTCCGTGCGGGAGAGGCCCCGGCCTTCGACGATCTCTTCCGCGGGCCAACCGCGCTGACCCTCGCCGACCTCGGCGGGGATTTCGTCGTCTGGCGCTCTTTCGGTGTGCCCGCGTATCAACTCGCGGTGGTGGTCGACGATGCCGCCTCGGGCGTGACCCAAGTCGTGCGGGGGGACGACCTCGTGACGAGCACGCCGAGGCAGTTGCTGCTTTACCAAGCTTTGAATCTGCCCGCGCCGCGGTTCGCGCACGTACCGCTGGTCGTCGGACCGGACGGTCGCCGGCTCGCCAAGCGACACGGCGACACCCGGCTGCAATCCCTGTGGAAGCAGGGCATCCGCCCCGAAGCCGTCCTCGGCCTGCTCGCCCATTCCTGCGGCTGGACCCCGACCGCCGAGCCGATCACCGCGAAGGAACTGATCCAGCGGTTCCGCTGGGACACAATCCCGAAAGCGCCGTTCGCGACGACGCCGGAGATGGTCGCGCGGTTGGGGTGACAGGCTTGGTTTGCTGGTTGACTTCGCTTATGATGATCCGAACCTTGTCGGAGGATTGATCGTGCTTGAGACACGAAAGCGGATCGCGAAGCTGCGCAACGGCGACCTGCTGACGCGTGAGGAATTCGAACGTCGCTACAACAAGATGCCACTCGTGAAGAAAGCGGAACTCATCGAAGGAGTTGTTTACATGGGATCGCCGGTAAGCGGGCATCACGCCCAGCCGCATACCGAGTGGAGCGGCTATCTGCTGGTTTACCGCCGAGCCACGCTCGGAACGATGCTTTACGACAACGGCACAGTCAGACTGGCGGGAAAGAGTGAACCTCAGCCGGACCTTACTCTGTTTGTTTTGCCGAGCCACGGCGGCAGAGTCAAACTGACGAAAGCCAAATTCATCGAAGGCGCCCCGGAGTTGGTCGTCGAGATCGCGTACTCCTCGGTCAGCCTCGATGCCCACGCCAAGATGCAGGCCTATCTCAAGGCCGGCGTCAACGAATACATCCTTCACCGCATCGAGGATGAAGTAATCGATTGGTACGAACTGGTCGACGGCGACTACAGTCCCATCCTCGCCGATGCCGATGGCCTGACGCGCAGCCGCGTCTTCCCCGGCCTGGCGCTTGACCTGCCCGCAATCTTGTGTGGAGACATGGATCGCGTGGATACCGGATTGAAGACCGAACTCGCCGGACCCGAGCACGCCCGCTTCCGCGACCGCCTCGCCGCCGCCGCTGCGGGCGTCTAGAATAAAGCTCCCAGTCGTGCGGCACGGAGAGCAGCTATGGCGGTCGATCTGGATCTGAAGGAAGCGGAATTGCAGTCGGTGGCCGAGCAGTTGGTCGAGTCCTACTCGGCGTGCGGCCGGCTGCATCATCTCGGGCACGAGCCGTTGCCCAGCCGGGAAGCGGTCGCGGAGATCACGGCGGAGTTGACCGAACTGCTTTTCCCCGGGTTCGGTCGGCGGCAGAACCTGCATCACGCCAATATCGGCCGGCACGTCGGCATTCTGATTGAAACCCTGCACGACAAACTCGCCCTGCAACTCGCCCGCGCTCTGAAGCACGAACACTGCGACGAGGCACCGGAAAGCGACTTCGAAGCCGAGGGCCAAGCCAAGGCGATGGAACTGCTGCGACGGCTGCCGGACATTCGGCGGATTCTCGAAGACGACGTCGAAGCCGCATATCGCGGCGACCCGGCCGCGCAGAGCCATCTCGAAATCGTCTTTTGCTATCCGGGGCTGGAGGCGATCTCCGTTTACCGCCTCGCCCATGTGCTCTACGAACTTCGCGTGCCGTACATTCCGCGGATGATGACGGAACTGGCCCATTCGCGCACAGGCATCGACATCCATCCCGGAGCGACGATCGGCGAAGGCTTCTTCATCGATCACGGCACCGGAGTCGTCATCGGCGAGACCTGCCGCATCGGCAAGGAAGTGCGGCTGTATCAGGGCGTCACTCTCGGCTCCTTGAGCTTCGACCGGGACGAATCCGGCGACCTGGTTCACGGGTCCTACAAGCGCCACCCGACGCTCAAGGACCGCGTTGTGGTCTACGCCAATGCCACGATCCTCGGCGGTAAGACCGAGATCGGCGAAGGCGCCGTCATCGGCTCCAACGTCTGGATCACGAAGTCGGTCGAACCCTACGCGGTCGTGGTGCTGGACAATCCGCAGCACAAGGTGAAGGCCCGCAGCCGGCCCGAGCAGGAAGCGATGATGTACTTCATCTGAGGCGGGGCAACCCGTCCCGAATCGGTACCTCTCGGCGACGGACTTCGCAAGCACCGCGGCAGATACTTTGGCCTCGTCGACTGGATCAGTTTCCTATGTGTGACCCTAGACCTACAGCGCTAGGATTGGGCTTCCCAGCTCGGTGTCTCGCTCTGTTGTCCTGGGACCACGAGCGGATGCTCGACCGGTTGCAGCGAATCGTCGCGACCGAGCATGCCGGTCCGGGTTCGGCGATCTGTTTTTGCCCGAGAGTTGAGACGCCGACCGCGGGCGTTGCCCCGCGGCGGGCATTCCGGAGTCGATCGTGTATCGTCCGAAGTGGCGGATCGCGTCGGAACAATACCTATTGCAAAGGCTTGGACGGTCATGAACGAACGTGGTGTCTTCGTCCCAGCCTGACCCGACTCGCCCGTTGTCGCCGCCGGCGATTTCCGCTACCGTGCAGGGGTTGCCTTTCTCCAGATTGCAGGTTCGCACATGGCCGTCATTCCTCTCGCTCGGGTTGCGATTCACCTTCGACCGACGGACAATATTGCGGTCGCCGCCAAGCCGATCCCGGGGGGGACGGAACTGGCCTTCGACGGTCGCGTGCTGACCACGACCGTGCCGATCAGAATGGGGCACAAGGTCGCGGTGGTGCCGATCGCCGTCGGCGAGCCGGTGCTGAAGTTCGGCCAAGTCATCGGCTTCGCGGGCCGGCCGATCGCGCCGGGCGAACATGTGCACGTCCACAACGTGAAGGTGGAAACCTTCGAGCGCGACTATGCCTA
>Ga0335397_10006553_pt1 | contig 14999 bp, 13 predicted proteins | sample MAT04_FD_205740 | JGI IMG/M metagenome (GOLD analysis project Ga0335397, IMG submission 205740) | Freshwater microbial communities from Lake Fryxell liftoff mats and glacier meltwater in Antarctica - MAT-04 (spades assembly) (version 2) ...
CAGCGGTAGCGTCGTCGGATCGGGAGGGTGACCCCTCACGGGCCGTATTCGAGGGTACGTCCATCGATCTCGCCGCGGGCTGGGGCCCGGCTGCTGCTTGTGCCGAACTTGGCTACGCGGTGGAGTGTTTCCGGACCGAGCGCCAGCTGTTGGTGGCCCACCCTGAGTTGGTCGCTGAGGTGGCGCCGACAGTGAACACCGAGGTGATGCCAGCGAGTGCATGTTCGTCGTCGCTTCGTTTGTATCGCTCGACGGGGTATGGCGGTAGTGCGCTTTATCTGACGACACGCTCGGTGGTCCAGAACCTGTCGTCGTTTGGGTTCGACAACGACACCAGCAGTTACCGGGTGGGGGCGTGTTCGGCGGCGTTCTACTCGGGTGCGAACCTGTCAGGGTCGCAGTATCCGGGCTCGACCGGCGCGAACGCCTCGGCGTCGTCGATGGCCAGTGGGTGGGACAACGTGGTGTCGTCGGTCATCATTTTCTGATCGACGACCACCTCGCCTGGGACCTCTGGTGTGCCACCTCGCTGTAATCATTTCCTGTCTGTGGACACCTCTACGGTGAGCGGCGTGCACGCCGACCGCGACGCTGAGAGGAGAGCGCAATTTGAGGGAGTGTTCCGCGCCCATCATCGGTCGGTGGCGCGCTTTGTCGCCGCCCGCTATCCAACGGTCGACGGAGGTGACCTGGTGGCGTTGACGTTCGAGGTGGCGTGGCGGCGCCTCGACGACGCCCCACTCGACGCGGTGCGCGGCTGGTTGTTCGGCATCGCCCGGAACCATGCCCGCAACGCGATCCGCCGGCGTGGTCGCCAACGGGTGTTAGTCGATGTGTTGGCCATCCAACCGGTTCGCAGGGTGGCCTGGTTGCACGACGAGCGTTTGCCGGTGGAGACAGCGGAGCGGCTCGCCGCAGCACTGGGCCAGTTGTCCGAGAGTGATCGCGACGTGATCGAATTGGCGGCATTCGACGGTCTGAGCGGCGCCGATCTCGGCGCAGCTTTGGGAGTGTCGGCTGGGGCTGCGAGCGTTCGGCTTCATCGGGCCCGTGAACGTCTCGGCGATTTGTTCGAGGCGGGACGATGACCGGCCAGGATCCCTTTGAGCTGCTCGCGTCGATGCGCGGCGACGACACTGATGACTACATGAAGCCGGGTGACGACCCGGCCGCAGACGTCCTACTGAAGCGGATCATGGACGCCACAACGGTCGCATCGTCGACTCCCCGTCCGGGCCGTCGACGTCGCCGGGTCGTTGCCGTCGCGGTAGCGGGTGTGCTGGCGACGTCGGGGGCGGTGGCGGCTGCGGTGTGGTTGGCTCAGCCGGCGGACCCAGCCACGTTGTCGTGCTACTCCGATGCGTCTTTGGACCCCGAAGTACAAGTCGGCCTGCCGATCGATGCCGAGTCGACACCAGTTGAGCAATGCGCAACCTTGTGGCGCGATGGCACGCTCGCCTCAGGCGACGCTCCACCGCTGACGGCGTGTGTCACCACCGACGGCATCACGGCGGTCATCCCGGGCGACGACAAGACGTGCTCGACTCTCGGTCTGGCCGGCCGGGATCCCGGCGTCGATCCGGATGACACGCTGGCGGCGCGAATCGCGTCGACGATCTCGGACCAGTACCCGACCGACTGCGTCGACTCTGTCGACCAGGCGGTGGCGATTGTCGAGGAGATCCTTGCCGACCTCGAAGCCGACGATTGGAAGATCCGCCCTACGGGCGCAATCACCGACGAGCGGCCGTGCGCCTATGCCGCTGTCGATACCTCGACCCAAGTCGTGTTGATCGTGACCGCGGCCGGAGCACCGTGATCGGGCGATGCCATCTCGGTGACCCCGCGGCGGCGAGCGGTCGGGGTGGTGACTCGACGCCCGCAACCGCGAGGTCGTGGCGACGCCGCGGCGACACCACAGATGTTCAGTGTCCGCAGGACCACACCGACTACACGGAGCCTCGACGACATGTTGTGGCTCGAAGGTGTGCGCCCAAGTTCGACGCAAGTGAGGCGAGATGATCGACGCCGACACCGATACGACCCCGGTGACGGATGCTGCGACCGCCAACGTCGTCGGGCCGCACCTGCCGGTCGCGAAATCACTGCGGGTTCGTCGGTGGGGTTCGAGTCGCACATTGTGGTTGGTTGCGGTCATCGCGTTGTGCGCGGGCGCTGCTGGTGCGTGGTGGTTGGCGTCGTCGTCCCAGTCGCCCGAGCAGGCCGCCGCGCGTGTCGATGCACCGATGCCGTCGTGGGTCACGGCGACGGTGGAGCGGCGGGTGCTGTCGGCAACGGTGATCCAGCGCGGTGACGTGGCCGCTGAGGTGTCGGTGGCGGTGGAGCCGCCGGTCTCGGTGGAGTCTCCGGCGGTGGTGACCATCGCACCGCCGCCGGTCGGCGGAGAGGTCGTCGAAGGCGACGTCGTCGTGGAGGTATCCGGCCGGCCGGTGTTCGTGCTCGAGGGAACCGCTCCGATGTATCGCTCACTGCGGCCAGGGATGAGCGGTGCCGATGTTGTTCAGCTTCAGGTGGCGCTTGCCCGATTGGGGTACGAACCAGACGCTGATGGGATGTTCGGTGAGGCGACGAAAGCGGCGCTGATTGCCTGGTACGGCGACGCCGGGTACGAACCGGTAGCGGCGTTCGACACCGCCGCAGCGGACACGGCGTCGGCCAGTCAGTCGGTGGATGACGCAACGGCCGCCCTCGACGTGGCGTCTGCAGCTCTCAAGCTGGCCGAGCAAGGAGCGTCGACGCTGGAGGCGACCCAGGCCGAGGCTGCGGTCGATCAGGCCGAGCGGAGCCTCGGCGAGGCGCGTGCGCAGCGGGTCAACGAGGTGCGCTTGGGTGAGGAGACCTACAACGCGGCGATCCGCGAACGGGATCGCTTGGCACAGAATCCACAAACTACGCCGGGTGAATTGGAAGCGGCGGAGCTGCAGATCCTACAAGCCGCCGCCCAGCTTGACTCAACGCGGCGCTCGACGGCCGACGCTGTGACTTCAGCGGAAGAGACGCTGTTGATCGCCACGATCTCGCGTGACACGCTGCTTGCGCCTGCGGACCTGACCGACCTCCAACGAGGCGTGGATAGCGCATCGGGGGCACAGGCACAGGCACAGGCGGCGTTGGCGGCGGTGATTTCGCAGAACGGGCCCACGATTCCGCTCGGTGAGGCGCTCTTCGTGCCGCAGTTACCGGCGCGAGTGCGCACCTCCGCAGGCACAAATTCCGATCCGGCCGGCGAAGCGGGCGAGGGCGGGCCGGGGCCGCTGGTTGAGCTTGCGGGTGGCCGGTTGGTCGTGACCACATCGATGCGCCCGGGCGATGTCGGCCTTGTTCGCGTCGGGATGCCGGTGGCCCTGCTTGATGAGACCACCTCGACCGAATATCCGGCGACGATTACCTCGATCGTGAAAGATCCGGTTCCCGGGCCGGACGGACAGCTCGTGCACCCCGCCGTGATCACCCCCGACGCCCCGCTGCCTGATGGTCTGGTCGGCGCCAATCTGCGTGTCACGATCACCGCTGCGTCGACCGAGGACCAGGCACTCGTGGTGCCGTTGGCCGCGGTCACCTCCGCCGCTGACGGTACGACACGCGTGTCGCTCGTCGACTCGGTCAACGACGAAAACCCGATCGACGTCGTCGTCGACGCCGGGCTATCAGCGGACGGCTTCGTGGCCATCGTTCCAGTGACGCCCGAGGCGGTAGGCGCCGATGATCTCGTGGTGGTCGGCCGGTGAACGCTCGGTCGCCGGCAGTGTCGGTGCGCGGACTCGAGCGGCGATACGCGGGGCCACCAGAGGTCGTCGCGCTGCATCCGTGCGCATTCGACGTCGACCACGGCGATTTCGTGGCGATCACCGGGCCGTCTGGTTCAGGCAAGACCACCTTGTTGTCGCTGCTCGGCCTCCTCGACACCCCAAGCGCTGGCAGCTACCTGCTCGACGGTGTCGACACCGCGTCGCTCACCGATCGGCAACGCACGGCGCTACGCGCCTACCGGATCGGATTCGTGTTCCAAGCGTTCCATCTCGTCAGCTACCGCAGCGTCACCGACAACGTCGAACTTGGGCTCACCTACCAAGGCGTCAACCGTCGACACCGCCGACGCGCCGCGCTCGAGGTCATCGACCAAGTCGGGCTGACCCATCGACGCGACGCATCGTGCACCACCCTGTCAGGTGGCGAGAAGCAACGAGTCGCCATCGCACGCAGCCTTATCCGTCAACCGACGTTGATGTTGTGCGACGAACCGACCGGCAACTTGGACACCGCTACCAGCAACCAAGTGCTCGACCTCATCGAGCACGTCCACCTCCGCGGGGTCACGATCGTCATGATCACCCACGACCCCGACGTCGCCGCCCGAGCGACCCGCCGTCTCACGATCACCGACGGCGTCGTCGCCGAACCAAGCCCACTGATCGCATGACGAAGCGAACCGTGCCACGCTCCCGACTGAGCTGGGTCGACACGATCTCAGAAGCCGCGGCGGCAATGGCTCAACGACCCATCCGGACGCTACTGACCGCCCTTGGCACTATTCTCGGTGTCGCCGCGTTCGTAACGACCACCGGACTCGCAGACACCGCCCGCGCCCAGGTCTCGGCGCGCTTCGACGCTCTCAAAGCAACCGAGGTTCGTATTCAAGACGCGGCACCGGACGGCACCAACCCGTTCCCGGGCGACGTCGACGCCCGCCTCGAAGCGCTCAACGGCATCAACTACGCCGGGCTGACCTACCCGGTAGACGACACCATCGCCCTGCAACCGCGCAACACCGCCACCCGACCCACCGGCAACTACCAGCCGATCCCGGTCGCCGCCGCCACCCCCGGAGCCATAAGCGCGGCCCTCCCCGAGCTATCCGCCGGCCGCCTCTACGACCAGTTCCACCAACAACGCGCCGAACGCGTCGCCGTGCTCGGCCGCGTCGCCGCCGACCAGCTCGGCATCACCCGCGTCGACAACCAGCCCGCCGTGTTCATCGGCGACACCGCCTACACCGTTATAGGCATCATCGACGACGTCTCCCGCAACCCAGATCTCCTTCTGTCGATCACCATCCCCACCAGCACCGAACACCGCGACATCGGCACCGCGTCGCCCGCGTACGAAGTCCTCATCGACACCAAACCCGGAGCAGCGCCGCTCGCCGGCCACCAAGCACCCCTCGCCTTGCGCCCACAACAACCCGAACGCCTCCAAGCACTCGTCCCGCCAGATCCCCAGACCCTGCGCAACAATGTCGAAGGCGATGTCACCGGCCTCTACTACGCCCTCGCCACCCTTGCTCTCCTCATTGGCACCATCGCCATCGCCAACGCAACCCTGCTTAACACCATCGAACGCCGACCCGAGATCGGGCTCCGACGCGCTCTCGGCGCCACCCGCGCCCACATCGTCCGCCAGGTCACCCTCGAAGCCGCCGCCATCGGCACCATCGCCGGCATCGCCGGAACCGCCATAGCGATCTACGCCATCGCCGCCATCTCACACCAACGCCACTGGACCGCCACCATCAACCCGACCCTCACCCTCGTCGCACCCCTCATCGGACTCGTCACAGGCGCCATCGCCGGCATCGCCCCCGCACTCAAGGCCGCCCAAACCCCACCTGCGGTCACCCTACGAAGCTGAGCGGACGCCGCCGTGTTCAGCGACAACGCCGCGATCGCTACCGCGAACGATGCACGTGTGTTGTCGCTGGCCGCGCCGACTTGGACAAGGAGGCTGGCGTCACTGTGAAGGGTTTGATGTTCCCTGGTGTGACCACGATCTGCCACCAGTCGGGACCGAGAATGAAACATCGGCCACCGAGCGGACACTTCCTCTTGGGCCGCACGAACTTGGCGACCTCTGCACCCCAGGTCACCAACCTCAAGGAGAACCAGCATGTCCATCGTCAAGCAACGCTCGCATCCAGCCCGGACTTGCGACCCACATACTACTCATCGACATAGGGGGTCGACTGTGCAGCAATTAGCCAGACGTTTAGGCACAGTGCTTGCAGCTTGCGTGGTAGCTGCTGTCCCGATGGTAGCGACTTCCCCCAATGTCCAAGCCTATAACGACGGTGCCTGCACTGCGTCCTACGACAACTGCTATTGGAATGGGGTCTCCAGTTATTGGGACGACTACTACCGAAAGCGTACGTCTTCGGCATGGTCTTCGACCTGGATTTGGAATCGAGACAGCTCGTACAACGGGTCATGCTATTGGACCAACACCGGCTGGACCGGAACGCCGTACTACTTGCCGTATGCCGGAACAGGACAGACCAACATCGGCTACTACGTGCAGTCGCATAGCAGGTTCAATTCAGTTACATACTCGGGCGGGTGCCCGTCCGGGCAGTAGACCCGATCACACCACCTGTGGGACGAGACCCAATTTCTCATCTTCGGGATACGAACTCGATCAAGTTCCTGTTCCTGTTCCTGTTCCTGTTCCCGGTGGCCTGCTCGGCCGAGGACGGGTCGACGCCCGGCCCGTCCACGGCGAGCACCACCACATCCATGCCGATCCCGAATTCGAGCTCAGCCGATGGCACCTCGGAGGAACCTGTTGCGACTGGTGAACCAGCGAGCCGAGGGCTGACCTCAGTGAGTAACCTCCTGGCGTTCTCAGATGACGACGACATCGCCATCCGGCGCGCCGTCGAAGAGTTGACGCGACGATGCATGTCCGAGAAGGGCTTCGAGTATCCGGTCCAGACAGTCGCGGTCCGCCCACTCGGGAATTCAACGTCGATTGAGGACGCCCGACAGTACGGCTATCACCTCCCGGGGGAACAGCTCGGGCAGGATGACAACGCGTTGGCTCTTCGGACCATGCTTGAGAGCCAGGATTTCGCGGCAGCCCTGAATGGTGACGCCACACCCTCACAAGCGCCGCCAGCGGACAGTAGGCCGGCGACCTCAGCAGTGAACGGGGGTTGCCGGACCGTTGCGGTCAATGAGCTCGGCCTAGCTGGACCTGACGGACTTGCGCCCCTCGATCTAACGCTGGCGCAGGCACAAAATGCCGTCGCGACCGAAGTCGATGCTTCGCCCGAGAGCCATGCGCTCAAGGGTGCCTGGTCGCTCTGTATGCGAGCAGCTGGGTATGACTATGCAGTGCCCGCCGATGCGTTCCAGCAGTTCATTGTCGAGGATGAGGTGAGCGACCTCGAGAAACAGGTCGCAGTGGCGGACAAGACATGCGTCGAGCAGGGCGGCTACCGGGCAAGTTACGACGCGTTGCTGGCCGACGGTGTTCAGGCGTGGATTGACCGACACCCCGACATCGTCTCGAGCACCGACGAGCTCAGGGCCGCCATCGTCGCGCGGGCTTTGGAAGCGATCGATCCCGCAGGGTGACATATCTGACTCGGCGTCGCGTGCGCGCGGTCCGGCCCGCTGTCGTCGTGTTCGGGTAATTTTGCTCCAACTCGTAGAGCCAATGATTCGTCACCGGCTCGTGGTCGACCCGCACACACCACGAGAACAAGTGCGATGCTCGATATTGGTTGAACCCCGGGATCGGTGACTGCAGAGCAGTCACCAGACAAGTCGGCGCTTCAGGTGGGGCTGCAGCGGCTCCTGACCGGAGTTGAGTTCCTCGTCGCCTCGCCCGACAACGCGAGCGAGGCTTCGGACTGTCCCGCCCTGCGCATGCGTCGTCGACGTTTACAGCTCGATCCCGAGGTCGATCGTGCGGTCGGGTCGTGGGGGCTTTGGGAGATCGATGCCTGCGTCGTGCGCCCAGCGAGTTGTTGCCTCTGCGAGTTGGCTGGTTCCGTTCAGGGTTCGGTCGCCGCCGAGCACGGCGACCATGTTGCGGAGTTGCGTCGCAGGGAGCTTGTGACCTTTCGCCCAGTGCTCCCACGTGTCGAGGGCATCGCAAAGGAGTTCGGCACGGTCGGCCTTGCCGTCGAGGTTGTTCCAGTCGTCGAGCAGTTCACGGGTGCTGTGGATGCGGTCGTGATGATCGACGATGTCGCGCAACTCGCTGAGCGGTCGACGGGTCGGCTCGGCTGCTTGCTCGCATCTGGCGAGGCGCTCAGCGGCAACGGCAAGCACGTCGTTGGCGGCGGCGACGTTGCGTCGTGCTGATCGTCGCTGGAGTTTCCCGGCGGTTCGCAGGTCGCGTTCGGCGTTCCACAAATTCGACCGGGCTTCGGTGAGGACATGCTCGGCGTCGACCACCTGCGCTCGGAACGGGGCGTGTGCTGCCTGTGCTGCGGGTAGGTCGCGGCAAGCGTTGACGTAACGCTGTTTCTGCTCGGCTCGATCGGCGTCGCGCTCGATCACGTTGCGGCGTGCGGATCGGGCGAGTTCGTCGGCGTGGCCTCGAAGTTCGTCCAACCAGTCCGGGATCTGCACTCGTGGCCGTGTTTTGGATCGTGGGACGGCGGCGGCGAGCGTTCGTCGCTGCACGGTGGCGGGGATGTCGGCTCGGTCGACGGCGATGGCTGCTTCGAGGACAGTGATGGCTTGGCTGAGGTTGTCGGTGTCAGCCACGAGTGCGTCGTTGTGGTTGCGTCCGCGGGTCATTCCGACATAGAGCCCGCGGCCGGTGGTCGCTGTCGTGGCGAGGGTGACGGCGCGGTCGGCGGTGTCGCCTTGGGCTCCGTGTTCGGTGCTGGCATATGCGAGTTGCACGTGGTCGCGGACGTAGTCGGTGGGCAGCGTGATGGTGCCGTGTCCGCCGATGCGCGACACGGTGATCTCACCGGTGTCGGAGGTGTTGGTGATGGTCCAACGTTCACGGTTTCGCACAGGCTCGCCGACCGTCGTGCGGAGCTGCCGGTCGTTGCGACGTGTGACAACGATGTCGCCGACCATCGCCCAGTCCCCGTCAATACGGGTAGCAGTGGTCGGGTCGAGTTCGCCGTTGTCGAGACGGTGTTGTTGAATTCGGGTGTTGATCGCGGCGACGTGTTCGTTGCGGGTCGTCACGATCGACAACGACTCACCTGCGTCGCGACACCGCGTCCAGGCCTCCGCGATCGTGTCGAGATGCTCCTGAAAGCTGCCGGCACGGATTCGGCCACGGGCGGCATACGTGTCGATCGCCGTGGGGTCACCGGCACGCAGGCGCAGCGTGGTCGCTGCTTCCCAGCGGTAAGTGAAGCGGTGGAGTTGCTCGAGTTCGACCGTACGGGCGGTGTCGCAGAGTTCGGTGAACATCCCACCACGCCCGACCGCCTGTAACTGGAACGGGTCACCGACCAGCGCCAGGCGCCACCGTCGCTTATCGGCGTGCACCACGAGGCGGTAGAGGTCGGAGGTGTTCAACATGGCGGCCTCGTCGACCAGGATCGTCGCTCCCGCAGGTGGGAGCGGCCACGGCCGGGTCATGTCCGGGTGGTCGAGTTCGAAGAGCAGCTTGGCGACCGTGTCACACTCCGCCCCGGTCTCCTGCTTCAACACCGCCGCGGCTCGTGCCGTCGGCGCCAACCCGACCACGACGCGACGCTGGTCGTGAAGGTCGGCGACGGCAGCTTCGAGCATCGCCGTCTTGCCGGCGCCCGCCGGCCCGACGACCACGACGAGACGGTCGTGGCCAGCGACGACGCTCGCAGCGGTTCGCTGAGCGTCATCGAGTCGACCCACCCCGATCGTCGCCGACGGTGACACCTCGGGTGCTTGGGCGTCGAGAGCGAAACTGATGATGTGTTCTTCCTGGGCGAGGACATGGGCGGAGGTGGATTGCTTGGCGATCGGTTCGATCCACACCGACCGCCCATCGCTGCGCCGGTGCACTGCGGTGTCGGTCGGGTCGAGATCAACACACTCAGCGAGCACCGTGTCGACCGCATCATCCAGAGCTGTCGCCCATGTCGTGGCGTCGTGTCCCGGTTGTGGGGACACCGTGTCGCAGAGCTGGCGCAGGACATCCATGCGGTTCCATGCCGACTGCCGCGCCGCCAACGACTCAACGACATCGCCCGCAGCGACCGGAGACGGCTCCAGTGGGTGTTGGTGGGCGTAGTCGACCGCGGACTCGACAACGGTGGCGGGGTCGACACCGACCGAGCGAGCCTCGGCATGCCACCGTGTGCGCAGATCTGTGACGCCGAGGCCGGTCTTGCGGTTGCGGGTGTCGACAGCGGCTTCTCGTTCCATCGCCGCGTACTCGAACGTCGTCGGCTCGCGCCCTTCGCGTGTCGTGAAGTCGGCAAGCTTGTCGCCCATCTCGACACCAATCTGGTCCGCTCGCTTCGAGAACTGCTCGAGGAGTCCGTCGGAAAGCCCGGAGATTTCGGCCTGGCCGTTCACAATCGGATCGAACACCACACCGAACCGGGCGGTGACCTCGGCTCGAAGCACGGATTGGTACAGGTAGCCGAAGGCTTGCTGATGCTTCTTCAATGTCAGCGCATCCAACGCCAACCAACGCCCGTCTGCGGTCTGGACCTTCGAGGAGATCACCACATGGGTGTGGAGCTGCGGGTCATCAGCGCGACTCGTCGATTGGCGGAACACTGCCATCGACAGCCCGCCGGTCTCGGGATGCAAACGTGCGCCGTTGGAGCGGACACGCGTCGTCGATGCGTACTTCTCGATCATCGCCACCGTCGCAGCGACTGCGGCGTCGTGGCACTCGGCGAAACGTTCGTCACCGGTGAGGCCCCACAGCACCGACAACGACTTCGGTGCCGACAACGTCGCGTCGTACCCGGCGACCGCTCGGATCGTGTTGCCGTGCTTGTCGACACGATCGACAAGTTCGCGACCGAGGAGCATGCCGGTGGTCGGGTGGTAGCCCGACAGGAGCGCTTCGAGGGCCTCAGTCGTCACCTCGCCCGACAGGCCGAGTCCCGGGGCTTGGGACCCGGCCCACACGCCCGGCAACTCACCGTCGGCCTTGGTGAGGTAGCCGGTGTAGTACGCGGCTGACGCTCCCGCACCTGCCGCAAACAGCGTCGTCACACGTATCACGACCACTCCCACCTGTGCGCGGGCACCTGTCTGATTTGATTTGTTTGTGGGTTGAGAGAGGTTGGTTGATGCATGGCGGGGGTCGCGGGTTAGACGCTGAAGAGTTGAGGGGTTTGCGGCGTCGTGGTGCGGCGGGGGGGCTTGGTGGAGGTGATGGCGGTGGTGTCGTTGACGGTGATGGCGGTGGTGTCGTTGACGGCGACGGCGGTGGTGTCGTAGGTGTCGGAGCTGACCGGGGGCCAGACGGTGATCGCCGTGCCGATCCATTCCTCGAACTGACGGCGCGGGACGCGGAGTTGACCACCGACCCACTTCACCGGCATCCCCGCTGCACCGTTGGTCGCCAAGAACTGATGGGCGAGCTCGTAGACGGTCGTGCGCGAGATCCGCGCCACCGCTGCGGCCTCCATCACCGTCAACAGATCCGGCACGCGGACCTCGACTCTCGTTTCGCTCATCGACGCTCCTTCACCTACCGAAGGGCCTACGAAGCCGGTGATCGTTACAGCGATTCACAATCCCTAACGGCCATCGAAGACCCCGAAACGGGGAATCTGTTGCGCAGTTGGTCGCGGGTCGCTTCCACTGATGCATGCCTCCAGACGATCGAATTCGTGATGTGCGCGCCTCACACGCGTACGGGACGTCGGGATGCCTTCGGTGGACTTGCCGGCCGATCGTCCGGTCGCCCGGCATGCGCTGGCAGCCTGTCGATCACCGTCGAGGTGCCGGCTGCGCGACTCAACGCCGAGCCACGGCTGTCGGTGTCGGTGTCGAAACGCTGCTCGACGAACTTGCTGACAAGCTCCAGCGTCACCGGCGACGCGCATCGCCTATCCTGGCCTCATGAGCAACGCTGCGAACCTCGGCCACCACGTTCCGCACGAAACCTCGTTGCTCGCCCGCGATCTCACAGCAGCGGAGCTTCGCTCCGCGCCACTGCTGGCGTCGATCGACGCGCTGGTCATCGACGAGTTGTCAGCCGACGAAGACGACGCGTTCGCTGCCGCACTCGATTCGTGAGAATCGTCGTCGACACCGGCGTGTTCAGCGCTGCGCTCAGTCGTCGACGCCGCTCCCAGTTCGAGACCCACGTCGAGGGGCTCGCCGGCAACCAGCTCTTCCTCGCCAGCGCAACCGTTGCCGAACTGCGCTTCGGCGCGCTCGTCGCCGAGTGGGGATCTTCACGTCGCCGCCGACTCGAAGAAGCGATCGCCACCACGACCGTCGTACCCGTGAGCGATGCTCTTCTGACCCGGTTGGCCGAGCTTCGCTACGCGTGCCGCCAGGCCGGCCACCCACTCGCTGACCCTGCTCACACCAACGACCTGTGGATCGCAGCGAGCGCCATTCACATCGACGCCAGGTTGGTCTCGGCGGACACCATTTTCGGCGACGTGCCCGATCTCTTCGTCCTTCTCTGATGTGGAGCGCGACGTTTGGCCATCGTCACTTCAGTGCAGTGCGGCCGAACCACATCCACGCGTTCCAGCTCCTTCCGTAGAGCGCGACTCGCGTACTTCTACGGAGCGCTGAGCGAGCCGAGCACCGCTATGTGCGACTTGACGACTCCCTCGGTGCGGTGGCGGTAACGCTTCACCACCATCTCCAAGTCCTTGTGTCCGAGCAGGTCGGCGACTTCTCGGAGGGGCACGTCGGCATCGACCATCAGTGACGCAACGGTGTGGCGCATCTCGTACAGCGACAGCGCCGGCACGCCGGCGTGGGCGCAGACCTTCTTGAAGTCGCGTCGAGCGTGCGACGGGTCGACAGGGGTACCGACTTCCGATGTAAACACGAGGTCAGCCCAACGAGGGTCCGTCGTCCAGTGCGCGCCGACAGCGAGGCGGCCCTCGGCTTGCTGCTTGCGGTGCCGGCGCAACGCTGCCACCAGCACTTCGGTCATCTCGACATCGCGTCGGTTGCCGGTCTTCGTCGGCCCGATGCTTAGTGGGCGTCCACCGTCGGCGCGCTTGATCGCGTGGTCGACCGTGATCGTGCAGTTCCCGAAGTCGACCTGAGGCCAACGCAGAGCGTCCATCTCGCCGGGCCGCGCACCGATGCTCAGCATGGCGATGAAGTAAGCGCTCGGGGTCGCCGTCGTGAAGGTGCCGTCACCGGTCCCTGTCAGCGCGACCATCAAGGCCGAGTACTGCTCACGGGTGAACGATTCTTTCGCCCGCGACTTGCTGTAGACCGCCGGTGCGTCGGGGTTCGTGGCCGAGCGGTCCTTCGGCAGCTTGGCGAGGCGCGCAGGGTTCCACGTGATGTACCGACGGGCGACCGCCCACTCGAGCATTTCGCCGAGCATCTGCTTGTAGTCCCGACACGTGACGCGCGCCTGTGGCTTGCCTCCCTTGCCACCGGATTCCGCCTCGACGCGCAGCCACGTCTCGATCTGGGCGACGGTCAGCTGGTCGAGCTGGCGCCCGCCGATCCGGCCGGCCGCGATGATGTGTCTCTCGACGCGCGGGCGGAGGCGCAGGATCGTCCCTTCCTCCTTCGTGCCCTCATTCTGTTCCAGGTGCGTCAGCCATTCGCCGGCGAGGTCGGCGACGGTCATCGACTTCTTGCGCACGTCCACGCCGGCGTCCTGCTCACGTTGGAGCTTTCGGAGCTTCTCGGCGACCGCCTTGCGGGTCGGCCCGGTGATCCTCTTGCGCCGCCGCTTACCGTCCGGGCCGACGTCCAGGTCGACTGAGGCGATCCACCGCTCGACAGTCACACCAGTCGCGGCTCGCGTGTAATCACTCCGGTAGATCGACCCCTCCCCCTGGGAGCGGGTGCTCGGCTTGGTGGCCATGGCGGGGTCCCCCTTCCGTTGGTGCCACCACCTTACGCCTTCGAATGGCTCCCACGATGGCTCCCAAGACTGTCGAAAACGACGGAAGCCCCGGTCGGGGCCGCTCTCGCAGTCCCGTGACCAGGGCTTTCTTCGTCGGGGTGAGAGGATTTGAACCTCCGGCCTCCACGTCCCGAACGTGGCGCGCTAACCAAGCTGCGCTACACCCCGTAGCGGCTGGCATGCTATCCAGCGGTGGCGGGTTGTTCCTCTGACGAATTCTCCGACCTGCCAGCATCGCTGTCGGGCAGCGGCACCATCGGCTCCACCGGAGCGGCATCGGCGGCGAGGCCCTCGGTGTAGGTGCCTCCGGCGAGGATGGCGTCGGTGGCACGGCGCAACCGCAGTGAGTCGAGCGGCTTCACCAGCCAGCCTTCGGCACCGCTTCGGCGAGCGAGGTGCATGTCGGCTTGCCGATCGAGCAGCATCAGCACCGGCACGTGGTCGACGACGCCGGCCGACTCGTCGAGACGCAGCGACATCGTGACCGCCATGCCTCCCATCGAGCCGACCTGTAGGTCGAGGATGGCGAGATCGGGCAGGCGTTCGGAGACCTGGCCAGCAACCGCCCGCCCTTCGCGGCACACGGTGAAGTGGACGTCGTCGTCGCCGAGGGCGGCGGTGACTTCGTCGACGATCCAGTCGGCATCGGTGGCAAGCAGGATGTGCACGATGCAGACGCTACCCGTCGACGGCCGGATGATCGAAGAGATGCCCCGCCATCTCCATCAAGCCGTCGAGGTCGTGGACGTCGCCGTCGAGCAGCGGGAGCACGACGAGACGATCGACCCCCACGATGTCGGCGAGCGGCGCGATCACGTCGAGTTCGAGATCTCGCATCGTGCGCAGCGCTGCCACGTTGTCCCACAGCACTCCGAGGTCGTCGGCACCCGCCGTGCGCGCAGCAGCCGCGGCGTCGGCAGCGTCGGTGGCGGTGCCATGGCCGAACGCTGGATGGGCGCGGTTCACGATCGCCGAGTGCACCCCGACGCCCTGGCCGACCAACTGCGTGGCGAACCAGACCGCCTCGCCGATCGTGTCGTGACGCGGAGAAGCCACGACCACGAACGACGTCTCCGGAGCCCTGATCAGGCGCACCACGTCGTCGGCGCGTTCACGGAAGCCGGTCTCCATCCCGGCGAACGCCTGGAAGAAGGCGACCGAGTCGGCCAACACATCCGAGCCGACCACCTTGCCGATCGCCTTCAGGATCGGCTGCG
>Ga0335397_10006554_pt1 | contig 14999 bp, 8 predicted proteins | sample MAT04_FD_205740 | JGI IMG/M metagenome (GOLD analysis project Ga0335397, IMG submission 205740) | Freshwater microbial communities from Lake Fryxell liftoff mats and glacier meltwater in Antarctica - MAT-04 (spades assembly) (version 2) ...
TTCCCGATCGCGACCTCGTGCGCACAAACGAGATGGCCGTCCGCATCTACAACGCCGCCGACAGCCGCGCACCCCGCCGATGACGCACCGTTACCCGGCGGCGGAAACTACACGGTCACTCGCTGAGTGATGCTGCGACCCGCAGCGGGCTGGCCGGCAGCGATCTCGGCAGGGTAGCCCGCCGCGATCCGCGACCCGCGACCCGCGACCCGCGACCCGCGACCCGCGACCCGCGATTTTTGACGCCGTAGGGCATCTCGGGGATGCTCACGAACCCCATCAGCCGCGACGAGCGCGGGCGCACGGTCGTCGGGTCCGTCTGGACGGGCTCCGGCCCGGCCGCATCCACCGGCACGCTCGGCCACAGAGGGACACGAGCGCCGCGCCGACCGCGATCGGTGACACGATCACCGATCCCAGCCACGCCGCGACCCAGGCGGCGCCGAGCCACGCATGCGCGTCGGTTCCGGTCGTCACGACACCCACGTCGCCGCGTGCTCCGAACACCGCGAGGATCGCGAGAGCGACCAGCGGCAGCGCGGCGAGCCCCAGGAATCCTCGAAGAACGGGCCGCATCACGACCTCCCCTGCCCCGCGCGGACCCGTCGCCACAGCGGTCCCTGCGACATCGCGTAGAGCATCACCGCATCGCCGAGCGCGTTCGAGGCGAGGAAGCGCCGCTTGCCAGCCTTGCGCTCGGGGAACGCAGCGAGTTCGAGTGACGTGACGAGCTCTCCGAGCAATGCCTCGTCGTGGAATGCCGCGGCGCCGAGGATCGCCATGCCGCTCGCGCCCGCGCCGGCGCGAACGAGCGGGACGACTGGGCCCGAGTCTACATCGGCCATCCCCGCGCGCGGCGGGAGCGGGTCGTTGCCCCAGCGCGCGGCATCGGGCCACTCGCGCGCGTAGGCGAACCCGAGCGGACGCACCACCAGCTCGCGCTTCGCCCGCTCGTACTGATCGCGTGCGAGCGGGGGATCGACCAGCTCGAGGAAGTGCGCCACCGCGAACGCCGAGGAGCCCTCGGGGCCGTCGAGCGCTCCGCCTTCCCACGTCGTCGAGGCGACGAGGAGAGCCGTGTGCGGATCGGTCAGGCGTGGCGCGTTCGCGAGCCAGCGTCGCGTGAGCGCCTCGGCGCCCTCCACGGGATGTCCGAGCACGTGCGCGGTGACGGCGAGCGCCGCGAGCGCGAGCGTGTTGTCGAACATCCAGCACTCGTCGGGGTAGCTCTACACGCGTGTATTGTGCACACGTGGGCCGCATCACTAGATGCAGCGTCGGGAGCACCACGCACGACGACACGACGACCGCGAAGGCGGTCGCGAGGACTCTGTTCATGGGCGTCAGACGCGGCTGCTCGCCCTTCGTTGGCCGCGATCCGAGCGGAGCGGTCACGGAAGGACCCCGAGCGGTCACGGGAGGGGGCGGGGCGTCACTTGCACGTGGAGATTGAATCGCTCGTGCGTGACGGCGTCCGAGCTCGGCGCCTCATCTCTCGCGGATCGTGCGGGCTCTCAGCCCGCTCCAGCGCGGGGACGGTCCTCCAACGCGCGGCGAATCGCCGCCCCGAGTGTGGCGACGGTGAGTGGCTTGGCCAGCGTTCCTCGCACCCCGACCGCGGCGAGGGCGGCGGAGCTGCTATCCGCGCCGATCCCGCTCATCAGCAGGATCGGCAGGTCCGGGCGCAGCGTATGCAGCTGCTGCGCCAACTGCATCCCGTCCAACTCCGGCATCGTGAGGTCGGTGAGGACGAGGTCGAAGGCGTCGGGGCGCTTCCGGAACTCGGCGATCGCTTCGCTGGCACGCGGGAAGGCGGTCACCAAATACCCGAGCTGCGACAGCGCCCGCTGGAGAAGCCGAAGAATCGGCGCTTCGTCGTCGACGACGAGGATCCGCTCCGAGCCACGCCCCGACGCTTTCTCCGGCGACGCGGAGTCGGGGAGCGCGGCGCCGTCCTGAGTCGGGAAGTAGAGGTTGAAGGTGGTGCCCAGACCGACGGCGCTCTGCACGGTGACCAGTCCGCCCGCGTTCTGCACGACGCCATGCACGACCCACAGCCCGAGTCCGGTCCCTTCCCCGACGGGCTTGGTCGTGAAGAACGGATCGAAGATGCGGGCGGCGTTCTCCTCGTCGATGCCATGTCCGGTATCGGACACGCTCACCAGCACGCAGGCCTCTCCGGCGCGTGGGGACGTCGACGGGAACACCGCGCGCGTGACGCCGACGGAGAGCACGCCGCCGTCGGGCCGCATCGCGTGTCCGGCGTTCGCGCCGAGATTCAGCAGGGCCTGGTGTACCTGGCTCGCGTCGCCCAGGATGGGCGGACAGTCGGCGTCGATCTGCGTACGGATCTCGACCTTGGCGCCGAGGGACGCGGCGAGCAGCCGGCAGACCTCTCGCGCGACCTGCTGCATCGAGACGGGCTGGCGCGCCTGTTCCCCCTTTCGGCTCGTCGCGAGGAGGCGCCGCACGAGATCGGCGGCGCGCGAGCTCGCGGACTGGATCTCCCCGACGAATGTGCGTGCTTCGGACGCGGGGGGCACAGCCTCCTCGAGCAGGTCGGCGTAGGCGGAGATGGGCGTGAGGATGTTGTTGATGTCGTGCGCGATGCCCAGTGCGAGCGTGCCCACGGTCTCAAGCTGCTGCGAGCGCCGCAGTTGGTCCTCGAGCGCCTTGCGGTCGCGCGCGCGCTGCCGCTCGTCGGTGACGTCGGCGCCGAAGCAGAGCATCTGTGACTGCTGCAGGATGCCGGCGCGGCCCGGCACGCAGGTCCACGCGATGATGCGTTCGTGGCCGGACGCGTCGCGCAGCGTCGTGTCGTGGTTCCGCACCGTACCCGCGTTCGTCAACAGCGCCCGCAACGCCTCGCGTTCGTCCGTCCGGTCGTGCATCGTGATCCACCAGGACTGCCCGACGAGCTCGTGCACCGCCCGCCCGAGCGTTCGCACGACGGCGGGGTTGACGAACACCGTGCGACCGTCGTCGTCGACGCCACAGGCGAGGAGCGGGAGGGTTTCGAAGACGTTCGCCGTGTAGTCGCGCTCGGCGCGCAGGGCCATCTCGGTGCGCGCGCGTTCCTCGACCTCCCGTTCGAGACTGCCGTAGAGGCGCGAGTTCTCGATGGCCGTCACGGCCTGACTCATCAACAGCCAGAGGGCGCGGCGGGAGTCGGCGCGAAAGGCATGCGTCGTCTCCCAGTTCTCGAGGTGCAACGCGCCGATCCGCCGTCCCTGACTCTCGATCGGCATCGTCAGCGTCGAGCGGGGGCGCTGTGCGGCGGGGACGCGTCCGAGCCCGAAGCGCGTCTCGACGGCGAGGTCATCGAGCACGAGCGAGTCGCCGCTGCGCAGGACGCGACGGATGAAAGCGTGCGCGAGGTCCTTGTCGTCGAGCCGGGTGGCGGGCAGGTCGGTCTCGATCATGCGGTCCCGCACGGTACCGATGGCTTCGACGATCGGCTCGTCATCGCGCTCGAGCACGAGCATGCCACGCTGGGCGCCGGCGTTCTCGAGCACGATCTGCATGAGGCGCCGCAGGAGATCGCCGATGCGGAGTTCGCCCGAGATCGCCTGCACCGACTTGAGAAGACTCTCCACGTCGGCGACGGCGATCGCGTCGATGGCCCCCGCGCTCGACGCGAAGTAGGTCGGGAAGCCCACGACCAGCTCGTGCGCCTTCGCGGCCGCCCCCCAGGTCACGTAGGCTGCGTGCGCCTCCTGGAGGTAGAATCGCGCCAGCGTCTCCCAACGCTGCTGCCGGGCCACCCGGAACGCCTCTTCGGCCGCGAGTGCCATCACGATGGTCTGGTTCGAGGTCCGCGCGTCCTCGATCGCGCGGTTGAGCTCCTTGATGGCGCGATGCGGGTCGCTCACCATCCGCGCCTGGAGCGCCCGGGCAAAGTGGAGCGCCGGAAGATGATCGGGGCTCGCCTCGACGCGCGCGTCGAGGAAACCTTCGAACGTCCCGATCTGCGCGAGCGCGGCCCGTGAGGCGTCCACGTCACGCGCGTCGATGACGTTGGCGAGCCGGATCGCCTCGAACAGGTGGAACCAGTGCTCGTGCGTCATCCCGAGCATGGCATGGGCGATGGGCGCCATGGCAGCCGCGGCCGCGCCGGCGTCGCGCCAGCGTCCGTGGATGACCGCCGTCAACTGCTGCAGGATGCGCACCTTGCAGGCCGCCCACGGCCCGGCGCGCGCGACACGCGTCTCGAGCGCGGCGGACGCCTCGGCGAGATCGGCGACGTCATCGGCGGCGGTCGGGGCGCGGAGTGCACGGATGAACAGCTCGAGTGCGTCGCAGGCCACCTCGCTGACCATCCGGCGCGCGCGGCGGATGCGGATCACCCGCTGCTGGCGCTCGGCGTCGATCTGCTCCAGGGAGATGCCGGCGACCAGCATGGTGAAGAGCGACCGCACCTCGGCATACGCGGCCCAGGTGAGCGCGCTCGACTCCCAGCCCGTCGTCGCCGCCAGGTCGAAACGCGCGACCGTCTCGCGGAAGGACCGGTCGCAGTGCGGCGCGTTGGAGACGTTCGCGCGCGCGATCCATGCGGGGATGGCGAAGCGATCCGCGAGCATGCTGCCGATGCGCCCATACTCGCCGCGCCGGGCGAACCCCACCGACGTGATGGGTTCACCGTCCGTGACCGCGTAGGTCGCGAACGCCATGGCCCCGGCGACCGTGACGCCGTGTTCGAGCACGGTGAGGATCGCCAGCGCAGCGGTCGCCACGCACCATTCGCGCCCGCTCATGTAGGCGGTATCGGCCGCCCGGGCGAGCACGTCGAGCAGCACGATCACCTCGGGGTCGGTCGCCTCGGGTCCGTCGACGATCTCCTGTGCGGTGCGGCCCCGCCGCGCCCGGATGATGTCTTCCGACGCGCGTGCCGCCACCACCGCGACGTTCGACGTGTCGAGCGTGACCCCGAACACCGAGAGGATCTCGATGAGCGTGGACATGGCCGATGCGATCTCGCCCTGCGAGACCCACATCTCCATCATGAGGGCGAGGAGCGCCACCCGCTGGAACTTCTCGAGTGGGCCCTCGAGCACGTCGGCGAACGTGCGCTCCGCCGCCGCGAACTCCCCCTGGAGGACCTGGCTCTCGCCGAGGAGCCGGCGCGCCTCGAAGCGGAGGTCCCGGTGGTCCGGTGCGTCGGCGTCGAGGAACGGGAGCACCGCGCGGCAGTAGCCTTCCGTCGCCGCAGCGGCATTGACGGCGATGGCGCGGGACGCGGCGTCGAGCACCAACGTGATGACGTTGCGCAACTCGGCGGGATCCCGGATCTCGCCGAGCGCGTGGATGCAGTGCCCGGCCATCTCGAAGACGCGGCTCTGCGCACCCCGGCCGGCCATGAGGAGCCGACAGAGCGCGAGGTGGATCCCGGGCAGACGGTCGGGCTCGAGCAGCGCGTAGGCGGTCTGCTGCACGCGATCATGGCGGAACCGGAAGATGATCCGCGACGCATGGGCGTCCAGCAGCGCATCGCCGCCGGATCCGAGCTCCGTCCATTCGCTCCCGCTCACGAGCACGATCATGCCCGCCTCCGCGGCCGACCAGAGGAGTGCACCCACCAGATGCGCCGGTCGCTGCGCCAGGCCGGCGAGGGTTCCGAGGTCGAATGTGCTACCGATGCATGCGGCAAGTTCGAGGACGGACACCGTGTCGGCATCAAGCCGGCGGATCTGCCGCACCATCAGGTCGACGACGTTCGGGGAGACCTCCAGGCGCGCGATCGACCCAACGTCGCAGTGCCAGAGGCGGTCCCGGAAGTCGAAGCGCAACAGCTCCTCCTCGTGCAGCGAACGAAGCAGCCGACGCACGAAGAAAGGATTGCCCCCCGTCTGCAGGTGGATGTGGTCCGCGAGCCCCTCCGCGACGCCCGTTCCGCACGGAAACGAATCGGCGATCAGTTCCCGCACGTGCGCCCTGGTCAGCGGCGTCAGCGCGAGATGTGTGACCGGCGCGGCCGCGCCGTCCAGCCGGCGCATCATCGCGGCGAGCGGGTGGCCGTCCTCCACCTCGTTGTCACGGTAGGCACCGATGATCAGGAGGTTCGCGAGCTCGTCGGCGGTCGCCAGCTCCTCGAACAACCGCAGGCTCGCACTGTCGATCCACTGGAGGTCGTCCAGGAAGAGCACCAGCGGCGCCGTGCGGGCCATCACGCCGACCATGCTACGGAAGGCGAGCCGGAAGCGCACGTCCGCGTCCCCTGCGTCCCGCTCGATCCGCACCGTCCCCGCCGGGATCAGGAGCGACAGCGCCGGCACGACGTCGAGCAGCACCGCGAGGCCCGCGCCGAGCTCCTCCTGAAGCCCCGTTTCGAGTCGTTCCCGGAGTCGCGGATCCCCTTCGGCGATTGTCTCGATGATGTCACTGAACGCGCGGCGGATGGCACTGTACGGCGTGATTCGCCCGAACTGGTCGAACTTTCCCTCGACGAACAACCCGCGATGCACCGCGAGCGGTCGGTACGTCTCGCGCACGAGCGCCGTCTTGCCGACGCCCGAGTAGCCGGTGAGGAAGATCACCTGGCGATCGCCGTGGGCGACCCGTTCGAAGCGGGTCTTGATCTCGACCGCCGCCGCCTCGCGTCCGTACAGGCGCGACGAGAGCACGAAGCGGCCGGATCGGTCCGACGGGGAGGGGACGTCCCGGTCGAGCGCCTCGGCTGAGCGCCACGCCGCCGCGACGACCGCCAGGTCCTCCGCGAGCACGAAGGCATTCTGGTAGCGCGCTTCGGGTGACTTCGCGAGCAGCTTCGCGATGATCAGGTCGAGCGCCATCGGGACGTCGGCCCGACACGACCGCACGTCCGGCGCGGTCATCGCGACGTGCGCGTGGATGGTCCCGACGATATCCCTCGCCGGGAAGGGCAGGGCGCCGGTGAGCATCTCGTAGAGGATCAGGCCGAGCGAATAGTGATCGGCGCGATAGTCGCTTGGCCGGTTCATGCGTCCGGTCTGCTCGGGCGACGTGTAGGTGAGGACCGTCGCGTCGATCAGGCCGAGATCGTAGCGTTGCTCCTCCTCGGCCATGCGGGTCGCGCGCTCGAGTCCGATCAGCAGCACGCGATCATCCGGACCGACGAGCACGTGATCGGGCCGCAGCGACCGATGGATGATGTTCCGTTGATGGAGCTCGGCGAGCGCCGTGGCAACGCCGCACGAGACCGTGAAGAATCGGCCGAGATCCCACGGACCCGACTCCTGGGTCATCGCGGCGACCGTACGGTAGCCGCGCAGGTCCTCCAGCACGAGCGCGGTCCGTCCGTCCCGCAGCGTCAGGCCGCGCGCACGGGGGGTGGATACCCCATCGAGGGCGCGCAACATCTCCAGTTCGCGATGACTTCGCGCGGCCGACAGCGCGTTGGCGATCGTGGCGTCGTACGTCCGGAGCGTAACCGCGTCGCCGGTCTCGTCGACGTCGGGAACCATCGTCCAGTTCGGTCCCCGCGCGATGGGTGCGGGCGCAGCGTCGGTGGTGCCGATCATGGAACGAGGTCGATCAGGATCACGAGGAGCGGCCAGGAAGGATCTGTGGACTGGTCCGCCAAAGCTCACACAGCCCGCGAGGTATGTCGAGGAGGATGCCGAGCAGCCGGTGTCGCCACTGCCGTGACGGCGCGTAGGTGCGACTCGTCCTCGGGCGGCGGTGCGGGCTGATCCATGGGCGTCTCCCAATCGAGCCCGCGGACGGCCGCGAGTCGCAGGAAAAGAGCTGCAGGTTCGCCTCGTGGACGCGGCGACGACGGCCGGGCCCGGTGTCGCGCAACACCACGGTTGCTGGAGGCCGAACGTCGAGCAACGACTTTCGCTCGTCCTGCTCCCACGACGTCCGTAGACTCGAAACAATGGCTGCGAGCGGAAAGCCGTCGAAGGTGCAGCTTCCGGCGGACGAGATCGAGGCAATCAAGACCGAGCTCCGGCGACTCGTCGAGGTGCTCGGTACGAAGCGCGCCGTCGGTCATGCCTTGAAGTTTCCGTCCGCCTCCGACTCGCAGGCCATCGAGAAGGCGCTGCGCGTCCGGCCCGGTCGCGAGGTGGCGGAGAAGCTCTACGCGTATCTGGGGCTGACGAGGGAGCAGTTCCTCGCGACGCGCTCGCCGACCGGTCTCCTCCCGCCGCCGTCGCCGATCACCGCCGCGGTCCTCGACGAGAACAACTGGACGGCCGTCGGGCTCGACGAGGAAGGTTCACGCCGGATCGTCGCGACGATCCGCGAGGCCATCGAGGCCGCGCGGCTGCCCGTGCCCCCGAGCGCCGCGTCCGCGCGTCGAGCGGCCGCCGCTCGCCCGCGCGCGATCGGGCCTGCTAGTTTGGACCGTAAGCGGTAGCGGGCGGCGGACGCAGCGCCAGTGCCTCCACGAGCGGAGGAGACCACCGCGTGCGGGCCTCGTGCGTCGCCGGGAGCGCAAGACAGATCCGCAGGAGCCAGCCGAGTCGGACTCCCTCCGGGTCGTAGCCCGGCCGACGTGGCGGCGACTTGGCGACCTCGGAGAGCGTCGAGCGAACGCTCCGAACGCCCTTCCACGTCGTGAACGAGACGAGCACGTCGACGACGACGAGCGAGCCGTCCTCGCGGACCATCGCGCCGCGGAAGATGGGCTCGACGCACTCACCGCGGATGCCGGCGGCGACGCGCTCGCGCATCGCTTCGTAGTCGGCGGGATGGACCAGCGACGACATCGAACGTCCGACGAGCGACGACGGCGCTCCGACCAGCCGCGTGAACGCGGCGGACGCGTAGAGCACCGTGCTCCCGTCGTGGATGCAGACGTTGGTCCCTTCAGCAGCCTCGAGCTCGAAATCCAAAACAACCCCGCTGCCCGCCCTCGTGTCGTCTTCGCCTCGTCGATCTAGACGATCGCTACCCGCCCCGCAAACCCGTGCGGCTGTTGTGGTTGCGGAGAGACGTCTCGTTGCGTACAACGAATGGTTGTACGCCGCCCGTACGCGAAGGAAGGAGCCACGGACCTTGTGAATGAGCGTCAGCTTCTCGTCCTTCAGGCCATTCCCTTCGCTCCGCGCTTCGTCACGACGGTAGAGGTTGTTCGCCGCCTCCGGGAGGCCGGCCACGAAGCGCACCGGCGGACCGTGCAGCGTGACCTGCTCGCGCTCTCGCGGCTCGTCCCGGTCCGCGCGAGCGATGGCGGCAAGCCCTACAAGTGGCAGTGGCTCGGCCCGTGCCCTTGCTGCGGGGGCACCGGTCCTCCGGCCGAGAAGTAAGTCCGCTCGGCCGCGCTCAGGAGCCCGCGGGCAGGTCGAGGGCGATGCGCTTCGGCTTCGCCGCGCCGTCCGTGTCCCAGCAATAGACGGCGTCGTCCTCGCGGAGCGCGCAGTAGTGGCTCATCCCGGCCACGACGAGGCGGGCCGACACCCGATGTCGACGCGGAACGGCGTGTAGGTGGGCGGGCCGTGGAGTCGCTCGACGTTGCGGTCGCCAGAGTCGAATCGATAGCCCGAGCACATGAGCGAGCCGTCCCGTCCGGTCGCGCAGACCGAGCTGCTGGTCGCGGCGGCGGTCCGCGCGGGGCCGCCGAAGGGCGGACGGAGGACGCCGTCGCTCGAGCGGCACTCGACGTTCCCCGTTGGTGGCGGCAGTGGCAACGCGAACGTCTTCGTGACGGCGCGTCGTGGAAGACCGACGACTCCGCGGCGACCGCGCCGACTTCAATCGTCGCGCCGCCCGCATACATCCTTCTACGTCGACGGGTTCATGCGTTTCCGAGGCGCAAATCGTGGGAACCGACCGACCATCGTAGCGAGAAAGACAACTCCCACGACACACGCATTCGTTGCCTGCCGGCACAGCCGTGCGGCGCTTGCCACAGATGCGGCGCCCGCGTCGCCTCTACGAGAGAATTCCGCCGCTCGCATCGCCCGCGTCACCCGCGAGGCGCGACAGTTCGCGATACACGGTCCGCGCGCGAAACACGCGCCCCCAATCCTCGCGCCCGAGTGTCGCCGCCATCGCGTCGTAGTACCCAAGCGCCTCGCACGCGACGCTGCGACCGAGCGCGGCATCTCCCGATGCCCACGCGACCTCGGAGTGCGCGACGAACGCGCTCTCGAGCATTTCACCTTGCGCGCGTTCGAACGCGAGCTCGTACGCTGCTTTCGACGCCATGCGCGCTTCGTCCAGTCGTCCGAGACGCAACAACGCGCGGGCTTGCAGTGCAAGCGCGACCGATCGCGGCAGTTGCGCATCGGGCGCGGCCTCGCTCGCACGCCGCGCTTCGACCAGCGCCTCCTCGTTGCGGCCATTGAGTAGATGCAGCCGCGCGAGCAGCGTGCGCGCGTTGACTTCGAAGTAGCGGTTCCCTTGCGTGAAGTACAACTCGATCGCTACGCGCGTGTGTTGCTCGGCCGACTCCAGCCGGCCGAGCTCGCAATCCACCTGACCGCTCGCCAGCGCCGCCCACGCGATCACACGCTGCGCGCCGAGGCCTTTCGCCAGCCGCCGCGAACGTTCGCAGAGCTCGTGCCCGCGCATTGGATCGGCCATCATCATCGTCGCCGCCGCGCTGGCGAGTGCGGCCGCGAGATCGCGGGTCTGTCCCAGCGCCTCCCACGCGGCGATCGCGGCTTCCGAGCTCGCGATGCTGCCGCCGAGGTCGAGTCGCGTGAAACCCATCTCGGCGTCGGCCTCGGCGAACTGCGCGCGCGTCAGCAAGTCGACGTCGCTGCACGCCGCGAGCATCTCGCGAACGCGCGCCAGCGTGCCGATCGCGACGGGTTCCGCGCCGTGCAGCAACAGCGGGATGATCGCGCGCGACAACGCCGTGATCGCCGCGGCGTGGACCGGGCCGCGCTCGGCCTCATCGCGCACGCGTTCGGTGAGCGCGACGAGGCCATCGCGATCGGCATGGCGGCCGAGGCAGGCGATCGCTTCACCAGCAGCGCGGAACCACGCTTCTTCGCCCCGCGGCAGCAGGTCCATGGCCTGCAGCGAGGCATCGAGTGATTGCGGCAGGTTGCCGAGCAGTCCGTGCGCCACCGCTTCGTGCAATCGCAGCGCACCGAGCTCGTGGCCACCCGCACCGCATTCGATCGCGCGCTTCACGCGATCGAGCACACCGCGATAGTCGTTGCCGGCGAGCGCCTGCTCGGCCGCGCGATGGAACCAGCTCGCCGCGAGCGCCGGTGCCTTGCCGCGCGCGAAGTGTTCGGCAAGGAGTACCGGATCGCTCTCGCCCGCCTGCTCGAGCCACAGCCCAGCGAGCCGATGTCCGACGCTGCGGTCGTCGTCGGTGAGCGTGCGGTACACCGCTTCGCGCACCAGCGCGTGGCGGAACACTGCTTCGCGCGTCGACGGAAACCGAGCCTGCGGCTGCATCTCGATCAGTTCGCGCGGCGCGATGCGTTCGAGCGTTCGTTCCAGTTCCAGGTTCGACCGGCCGCCCAGCAGCGTCGTCACGCCTTCGAGCCAGAAGGTCTCGCCGAACACGCTCGCCGCACGCAGCGCGCGTTTCGCGCCGTCGTCGAGTCCAGCGATGCGCGCCTCGACCATCGCGAGCACCGACTCGGGTAGCGCGCCGTGCGCGTTCCCTTCGCCCGCAGATCGGATCAGTTCCTCGAGATGGAACGCGTTGCCCTTCGCGTTCGAGGTGATCCAATCGATCATGGCGCGATCGGCACGCTCGCCGAGCACCTGCTGGATCAATCGTTCGCACGCGCGCGGCGACAACGGTGACAGTCGGATCTCCTGCACACCGCGCTCGCTCCACAGGTTCGGGAACTGCGTGTGCACTTCGGGCCGCGCGAGGGCCAGCACCGCGAGTGGCATGTCGGGAAGATCGCGCAATACGGCGTCGACGGCTTGCACCGTAGGCAGGTCGCCCCAGTGCAGATCATCGAGGATCCAGCATACGGGCCCGATACGGCACTCGGCCGCGAGCCAGGTGCGCACCGCGCCGCGAATCGCTTCGCCGAGCCGCGCGCCGTCGTGTCGCAAGGCAGCGTGGACGGCGGCTTGCTCGCCTTCGGGATCGATGCCGCACGCGACGCCGAGAAAGCATGCGACCGAATCGAGTTCGTGGCCGCTGAGCACTCGCGCGAGCCGCGACGCGAGCAGCGAACGTTGTGTCGCCATGTCCTGGCCGTCGAGAAAACCCGCGGCGGCGTGGATGGTCTGCGACAACAATGCGTACGGTGATCCCGACGCCAGTGTCTCGGCACGACAGCGAAGGATCGTGCACGGCGCGCGATCCGACGCGGACAACTGCATCAGGATCTCGGCGCACAGACGGGTCTTGCCGGCGCCGGCCACCGCCGTGACGATCGCCGCGCGCGGCACGCGTTCGTCGAACGCCTCGGTGATCAGCCCCATGACGACCACCGCCTCGCGATCACGACCGACACACGATGTCGGCTTGCCGAGCAGCAGCCGCTCGGCCTGGTGTTCGCGCCGCGGCCCGACCAGCAGCCAGTGCGCATCGCGCGATTCGACCACGAAACGCCCGCGCAACAGGTGCGCCGTTGCCTCGTCGAGAATCACTTCGCCACCGCGTGCGTGTGGCGTCAACCGCGTGACGCGCGCGATCACTTCACCCGCAGGCAGCGCGACGCCGGCCCGCGCAAGGCCGGTCGCCAGTGCAATCGGCGACTCGGGCAGCGCGACACGCACCTCGCATGCGACGCGCGCGGCCTGCTCGGCCTGGTCCGAGGCGACGCCGCCGTCGTGCGGTTCGAGCACGACGAGCGCAGAGCCCTCGCGCAACGATTCGACGCGTCCGCCGCGCCGTTCGGCGATGCGCCGGACCACGTCGTGCGTCGAGTCGAGTTGATCGGGTGTCATCGTCGAGTCGTCGCCGGTGATCACGCCCACCACGAGCACGCTGAGCGTTCGCTGCTCGGAGTCGGACAGCGCAGCCTTCTCGGCATGCATCGCGCGCGGTGCAGGTGTCGTCTCGAAACGGAGCGCATGCAGTGACCGCGCGACCGCGTCGCCATCGTGAGGTCGCGCCTCCGGTTCCTTCGCCAGCATCGACGCGACGAGCAGTTCGAGCGACTCGGGTGCATCGGGACGCAACGTACCGAGCAGCGGCGGATCGTCGAGCAGGATGCGCGCGAACACCGACAGCACGTCGTTGCCTTCGAACGGCGGCCGGCCGGTGACCGACTCGAACAGCACGCACCCGAGTGCGAACACGTCGGCGCGCACATCGATCGAGCGGCCGGCGCGCACCTGCTCCGGCGCCATGTAGTACGGCGTCCCGAGGATCATCCCGGTGCGTGTCAGGCGCACGTCACTCGCCAGTGCGCGCGCGATACCGAGATCGAGCAACCGCACGGCGCCAACGTCGCCACTCGCGAGAAAGACGTTCTCGGGTTTGACGTCGCGATGCACGAGTCCGCGGCGATGCATCGCCGCCAGCGCCTCGGCGATCTGCGCTGCCACCAGCACTCCATCGCGCAGATCGAGAACGCCGTTCGCGAGACGCGCCGACAGCGTCATGCCTTCGAGCCAATCCATCGCGATGAACGTCTCGCCCGTTGCTGTCCGACCGTGCGCGACGTAACCGACGATGTTCGGATGCGCGAGCTCGGCGAGCAGCTCGCCTTCGCGCAGCATGCGCGCGGCGCTCTCGTAGGTGTTCGCGAGCGCAACCTTCAGCGCCACGCGCTGGCCCGACACGCGATCTTGCGCGCGGAGCACACGCCCCATTCCGCCCGACGCGACCTCGGCTTCGATCTCGAAGCGGTCGGCGAATCTTTCCCCCGGCTGCATACCCGCGGAGACTACCATCCTCCGATTGCGGCGCGCGTCCGCGATGTACTACCGAGACATGCGCATCGTGCGTCCCGCGGTACTGGCTGTGCACCTCTTCGTCGTTTCAGGCGGCTGCGGCAGTGACGCCTCGACTCACGGCGCGCTCGTGCCAGGCGGCAACTATGACGGCGGTTCGATCGCCAACGACGCAGGCGTTGGCGGTGACGGTGGCGAGGACGCGGGCGGTGGCCTCTCCGGAACCACATTTGTCGTCTCGCGCCTCTTCCTCCTCTCTTGCGAGGAGAGAGGAGGTGCGCATGGTCTGGGCCCAAAGCACCTCACGTGCCGTCGCGCTCACCCCTGTAAGCCGGCGTTCGCTCCGATCGCGAGCTTGGACCCATCATGCACGTCGTCATCCTCGGCCTCTTCACTGCCGCGCTCCTCTTCGCGGCCTTCGTCAAGACGCGACGGGCCCTCCGCGTGTTCCGCTGGGTGGCCGACACGCCCGATCGCATGCTGCGCCGACTCCTCGTCGTGTCCATCGTGCCCGGGCTCGCGGCGGCGATCGGGCTCGTCGTGAAGGGCCTCCCTCCGCCCCCGGCGCTCGCGTCCGGCGCGATCCTCACCCTCGGCGTGCTCGTCGCGACCGCGGGCGTGCTCGGGATCGAAGGCAGCCTCGTCGAGCCGGGCTCCGAGGCCGAAGCGCGCGTCGCGCTCGGTCAACCTCCGAAGACGAGCGCCGTGGGCCGCGTGATCGCCATCGCCGTCGGCGCCGCCCTCACCGCGGGAGCGGGCGCGCTTTGCTGGTACGCGTCGCAGATCTGATTCGAGGCAGGGGCAGGACAGGCGCGGGCTCAGGTCCGCAGATGCCTACCGCCGATCCGTCATGCTCCAAGGCGAGAGCCGTCATGACCTGAACGCCGCGCCCGCCCTGCTTCCAGGCGCCGACGCCTTCGCGACCGGCGCGGGGAGCTCGAGCACGACGCGTTGCTCGTGGGTTCTTGGGGTCGGACTGGACGATCCGCATCACGCGGCCGTCCCAGCACGCGAGCGCCGGGCTCGATTCAGCTCCACTCGTCGCGACGAATCAGCGGCCACGCGCTCCACAAGATCACGCTGGCCGTGATGGCGAGGATCGCCACGACCGAATACTCACCGAAGAGAAAGTGGATGAGCGCGCCGACGATGCCCGTCGGGATCACGATCCAACGCGCGCGACGGAACACGAGATTCGCGCGGCTCCGCTGCTCTTCGACGCCGACGGAGAGGAGCGCGCGGACTTC
>Ga0335397_10006560_pt1 | contig 14987 bp, 9 predicted proteins | sample MAT04_FD_205740 | JGI IMG/M metagenome (GOLD analysis project Ga0335397, IMG submission 205740) | Freshwater microbial communities from Lake Fryxell liftoff mats and glacier meltwater in Antarctica - MAT-04 (spades assembly) (version 2) ...
TGACCAGTGGCACTCGCAGGCGGCGGGGATCGAGACACACTACTGGCGCGCTGTTGGTGCGGTGGACGCCATGATCGAGAAGGCGCGCGCCATGGGGCAGCGTTGGCTCAAGGGTGTTGGATGCGGCAGCGGTCGCGTATCGATCAGGGGTGTCTGAGTAGTCGCCCAAGGTCGCAACCGCTGGGTTGCCTGCGCCGAGCGTAGCCTGATCTCCACGTTCGCAGTTGAGCAATCCAGCGTGCCGTTTGGTTCCGCCACGACCGGTTATCGGTGTGCGTCCAGTTCAGAATCTTGCCTTTTTCGGTTCGCGCTTCCGCCCCCGGCTCACGCCGGTTCGCGGCGCGCTCGCAGAATTATGCCTGTCCTCGTTTCGTAGCGCACGTAGTTTCCGCCCCCGGCTCGCGGCGCGCTCACAGAATAATGCCTGTCCTTGTTTCGCGCGCCGGTTCGCGGCGCGCTCGCAGAATAATGCCTGTCCTAGTTTCGTAGCCAGAATAATGCTGTCCTAGTTTTGCGCTCAAGTTTCGACTGCTCCGAAAAATACCCGCAGAATGATGCCTGTCGTTGTTTCATCTCGTCCTTGTTTCATCTCTCCCGCACCATCGCGCGTCCAGCGATCTCGGAAAAGCGCTCGTCGCTCTCGCCGCAGGGCAGGGTGCGCTGCCAGCTCAAGACGCCGTGGAAGAACGGCACCACGCACGTGGAGTTCGAGCCGGTGGAGTTCATCGCCAAACTGGCGGCGCTGGTGCCGCCACAGCGCGCCCAACTCACCCGCTCCCACGGCGTCATTGCGCCAAACGCCGACTTGCGCGCGCAGTTCACAACATCCGGGCGTGGCAAACGTCCTCCCATGGACGAGGAGTCGACCGGGGCCAACAGCGACCACCGCAGCCCTGACGAAAAGCGACGCTCGATGACTCGTGCGCAGCGCCTCAAGAGCGTGTTTGGCATCGACGTGAACGCCTGCGGCCACTGTGGCGGCACGCTACGGATCGTGGCCAGCATCGAACAACACACCGCCCCTCGCGCCATAGCCGCAAGGGGCCATCCATGCCTCGCCCACTTCGCGAAGCGCGGCGCGTGGGAGAAAGCGCACTACCGACCGGCCCCGCGCGCTCCGCCCGCTGTCGCCGCGTGACACCCCGCCGGCCACGACGCCGAAGGCGAAACCAGGAAGACCACACGCAGCGGCAACGAACCCACAGGGCCGTGCTCGGCCCGCTGCCGGGAATCGGCGGGAAATGGCCACGGAAGGCGAGGCGTCGCGCCCCCGCGCTGATGAAATCCCACTCGCGAACGTCCGATCCGCGTCCAAACCGGCGCTTGCGCGACCACCGCACACTCGGTACGCCGGTCGAAAAGGGCGTTTGAATTGCCTATACTCACCACCTCCAAGACGCTTTCGTCCGCGTCGGACTGCCGTACTTCAATCCGCACAGCTTCAGGAACACCCTCGTTCGGCTAGGGTAGTCCGTCTGCCAGACCCCCAAGGAGTTCAAGGCGTGGCGCCGGAACCTGGGGCACGACAAGGTTCTGACAACTTTTCCGAGCTATGGGCAAGTTGAAAGTCCCCGTCAGGGGGCGATCATTCGAGGTCTGGCAACACCGCAGCTCGCCATGCAGGCGAATATGAGCGAGCTGGCGAAGGCGTTGGTGCGGGAGATGCGGGAAGAGGGAGCGGGGGTTCTGCTAAATAATCGGACCCTGCCGAGTCGTGGCTTGACCAAATGGCGGCGTTGGTAGTGGGCATGGCGAAGCACGCTCGGATGGAGCGACCGCCGGATATTCTGAAAGGGCAGATTGGCTGCCGATTGATCCGTTTCTCAAAACACTGTTTGTTTCGAAAACCGCACGCGCGGCCATCGGGGCGGAGAATGGCGATGTCGCGTTGGGCCTAAACGATTCCGGAGGGGGCATGACTGTATTCAGATCTATCCAAGACAAGGATGTTGTGCACAGCATTTGCTCGGCGAAGACGCGGCTGGTCTACGTGGCGCCGGGCGTCTCCAGGGAAGTCGCGCAGGCGCTCGTGACCTGCCTTGAAGGCAAGGGAGTTCCGCAGGTCGCGATCGTGTTGGATGGGGACGAAGAAACTTGCCGATTGGGCTACTGCGATGCGCCATCGTTGGAAACGTTAAGCACAGCAGCGACAACGCATCGCGTGCAAATTCGGCGACACGCTGGAATCCGCTTGGGCCTCTTGCTCGCTGATCAGGAAGTAATGATCTGGGCGCCGACGCCGCTGATGTTCGAGGCGCCGCGCGACGCCAAGGAGCCAAACGGCCTGATCCTGACACCACAAACCCTCGAAGAACTCCCCGCTGCCCTTGGGTTCGATCCCGTAACACCTCCCAATAAAGTCGAACTCAGCACCGAAAAGCTTACGACCAAAGAGGTGAATTTGGTTGCGCAGGCAATCAAGGCAGTGCCGCCGGCCCCTTTTAATCTGGCCCGCTTGACTCGCGTGTTCTCGGCCAAGTTCCAATTCATCGATACCGAATTACGCGGTGCCGAGTTGACCAAGCGTGAAATGCGGCTCGATAGTCTGATCGTCAACTCCGATGCGCCCGCCGAATTGCGGTCAATACTGCATACGACGGTGCAGCCATTTGCCACCGATTCCAACAAGGAGGTCGAGGTGGCGGCGATTGCCAATGGAGAGTTGGCTTATCGTAAAAACGGAGAACAGATCCTGCAGCCAACTACGCAAGCTGAGATTCACAAATACTGGGCAGCAACGAATGACCGCTACGTCGTCAACCTGCCCGGCTTCGGTAAGCTCATTCGGCACACCGATAAGGTGAAATTCGAGGCAGAAAAGGAAGTGTTCGAACTTGTGTTGAAGCAGTGGGTTGATGGGTTTAGAAAACTCGTCGAGGGAGACCACGAAAAACGAGTGACCCGAATTGCGGATCTCATTGAGGGGAGGATGAAACAGGCCAACGCGAAAGATAAGCTCAGCCGTCCCGCCATTGGTGCTCTTGTTCGCCAAGGGCTCGTACGATTGCGTGTCATCGAACCAAACGTAAAGGTCGTGTACAAGAACATCACTGTCGAGTCAGCCCGTGACCAGGAGTTCCTGGACGCATTGCGTGGCGTTTTACCAGAAGAAGAACTGAAAGGTTGGTTCCAGATTTTCGACGCCGCGCCAGTCATGCAAAACACTCGGAAACAGTGAACCGAGTCGACTCATACTCCAACTCCAGAATTCGTCAATGGGGCGCAGAGCGTCAATGCGATCACTCATGAAGAGTCGCAAATAAACGAATGGCACTCTCCCGAAAGAGCTTGACTTCAAACCTGATGCAACTGCTCCGAAGGCTGCGATCGTGTCTATTTCCCCGGGCCAATCGACAGAGGGCGTTGCACATCGCGGCCAAGGCGTGCAAGTGTAATTCTAAGTGGCTGACGATTCATGGCACCCGGCCGGACAGTTGCCACCTGTACAACGCGCCCACCGAGCCGTGTTGGTTCGTCTACGCCCCCTGGGGGGATGGAAAAGACGGATTCATGCTCCGGAGCAGCCGAATCATCCTCATATCGAAATTCAACGGGGCAATTCTGTACGACGGTTCCGCAAACGACGAAGGATGATCCCGTTACATGGCGTCACTCGACAAAAAATGGTGCTTGCGTTTTGACGGGTGCAGGTTAGCAATTTCGGCGTTCCGTTTGCGGGAACACACCGAGCTTGGCCAAATCAATCCGTTTTTGCCCATCACGCCTGCCAGCGCACTTCAGCCTCTGGCTTTCGTGGACATCGTGGACGCTTCTGATCCCGTGCAGCCCTTGACTGGGCACACGTTGGCTGACCTGTTTGCAGGAAAGCACGACGGCGTGCCTATGGCGGATGTTCGTGTGTTGATGCGCCATATGGAGAGAGCGTCGGCGCGTCGGTGGCTGGCCGGCGTGGGAGAGCAACTCCGGCAATTCGGCCGACAGCGTGCTGTGCGCAACAAGCCGGACCTCTTTTTGTCGGTGGATTCGAGCAACCCGCTGCATGTGGCAGGACTGCGTTGCGCTTTGCCTGACTGGCTGAAGGCTCATGGCTCGGAAAAGGCGTCGCGGGCTCAGTGGTCCGGACGCATCGCCAATCTGGCCAGTAAAGGCTTGCGGGCTGAGGAAATTGAGTTCAGCGGCCTGCTCAAGAGGTTCTTGCATCGGGAAGGTCCAGCGGTTACAGGAGTTACCCTATCGGACTATTTGAACTACGACGCCCTGCGCCTGAGCATCTTGCCGGTGATTCGACCGGCAGGCAGTCAGTTGGAATTTGTCAAAGTCCCGGCCAATGCCGCGGTCAAACGGATCAAGCCGAAGCTAAAAACCAAGCTGGTGACGCGTCCGCAATGGCAAGATCGGGTGCTGGGCTACTGGATTGATTCAGTAGAGTGGGCTGACTTGCTGGGCCGGCAGCAGAGCTGGATGGCATTTACCTATCGCGGCCAGCCCATTGTTTCTCGACTGAGACCTTCAGGACTGTGCCCTACCCTCTCAGAAGCAAAGGGGCTGGCAAGCAGCCACGCCGAACAGGTTTTCCCCAAGTTGACGGCAAAGGGACGATGGTCAAGTTTGCGCCTAACCGGTGGCGAAGGGTATCGGGAATGGCTGGTGACTTTGCCGCACTACCCAGAAAGCTTTTTCTCCAACCACTTCGATCATCGCAATGTGCTTTTGCATGTTCGGTGTGACATGCGCGAAGGGCCTGATGGGCACCGGGTGCTGTTGTTGCAGGAGGTTCAGAGTGACTGGGCACAGCGGGCGCGACGTTGTTTGAAGTTCGATTCAGATGGGCCTGACCCGATGGCCGTTCCGCCGTGGCTGCAAGAGTGGCCCGCGCTGGCGCTCAAACTGATGTTGCTTCATGCCGCGCATCAAGGCGCAACCGCGCTGGCCTGGACCCGGGGCAAGGTTCAAGTCGAGCGCTATCGCGGGCTGGGGGAGGCTGGGTTGCTGGAACTGTATGACCGCACCCTGCCTGCCGAAGCGACTCACCTCCTCCGTCCTTATGGCAGAAAATGCGAAACTATCGAGGTGTTCGAGCCGGTCAACTTCTTTATTGAACCGGCCGACATTGGTTACGCTGTTTTTGACGATGAGAAGGAACCGATAGGCGTGGCGCCAAGTTGGGAAGATGCACAAGCTTTGTTACCAGACGGCGCCCATGAAGTGCTGAAGCCCATGCATGGTGTCCTGCTGGATGCGGCCCTGCGCGATCGGCTGCTTACCAACGGCTTCTACGCCTGGGGTGGGGGAATTCGGTCGTGACCTCCCCTCTATTTTTTGTCTTCCAACCCATCGAGCACGATCATACGTCGAAGTCTGGCGGCTCACGCATCGGAACGCGTTGCGGAAGTTCGAGTTCGAAACCACCTGACGGTTCTACCAGCGCCCGGATATTCGCCACCAGCGCTTCCCCTGTGCCTGCTTTCGATTCCGTCGCCAGCGCAGCGCGCAGGATGCTTCGTGCCTCTTGTTCCATCGAATGGCCAAGCCGTGCGGCGCGTATGCGCAGCCGTGTTTTCACCTCATCGTCGAGGTTGCGGATGGTCATCGTGGCCACAGGAGTAGCCTCGGTTAGTGACTGCAGTGCATGCATTGTAGAAACTGCAGCAACAGGGCGCCATGGTTGGAGTGCGACGTTGCACACAGGTGCGCGTGCTTTGTTCCCTTGCACCTTTACGGGGGAAGGGCTGGGGATGGGGGTTCGAGCTTGCGTGAGTTGTGATCGATGCAGCCATGTGGATGCGGCGCCTCTCGCGTGTTGAAACACGTCGTGCCCCCAATCTCCGCCACTTCTCCCGCGAAGGGGGAAGGGAATTCCGCTGCTGCGGCTGGAGTTCTGCGCGGCATGCTGCCATCGCTTGAGCCGCTGTCGCCCGGTGCGACGTGACGGGCGGGGCAGCTGTCAGGCCGTCACTCGTGCACTCAAGGCCACGCATCCCGACGCCACCCAGCAAGGCAATCACCATCGGTTCGCTGCCGCGCAGAAGAAGCGTGCTTTGCCGGCGACGCAGTGAGAGAAGCACTTCAGTGCCCTACAATGCCGTGCTGCAACCCATCGAATCCGTCATGGCCGCCAATCCAGCCCCCGTCTCCGCCCGCGCCCGTCAGGTCAATCGCGCCGAGGTGGTCGACCTGAACTTCCAGGATTATGTACGGGCGCATCCTGGGCAGTCGTTGCCGCGGCCGGCGGCGAGCGAGCCGGTTGTTGCCGGCAGCGCGCTGGATGCAGGTGCGTTCCTGGAGCTGTTCGAGTCGCAGCTGATCAGCCGCCACCTGGATCTGATGGCGCGCGTGCTGCGCGTGCAGAACAAGGTGTTCTACACCATCGGATCGTCCGGTCACGAGGGCAATGCGATGGTGGCGCGTGTGGCGCGGCATACGGATCCGGCTTTCCTGCACTATCGCTCGGGCGCATTCATGGCCGAGCGCTTCCGCAAGTTGCCGGGCATGGACCCGATCATGGATTCGGCGCTGAGCTTTGCGGCCAGCAAGGACGATCCGGCTTCCGGTGGCCGCCACAAGGTGTGGGGCTGCAAGCCGCTGTGGGTGCTGCCGCAGACTTCGACCATCGGCTCGCATCCGCCCAAGGCGCTGGGCACGGCGATCGCCATCGAACAGGCGCGGCGCCTGCATCGGCCGCTGCTGGTGCCGGCAGACAGCATCGCGATCTGCAGTTTCGGCGACGCTTCGGCGAATCACTCGACCGCGCAAGGTGCGTTCAATGCCGCGCAATGGACCGCCTATCAGGGACTGCCGGCTCCGGTGCTGTTCGTGTGCGAAGACAATGGCATCGGCATCTCGGTCAAGACCCCCGGTGGCTGGATTGCGGCGTCCTTCGCGCAGCGGCATGGGCTGGACTATTTTTATGCCGACGGCCTCGATCTGGCGCAGGGTTACGCGCAGGTGGTCGCCGCAGTCGCGCACTGTCGCAACAGCCGCCGCCCGACCTTCCTGCATTTGGGCACTGCGCGCCTGATGGGGCATGCCGGAACCGATTTCGAAGTGGAGTATCGGCCGCTCGGCGAATTGATCGCGGCCGAAGCGCACGATCCGCTGCTGCGCTCGGCGGATATCGCGCTGTCGACTGGACTGCTGACGGCCGAGGGATTGCTGCAGTGGTACGAGTCGTTCCGCACGCGCTGCATGGATGCAGCGGTCGCGGCCGACCTGCGCCCGCGCCTGGCCAGTGCGGCAGAGGTGATGCAGCCGCTGGCGCCGTTCTCGCCGCAGCGGGTCGCTGCAGAGGCAACCCGTGTGGACTACGCGGAGGAGCGCGCGCGCGTATTCGGCGGCGAGAAGAGCCTGCCGGAGAATCTGCCGCCGCGGCATCTGGCGGTGCAGATCAATGCCGCCCTGTTCGATCTGATGGCGAAGTACCCCGACGCGCTGTTGTTCGGCGAGGACGTGGCGCAGAAGGGCGGCGTGTACACGGTGACCAAGGGCCTGCACAAGGCGTTCAAGGGCAACCGGGTGTTCAACACCCTGCTCGACGAGCAGACCATCCTTGGTCTGGCCCAGGGCTACGCCAACATGGGCATGCTGCCGATCCCCGAGATCCAGTACCTGGCCTACTATCACAATGCCTGCGACCAGATCCGCGGCGAGGCCGCATCGCTGCAGTTCTTCTCCAACGACCAGTTCCGCAACCCCATGGTGGTGCGGATGGCGGGCCTGGGCTACCAGCGTGGTTTCGGCGGCCACTTCCACAACGACAACTCGATCGCCGCGCTGCGCGATATCCCGGGGCTGGTGATCGCGTGTCCGTCGCGCGGTGATGATGCGGCGATGATGCTGCGCACGCTGACCGCGCTGGCGCGGATCGATGGCCGGGTCAGCGTATTCCTCGAGCCGATCGCGCTGTACATGGCCAAGGACCTTTACGATCCCGGCGATGGCGGCTGGCTCACGCGCTATCCGGCCCCGGATCAGGCGATCGCGCTGGGCGAGGGCAGGGTCTACGGCGATGGCAGCGAGGTGCTGTTCATCAGTTTCGCCAATGGGGTGCCGATGAGCCTGCGCGCGGCGCGCGCGCTGGCACAGCGCCACGCCGCGCGCTGCCGGGTACTCGACCTGCGCTGGCTGCAGCCCCTGAACAGCGCCCAGATCGTCGCCCATGCAGCCGCCTGCGCGCGCATCGTGGTGGTCGACGAAGGCCGCCGCAGCGCCGGCGTGGGCGAGGGCATCATCACCGCCATCGTCGAGGCCGGACTCGGCCACAAGCCGCTGGTGCGGGTGGTGGGCGAGGATTCCTACACCCCGTTGGCGGCAGCGGCCAATTTCGTGCTGCCCTCGGATGCCAGCGTGCTGGCGGCCGCCGAGGCCCTGTTGCGGGCTTGACGAGGGCACCGCAACGCGGGTCGTGAGGCGGGGTCTATGCAGTTTGGCCCCTCGGGCGGTGGAGCCGACTCGGCGAATCGCCTATCATCAAGATCAGCATGAGCAATTCCCAGCCCACCACGATCCTGTTCGCCGACGTCAGCGGCAGCACCAAGCTGTTCGAGCAGCGCGGTGATGTCGAGGCGAGGCGCATCGTGTCGTCGATCCTCGGCGCACTGGGTGAGGTGGCCGGCCGTCACGGCGGCAAGGTCATCAAGACCATCGGCGACTCGGTAATGTGTACCTTTCCGGCCGCGATGAACGGCCTGCTGGCGGCGACCGACATGCAGAAGCGGATCGCGCACGATCCGGTATTCGTCAAGGATAACCTCGCGATCCGGGTCGGCCTGCACCATGGCGACACCCTGATCGAAGAAAACGACGTCTATGGCGATGCGGTGAATACCGCCGCGCGCATGGAGCAGCTGGCCAAGCGCGAGCAGATCGTGACCACCGCCACCACCGTGGCCGGGATCAATCCCGGTGCGGTGCGCTCGCGCGCACTGGGCACCGCGCGGGTCAGCGGCAAGCAGTTTCCGATCGAGATCGTCGACGTGCTGTGGCAGGAAGACCTGTCCAATGTCACCACCGTGCAGCGCGCGATCCGGATCGACTCGCTGCCCGGCGCGGGTGGTGCCAAGCTGACCCTGCGCTATCGCGACACCACGTTCCAGCTCGACGGCGAGTCGCAGCCGTTCACGCTCGGTCGCGAGCTCAACTCGACGTTGGTGATCGACGCCGAATGGGTCTCGCGCAACCACGCGATGATCGAGTACAAGCGCGGCTATTTCGTGGTGTCGGACCGCAGCACCAACGGCACCTGGGTCAAGCTCGGCGAAGACGACGAGCTGCGCCTGCATCGCGACGAGACCCAGCTGCGCAAGTCCGGCACCATCAGCCTCGGTCAGGCGGTCGCGGTCAACAAGCTGGACGTGCTGTATTTCCAGTGCTCCGGCTGAGCCCGGAACGCGACAGCGAAAGCCGGACGCTCAGCCGCCAGCGCCACCATAGTAGGCTTCAACCCGCGGGTCGATGATGCGTCGCCACAGCGGCGGCAGCAGGGCCAGCACGAACATCGCCGAATAGCCGCCCGGCAGTTGTGGACTGTCGTCGTGGTGGATCAGCGCCTGATAGCGGCGGCGCGGATTGGCATGGTGATCCGAATGCCGCTGCAGCTGGAACAGCAGCAGGTTCGACAGCAGGTAGCTGGAATTCCAGCTGTGCTGGTGGGTGGTGCGTTCATAACGGCCCTCGACCTGGCGCCGCGTCAGTCCGTAGTGCTCGATGTAGTTGATGATCTCCAGGCTCAGCGCAGCCCCAAGTCCCTGGATGAGGAAGAAAGCCAGACCCGGTGGGCCCAGCCAGATCAGCATCGCTGCGCCAAAGGCAGCCCAAAGGGTCGTCCACCACAGCATCTCGTTGCGCCAGTTGAGCCAATGCACGCCTTGTCCGGTAAGGCGTTGTGCTTCCAGACGCCATGCCGCGGTGATGTTGCTTGCCAGCGAACGCAGCATGAACGGGTAGACGCTCTGCCCGAAGCGCGCCGACGAGGCGTCCAGCGGCGTCGACACGTTCACGTGATGACCGCGCACGTGTTCGATCTTGAACCCGAAGTAGCCGACCGAGCACAGCAGCGCGCCACCTGCCCACTGGTCAAGACGTTCGCGCTTGTGGATCAGCTCATGCGCGACATTGATGCCGAGGATGCCGCTGACCACGCCCTGCGATGCCAGCCAGCCGAGTATCCCGACAGCGCCAAGCTCGGCGTGCACGACCCACCAACCCGACCACGCGATCAGCACGATCTGCACGGCGGCTGCCAGCAGCGTGAGCAGCCGGTAGTAGTGCTGGCCCTCCAGCTTCACGATATCGGCCGCGTCGCGCGGATTGCGCAGATCGCGCCCCAGCGCATAGTCGGCCAACGGCAGCAGCACGAACAGGAACAGCAGCGGAAACCATGCAGCTGCGTTGGGCACGCCGCTGACTGCCGCCAGCCACGCCGAAAACGGCATCAGCGCGGGGACCACGAAGACCAACAGGAATCCGAACGGTTTCAGGTGCATGGAGACACGAGCTCGACAACGGTACGCCTGCACAAGAATAGCCCAAACTTGCGTGGCTCGGGTCTGGCAGACCGGTAACCGGCGCCTGCGCGGTGTCTCGACTGCCGCACGGCAGCATGTGAGGCGCCGCTGACGCACAGCAGGCGACTCTGTGATTATCATTGCCATTCACTCCTGCGGAGGTTTGCCATGCGTCGACTGATTCCTGTCCTGCTGGTGCTCGCGCCGATGGCGGCACCGGCCGCCGAGGTGGTGCTGCTGCGGACCGATCGACTGATCGTCGATGCGCGCGAGGCGCCGCGCGGGCCGTCGACCATCGTGGTGCGCGACGGGCTGGTGCAGGCGATCCTCGATGGGGTGAGCGTGCAGCCGGCGCTCGCAACCGGCGATACCGTGCGCGAGATCGATCTGCGCGGGCGCACGGTGCTGCCGGGCCTGATCGACAGCCACGTGCACCTGACCGGCAATCCGGCCACGCCATGGTGGCAGGCGGCGGTCAACACGCCGGAGCGCGCCGCGATCATCGGGGTGAAGAATGCGGCACTCACCGTGCGCGCCGGATTCACCACCGTGCGCGATCTTGGTGGCGAGCGTGGCGCGCCATACGCATTGCGCGATGCGATTGCACAGGGCACCGTGATCGGCCCGCGGATCGTGGCCGCCGGGCAAGCGGTATCGATCATCGGTGGCCACGGCGACGTCAACGGATTCCGTCCCGAGGTCACCGCGGCACTGTCCAAGGGCAACACCTGCACCGGGCCCGAACAGTGTTCGGCGCGCGTGCGCGAGATGTCGCGCGCCGGCGCCGATGTGATCAAGATCACCGCGACCGGCGGCGTGCTCAGCCAGCAAAATCGCGGGCTTGACCAGCATTTCACCCTGCTCGAGATGCAGGCGATCGTCGAGACCGCGCATACCCTGGGGCTCAAAGTCGCCGCCCACGCGCACGGACCGCGCGGCATCGAGGCCGCCGCGCGCGCCGGCGTCGATTCGATCGAGCACGGTACGTATATCGATGCCGCTGGCATCGATGCCATGCGCGCTACCGGTACCTTCATGGTGCCGACGCTGTCGCCGACCATCGCCTACCGCGAGCGCGTCGGCACGGGCGTCTACACGGCGGTGGTCGAGGCCAAGATCAAGCAGCGACTGGCCGCGACCGGCAACAACATCGCCGCTGCGCGCAAGGCCGGGTTGCGGATCGCCTTCGGGACCGACGCAGGCGTGTCCGATCACGGCCGCAACGCCGAGGAGTTTCCACTGATGGTGCGCTACGGCGGCATGAGCGCACGCGACGCGCTGGTCGCCGCCACCGTGGACGCGGCAGACCTGCTCGGGGTGTCGGCCGAAGCCGGGACCCTGGCGCCCGGCAAATCGGCCGACATCATCGCCGTCGATGGCGACCCATTGGCCGATGTGGCGGTGTTGCAGAAAGTGCGCTTCGTGATGGCGCGTGGCGTCGCGGTGCGCACCGAGTGATGGGCATGCAGGGAATGCGCGCTGTTCCGTCGTCTCGACTGCACGCTGCGTTCGCGACGCTGCTGCTGATCCCGGCGCTGGCTCTCGCGCAGTCCGAGCCCGCGTTGGCAGCAAGCGAGCCGACCCGCGTCGAACGCGGCGCCTTGCTGCTGGAGAACGTCGTCGAGCCGAGTGCTGCGCGTGCGGCAGCGCAGGCACCTTACGGCAACATCCGCTCGGCGAGTTTCGCCGGCTGGCTGCCCAATGGCGCCGGCATGGCGATCCTGACCCGTTTCGGCGAAACCAGTCAGCTGCACGTGGTGGGCGCACCGGGTGCTTCGCGCACCCAGATGACGTTCTATCCGGAACCGGTATCGGCGGTCGCGGTCAGTCCGAACCGTGACACGCCGCAGCTGGTGTTCGCCAAGGACAGGGGCGGCGATGAATATTTCCAATTGTTCCGGCTGGATCTGGGCAGTGGTGCGATCGAGCAACTGACCGAAGGCCGCGCGCGCAACACGGTGCCGCTGTGGAACCACGCCGGCACCCAGCTCGCGTTTGCCTCGACGCGGCGCAACGGTACCGACACCGACGTCTGGCTGTGGGATCCGGCAGGCGGCGCGCGCGTAATGACCGAGCGCGCCGGCAGCTGGGCGCCGGTCGACTTTTCGCCCGATGGGCGCGGCTTGCTGGTAGTGCGCACCGAGTCGATCAATCGAAGCGAACTGCATGAGGTCGTGCTCGCCGACGGCAAACTGCGCAAGCTCGCCGACGTCGGCGGCGTGAGCACCTACAACAGCGGATACCCGGCGCTGTATGTCGACCAGGGTAAGCGGCTGCTGTTCGCATCCAGCGTCGGCACCGAATTCGCCAGCCTCGCGCTGCTCGATCCGGCGACCGGCAAGCGCAGCGCATGGGGCCCGCAGCGTCCGTGGGATGTGGAAGCGATCGTGCGCTCGGCGGACGGTACGCGGATTGCGGCGCTCTACAACGAGGATGGCAACAGCGTGATCCGCGCGCTGCAGTTTCCGTCCGCCAAGCTGATCGGCGAGCACGCGCCGCAAATGGGCGTCATCGCGGGCCTGGAGTTCTCGCCCGATGGCGCGCAACTGGGCTACAGCATGAGCGCGCCGCAGCTGCCGGGCGATGCGTTCGCCATCGATATCGCGGGCAACCGCGTGACGCGCTGGACCGCCAGCGAGGCCGGCGGTCTGAATCCCGAAGCCTGGGCCAAGACCGAGCTGGTGCGCTTTCCGACTTTCGACCAACTCGACGGCAAAATGCGGCAGATTCCCGCGTGGGTCTATCGACCGGCCGGCCCCGGGCCGTTTCCGGTGGTCATCGACATCCATGGTGGTCCTGAGGCGCAGCGACGGGCGAACTTCGACAGCTGGGTGCAGTTCCTGGTCAAGGAACTTAGCGTAGCGGTGGTGCTGCCCAACGTGCGCGGCTCGGCGGGCTATGGGCGCAGCTGGCTGGATGCCGACAACGGTGCGCAGCGGATGGATTCGGTGCGCGACATCGGCGCCTTGCTGGACTTTATCGGCACCCGCGAGGAGTTCGATCCGAAGCGGGTCGCGGTCTACGGCGGGTCCTACGGTGGATTCATGGTGCTGGCCGCGCTGGTGGAGTACTCCGATCGCCTCGCCGGCGGGGTGAGCATCGTCGGCATCAGCCACTTGCGCACCTTCCTCGAAAACACCAGCCCGTACCGCGTCGACTTGCGCCGGGTCGAATACGGCGATGAGCGCGTGCCCAGGATGCGCGCGTTCATGGATCGCACCGCGCCGTTGAACAACGCTTCGCGGATCAGCGCCCCGTTGTTCGTCATCCACGGCGCCAACGACCCGCGGGTGCCCGCCAGCGAAGCCGAGCAGATCCTCGCTGCGGTGCGCGGCAATGGCGCGCAGGCGTGGTATCTGCTGGCACGCGACGAGGGTCACGGCTTCCGCAAGAAAGCCAATCGGGACACCCAGCAGCGTGCGGTGACCGCGTTCTACGAGCGCTATCTGCTGCCTGCAGCGACGCCCTGAGCCGATCTGCGGGTGGTTCATCCGCACCGCTTGCCGCGGCACTTGCACCGTGTGGTCGCGTGCGGCGGATTTCTGCCGCCACGCGGCACGCGGTTTGCACCGCCCAAGGTGCGACGACCCGAACCGGACTCCCCGGCGGGCGCGCAGGCCGAGCATGACCCGCGAACTGGCGATCGACTACATTGGACCCAGCGACGAGGATCGCGCCCACCTGCGCCTGCTGATGCGCAAGCTGGGCGACTCGCTGGCGTCGCGCTGGCGCTGGGGCGAGGAGCACCGCGCCGATGCCCTGTTCATCGACCCGGCCACCCTGGCGGGCCAGATGGCGCGCACCCGGGCCCAGGAGAGCGGAGTACGCTGCATCCTGCTCGATGCGGTCGTGGCCACCGCCGCCAGCGAAACGATCCTGCAGCGGCCGTTTCGCGCCGACACCTTGCGTGCCGCGCTCGATCGCGTGGCCAGCTTGCGCCTCGGCGGCGCAGCAGATGCGCCAGCGCCCGCGCAAGGCTCCATCACGCTGGAGCTCGAACCGCAATGGCCCGCAGTTGATGGCGGTTTGCTCGCTGTCGGCAGGCCCCAGCGTGGTCCTGCAGTACTTCAACCAAGCCATGATGACGCGGAGTCGCTGTTCCGGCGCCCGATGATCGGCGAGCGCGACACTGGAGCGCTGACTCAGCCGACGCTGAGCACAGCCAGCGTCGCTGCGGTTGCCGCGCCGACTGCGCGTTCGGTGTTTCGTGGCGCATCGGAACCGGCCGGCGGCATCCAGCAAGCCGTCAGCCCCGCCGCGACCCGGCCGCGCAAGGACAGCGGCCATGCCTTGCGCGAGTTCCTCGATGGCGACCTGCTCGGTGGCCCGAGTCGGATCGTGCGCGAAGGACTGCCGCATTTGGCACTGGATCCGAAAGAGCAGGCCTTCCATGCCGATGCGCCGCTGGCGGGGCTCAAGCCGTATCTGCAGCTTGCCCTGCGCAGTTCCGATTGGCAGCCGTTGACCAATTCCCAGTTGCGCGAGCTGCGCGAGCATGCACCGGCGCGCGACTACCTGCACCTG